>JAABUO010000469.1_pt1 | contig 80124 bp, 90 predicted proteins | sample 5559291 | NCBI WGS metagenome assembly JAABUO01 (sample SAMN10711878, study PRJNA513372) | rock metagenome | isolation source: Antarctica rocks | place: Antarctica: Victoria Land, Finger Mt sud
TACTACTAAATAACCAGCCCAAATATTGAAGTTCCCCAGCTGAATTTGATGGTTCAATGGTTGATGCAGGTGGGGTGGTGATTTGGTTGGGGAGCGCACGCGAAGACTTAGTGCGGGGTACTGTAGTTCCATGAAACAAACGCCGGCCGAATCCTACAGGGATAAGCGACATGGGTTCAAAGATTTTGGAGACGAACAAAGAACGTTCAGGTTGAATGAAAGAGTGCAAAATGTCAGGTAAGTGTACACAGAGACTGATATCGATGGTACTCTGGATTCGAACTTCTCATTGGCTTATTTGATCGTCTCAACCTCTGGCCTACTGTATAGCTTGCCGTGCCTCAAAAGGCTATCATAACGGTGACCCTTCGATGCCGCCAAATCAACAAGTCCAAAATTCGGTTGAGGGTCAAGTGAGTGGCGCCAACGTCTGATTGATCACAGAGCATGAGTCTTCGATGTGCAAGATGCGATGATAGATTGTTATGATTTCATAGAACTGTACGCCGTAGATCATAATTATAAATTCATCTTAGAAGAAAGACACCCTATGGCCTCAAAAACGGACTGACAAAACACTTAACCTGGCTGTTGGCCGGACAAACATTCACGCGATTGAGCTGCTTGTCTTCTGGTCCTGTAGGACCGCCGACGAACTTGGCTGTCTGTGGGATACCGAAGATTTCCTGCTGCCTCTTGTCCGAATTGGGATACTGTTGATCTCCCCACTGGCCAAGATATTGAAGCCAAGCAATCGGGTAACCGGGGTCATAGGCCGTGTAGGAGTTGGCGTTCGCATCGTACTTGTAGAAATAAGCGCTGAGTGTCGGATCCCATAGTGTACCCTGGTCGCAGTAGTCTTCTAAAGGTCCAACAACAAGGTTCAAGCCAGGGATTGTATGATCATGAGTCCTATCTGGTCGTGAGCGCTTGGAAGACATACTGGTAACATGAGATCTGGACTTACCCAGTGGTTGCATAATTCGCATGGGATCCCTTAGCACTGTAAGCTACTGGTCGTTTCCCTTGCTTCTCAACAGCATCATAGGTGAAGGCTTCGCCGAAGGAGTGCTGGCTGAACCAGACCGCTTGCGGTACTCCGTTTGCGAAGCGGACCATGGTGTGCTCCCAGTCGCCAACGTGGTCGCCGACTTCTTGGTCTATAATAAACGGTCCCCCATTGTAGGCGTAGAAGTACATGTAGAAAGCATCGATATTTCCAGCACCATGATCATTGACAATGACTGCGGTGCTGGCAGCCCCGTTTGTCTTGCCCGCGCCATCGGGCTTGACACCGTTTAGCCATGCAGGGCTTGTCGTGACGTCGTCGAGAGACGTCAGAAAGACGTTCTTTCCACCCAGAGCATTCAACGAATCGAGGTTATTGAGGGTGAGCGGACTCAGCGCACCCTCGACGGCTGCAAAGTTCACCTCAGGACGGGTATGAACAAGTTGCGCTCCGATATCGGAAGGCATGTAGGCTTCTTGAGATTGCAGCCAGACTATCGGAGCTGTTCAAATATCAATAATGGACCGGGCCTTCTCGTAGGGCCCACGTACCATAGTCCAAGACGTAACTTGGAACCGCATTCATGGCCTGTCGCTTCGCGGAAGATGCCGGTGCTGCTGAGGCGACTTGATTGTATGATAGTGATGCCAGGAGACTCAGCACGACGCTGGAAGGGAAGGCCATGGTTTCGATATTGTAGTACAAAGAGGGAGCGCAGTCACGTTCGAAGTGCTCTTCTGATGCTGAGGCATGGCCTCCTTATGACCTCGAGCCATAACCTCGGCCGTGAAAGGAGGTCCGGCTATTAGAGAAACACGCTGTTCATACTATAATAGTGATTGGTCGGGAGGTTAATCGCAAACGGGTTCTCGTCAGGCGGTGCGACAGAAAGTAGCTTGTCCTCCGTCGATGATAGGTGAGATGCAAATCATCAGTGTTGAAGGCTTTCGGTGGAAACATGGGCGGTTTGTGGGATGTTGATCGCCGGCCGGCGACATGTCAGGATCAGGTGAACGTCCGTGCCGCATGGTTAAGAACGAGTATATAATTGGAAGCGTGCATCGGAACTTACAAGGGGTGGTTCATCATTTGATCTGCAACGCCATCAAGTCCATACCACAAGGTCCACAACATTCCCACCTCCTGCAGTAGTAGTATGTAGACTCGGGTGCTCCCAGAAGTATGATGATTCCCACCTTCCATATAGCGACAACCACGGAGCAAAATATGATCTTCGCCGTCAACTACTGTATCCACGCCAATGAACTTTAACATGCTTCAGCCGTACTAGTCTAACAATTTGATCCCTTGCGAATAGAGAGAGACACGAGAGTAAAGTGCAAAGTCTACCTCCATATGCACATATCTACCCGGCGGCTATCGTCGATGAATTTCCACGAATTCTATAGGGGCTTGCAAAGTCGATCCTGTTCGAAGGTAGTTATCTAAATCGCATTAGCCAGCACAACGGTGCTTCTGTACGAGTAGATACTCCTTACCCTAGCCCTAATCGTGCAGGTCCCGCCTTACAAGGACGGTTCAGCCCCGCCGCAAGCCTAGAAGGGCTGAGCTGAAGCTCAATGAGTGACGCGAAACACAATCATCCTTCTGGTCTTATTTGAGTGACTGAGTCAAATACAAGTCCAACATCCGATACGTGCACCTCCTGTTACGCTCTTTCTCAATTGACGTGTCGGACCGTTAGTCATGTCATTATTCGTCAACGATCCTCGTTCGCGGGGCCGCTCCAAGTCTCCGGGTCGTCGAGACGAACGGTCGAGATCTCGCGACATTCGCGCGCCTTCTCCTGTGGCAAAGCCGAAGAAGATCTATAAAGAATCGTCTCACAAGTCGTCCAAGAAATACTACGAGGACGATAGCGACAGCGATTCAGATCCAAGGTCGAAGAGGAAGTCCCCCAAGAAGTACCACAGCGACGAAGACAGCGATGAGATCAGAAAGCCTAAAAAGTCTTCCAAGAAGTACTACGAGGATGATGAGGACGAAAGCGAAAGTAGCAGCGATAGCGACGACCGGCATAAGAGACACAGGCATTCTAAACCGAAGTATGAGGTTGCCGAGCCAAAGCATCGGCGTGCCTCATCTCCGGACGACCGTTCAGTAGCACTTGCACGTAAGACCGAGTACAAACAGTCATCGTATCCCCAATACGAACGTGATCGTCGAGATGGGAGGCATCCCAGCTATGCATCGCCTGATCACTACGAGCATGGAAGGCCCAATGAAACCACAAGGCCGGCGGGGTATACAAGGCATTTAAGTTCAAGTAGTAACGAAGGACAAGGCCATGGACAACCTGTACATGGTCTTCCAGGGCAGTACAAATGGGAATACGACCATCCTTCAGAAAGTCATGACCGCGGTATTGGTGCAACTCCAAGTTCGGGCCCAGATCAGGCTCGACATCTGTCAATGAGCGGAAACTTCAATATGCACCTTGGCAATAGCCATACATCGCAGCCACAGTATGCACATCCAGTTTCAGCTCCGTATGCGAACCAGCCAATTAGCTCCCAATATGATCAACCCCCATATGGGTACCCTCAACCGCATCCGGCTTCTCATCCAGAAAACCAAAGGATCCACTCTGGATCTCTAAGTTCGGCAACTGGAAGCTATCAATACGCTGATTTATCACAGCAAAATGCTTATGGCTCCAAGACCGATAGTAGAAAACCAAGCTACACCCAAAGCGCTCAGCCCCAGTTTATTGAGGCCAAGCCTCACAACGTGTCGTCGCATGCCCATGAGATTACGCCAAAGCTGCATCGTCTCTCGGTTTCTGGTGGTACTGCTGGCGGACTCTCTCTTGCAGCGCCTGGGCAACATCACGGCCCTATGCAGGGTGGTCTGCCTCCTGGAAGTCCGTTGTTGGAAGCCTATCGTGGCACATACCAGTCGATCTCGCCGATGCCTTCCCCAATGATGCTTCCATCGACGATGGATGACGACCTGTCCGATCTAGAACAACTCTCACCTCAGTACTCTTCAGACGACATGCGTAGAATGCATCCTAAGAAGTCTAGCTTCAATAAGCGTGTCTCATTTTATGACCCAGAGCCTGATGCACTTGCTCTTGCGGCCGCATTGAAGCACACGAAGCCCGACTCTGAACCGATTATCTCCGTGTTGCCTCGCCTTTCTCATGATCATATCCTGGAGTTGAGAACAGAGTACAAGAAGCACATTAAGACGAATGGGAAAGGGATCAACATCGCCAAACACATCAAGCTAAAAGTCCCCGGGAACCTTGGCAAAATTGCTTATGCGGTTGCACTTGGTCGCTGGGAGAGCGAAGCTCACTGGGCTAATTTTTGGTACCAATCTAATACCTCTCGACGCGAGCTACTCATTGAGAGTCTCATGGGACGAACGAATAGCGAGATTGTCAAGATAAAAGACGCCTTCAGCGACAAACGTTACAACGACAGCTTGGAGAAATGTATGCAGACAGAGTTGAAAAAGGACAAGTTCCGCAACGCGATACTACTTGCGCTGGAGGAGAAACGCATGGATGAAAATGATAGACTTTCTGTTGATCTGGTGCGCAGAGACGTACAGGATCTGTACAAGGCTTTGACGGCAAAGGAAGGAGGCGAAACGGCGATGATTAACATCATAGTTGTAAGGAGCGACAATCATTTGAGAGAAGTATTGCGTGTCTTTGAGGGTAATTACCATAAAAACTTTGCGAGGGAAATGATTCAGAAGTCTAGGAATCTGGTGGTAAGTCGTTTCCTTACTCTTTTTCCAATAAGCAGAATCACTGGTCTAAATTTACATAGGGCGAAACCCTAGCACACATCCTCAACGGCGTTCTTAACCGTCCTGTGAGAGATGCTTTACTTCTCCACCAGGCTCTAGGCGAAACGTCCAAAGACCGCACCGAGTTGCTCGTTAGCCGCCTCGTCCGCTTCCATTGGGAACCAAGACACTTGGAGAAGATCAAAGTTGAGTACAGGCGCAAGTATGATGCGAGGCTTGAACATGACATCAAAGAAGGGACGAAGGGAGACTTTGGCGAGTTTTGCTTGGAGTTGTGTAAGGGCGAAAAATGAAGGGCGCGTAGAGTTTGGGATGAATATGGGATTGTTGGGTAACAGGAACGAGACGGAATTTTTGGCTACAAGTAAGTTGACGGGATATGTGGATGCCATAGAGTTTGGATTCATGAAGGATTAAGTTGAAGCATATCTCCGAAGGCTATCGCCCAACCCTTTACGAGCTAAATTGGCCACCAATGTCGTGTAAGCCAACTTTGTCAAGGATGAGGGAGCGAAAGTAGAACAAAAGATCAGGATCTTTGTGTGAGTAGTCAAAGCAACGACTAACAGAGTATCTCCACCAGTTCTTCAATTTAATCTTCCTCTCCATCTGTCAAATTACGAGGTTTATAGCAGTTAGTAGCACGGGCTAGCCCTTACCTCTTTTCACTTCACCTCACTTCAATTCAACCACCGTATTCACTTCAGATGCATGTCGCGTCTATACTCGCGAACTGAAAGCCCAACACCCATCTACAACATGACCTACTTTCCATTGAGCGCCTGCTCTCGTCTCAATATCTCCTATATCTTTCTCAATTACATCAAAGAGTAAAGTTGGATAGATCCTCGCCATCTCCATCTTCACAGAAAGGTGAAATCTAGCACCCCTGACGCGGTACCAATTCATGTCATGGTGGATCACTACACCACGCTGGGGGTATCCCAACGCGCCAAAAAGCACGAGATCAAGAACGCCTATAGGAGACTAGCTCTCAAGCTCCACCCGGACAAGAACCTCGGAAGCCCGGCCGCGTGTGCAGCTTTCCAAAAAGTAGTTGCCCCTTCCTCACTCCTACCGTCCACCAGTAAGCTAATCCATAAGAAGCTCCTCACAGCCTACGAAGAACTTCACGACGAACACCGACGCGCCATCTACGACGACCTGCTCAACGAAACCACGTTAAATCCAAACTACCGACCAGGAGATTCGCCAACGACAAGCTGGTCCTACCGCGACTACGAGTACCAAAACAACGAATGGATGCACCAGCAGCGACGAGAAAAAATGCGCCAAGCCCACTCCGAAGCAACCTGGCCCGAGCGCGAACGAGCCGCGCTCGCCAGAATCGCCCTCGCGAAAACCAACGTCGCAGCCGTGAAAGCAGACATCCAAGCCTGGAAGTTTCACGCCAAGCAGCGACGAAAGCACGAGCGACAAGCGCAGGGTCTGTGGAAGTATCTCGCCTCCTCATTCGCCAGGACGGCAGCGCAGGCGGAGGTCAGAGCGAGGGAAAGGCAGGAGAGGCTTTGGAAGCTGGGGGGCATGAGCGTGAGGTTGGGGTTTGCGAGGATGGAGTTGGAGCGGTGTAAGGAGGCGTTGGGGGCTATGCGGAGGATGAGGGGGCAGGTGCGGAGGGAGGAGGGAGAGAGGTGGAGAGGGGAGGAGCGGAGGGCAGAGGAGGAGGAGGAGCGGTGCTGGGATGCCGATGTGGCGCAGGGGATGCGGGGGTGGAGGGAGGACGACGAAGAGGCGGAAGCAGAGGAGGATGAGGTGACTTGGATAAGGGAAATTTAGCAGTACAGAGAGCGCGGCTGCAGGATATCGTACACTATGAATCACCTTTGGACAAATTACAGCGCCTCCAACTTACCCACAGCCAAAGATCAGTCCAGCTTATCTCAGCCTCGCATTGCAACAAACCTATCCGTTCCCAGATTTTCTCAGCACAAAGGTAACCCCTCTCGTTTTCCAAGCGAAACGGCCTGGTGTTCTGTTCATGGGGCTGTTTGTCAGGTCGGCAGATTACTTCGAAAAGAATTTAAAAAAAAGATATGGTGCCATGGTAGTTGGTAATACATAGATCCTATGTACACCGAAGGGGGTGTTCGCGTCGTTATGAAAAAAGCATTTTAGCTACCTTATGTTGAATCATGATTGAAAAGATGTTGGTTAAAACAATTTTTCCAAAAATCATGCGAGAAAAAACAAACAAACGTGACATCTAATTTTAAACCGGGACGTAGAATATCCCAAACGTCAACCAACCACTCGAACGCAACAAAACAAAAACCAACCTCGTCAAAACCCCATCCCACCCCAACAACATACCATCGTCCATAAGAAAGAACCCCATCGCTTCCGCAAGTAATCCTATTCTTCTATATAACCCCCCCCCAAAAAACCACAAAGCCGAATAAACACACGCCATAACGCCTCAAGGGGGGGGGGGCGTGAGTACTCACATATCTTTTCCGTCAAAAACCTCACCTCCACCTAGAAGGAAAAAATAGAACGGACGACAGGTACGCTACGGTAAAAACCCTCTACGACGAAAATAAAGCGTAGATGTTTTCCGTGTGTCTGCGGCTTGGTCTCTGATTGCGTTTCGTACGCGCTTCGGGGAAAGAAACTTTTAAGGGCCCAGTGGGTATCGCTTATGTTCTTGTTGCTGTTCTCTATACTATACTATGCTGGATTTGATGGTGCTTTGCTGAGAGGTTGGGGTGAGAGATGGGATGGAGGGAGGGTGGAGACTGCGATGGGGCGGATCTAGGGGCAAGGTTCGTTGATGGGGTTTCGGGATGGGGAGTATGGTTAGCGGGGGGTTGACGGGGGGCGGAGCCACTCAGGGGCAGACGAGGGGCAGGGGCGCCGAGAAGGAGACGAGGGCCACGCGCGTTGAGGGAAAGACGAGGGGCAGGCGCAGGTGAGGGGTTAGACATGATTGGAGAACAGGGGCAGAGAGCCACTCGTACCATCTGATATTGGTACGCTCTCGAATCACTCCCACTGCCCTCCCCTAATAACCGGCCTCGCCGGGTCCCATGGTCCAATCACTACATTCTTATACTTTTGCAACCCAATCAACCACCAGCTACACCCCCCCATCACCACCATCGTCCCCAACCCCCAAAGCACCATCCCCACAATGGCCGCCTTCCAACCTCCGTCGCGCACCAACGTGATGCCCATGCCTGCGCCAGCGCCAATTACAAGGGAAAGTGTTAGCAAGAGGTGCCCGCGCCAAGAGATGTGGCGGAGGTGCCGCCGGAAAACGGGAAAAAGTCCGAAGACTTCGATACTGAACAGGGTGAGGCTGAAGACGTGGGTGGTGCTGGGGAGACGGGAGGCGAGGACTGTGGAGGCCATGAGGGCGGCGTTGGTGGAGAGGGAGGCGGGGAATCTAGCGACGTCATAAGCAACACGATCGCGTGGGTGTTAAACAGAGGCTTCGAGCGTTTGGAGAATGAGAGTCAGCATTGAGAGCGGATTTGACGTACTTTACGCCGACACCGCCGCCGTAGTCGAAAAAGAAAACGTTGATGCACATGAGCCAGCAGCTCAGTGCCCAGATAGAGTCACTGGTGGTGGATTTGGTGAGGGATTTGAGAATGGGGCTAAGGCCGAGGAGGGCGCAGTAGATTAGGAGGGCGGATTTGGCGGTTGCGAGACGTTGTTGGTTGCGGGGGGAGAAGGCGGATGTGGAGTAGTAGGGACAGAAAGGGTTGTAGTGCATGGAATTGGAGAGCCCATTTGGCGGGGATGATAAAGTGGAAGAAGATACCGAAGGCGCTGATGTTGTACTTTGCGAGTGGCCATGACTAGGCTGGAGACTTGCGTTGGCCAGACTCAAGCCAAGACCGACACCTTGCGCTTCAGGTTTCTGAGAAGTCGAACTAAAAGCACTTCCAGACGCAGTACTCTCCGCGTCTCCTGCATATCCCTCGACTCCAAAAGATGGAGGCTCAGGCATTCCTTTCGAGGCCTCCTCTTGCCCAATCCAGAAATCCCAAAGGACCCAACCCAAGACTGTCCCCGCAGTGCCCCAACTCACGACTGAAACCGGAGAGATCCGTTCCTGGAAGATACCAACGAAACAGCAGATGAACAGCGCCACAGAACAAATATGCTGGACAATAACAGTGGAATCCGCCACAAGAGGCCAAAAATCGTATGGTTGCAGGCGAGGATTTCGCTGGAGGTGAGATAGGAACGTTGGCGGATCGGTATAGTTATCGGGATCTATGCAGTTCGTTAGGTCCAGCACTTCGTTGATTTCCGAGGACGTGCATACATGACTGCTTCACCCACAGTAGCTTTTTCCACACGCCATTGTCCTTGCGACTCCCACTCCTGCCTCGGTCTTTATCTCGTCTCCCTCGCAAATTTACCCCAGTCTTCCCGCTCGTTGAATCAGCATCAACGTATTCACCGTTGACCCTCGCGTGGGCCTCCTGGTCACGCCGTCGACGCGGAGGAGAGTGCGCGTAGAAAGCATCTTCGGGTGCTAGACGACTGGGATCGGTCGAAGGTAGACGCTGCCAAGAGGATGGAGCATTGGAACCATTGAAGGTTTCTAAAGAGGTCGAAATGGCCTGATAGGTTGTCATCGAAGCTCCATGTTCATGACACGAAGGTCGGCATAAGCGTTTGTATCACCGGCTCCAACCATGGTTTACGTCAGCACAACCGAGCACGTTCATTGGCCGAACTTCTACGTGCTGTTCTACAATATCATTTTCAAACTGAGTCCTTTTTTCATCAATTCATGTGGTACTCCTTTATTGTGGCCTTTTCATACTTATAGCCGACTATGCGGAGAAAAGTCATTATAGTAACGCCTATGAGTTATTAGCATCGACTCACAATTCTTGGACCGATATCTGTTTTTATGGTGCAATTGGAATTGATTGCAGTACTCGGAACGCGTTGCTGATATGCTGCTACGAGTAGACGTGATCTGTCGTCGTCAACCTCGTCTTAGCAACTTCTTGCACCTCGTAACGCATAGCGTTATTGGCGTTGATGTGTGATGGGAATGACCTTTCAATTGACTGTCTCTCTTCATCAAGGTCACTCTCTCTCGAATGTTCTCTTTAATAATGCTCTATGGATGGTCATGGACTACTCTATACTCTCAATCCTATTGCCCTTTGGCTTTTATGCACTATCTCAGGGTATCGCAGCGTCAACAATGCCACGCCACAGCTCGGGAACACAATTTCAGTCTGAACGGTGTCATCAGCGCTCTTGGAGACATGACGCCGCGCTTCCCATTCCGAAACCACCGCGTACTCAAAGAAGTTTGGCCATCCTTCCGTCGATCTAATCAATGCGATGGAGCTGGTGGATTACCAAGATCTGCCATCTGCAGATAATTCCGACGGCATTGAACATTGATTCCGCTGCATGGCAGTTGCATGTCCAGAAGTGCTCCATCGGCTCACCGGGAATGTGTTCAGGTTGGACGGTCAGCCCTAGTGTATGTATCTTATCGCGACTGCGATCTAGGCCCCCGCCACCCCCCATCCCCCTTATCAATTCCCAGCTACCCCGGTCTTTAGGGTACCAGAACCACGAGCGGGGATCCTCGGCTATTAAATTCATATCAAGGTCTGAATCGTCTCAGCTATCATGTTTGCGTATCACTAATCTCATCTCATCTCTCTTGCTGCGCATCAAACCGCCAGCATGTCGGAGATGTACCTGGGAGAAGAAAAGCCGTATCGCTCATACGATGGCGACGGCGTGGAAGAGAGCCCGGACCCCGCAGTCGGCAATCAGTCTCCAAATGATGTCTTTGGCCCTGAAGAACATCATGATATTCATTACAAGACCCTCACGTGGCAGCTCGTTGCCGTGCTCATGATTGCTGAGATTGTCAGCAATGGCATGCTCTCGCTGCCTTCTTCCCTCGCCGTCGTCGGCTTAGTCCCTGGCCTGATACTCATCGTCTTTCTTGGAGTGTTCGCTCTATTTACGAGCTGGATTCTCATACAATTCAAACTGCGGCATCCTCAAGGTGAGTAGGAGTGCGACCAGATGTTCCGGTTTTAATATTGCAGAGAGTTTTGATCTTCAATTTGAATTCATTATAGAGAGGTAAGCTAACCAAAACCTCTCAGTCCACAACATGGGAGACGCAGGCATGATCCTCTTCGGTTGGCCAGGCCGCGAAATTCTTTCCTTTGGCACCGTCGTCTTCGCCGTCTTCGCTACAGGTGGTCAACTACTTGCCGGTCAGATCGCCCTGGGCGCTTTGTCCTCGAACAAGCTCTGTCTAATGCTGTACACCGGCGTCTTCGCCATACCGACGCTTATTTGCGCATTACCCCGTACGCTTGACCGGTTGAGCTGGCTGAGCGTGCTGAGCGTGATCACCATTATGGTTGCAGGCTTGGTGGGCATGATCGGAGCCGGTATCAACCCGTCGGGTGCACCTATAGATATCGTTGTGAAAACGGATTTTGTGACGGCATTTATTAGTATCACAAATCCGGTCTTCGCGTACGCCGGTAGGTTGACCTATACCTCTTCCTTTCGTTCGAGCACATCTCATTTAGGCTAACCTCATCTTCCAAAGGCCACTTCATGTTCTTCATCCTCATGTACGCCCCCCGCCTCCCACCCCACACCTCCACCCCCACCCCCCTAACTCCTCCACCCACAGCTCGGAAATGAAAAACCCCCGCGACGCCATGAAAGCCGCCTACACCCTCCAAATCTTCGCCACAACCTTCTACGCCGTCTTCGCCGTCATCACCTACATCTACACCGGCCCCGCCGTCGCCTCCCCCTCCTTCAGCTCCCTCCCCCTCAAATGGCAAAAAGCCGCCTACGGCATCGCCATCCCCAACTTCCTCATCGCCGGCAGCCTGTACTCGCACACCGCCGCAAAGCTCCTCTTCGTCCGCTTCTTCCGCAAAAGTAAACACCTGCACAGCCACACCCTCCTCGGCTGGAGCGTCTGGATCGCCCTCGTCGTGCTCATGAACGCCGCCGCCTTCGTCCTCGCCGTCGGCGTACCCATTTTCAACTACCTCATCGGCATCGCCGCGAGCTTGTTCGCGAGTTGGTATACGTACGGCCTCGCAGGCGCGTTTTGGCTCTATGATACGTGGGTGGACAAGGGGGGAATGCAGGCGTTGAGGAAGCGGGCGGCGATGACGGGGCTGAATGTGGCGACGCTGGTGGCCGGGGCGTTTATTTGTGTGGCGGGGATGTATGTTAGTGTGAAGCAGATTGTGGATGCATATGCGAGCGGGAAGGTGAGTGCGCCGTTTAGTTGTGGGTGAGGGTGGTGTGGGCGGGGGTCGGGGTTTTGTATATATTTGCGTGGGGTTGGTGAAGGTGCATAGAGGGGCATTGGATGTAACAAATAGTATACACTGTGGAAGGTAGGATGTGATTATCTACGAAGGTACAAGTCAATGAAGATGAAAGAAAGATATGTCGCCAAGAACACTGTGCATCGAGTTACCTTAAAGCTTCGATCGAGCGGGCCGGGGGGTTCAGCAACGACACAACGAGTTGAACAACGGGTCAGATCACAGCAAGATATGCGAACCCAAAGAAATTGCAAAAGTGTACGTGCATTTCCTGGTTTTCCGCGCTGTTGCGGTAAAGGAACCTGGAGTGGGGTTCCGAAAAACCCTGTCAAAGCAAAGAACAAATCAGATTTCAGAAGTTTGAAAAAGTGACGAGAGGCAAGAGAAGGAAGGTCGAGAGTGAGAGCTGAGAGCTTATTGGAGCTAGATCATTAAGGAGGGATAGAGGCAGCTAGAGATGGAAAGAAACAGGGGCAGAGGCAAGAGGCAAAAGGCATAACGAGAGGTTAGAAGCGGTAAGATGGGCAGAAGGAGAAAGAAGCAGCGAGGTCAAGGGACAGGGATAGATTGGGGGCACAGAGGGACAGAGGGAAGAGAAGCAACAGCGGGGAGTCGAAGAGACAGCGATGCGTAGAGGCAGGGGAGGAAGAGAAAGAGCAGGGATAGGGAGAGCGAGGGGCAACGAAAAGGTTAGGAGGTACGGCCAGAGTCGGCGAGAGACAACAAACAGAAAATGACTTTTAGCCTGCCCCTTGCCGCCCATTTCCTGCCTCTGTATATCGGCTGTAAGATCTACTGGATCAGATTCTCCAAGACCCGGATGCCCTTTCCTGGGAAGTGTCAGGAAGCTGACTCTCGACCTCTCGGCCGCGTTCACGAACAGAGCGCAGAATCCCTCGATCTATTATAATCACACCAAGGGTACCTATGTACTCGGAAGCAGTCGCTGCGAGCTTGTTAATGTGGCCACAACGTAGCCAGGCAAACCAAAGCGGTAATCCAGAAAGACTGCTATAAATGTGACCTAAGTGACTGATGCTATTGGGTTGCTCTTTAGTACTGAACAACAATCCCGGTCTGGCACAGACCTATCCATTTACCCGTCAGTTATACGGCCCACCTTCAGATCTACAGCTAAACCTATAATGGTAGAAGCTTAACCTTTATGGGTACGGGAATTAGTGTTTAAAGTATTAAGCCCGACTCGCCGAGCTAATCAGAAGAAGGCTGTAAGCCTGTAATCCCTTTTCTATTTTCAACCTTCGTCCGATGTATTTACTACTATCTATCTTGTTAACCTTCTTTTGTAGTGTAACAGGTACGGTATTCAGCTCTTCTGCAACGTCAAACTCGCAACCTCGTGGGGGCATTTTGGAAGTCAATAGAACTGTAGGAGAGCTTCGAGAATATTGAGATCAGACCGATGAAGGTAAACAAAACAATGTTCAGTGCTTACTAACTATCCGAATACCCTTACTAGTGGTAGTGATTGTATGCTATATTTAGGGTGGGCCGTATAACTGACGGGTAAATGGATATCAGGCAGGCAGTACTTCATCGATGAATGTGATAGCTAGAAAGGATCGAAATATGAATCGTGATACCGATTTGGGCCGAGCAAAGCAAGCAATTGTGGCTATAGTAGATTGCTCGGCATCAACTAGCGCTATTTCGACTTGGTGTTTGCTGATGCGGACAGACTTACATAAACAAAATATTGATAGACTCGATGCAGAGGTCGGCATTACGTACTTATGGATGTTGTTCTTCTCTTCGATTGCTAGTAGAACTTGTTGCGCTATATCGTAGTCAACCTGTATGGCATGCAAATCTGCATTTTGCTCCTTGTTGACCATCTCCACAGTCTGCCTCTTAAGCCGTACTATTATCTTATGGACTTCTCCCCAATATTTAGAATCCTGATCAGCCTGCTTCTTGGAGGCATAAGATGGCTGTAGGCGTGCAATGCTGTCAAGTTTGAGGTCAATCTCTCTGGTAGCAAGGCGGGCGATGGGGGTTATGAAACGGTCCACAGCGCAACACAAATTCGATGACAGAAAGCCACCAAGAGTGAATGAGATGATTGATCTCATATCTGGCGAGAGAAGAAAGAGGACCCCAAGGTTACTTGTGAGATGTCAGGGATGGAGGTGAAAGGAATGTGCAGCGAACTGCGGAATCCAAATGATGGGTGACCGCAGCCAATCTGCTTCTCTACATGTGAAGAGTTTTCTCATCACCATCGCATTAAAGAAATTCCTAGTGCTTGGAGTCTGGACGCAGAGCGGTCGACATCGTACGTAGCCAGACTCCTAATCCAAATGGCGGGTTTTTCTCCTTCACAATATTTGGTGGTTGAGGGCCGACTTCAACATGTGTGACTGCAAAAATGGCAATGATGACAGTCGCAAACCCAGTTGTCAGCCATTTGGCCTTACGAAAAATAACCCAACCATCCCTGAATGCTTGTTTCAGTCGCTGTATCCAGCTCCATGTATCCGAATCCGCGCTTGAAGGCTCAGAGTCTGGCACTGGAGCCTCGCGTGTGGCCAACGTATTGGAATATGTTTTGAATGGAGGCTTTACCGTTGCCGATATAATCTTGCATTGGGGCGTTAGCTGCCAAGGAATTATTCTGATAACATCGTCTTTCGTAGACTCTTTGCGAGACACGTTCGCCTTTCTATACTCTCATACTTGCGTATAGAACCAAACATGCTCTCTCGACACCTGCCAGGCAGGAAACCGCAGGGGGCAATGCTTAGGACCTGCCCATAAGCCTCTGCGATTACGAGCAACAAAGAGGGCTTGAATTTGATGGAAATATTGATGTGGGATTGTCGCGAGTGTTTCCCAAACTGGAAAAAAGAAAGTTTCGTTCGGAAGCGCGTTGAAGCGCGACTCACTGAAAAGGGAAAGAGCATGGTCGGCATCCTTGAAACGACGATGGAAACTGGATAGCGGGAAATTCTCTGATACAACGTCCTGGAAGACTTGAGATTATCTGTAACCCCAGAAAATGCTGAATGGGAACAGACAAGGTAGAGGAGACTATACGTAGGTTTTATGCAAGGTCCAACTCCTTGCAGGTGCGCCTTTCGTTCCGTATCAGTGTGCATTTAATAACTCTATAGTTACCTTCAAGTACCGGTATTTGGCATTGGGTAGACAGCCCAAAGGTAGATATTCATGAGGAGTCTCAAATACTCGGACCTCCCCGATGCCGCTATGCAAAAACAACAGTCGTAACGTCTCACAGTATGCACTCTAGTATCTACAACCCTCGAGTGGACAATCCACCAAACCAAGGGTCGGAGGATGCAACCAACGAGTTGTCCACCTAGAATTTCTCCATGAAATTTCTCCGAACCGTCCACATTCTGGCTCGCTTGCCATAAATGTACATTGGCACGGTGGTGGCTAGACAAGCCAATTGAATCCCTCCAATTGCTAGGAAGACGTTCTTCGCACCATCGGCTTCAAGCCAGCGATTGAAGAACAGGGAAAAAACCAAGCCGTGGAAGATATTCTTGGAGAAATTTAAGGTTACCAGCGCCTCCCCTGCGTACTGCCGATAGCTATCGACTGCGAAAGTAATCGAGGTTGTACTCCCCAAGGAGCACCCAAAACTAATGATACCGAAGAACATGGTCGGAATGATCCATTTGTCCTTTTCTTGAGCGCTCCAGCCGTAACCCGTCAAGCCAATGCATGTTGAGATGGTAATCGGAATAGCCATGACCAGTCGGAATTCAGGTTCATAGATACCTCCGTTTCGCCGGCTCATGAAACGAACTATGAGATCGCTAACTTTCCCTGCTACAGCTGTGCCTAGAATCCCTCCCACGAATGGAGAGATATAGACAAGACCAGCGCCTAGCGCGGAGAAACTGTATGTCTCTTTCGTGCGGTAAATCGTTGATACCGATTCCGACAGCACGATTAACCAGCCGATACTGAGGGAGTATATCAGGGCACTCCACAAAATGGACGGGTAGGCGAAGAGGATAAATGGACGCAACGCGACAAGGAACCAATTCTCATTACGAAGCTTACCATTCCAAGGTTTCAAGGTTTCGGCAAAGGACTTGGGGGGTGCAGTTCGGAGATTTGTTGTGTAGCGTAGATGCTTTGGTAAAGTTGAGTTCTCACTGTAAGCTGGTGTGGCCGGCTCTGATACTGCAGAATGTGGGCGTGCCATATCTGGTGGAGGGGCTTCGTGTTTGTTGTTGATGTAGTCGGTCCCTGGTTCTTCTCTATGCAGATAGAAGGGGGAATTGAAGTTACGAAGGTCTGGAGTTGCTGGTCCCTCACCCTTAGGCAAGACCTTGTCTGCGAAAGAGTGGCTTGCCAACGAAGTCGGGATACTTGAAACGTCCTGGCCTGCGTTAGTATCGATCTCGGCAGCATCAACTACTCTTTTAGGATGAGCTGTGTTTTCTGAGCTTATGGCACTACGCATTATCCCATCAAACGGTACATCCTCAGGATCGAGATGGTAGGCACGTGCCTCCAACCCATTGCCCTCCTTATCTGCACAGTTCGTTACTTGGTCTTCTTCTTCAGTGACAGCATTGGCGGCAAATCCAACCCGATGGATGGCCCTTTGCTGACACCTCTCGGCAGTTGTCGGTCGATCTGAGCCCTTAGCTTTGGCGGAATTGTCAATGGCACGTTTCCTCAAGTCCACAGCACCATCTTCGCCTGCGGGCGCTGCACCGTTCCTTTCATGTGTTGGATGATTGAATATAGCAGATAGTGAAGCGAACGTAGTCTTCTTGCTCTTCGTATGGGGACGGGGCGTTCTGTCCCAAAAAGTTTCGGGCACGAAAAGAAACATTAGAACAAAACAGAAGCCGACGACCATAGCAACAATCCTGATCATTATTAGCGTCTTGTTGCATCAACTATGAGAAATTGCCTACCAAAAGACCCATTGCCAGTCGAGAGTTTGAATGATTGCTGCACTGATTAAAGGTATCAAGTTTTTGCCACTGAGAAGAAGCAAGGTATATACTCCCAATCGATATGCGCGCTCATGCAGGAAAAAGATCTCTGCGACTGTCGCGGACGGAAGACACTCGCAGGGGCTTACTGCGAAGCCCATAAAGATCCTGGCAACCACCAATGAAGGGTAATTAGGTGAAAGAGCGCACCATATCGCACTAATTATGAAGAGGAGGATACAGCCAAGATATACCGGGCGTTTCCCGAATAGAATTGCGGTTGGTGAAAAGACGACAGAACCCAAGCCGAGGCCCATCATGTAGAATCCAGTGGTAAGTGCAACTTGTGGATTGGAAACATGATATGTGGAAGCGACTTCCGAAAATCCGGCAGCTAAAACGGGCGTCATACCGCCTCCAATCATGCAATAAAAGCCTAGTGACAGCAGAGCGATGTCTCGCCTCCATGATGGCCAATTAAGAGGATCATTCATGGAGTCGTCTGGCTGAGGATCCAAGATCATTGTGCCGTCTGGTGTCTTTTTCTTCTCCTCTATCGAGCGACGTGATTCCCGCCTTGTAGACGGCGGTCTAGAGCTTGGAGGGAAAGGCGAAGGTAGCGAAGAAGCGGAGGTTCTGGCTGGTGCAATGCGCAAACCTAGAGGCTCATTGCGATTGGTATTTGACATGAGGAGGACAGAACCTAAAGACGCCGCTCAGGTTAGTACGTGGAAAGAACTGCCAAAGCATTTCGAGGTGAGTTGCGTAAAACTCGAGTCACGGACTAGTGACGTGGACGTTCCACCAAAGGCCTGCGGCCATCGTTCGAGGATCCACGTACCTGGCACTTCTTCCGTCTCCCTGTCGTTTAAGACTCCCAAACTCCATTTCTCAGGCCTTGTCTTGGCTTCCTCGTACCCCTCAGAAGATACCACAGAGCTGGAGGGCCCCGGCTTCAGACCGCCAAAGAACCTTCGCCACGTTGGTATTCTCCATGTGGTCGCTGCATCAGGACCGGCTGCTGGCTCTTGCTTTTCGCCAACTGCCGGGTCCGCGGGCTCAGAAGTTGTACCCATGGAGACTGGAAATGACTGTCAGTGACGAGGCGGATGATGCTGTCGCACCATTAAGCTCGGATAATTGGTGGTTGAGTGGTTCCTTGGATCTCGGTGATCTCTCTCTTGAGGGACGAAAGCCAGACCAGATAAAGAATGCGAGTCGTAGGAGTAGGGTGGTGCGGAGGTTATGAGGATAAAGATAAGCCTTGGAAACAAAGGATTTAGCGGTGAATCCTCCGGGCGAAGTAATTGAAACAAAGTCCGCCCGCCATTTGGCAGGCGCAAGAGACGGTGAGCACGGGGTTTCATGATGATCAATCAGCAAGCGCTCATTGATAGATCACAAGACTCAATCTCTGACCGATTCCAACGTAGAGTACAGCGTAGTAAGATATGATTTGGCGAATGACTTCCACCCCATGATGAGTGAGTGCAGTAGGTACGGAGTAAATATTCCGCAGTTAATAAATGACAGGATCTGGCGATATCTAATCGGCGAAATCGGCTACGAGTGTCCAGTAGGTACTCGTAAAGCCCGCGTGCCCGCCAAGCCCTAGAGTACGTCATGTTACACCCGACCTCAACACCATCGCCAAGACTCCTCCTTCTCCGTATCAAGTATCAACGTCCCGTTGGCTGTAGGGTTTATGATCTCTTCTAGTAGATTCACTTTCAGGTTCAAGCTGTCTTCATCGTTTGAGGGTGAATGGACAGGGCAGTGTTGACTATCTAAGCACTGGCCACTGGGGATAGCCTCAGACCGGTTAGCCGTCCAATGGAATCGGGGTCTTGAAACAAAGCGTTGACATCTCTTAACTTGCTACCTCAAAGAACTGTACCAGCACACCTCTTTCGATTTCGAAATGCGCACCACTCTCAACTCATGATGACTACTAAGCTGAGTGGCATAACCCTGACAAAATATCACAGTCAAAGCTCTTTTCCGCATGGTTTTGAGAGTCTCCTGCTACACTTGAGTTGCACATCACAGTCATTTCCTTTCAGTAGAGGTAGGCAGCCATTGGCGTGTTTCCAAAGACTGACGTCAAAGACGTAAGTTTGCGGCTCTTTGTACTCGACAATGGATAGGTAGCTTTGTATTATTATAACCATATCTCCGCCTCAGTGCCCAGATTGAGAAACTTGAGGCTTCTTTAGACTTCAATCTTGGCTCCCATAAAGGCCCTAAAAGGAAATCAATAATGTTGCTCCTAGCGAGGTCATGTATAAAAATTTCGACCTCCTGTCGTTCAGTTCCGAAGTTCTCGGAGCCTCGAAAAAACGTCCACTTAATGTAATGAAGACCAGGATGTCGAAGGGGTATAGACCTATTGAAATAGCTACCGTAAGAATTACAGCCAATGGGCACCACGGCCCTTCGCCACCTGGGCTGAGCGGAATGAATCCCAAGAATTCCACTGTTGTCGAGACTCGCATAGCAGAAGCTCAGAGCTCCAGGCGCAACGTCAGTTTTAAATTGAACGGTTTAGTAGTCTGATCATTTTGATCGCCGAGCCTCCCCTTCGATTGTCACCTGTATTCCTCGTGCAATCAGAAACCTGTCAAGACTGCACACCAAGCATGTGAACCAGCAAATCACCGTGAGTTATGAATGGTGAATGCTACACGACAGTGGCGTACAAAACCCAAGAACAAAGGCCTGGCGTCGTATCGGGTTTTTTTGCTCGAGCTTAGGATGGGTTGCCTCAAATCTCAACGGAACCAGAGAGTTGAAACCTTGAACGGTTAACAATAATCACGAGATTTGATTTTCCGATACCTATATCGTTGTAGTTGGTTGCAAAGACCCTTAGCACCAAGCACAGCCCTCATCGGGCAACAGACCAACCAGCTCCTGGTCCCTCCCTCCCAACTGTGCTATGATTAGCATGGCGAACGCTACGATATTGAGCACATTCACTGCAATCACGATGGGCTTTCAAGCCTCGAATTCCGCTGCTGCTTGCAACTTCTATTCTAACAAGCTCACCACAGAGAGTCACTGTGTTGATCGCGACTAGTCTGTTGGCACATGTCCATCTCAATCTCAGGCTATGTAGCAGGAGATCATCTTTACTAACTCGCATACTTGGTAGATAACAGGGGATGGGGAATGTTTAAGTCGGGCAGACCACCCCTGGTCTAGCCTATCACAAGAAGCGACGGGCGAGAGGATACAACGCGAAGAGAGTCGGATGATACGTATGAAGAAGCGACCTGAACACAACCATAGCCTGCCAGAATGGAATTGAGTATGGCTGAAGGGTAGGACCTTTCGGAAGACTCGGCAGCAACAAACGAGACAGAGTCTTGCAAACCTGAAGATGGTGATTGAGACGGTAATAAAAGACACGGCCAACGAGCCAGCCCATATCCAACATCGTCCCCGGATCCCCGCAGGGCTGGACAGGAACCGTCTACATGCAAATGAAATGGTTGAAAGTAGGACGCCTGAAGCTGGAAACAAATATTCTACAGGCAAAAAGCAGACGGGAGTATTACACTAGGTCTGCCTGACCCAAGAAGACCAGTGCCGTGGATGCTAAGTTCATGCATCTTTAATTTATGTAGTAAACCATGTACCTGATGAACTGGATGAGCACACGACCAAGACGGCAACGATGGGGCGCTCCGTTGGGAGCTGAACAATGCATTGGAAGCAAATGAGATGTCGCGGGCGCAGACAGTGAGACTACCTTACGAGTACTGTCTCAGCGTTGTCACTTGTCAGCAAATGCCAGAGGCACGCCTATCAACCTAAGGTACTCCGCCACCAGATCAGGTCTTTTTAAAGTATTATGGTGCATACTATGGTAAGCCTTAAGGCGTCCCAACCAAAATCGCGGATGATTTCTATTGTGGTACCTTACGGCAGCGCAAGCTGTTGTACTCGTACCTCTGTAAGTATGGAATACTCCGTACGGTATACTGTTCCTAAGACTCCCGCTCATTCTCGGCATTTCTGATTGGCCAAGACAGTCAGTCGTCTACACGTGTACAATTAGTAATGCGCTTTGGAGGGTAATTGGACTGGTACGGCTTACCTAATCGCCCTGTCCGTGTGTGTGTGCGGAGATTGCTTGGCGCAGCAGACCGTGGCCGCAACTGTCAGCCCGACTGGTTCCCGTCTGTTGGTGCTCAGCCCACCCACAAGGGCCACAACCAACCCACCACCATCTTCATCTTGGGTGAAATCAATCGACCAATGAAGCTTCCCTAATCAAGCACTCCTTCCATCAATCTTTCCTTTCTTTTTGTTTGTTCTTTCTTTCTTGCATCACCGACTACTGTTCCAGGCCATTGGCTTTTCGCGCTTGATGTGATTGGTGGAGGGGCAGTACGGAGTAGTGGTCTTTTAACCTTTCAATGTCGTTCTTTAATACCAACAGACTTACATTCTGAACGATCGACAAACCCTCGATTACCGAATACATACAGCACCATGTACCACCTCCGCTTTCAGCGCGACAGATAACACTACCCATCGGTTCAGGGCGGCCTCCTACACTCGTTAAATGCGCCGAAGAGCCTCTACAGCAACCATGTTTCAGGGGAAATACGAACAAAGGACTTTCGAAGGTTCTTCCGCTTCCAGCACCGGCGAACTACTCAGGTCGTATGAAGGATTTCTCAACCCGCAAGCTACACCATCCTGGCGTCAAAAGATGCGGACCAAACCGAGACTAATTTGTGCAATATGCGTGGCCGTGGTACTCGTCTTTATGGCCTTGGGTCTCGGTCTGGGGTTGGGTTTACAACACAGGGGAACTTCGTCAGCAGTGGTGAATCTTGGCTATTCCAAGTACCAAGGACAACCGGTGGGCGGAGGGATCAGTCAATGGCTGGGGATACGGTATGCGGCACCGCCGCTGGGAAATTTGCGGTTCGCGGCACCGCAGAACCCCCTACCAAACGATACCATCCAGCAAGCAAACCAGGTACGTCAGAAGAATCCGATTGCAAATGGTACCTATGCTAACGTGGTCATCACAGCATGGCCCTCAATGCCTCGGAACCCGCGAGTTTGTGGCTAACAGTGACTCGATACCCGCTGCATTCAGTGAGGATTGCCTCTTCCTCGACGTTTACGCCCCTACAAAAGCAACTTCGGATTCTAAATTGCCCGTCTATCTCTACATACAAGGAGGCGGGTTTAATACAAATTCCAACCCGAACCTGAACGGTGGTGTACTTGTAGCAGCTTCTGGGTTGAACATAGTAGTCGTAACATTGGGTTACCGTGTGGGTCCTTACGGGTTCTTGGCGAGTTCGGAAGTAAAGGCGAATGGGAGCTTGAATAATGGACTGAAAGACCAGAGACAGGCATTGCAATGGATCCAAAAGTTTATTAACAAAGTAAGCGAGACTGGTACGCTCGAAGTTTGATCCCACTGACGGCCTTGTAGTTCGGAGGAGACCCGGGACACGTTGTAATGGGCGGTTCCAGCGCAGGTGCAGCGTCCGTCACCCTCCAATTAACCGCCTACGGCGGCAAAGATGAAGGGCTCTTCCACGCCACCGCCGCCGAGTCTCAATCCTTCGGAGCATTACGAACCGTATCAGAATCTCAATACCAATACGACGACCTAGTATCCCGAACCAATTGCACAGAAAAGGACACCGGCAAGAAAGACACCCTCGCCTGCCTCCGCACTCTCCCCATCGCGACTCTCCAAAAGTACAACATCAATACCAAATTCCCCGACGGAATTATAAAACCTCTCTTTCCCTACAATCCAACGCTTGATTACGATTTCATCCCCGACTACACCATCCACTCCTTCGACGCCGGCGCCTTCGTTCACGTCCCCGCTATCTACGGCGATGCAAATGACGAAGGCACGGTCTTTACGCCCAAAGGCCGTACAGCAAATACGACACACCTCACTGATTTCATAAAATCGAATTTCCCTAATCTGAATTCCTCACAAGCCACTACCTTGGGCCAAATGTATCCACCAACCCTACAATTCCCCCCAGCGCAAAGATACTGGCGCGCAGCTTCTGCTGCCTACGGTGAACTCCGCTACGTTTGCCCCGGCATTCATCTAAGTAGCATCTACGCCGACCGCGGCATCAAAGGAAATTACAATTACCGCTACAATGTCTCCGATCCGGGTGCGGAAAAGGAAGGCTTTGGAACTCCTCACGTCGCCGAGTTGGCCGCTATCTGGAACACTGCCGCTGGTGTGCCCAGTCTGAAGACCAACAATAAAAACATAGTACCCTTAATGCAGGGCTACTGGATCAGCTTCATCAGAACGTTTGATCCAAACGCCCATAGATTGCCCGGGACTCCCGAGTGGCAGGAGTGGAACCAAGGTGGTGACAAGCGAAGACTACTAATAAGAAACGAGGAGAAGTTCGGCGGTGTCGGGAATGGCACCACAATGCAGACGGTGGAGCAGGACCAGCAGAAGAGATGTCAGACGCTCATGCCGTGGGCGGTGGGGCTGGCGATGTAATGAGTGCTGTTTTGTCTATATTGGAGATTTTCGGTCGTGATGAGTATACCTTTTTGGGGAGAATGGGGGTGTTTGATATTAGCGATTGGTTTTTTGGAATAGACCAGGTATATGGTCCCAACGGACCTCTGGATATTTGGTAAACGGCGTTTTTGGGAACCGCCGGGGGGCTAGGGAAGGGCAATGGGGGAGTCCTATATCGACAATGCTTACACATAGACCCTAGGTATTAGGGGAATACCCCAAAGGATTGAGCCGCTGGAAGTTCTTTCCAATCTTTCTCTTTTAGCAAAGACCAGGTTGTGAGCTGTGGGTTGCTTGAGACGCGCTCTAAACCCAGGTCGGCTACAGCACATTCTACCATACGCCCGAGTTGCCAGATCCGTTCTTAGGCAATCGCTAGTCTACAGTACCACGAAAAGCCCTTTCACTACTCTATAAACACATCCCCCCCCCCACCCCTTTCAAAAACCCAACCTATTCCCTCATCTCCCCCGTCCCCCCCAAAAATCGAATTTCCACATTCAAGCCAGGAAGCCCAGTAGCAGCTGCATCTACATATCCAAACTAGCTTTGGCCAAGCGCAATTTCCTTTCTTGCTACATAGGTGTGCAGATGTGTGCCCTTTTCTTTTTTTTTTTCTTTTTTGGGGGGGGGGGGGAAAGCAAAATGGGGAAGGTTTGCTTTGGTGGGGTGGGGTGGGGTGGGGTGGGGTGGGGACTGGATGGAAGTGGAAGCGGAAGGGGGGACGTTGATGGGGGGGTTGGGGTGGGGAGGGGAGGGGGAAGGGGACAAGGGTTTGGTTGGGGGGTATGGGGGAGGGGAGGGGAGGGATGGCGTGGGGACGCTGGGGGGGGGGTTTAGTGAGGGAGGGAAGAGAGAGGGAAGAGAGAGGGAGAATGACGGCTTTGACTTCTGGATACATAGCTAATACTCGTATGCACGGGGTTTCCGCGCAAACTGGGTTTCCGCGCACTCTAACCTAGAAAGGTTAGCAACAGATAGTATCGGGTTTAGCGTGCTAAAAATGGCACTAATATAAATAGTTTTAGTTAGTGTGCGCGGAAACCCCGTGCATACGAGTATATGCCCGCGCCCCCCCCCCGGCCTTTCGTACAACCCATCCATCCCATCCCATCCCATCCCCCCATCCCATCCCCCCGTTCCCACGCCTCGAAACCACCCAACCTGCCTAAAGATCACACAACCTTCCACGCACCCCCCCCCCCCCAAAAAAACGGGGGCGTTTAGGAGAATAGGGGTTCTACGGTTATGGAATTAATTTTTTTTCGTTTTTTCGTGAGCTGGTAGGTTTAGGGGTTGCTGGATTGTTGTGTTTGGGTTTGGGTTGGTTTGGTTTGATGGGATGGGATGGGTCTTGTGTAGGTTCGGAGTGCGGAGGTTAGGTTGGGTTGGGGTAGAGGGGATGTTGTATGGGGGGGGGGGGGGTTTAGGGCTGAGGGTATGGGATTTTTTTTCTCGGCAACATGGCGTGGAAGGCTAGGGAGGGAGCGAAGGGAAAACCGGCGAAGTTGCGGAATTTCAAGTCGGCTTAGGAGACCAAGTAGTACGCGCAATATCAAACAGACCCCCAAAATCATGCAAAAGCCCTCAACCCCCCCACCATGTCCCCAAAACAAACAACCTCCTACCATCCCTCAAAACCAATCCATCTCTTCCCCACCTCGTAAAAAAACCCTATAACCAACCCTCGACTTTATAAATCGAATTCTTTCAAGAGAATGATGATAACTAGTCGCCCATCTGAGTGCGTTGAAAGTGAAAGGTATGATTATATCGTTCATTAGATAGCAGCAGTGGTGTTTCGTTTGGTGATAGATAGGTGAGGAGGTGTGGTGTTGGGGGGGGCAATGGTGAAGAAGAAGGAGGAGAGGTTGAATGGTGTTTGTAATTGAGGGCGAGTGCGAGAGGATCGACTGGAGTATGAGAGGGAGGGTTGAGAAGGAAAAATGCTGATCGAGGTTTGATGGGAGTACGATTGCGGGGCCAGTTGAGGAAGTTCACCTCCTTCCTATGCCATCCCTCTAGCCGCTTACCGCGCCACTCCTCCCTGGTTTTTTTCAAACCCCATCTCTATAACGTTCCGTCTACCAAACCCACCACAGCCGTCTTCCTTCTATCCTTCGCTAGCCTTTTGCATCCGTTTCTATCTCATGGTTTTCACGGTTGTTGAACTATACCTTAGTCGTATCTGTCTGGATTAGTCTTCTAGTGTTTGAGGGCTCTTGATTATGGGATCAAGGATGTTTTGGGTTCTGGGGAGGCTCTGGGAATCAAGGGAGATTCTTGATGGTTTGGGGTTCATTAAGAGAAAACTGTGATGAGTGTTATCTACGCCTTTCTCTAATTAGCTGAGACCGAAGGAATCATAACATACAGATCAAAAGCTGAATCCAGGGAATTGCCACAGAACTTTTAACCACAATGGAACAACCTTGTAAAAAGCACTCTAGAACAGAAGTGTATGGTTCAGTGCTTCCCTCTCTTGGTACCATAAACATAATGCGCAACAATAGTGATAGCCTTTGCGTTAAAATACAACAATTCTATCAACTTGTCAGCTCTTGAACAGCCCACATTCAATATCTCAAACCAACACACTCGTAAATGTAGACGCAGATCAGACTCGACTGCTTCAGAACTCGGTCTTGCAGGATACGACGAATTCTAGGCGTTGTCATGTCGTCATAATGAACAGATGTTCACTCGAAACGTCGATGGCTCTTGAGTGAATAGTGAAATACTTGAGGACTTTATAGATTGTGCCTATTCACTTGTACCTGAAGTTCCGTATTTTGCGTTGATCATCACAAAGTCATTTGTTGCGTTGCTGAAAACTCTATCGCTGAACTTTGACGATAACATCCAGCATTCAAGCGAGCTAAGCTTTGATCCAATGCTGCTGGTAGGTTGCAGCAAGTAATCTCGCAGTAACGGTACTGAATTCTCTTATCAGGATTCTTCTCTTCACGAGGATTAAAGACTGTGTTAACCCTTTCGTCATTTGTTTTGCAGATAGCGTTCGTCAGCAAGCTGAACGAAAGCGATAGTGAGCTGTGACTACGCGGAGATGATGCATTGTCTCCGCTCTCGCCGGGTATTAAAAAGCACTGCTCGCATCAAATGCAGCACATGGTCTTCGTTGTCGTATGAGCTACCTGACGCACGTCGGTCGTACGATAATCCTAGACGCTCTTCATTGCCAGGGATTCGCGGTCCTTAGGATTCGAAAACTGACCCTTGTACTCTGCTCGCACTCGCTTCGCCAGAAATATTCGCATATTATCAATGGTGGTGTGGTTCATGATCTGTAATTCATTGAAACTATACTATTTACCGTTGCCGGAACGAACAAATCTTAATCATAACAAGAACTGGTCTGGTTAGTTACTCAGTAATCATCTTGTCAGTTTGTTGCGAAAACCCATATATGTTCGACATGCTCAGAAGAAGGTTCAGTATTACTGCAAGAACTCAACATCTGCGATTACTTACTTCTGATTCGGACGACAACTTGTCTTGGTAGTCGTGCTGTCTGTATAAGTGAGTGATCTTCAGACCTTGTTGCATGCCATCTTCGACATGCTCGAAAGAATGACTATTCTCACTACAAAAATCAGACATCTGGTATTGGTCGCTTTTGACTCAAATTGCGACTTGTCCTGATAGTCGACCTGTCTGTGTCTGTATACGTGAACAGTTTTTACATCTTATTACGACTTACCATATGTTAATTTGAACAAGTAGTCCCGTGGCAAAAAGAGACTTTTGATACTGGATCAATTGTTGAATCGTAATGCGATTTGTCCTATTAGTCGACTTCATATGTTGTCTGATTTTCGCTCATCCCTTGGTGTCCAGGTAACGACATGATCTCGCTTAACACTCAAAGCCCTATGCGCTAGTGGTGATGAAGGTCGATTGCGGCTGCGCAACACAAATATATGACATGTTTTTAAACCTGTAAGATCAACGCTGTTCTGATATAATTTCCTGCTACGAGTAAACTGTACTACCAGTTGTTAGCAAAGTAAATTCTCTAATCAACAACATTAATACGTTCGAACACTACAGCTATTCAGCTATGCCTACAATTGGTCAGGATGGTAAGTGGGAGGACTGTCTGAGCATGACGCTCACCGTGTTGGAACTGCCCGACTTTGAGAAGATTCTACCATATCTAAAGCTGAGCGAGGCGGACGCTCTGGCTGTACAAGAGTATCTGCCGTTCTTGACTTTAAACGAACTGGACAACCAGGCTGTAGGGTCGCCCCTACTCTCAATTCGTCAGTATGTTAGGCATATGTTTGACTTTGGGCCCGAGGCTGCGTACCATATGTATTTGCGTATGGAAAAGGCTGTGAAGGTGGAAGAAGTCGTAATTAAACGACTAGAGATACCTTCCGAACTACCTGCTGGGGTCTGGATGTCGGAGAACTTGGTAGCAAGCTTACTATTCGTACTTGCATCGCCAAAGGCGCAAATGGCGAAGGAGCTTGCACCAGGGGACGAAATCCAAGGGATCATTCATCCGACCATTGAGACAGTAGGGGATACTCCTTGGGCATCTCTTAGGCAGGCATACAACGAAGCAAAAGAAGTGGCCACCAAGGAGACAAGGACGACCTTAATCCGCGTGGAGCTTAGCGATTTGTTGCTTGCTGCTGAGGAAGAGATAGCGAAGGAAGTGTTTCCCAACGAGCTCCCAAACATTCGAGTCTCTTTTGCTCGTACTTTTGTTATGGGCGTCGGGCCGGAAGGGACCATAGTCTGGATGACCGGTGGAAAACTAGGCGGAGCAAGCTTTGAGGAATATTGTAAGCAAGACCGTGACCGTGTCCTGTCAGAGAATGAGGTAAATCGGTTCGTGACTGATTTTGAAAAATTGACCGTGGATAAGGTAAACGTCTTCAGCTCCTGTAATGAAGAAGCATTCTGATTCATAGTTTAGAGCGTCTGGAATTATGAAACCTTCAGGGCCTACAAGAGATGCTTCGGCATCGATCTCAAGGAGATCTCCAAGAGCGTCAACTCATGGCCCAAGAATATCCATACTTGGGTATCTATCCGGAAAATCGAAGATGTAAAGCCGAGCAACATACACAAGTTCACATGGAGTGAATGAGTACGTCTCAATACGATAAGAAAGAGGTGGTTGAGGAGGGTGTAGATGGATAGACTGTGTCAGGCAGGTCTGTACGTCTGTGGTTCCGTGAGATACAAGAACAGGCGATCCAAATCTCCGGGGAAAGCTGCGCAACCTGGCGATCGCAATCTAGAGCATCAGATTGTATTTCAGTAAAAGAACGTTCGTTTTCCGGATTTTCAATTGGGGCTTAGCAATTGATTTCCTGGCGAGTCAAGGGTGTACGTGGAGACGGAAATTAGGATTGTATTTTCTCTTAGTTATCTGTTCCATGCAGCGATTTCGAAGATCTGGCAAAAGCGTACCTCTAGCAGCAAGTCGCATGTACGACTACTAGATTAGAAGCCAAGTCATCGTGACTGAAGAAGTGCTCTGTACTTGAAAGCCCAATCCGTCAAGGCAAAGGATGCTAGTGTAATTTCTAGAGTATCTCCATTGTGCTTGATCGCCAAACTGCGACCTTTGTCCAAACTTTCTATGCTGCCGTCATATGTTAGTATTACCATCTCTACTTCGTTCGATTGTTCGCAGAAGTTTCAGGGTACTTTTACTGCGCAATCTACCCCCAAAATCCGGACATGGATGCAGACCATTCTCTGTTATAGCATTAGAAAGATGAAGCAAACTCTGCGAAGCCTACTATCCATAAGAGAGCAGTATGGGGTTGCTGGCTGGGATACATCTGTTGTATTGAATGGAGCCGTTCTCCTGGGCCTTAGTCTAGCGCGCTACTATCAATGGATTCCAATCTATATAGTATTAAGGTGTAGAATATGTGTCTTTCAGGTATTCTCTTGGGCGTTACAAAGATGCCGGACCGGATTATATATGCACTTCTCTTCTCTAGGATCCAGTCAGGCTCTTCCGTACACAATCTGCGATTTAAGTTTGAATTTACGTATTGACTCGTCTCTAGGATCACAAGCAAGGTCAGAGGTTTTTGTTGGTATATAAGGGTCAGAAGGAGTACGTGTGTGTGTATGTATTGATTGAACTACTCTAGGAAGTAGGAACTAAGAGAGGAACGAGGTGAAAACTCTAACTTCCGCGCCCTATAGGGCTAAGCGAGATTGCCAACCACACAGGGGTAACAGTACTGTTCCCTGTTTCCAACAGTTTTCAATGGCAGGACGGATATGCACGCAAGGAGTACAAGCGAGCAGGCAGAGAAACTGATGCAGGGGGTGAAGACTGTGAGAGTCAAGCTTGAGAGTACAGGTGAAAGAGTTGAGGACAGATAAAGGGGCAGGGGTGAGGCAGGGCCACTGGAGTGCAGAGATAGGAGCAGAGACACATGGGAAGACTGATACTTCCCCGAAAGAGCTGTAGATCGCAAGACCGAACGGGGAATCAAACTTCGTTCGTTTGATGTTCACTAGTCTCAAGTTTCTCGCGAGATGAGAAACCGTAGTCTCTGCAATTCTCTCATAGTCAGTTCTGCTTTTCAATTTTCACGATGCACGCATGCGACAGCAGTAGCAATAATGTCACGCACTCGCATCTGAATGCCATTCTTACTTCTTTCTCACAAAAGTTCAAAGTTCCGTGACTGTGTTTGTGAGGCATCATCATATGTTTTTGCAGCACAAAGAAGAGAAAGCGCTTGCCTTTGAATAGGGGGTTCGGTATCAGCAGGGTTAGCGGTGATGATTGTTTCAAGGTTCGTATAGCTGATGTTTTGTGTATAGTACAGGTAAAGACTATGGAACAAGACGGAGTAATAGCACCAGGCGAAAGCGTAGTACCAGGCCGAGCGGTAGCACGACCAAATAACAGATGGCCAGATCAGTCCATGATGTAAAATTTGATATAGCCAGATACCGCTTGCAAGAGCTGTCTCGACACAGTTTTTAGGCCAGCGACAGTTTCCTGAATACTACAAAGCCTGTGGTGCTTCTCATGAAGGGCTGTTACACCGTCAGTAGGATCGATTTGCTGCAACGAAATATCTGTAAACTTACGTGCTGGAACCATACTGATAATTCGAGGTGACTTGGTAGATACATGCGGTAGGTACTTCGCGATGGTAAAACCCTAGGCACATATCTGGAAGCCGTGGCAGCCCTCTTCGTACTAAACAAAAAGAAGAACGTATCGTGTAGATTTTGGAGTTGGTTCTCATCTCAGTCAAGGTACTCGTGATCCGGAAATATTGTACCCTTGAAAGAATCGGCCGATGGTAGTAGACATACGACATCATGATCATGAAGTTTGCAGATGTTACCTCCTGACCAATCTGTTGTTCCTCTTTCGTCGAACCATCGGCCAGCCATTACACGAAACGCCTCATCCTTAAATTCCGGTTCGAAAGATTCTCCATCGTCCTGATTTCCGAAACTCCATGAATTATCACAAAAAAGCACCACAAGTAATCTCCGAAGATTACAACCTTTCGGCAGCATCTTCCATGCCATGTTAATACCTTTGGTCGGGCCTAAGAGCCATTCCGGCTTACGGAAGACTAAATTAGTCTCTGCAGTCCAAAAGAACAGGGTTGTTCCAGTGCGATTTTTGAGATCAGTATAGCCATATATATCCACCAGTGTGGTGACCACTTGATCCTTCAACCCGTGCACTTGAAGAACGTCGGCTAAGATGTATAGGGCAATGGCAGTGTGAAAAGGAACATCGCGATAGTGAGCTAGATTGAGAGCTAAACCATGGGGATTATCATAATCGAGTTCATGTAAACCGGATAGGTTTCGAAACTCCAATTCTTTGTTCACAGCTATCTTTAGGTCTTCAACGGTAGGCTTGATAGAAGGTGGGTAATAGTACCCTCTGATTTTGCCGGTGTACAGCCAGTGGATGAAGTATTTGAAGACTTCCGGATCCTGTTCGGGCAGATCAACAACGCCGTCTGCTTCCTTGAAGTTACCTCTGCAGGCTGCATTGAAGAAATCCGAGGCTTGACACACGACATCCGTGTGAATATTGAAGCATTGCTTTTCTGGACCGATCCGCGCAGCAATGAGAGATCCCCAAAGGAAGCTGCGAAAGGTTCAAATAAGGATCATGCTGTGGGCGGCCACACAAATACAGTGGTATGATAGAGAACTGACTTACGGTATGCCCTGGTCAAGTTGCTCCATTGTTCTCAACTTTTGGTTCTCCTCTCTATCCGAGCCCCAAGCTGTAAAGAAAGGATCGAAACGGTCCGTAGATTATGCAGCCTCCGCCGCCGACAGCGTGATGTGGCAAGGTTATGATCGTTTTGATTACGAAAGGTGCCAATATTGGCTGCGTTGCTGGTGAAGTATGAAAGCAGGTGCTACTCGAATAGGCAAGTTATGAGTGAATGTTATGGTAAGTTGCGCCACTCTCGATATTAATCTTGTAAACGAGTGAGGTAAGACGGAAGTAAGAAGGTTTAGCTAGTGAGAGAATGAAATTGTTTGCCGTATCTCATAGGTGCCTGCAACACCATTTCATTTTTATTTTGAACGTCTCATGAACAACTGGCCCACGCCGTTTCGTGCGGCTCATAACTTTGGACCCTTTGCGGTGGTGGTTGAAATCTTGGAGACCTTACAACATCTTTCTGCTTCAGGTTTCATTATTCTATTAGCTGTTTCACACAACATCATGCTTTATAATATACTTTATTGGGAGTTATGTCGTTTGAGCTCACAGTAAACCGAAACATCAACCTGAACGGCTTAAAGAGCGGAACCTCAGCATTCATGACACTAATTAACGTATCTGTTACCCACATAGCTTCAGTAAGTTGACTTCAACCAATATTTTGTTGTCCACTTCGGCTGCAGCTTTAATCCTTTCCAAAGCACCTGCCCTTGCCCAGAACCTCACTCAGAAAATTCAGCCGTTTCGTTGCTGTGAGTCGCAGGACCAACCGTTGACATGAGTGAACATGGGACTTCATGCTCGTGATAGCCGTATATGTAGTCTACATCATTCCAAGGTAAAGCAAACCCTAGGTCATCCCACAACCCGTATAGTAGCCTATAGGCCGCAACTAAGATCTCGAGTTTGATAGGTTCTGCGCCAATCATAATATCCGCATCTCTGACTTTCTCGTTGGACAACCTCATTCAGATTTCGATTGAGATGAGAATTTGTAGGTAACATTTCCACGCAAGGCTGGAAGGAGGGAATGGATCTGGCAGCCATGCGGGTCTATGTTTATGTTTCCTCTCCTAAAACAAATAAGCACAGCTAAATGTATCTTGGCCGTAGAGTCTGAAAAGCTTGGTGATAATTTGATCTTTCAGGCCTCGTATGTAGGGCATTGGCCACCAGAAAAGCGCAATCGCTGCATCAAATGGGAAATCTTGATATAACGAATAAGTTAGAACTTCCACAGCTAATTTGACCTTCTTTTCCAAACTAACTGCGTCATGTATGTTATGTGGCCCAGGATTTTGGAGAGTCTTGGCAAGTTTCGCGTGACCTTTGTTGCCTCATTCTCTCTACTGTTGGCTCCCGCTATCCGTTTCATGACCCGTCGCTCGAAAATCAACCCACAACGCCCTTGTTTCTGGTGTCGCTCGCAAAACGCATGCAGTTGCTCTGAACCTACGAATTCTGATAGACAACCACGCTACTGTAGCGGTAAGGATGTTGGCCTCTTGCCTCCACTTACTTTTCTTTTCAGACACCTGGACACACAAGAACCTGTGTCTGCTCACGCATGTCTTAATCACAAGCTAATGCTTTGTATGCCTAAATGCGACTTACGCCGCAGCTTTCTGTCATGGCGGCCGATCTCAAGATTGGACAAACGTTGCAAGGCAGAGCGGGTAGCTACACAATTCGGGAGCAACGGCATCGAAGGATTTGGGCGGCGATGTGAGGATGCTTCACACAGACCTGACTGAATAAATTTTGTTCATGACTAATACATTGCAGGAGTTTCACGTCCCAAAGGGTTACGGTCAAAACCGCCGCTGACTGGCCTCTAAAGAACGAGCGCGATGTCCTCGAGGCCGTTCGTGATAACCCCTGCATTCGGCCCATCATTGATACGAGTGATGATCCGCCCTCACTCATATTGAAGTATCTGGACGATAATCTACTCAACGCCTCGAATGCGAAGACGCTAGAGAGAGCAGACATCAAGTTTGTCGCACGAAACATTTTGCAAGCTATAGAAGCGCTACACAGTCGTGGTTATGTTCACACCGGTATTGTGCAAAGCGCTCAGACGAAACCTGACATCGTTTCTAATTGATCTGCAGACGTCAAGCCTGACAACATTCTTGTCAACTACGGCACTGCAGCGGATCGCTTCAGCGAAGTACAGCTTGGCGACTGTGGCGACGCTTTCATGGTCGATCCAAACGCGAGCTCATCTGAGGAAGGTCATATCATCGGAGCAGCAATATTTCGCAGTCCCGAGGCAATGCTAAATCTACGCTGGAAGGCGTCGACCGACATCTGGTCTTTTGGAGCAACTGTGAGTGATCAGAGCCATTAATTTCGAAATCTCTGTTCTTATCTCCCCTTAGCTGATTAGCCTCATCTGGGGCAAAAATTGGCACATATTCAAGCCAACCGAAGTTCCCTTCGAAAGTGATGAATATCCTCTGCAAGTACTCATCAAGCAAGTGAGCATCTTTGGACCAGTACCTTTAAGCTATGAAGAAATTGCCGATGACGAAAGCCTCGGCTTCCTCACAGCCGTCATTAACCTCGTCAACGAGCACAAACTTCAAAAACCCTTTCACCTATCAGAAGACAAGGAGCTTTCAACAGAAGACAGAACATTTATCTGCAAGATCATGAAGTTCGATCCAAGGGATCGACCTACTGCTAAGAAGCTTCTTCAGGACGAATGGTTTCGCCAAGAATGACTCATTGATACTTCTGAATGTGGAAATATTACCGTGAATTAGATCTGATGCGGTCTCTATCTACCGAATGATAACGTCTAATAGGTACAACGCGTAACCACTCTTCAGCATTTTTGGCGCAACTGGAGGGTCTCCCACGGCACGCAGGCCATAGTCGTACGATAGTCCGCTTAAAGCAAGGATAATCAAAGTCTTCGCCGCTCTGAGCTGAGTCTTGGGGGTTTTCCTGATCGCGGCAAACCTCTAATACAAAACATCCAAGGTGAACCAAAACTGCTTCATACTCAGCTCCACTTGAAGCTATTTCGCCGCCACCAGCTATTCGAAAGTTCCAGTGCACCATCATAAGCTTTCAATGACTAGTCAGACCTACATCCTCTATTTCTTGTCTTTACCGAAAGTATGTAAAATGGCGGCTGGGCTTTGCAATAATATTGACGGTGTCGAGGGATAGGGTACAGGTGCGGTATAGGGAGCTTCGTAGAAGCAACAGGGTGAGCAGACAACGAACACGTGCAAGGGTCGCTCTAGTAGATAGGTAGTAGGAGGTAGGCTAGATACAGGTAGGTAGATAGGTAGGTAGTAGATGTAGAAGAAGGTAGGTAGATGCTCGTGTAGGTGCTCGTCCGTGTAGAAGTAGATAGATAGATGTGCCTGTCGCAGGAAAAGGAAAAATCGCTCGGGAAACCCCTCAACCTCGGTCTCCGCAGCGTCGCCAATCGCATAATAGAATATTGGAAAACGAGGTCATATGGGGCATTTAGTATATGGGGTTGAAGCTATCTAGTAGGTAGGAACTTCGGAGGAAGGAAAAGGTGGGAGGAAGGTCAAATACCCTGAATCCCCTGAGTCCACTAGAATAGCGCCGGATGCGGAGATTACCAACCAAATCACACCTGAAATTCCAACATAGAAAAGTTCCGCACAATGCTGTCCAATCTCTCATTTCAACCCTCTTCCACCCCCTCGATCCTCCCAAGCATCCTCCAAGAAAACCCTCCACCATGACACTCCCAACTACCACCCGCCAATGGGTCCTCACCAACAAACCCACCGACCTCGTCTCCCTCTCCGGCCCAAGCCCAACCTTCACCCAATCCACCGCCTCAATCCCCTCCCTAAAACCCAACCAAGTCCTCCTCAAAACCCTCTACTTCTCCAACGACCCCGCCCAGCGCGGCTGGATCTCCAAATACGTCAAGGCCGACCGCATGTACGTCCCGCCCGTCAGCGAAGGCGAAGTCATGAGAGCACGCGCGATATCCGAAGTGCTCGAATCGACGGCTGAGGGATTCAAGAAGGGGATGTTGGTCAGTGCGAATGCCGGGTGGAAGGAGTACATGGTTACGGATGCCAAAGAGTGCAGTCCCGTGGCCGATAACCTGGGCGTGAAACCGACGCAATTTCTAGGGGCGCTGGGATTCACGGGCTTGACGGCGCTGTACGGGATCCGGGACATTATGAGGGCGGGGCCCGGGGACACGGTGGTGGTGAGTGGCGCGGCGGGCGCGACGGGGAGCATGGTGGTGCAGATTGCGAAGAACATGCTAGGGTGCAAGCGGGTGATTGGAATCGCGGGGAGTGACGACAAGTGCAGGTGGGTGGAAAGCTTGGGTGCGGACATTTGCGTGAACTACAAAAAACCAGAGTTCAAGAAGGAGCTCATCAAAGCTACCGAGGGCTACGTCGAGGTCTACTTCGACAACGTCGGCGGCGAGATCCTCGACCTCATGCTCACGCGCATGGCCCGCCACGGCCGCGTCGCAGCCTGCGGCGCTGTGTCGAACTACAATACGAGTCAGCCCACGGGGCTGCGGAACTGGGGCGAGATCATTGTGATGAGAATCGAAATCCGCGGGTTCATTATCTTTGACTTTGCGCCCAAGTTCGCCGAGGCTACGAGGGAGTTGATTGCGGCGTATAAGGAGGGGAAGATTAGGATTGGGGATGAAAGTGAGACGATTGTGGAGACGAGCTTTGAGGATATTCCGAGGACGTGGATGAAGTTGTTTGAGGGGAGTAATACGGGGAAGCTGGTTACGAAGTTGAAGTATGGGGAGAGTTCTTCGTTGTGAGGGACTTAGTTGTAAGGGTTGATGAGGATATGTGGAACGGAAGACGCAATTTCTGTAGCCATCGATTGAATACCACGATAATGGAAACGGTCATAGATTATTCCCTTCAAATACTGTTCCCGACCATAACCCTGACATATCCATGCAAACATATATACTGCCATTCTCATCGTAAAACGCCTGGTTGCGCCTAACGGATGAACCTACATAGGACATAGTCTATGTTCCACATCAATTGGAAACCCCATTTCATTTGATATACATTGCCTCGAAGAGATATATGATGCCAAACACCAGGAATGCGAAACCACCTCCAAGGGTTACTATGAAATTGTCAGCACATCTAGCCTAATCCATGTGGGGTCTTTGTACTTACTCATTCTCAAACTGACCCTGCCTGCGATCGCCCTGCCGCCAATAACTGCAATGGCCGTACATAATGCATGTCCACTGACCGCTCCGCCTGTGACCCACCAGTAGTCCTGGCCTGCTGCCATTGCAATTGTGGCAATCTGGCTTCGATCTCCCCATTCTCCAAGGAAAGTCATTATGAAGGTTTGAACCCATGCCGGACTTAGTAGCAACGAGAATAGATTGTTCACGCCAGCTAACATGTTCATCGCGCCCGACCCTCTGCTAGGCGAAGGACTTCGCTCATCCGAGGAGGATGGTGGAGAGTCGGGAGGGGCAGGTAGTCGAGAGTTGGAGCGTGTTTTGCGGGAGTTGGCAAGGCCGGCTTCCATTGCATATGGACTGCTTGAATGGCGTCTGCGGCCCATTTTCCGGGCCATTTCTTCTTTCTCTTCTAACTCCATCTCAACTTCTTTCATCTCTTCACTGACGCCTTGGTCGGGACTGATCCTGTAACCCTCCCTTAGCATCTTTGCGCCAAACACAAGGAATAAAAGTGCAGCGAGAAAGTTGGTAAAGCGTTTCGGGATCAGTGTTGGAACGGCATGGCCGAGCACAGCGGATAAGATCGTCATCGCGATTAGGGCAGTGAAGGCGGCCGAGAAAACCACGAGGCGGGGATGTTTCATGGCCATGAGCGCAGCGATAAGGAAGGTCTTGTCGCCGATTTCGGAGAATATGATCATTGACAAAGAGAGGAGGAAGGAATGGAGAGGTTGTATTAGGGAGGCCGGCGCAGAGGTGAGTAATGTGCTTGACGGAGTGAAAGACTTTATGATCTCATTGATCTGGAGTGGATCCTTCTTGGAAGTGGTAGGTGGAACAGGATGGGGTATATCGTGGGGCTTCTCGGGGAGATCGGCAGGTTTCTATAATCGTAGCATTTAGCATTGCTAGTGAGTGGTCATGGGGAAAGCAGCATTACCTCGAGCCCTCCCAGTTGCTTCTCCTTCGGCTTCTCTTCGTCCTCAATACCAGTTTCCTTAGTTTTCTTGCCAGAATCCTTCGAATCGGTTTTTCCCAGCTTTGCTTGCTCACTATGCGGCAACGGAGGGACCTCTTTTGGAGGATCCGGCTTCTTTTCCGATTTCGGAAGGCCAGTCGTACCTTCTTGTGTCTTCCCCATTCGATTCTTCTCTGATATCCCACCTTCTGTGCCCCTTGTTCCTTCTTTTGGCCCCAATCGGTTTGGATCGTCCATTACGCCATCGTTGGTTTCAGGCATTTTCCACCCATCCGTAGATGACGCTCCTTTTGTTTCTTCTTTCGACCCAGGCTTTTTTGATGGACTAGCAGTCTCTTCATCGCCGCTTTCCTTCGCTTTCTTCCGGTCTCGCTCTGCATTTGTTTCGACGAATGGCCCTTGATGCGGCCTACCATCCTTGCCGTCTAACGGAGCGTCTTTCGTGCCAAGATTGGTATCAGATTTCTTCACTGAAGCCGGTATCTCACCGTCCTTTCCATCAGCAGATACGTCTTTGGCAATATGACTAGGATCGACATTGGTCTGCACCGCTAGGTTGGCAGGTAGACTCGGAGAAGGGCCAACGATTTTACCCTGAGCTAAGGCTGCAACTTGTTCTGACGATCTAATAGCACCAGTGAAGTGGAGGCATGGGAGGAGTAGGATCAGTAGAGGTGACGGCCGCTGTTGTAGTTTCATTGCGCTTTGGTGTATCTTCTAGGCAGGATCTCCCCTGCAGAGTGGGTCTAAGAATCTCTATATAGATCTGGCCGGATATGGTAGACAGAAGGTGAGAAGAGACTCATATACAGGAAATGCTCTTTCTGAACGGAAGAGAGTGGTGGAATCAAGAAAAGTAGTCGTGAGCTGTGGCTTCTACGCCCCCGTACACTTGTAAGTAACAAATGGAAAGGGATGCTTATGGATGGCGTCACGTGCTGGTAAGGATTCCTAAGGTGCCTTACCTTAGTCTTCCCGCGAATAAACCTTGTCACAACATCGAGCTCTGTTTGAGGTAAAGTTCATAACATTAACATCAACATTGAGTTTTTACACAGAAGTTTTGGAACAACTGATTACCGCGCAGTAAAGCCTGAAGAATACTTTAGAGTAATCCTCAGCTCTAAGTCGTCGCTTGACCGTGATTATTGATTCAATATCGCCGCAATGGCTGACCGCATCTCCACTCGATCTGCCAGCAGGCGCACAACACCGCAGTCACCCCCAAAGTCCACCGGAAGCCGCAGTATACCGCCACAAAGTCCTCCACAACGCACTATGCGTGCAACAAGAAGTCGAAGTCATGACGTGAGCGATAGTGAGGCAAGCAGAACCAACAGTAAAAGCAATCGAAGGCGGGCACCGCGTCAAGTATCTACAGAGGTCGTGGGAGACTCAAGCAAAAGCAGGAACCGGACTGACACAAAAGTCAAACCTAATAGTCGGTCCAAAGCGTTACAAGGTAAGTCAGAGACGACTTGTCCTCCCGTCTCGAGCATCTCGTTCGGCTCCAAAGCATATATACTTCTGCCCTCTGAATTTCCGACTTCAGCACCAACTACTTGATTTCGAGGGCTCTAGAGTTCTGGGTCTTTTTTTGGATGGCATACACTAACCACGCATGGCCGACTTTAGATCTTTCGACCGTTACCGAACACCCCAGTATCATCTACCCCGACCTACCCACATCTGCAGAGAATGAGGCAGACCCAGATGTCAAAGCAGAAAAAAATATCCAGCGACGAAGCGTCTATGAGAATAAATCGCCAGGAGACGTTTCTATTTTCTCTGGAACTACGGCGAGGACATCTCGTTCTGCGCAAGAGCTGTTGGGTTTAAACGCGGAGGATATGCTGGACGCGCTTCCAGACCTTTCCGACGCATCGGACAAGCTGTTACGCTTGCTCGCTCCAACTGACACGCCGAATGCTGCAATTGGTCTTGTTAGGAGTGATCTCAAAGACCCGGAGTCAAGAACAAGCAAAAATATGAGACGCCTTTGCAACAGCTTCCGGATACCGAGGGATTTTTATGGCAGCAGTCTCTATATTCGTAGTCCAGCTGTTCTACGGACTTTGCTTCGAGGCAATAGAACAGCAGCTACTACGTACGGGCCTTGGCGACCGGATCCTTTGCTGCAGAAAGCAAACCTCTGCAGTTTGCTGTTGACCGTTTTGGGGTCATCGCAAAAATTCGATAGCGATCAGGCGATCGAAGAACTTGAGCCAGTCTTTCCGGCTTCATTCCTACACAGTTTTGTAACTCCCAAACTCTTAATATCCTATGCAGGATCCAGCGCTTTGAGAGATGACACCTTGAAGCTGGGTCTTGAGCTGCGAACGCAATATGCGATCGTGCTACTTGAAGGTCACATCGCCGAGGCCAACTTTGATCCAGACACGATACTGTTCGAAGTCTTTTACCAGGAAAGAAACAGACTAAGAGGCTGGGACTTCGTGGGTTCAGGCAACGAAGAACTTCCGAAGGCACTGGAGGATATGATAAAACATCGACTCGATCTTATTCGGGAGCATTTTCTGGAGGAACCTCAAGATTCTGATCTAGGGAAGCTAGTGTATATTGAACGCCTAAAGGCGGATTTTTCGTGGGATGATTTTGTCACCGGTGTTGTCGCATGGAGTAAGGCACGGTTGGACGAGTTACAACGCCAGATAAACGTATTCGACGGAGATGGAGCTGAGAAAATCAAAATAGCGCTGGACCAGAAAATCCAGGATATTCTTAAAACAAATCCAGTGATAGACGAAAGCGGCCCAGAAGTTGTGCTCGACGATGAATCGCCTTCGGAGTCGTCTCACGCTCCAATCGAGTCGATCGACACATCCAGCCATCCAGCCACTTTGGCGAGGGAATTGAACGGGCCTGTATACAAGTGAGTGACCCTGCGTCCTGAGCTTCGGATGGTTTTCGCTGTACTAATCGGATGTTTGTTGATCGCCCGGATCAGGTTCAATTCTCCCAAAACACTTCCATACGCGGCAAGCCGCCTGCGGGAACGATTTCGTAGAAAACCGGAGCCTTTCACAGCCCAAGAAGCTCCCATTGTCCACGTTTCCGGAACAGTGCGCCCAGACAATCAGCCCTTGACCCCTTCTAAGAAAGCCATGGAAGCAATAATCACATCTTCTGCACCTGTCAATATGGCCGACGGCTTTCAACCCCAGGTTCATAACGATGACGATCCGCTATTCAAGGCGCAATCCCCGGAGTCTGAAAGAGACGATAGAGCGACTGCAACAGAGATAATGACATCTCAAGCGCAAATCGAAGCCGACGCGAATAAAGAGAATCTCCAACAAGGGCTAAAATACAGCTCCGATCATGTTCTCCAGCAGAATCCAGAGCAGCAGCCGATTGAGACTCGAAAGCCACGTCTCATTGATCGCCAGCGTGGAGCAGTACGAATCGCTTTTGATAGCCAGGTTCCTACCCAGAGTGGCTTTTCGAATAGTCGTGAAAAGAATGACAACGGGATCCAGTTGAGTGACGGAGAAGATGAGCAAGAGCGAATGAGCAGTGTCAGCCGAGATGTTAGTTTTCAACAAGACTTGCGGCCTATTGACGTAAGTTCTAAACGTAGCTTTACACATCTCAACCAGCGTTCTGTAGCCGAGCCTGGGGCAGCTCTACCTCGAGCCCAGAAAAGAGCAGGTTCACCAAAGGAGACCCAAAATCCAAAGAAAAGCTTAAGACGGAGCGAGCGACCAATCCAACAAGAGGATGATGAAGAGGACGACATTGGGGAGGCTGTCGCACAGCAGAATTACAACAGCGTTCCTCCGCAATCTCAGATTCAGAACTACAAGCGGGTCAATTCGAGCGCCAAAACCAGAATGGCTGAGCGGCCCAAAAAAGTGCAGTCTCGTAAAGCATGGACGGATTTAGAAACGGAAACCCTCTTGAACCTGATCGAGGAGCATGGAACTAGCTGGGGATCGCTGAAGAAGATCGATGGCAAAAACGGCAATTTAGCATATCGAGATCAGGTTGCTTTGAAAGATAAAGCTCGGAACATGAAGCTCGACTTTCTCAAGTACGTTCATCTAGGATCTGGGGCTTGACTCTTGGACTGACTTTATACCTACAGGGCCCTCATACGCTTGCCACACAACTTCGAATTAATCCCACTGAACAAGATACAGATCGAGAGGCTGCGGAGTCTGGGCATAAGATACAATACAGAGACCGGCACTATTTTTAGTGAAGACTCGGACCATACTCAATCGGATCAGGACTGAGTAGCGTAAGGATGAAGTAATTGGAGATTAGCGGTGGGAGGGAGTGGAGTCAGTGCGCGTTCAAGTATGGTATTCAAGCTCTGCTCAAATATCCTTCTATTTTATCCTGGTGTTAACAGGTAAAGCTTAAGGCATCAAAGGGTTTTCAGTATGTCGAATGCAATCCATATTACGTAACAATCGTCAATAGTAACACCTTCTCAATCCCATGCCCATTTAGTTCACCATTTTCACTTTCAAACATTCCACCCTCCACTCACTATCTTGAGGTCTTTACAGATGGTTACAAATGCAGCTTCCACCGTGGTCTTACTATCTCACTTACTCAGTCGAACAGTTTAACCAGCATCTGTAGCCCCGTCATTCTCTATTCAAGCCCTTGGACCTAAGGTTTTCGGATTACCTTACAGTGAGCTTGTCGTAACAAGGTTCATATCTACAAAGTCAGTTCTGAAACGTCTTGCTCGCCACTGTAGCATGATACCACAGTTCAGAAATTGTTCGAAAGCATAAAGCACTGTCCTTTAAGGCGAGTCCCCTCAAATGTCACCTCAGCTCACCTCATGGTTTCTGCGATCAACTTTGCTGATTCTTCTGAACCATACTTACAGCTCACTCTTTGTAAGCTTTTCATCGCCGTGATCAACTGTACCCTGCTCTCATTGAGGACGTCCACGTCTACTTACGCGGAACGAACCATGGCCCAAATCTTGGAGATATGCTCCATGTTGGGGTTCACCGATAGGAGCTCCAAAGGGCTGCCTAACGCTCTTATAGACGAGGTTGAGCAATTCATAGTGACAAGTTCCCAGCAAGGTTGGCATACAAGCACAGAGGACATGACACACGGGTACCTGTACGACTCGGAAGCCGGAAATAGACTTTGGGGACGAAAATCTAGATCAGGCTACAGACCTTACCTCGAGTGGCCCAGACACGGCGATAGGTATGTCGGCAGATCTTCTCAACCCGGACATTGCAGCGCACTGACATTGTCCAGGATCGAGGGACTCCTGAGGCAATTATTCTCTGTAATTGTGCAGCGTCCTCCTGGAACTGAGTCCTTTGCATCCCCAGAAGAGGAACGTCCAGAGCAGGCCCAGACACCTAGCATTCACGCCGGAAGTGGAGACGATAGCGGCAGTGCGGCTCAGTTTGCGAACAAAGTTCATTCAGGCCATACTCTCAAATCCCAAAAGAGCAAAAGATTTAGTGAGATGACGAATAAATCTACTAGAGATGATGAATTGATATCTAGGTAATGCTACTGATCCCTCAATTACGTGCAATAGATTCGAAATTGATGCTGACTGCTAAGTGTTGCACCGAATCATTCAATACTGTCTTCGAACTTCGAAGAATATGGATTCAGTCAACAAATCCCAGTCATCGCTCGGTCTGAGGCGGAATTGGTTGAGATGCTAAGATTATGGATGCGAGAGCACAATAGAGAATTGCCACCTGGTGCGACGAAGGGGTCTAAAATCGTGGTTGAAGTGTTCGTTGCGAAGGAACTCATGTTCGTTGGGACCCGAGAAATGATCTTGGTTGATCGTTTTCTTGTCAATGAGACAACCATAGGATGGATATTAAGGGCAAGAGACGGATCTTGCATGATGACAAAGCCCAATAACGGAAACAACGGGATTTGGCGTGGCTACAAAGCCTGGCTTGGTGGTGATTGCGGCTTCACTGATACCATACTGGTTTCCAGCGACGGGAAACGTCATAAACCATCAATTTCGAACCACAACACAGAATTGCGTGACTTAGACATGATTTACAGAAACACAGGTGTCAGCAATGATTCGCTGAAGAATACAAAGAACGCCGTCAATCCAAACTGCCACTCAACTACTACCAAGACTTTGTATGTGGGTCTATCTCACAAAGGAACAACTGATAGAGACGGCTTAAAAGCATCTGATACTAGGGATGCGAGGGCCGTCAAATCTAAAATTGAAGGTCATCGATATCCAACCCAGAAACGCCGCCTGGCAAGCTTCGGTAATTCATTCGAAGCCTGGGAAGCCCAAGGCAACCGAGGCGAGCATACACCGCCTACATCTAGCTTTAACACAATAGAAGGCTATCACTGGCCGACTCAGCGTCCCGGTACGCCTCCTATAGCGCCTCAACAGCAGTCTAAGCGTCGACAACCCCCCCACAAGCTTCACGAGGCGGCGTGTCTACAACCAATCGGTTACAGATCCCCCAGCATTGAACTCACTTCAGTACACCAGGCATCTCCACGCCGCCGGGGCCGTCCCAGGAAGTCAAAGTTCAACGGCTCATATCCAATCGGTTACAGATCCCCCAGCATTGAACTCACTTCAGTACACCAGGCATCTCCACGCCGCCGGGGCCGACCCAGGAAGTCAAAGTTCAACGGCTCATATCCAGAGAAAAAAGAGGGACGGCTTATCTCAGCTACAAAGCTACCTCTCTCTCCCAAGACACCTCCACGCGCATCTAACGCAATAACCAAACACACCCCATCTTCCCCTACCTCGAAGTTTTTGGTATCCCCAGCTACAATCTCCGAGCCATATCAAGCGAGTCAGATTGTGTTCCACTTCTTCCTCTCCAATGAGGGTTTTGGCGCAATTCCTAAACTATTTGCCCAATGCGCCACACCAAAATGCTTTTTCAAAGAGGCAAAAGCGGCATACCATGCGCTCGGTAAGTCAACTGATAAGTCCAGGCTTCTGGGCGTGAAGGTGACTATTGAAGGGGTAACTAGGCCAATTGTCATCCTTTGGGAAAGCGAGGATGGTTTTGAGAGGATGGTGGAGGCAATGGTGAACGAGGTGGTGGGACGAATTGGAAACCTGAACGTGGAGGTGAGAGGTATCAAGATGGGCCAAGCGATGTGGGAGGTGGGTGTTTCCACTTGAGTATTGTGTGGTGGATGGGCAGAAGGTGTAGGACGGGAATTTTAAACAGAACATGAAGATTCATGAGTTCTCTGATAGTAAGGCTGGAAAGCAATGGCAGAAGAGCAAGGGAATTTCAATCTAGAGACGCATGACTCGGATGGATACGAACACGCTCAAGGTTGAAGACGCCGCGTTGTATCTAAACATTCGACGTCCTGCCCTTCGATTTTCAGCAGTCATGAAATACTCGCTTCTACTGTAGGACCAATCATTACTTGGTAACCAGCCAGCGAAGCCATGCCCCTGGTATACGCTGATAAATCATCATGACCCCATAAGCCTACACCCGCGGGACGAAGAGTCTCTTTAGGTCGAAATTGAGTTCTAAAAGGTGAGTTATACATAAAGAGATTCTTCTGAATTCTATAGACGATATCCAAGTGACAGTGAATCTCTTCGGCGATAGCTTTGGGGCGTCAGTGAAGTAGTAGAAACCGTACTATTTTGAAGCGAAGGGCAGAGGGTAGAGGGCCGGTCATACATAGCTGAAAACACGTCAGTAAGCGAAGAAGTCTGAATAACTTCATTTTTCACCCATTTGAGCCTGTTTGGAATTTTTTGATGCGATAGTAGGTGTCGGAGGGTTGGGGGTGTCGAATGGCCTTTACAGGAATGTCAAGAATTCGAAAGCTTTCTGCACACGCTAATAGTAATTTTCTGCTACCGTAATCTGGAATTTTACCACGCTTCCCTAGAAGAACCTCGCGAATTACTTCTGTCATCAACACAAATCACTTACATGCATCCTTTGCTTACTCGAAGTGTTCTTCGACTCCATGTCACATTGTAAATATCGAAGAGCGGTAAATCGAGTTCAGGATGTATACACGTGCGACATTCTACAATGTAATGTGCTGGGCTTTGACAACCTATTGTCAAGTACATTGGGTTTGCTCTTTTAGACAGTGCAAAATGTTTCCTTGACTTTGGAATGGAACGTCAGTGCTTCGAAATTCCCATTGGCCAATTACCCAGCCACGGACTTCAGCCACAGAGATCTAAGGTGTGCATGAGGCTGTCGTAACCGCGAGGCTGTCGACATGGCGCCTTTTCATGTCAATGTTTTCAAACTTGCTATGGTACTTCTTAGGCCAATATACTTTTCAAAGCGTTAAAAATGGATAGCTATTGGGAGACTGAAAGAATGCGTTTTCAAGATCGCATGTTTGTGTGGAATCGAAACTTTACAGAAAGGCAGAGGCGCGCATACCAATTCGAAGACAAGAGGTTAGCGCCAGATCACGGGCAAACCATCATCAGCGCCTTTCTCAAAGAGCAAAGCTCCAGGCTGGACCCTCTTCAATACAATTACACTGCCCTCACCAATTTCCTTGAAGCAGCTGGCAACGTAATATGGTCGAATATTCCATCTTCACCACATCACAACACACCATTAGCTCTGCTTGATGACAGAAGGGATGATACTGGCTGGGAAGACATTAATGGAACACAACATTCAGCTAGAAACTGGGACAGATATGCAGACTATCCACCTCAAGGTAAAAGCAGAAATTCCGGTCTCTTTGGCCCCGGAGAGTTGTACAGGAAACAGCTAAGAGGTGTACGTTTATGCTTCTCTATCATCTTTATCCCCTCATGACTAAACTGTGAATAGAGGCTAGTAGACGGCGCTGAGCGCCGAATCTTGTGAGTACCTTAGCCGCATGTAATAGTTCCTATGTTGAGAACGTTTAGATATCTTGCGAACATGGATTCGTTGTGTGGGCTTGCAATCGTTTCGACTGCATCCAGTCTACGAGCTCCTGTTTTGCGAGATTTTCTACAGCGTTACACCTCTTACCGCGTGTTTTTTGGAGTTTCAATGGTGCGTCCCTTTTCTACTTCGGGTCCCTCTAAGCTAATCATGGGGTTTAAGTCATTCGGGTTTGCTCTGGAATTTCACCTTCCTTATTATGCACTTCGTCAAGGCTCTGTGCGGCAAATTGATCCCCGTGGTCTTCGGCGGTGCGCCGACTTTATCCCCGATCGATTGTCTCCAGACGCATCTGAATATCTGTATGAGGCGCAGATATCGGTAGTAGTGACTGGCATTGACGAGTGGTTTTGGACGGCTTATTGCTGCACGGACACACATTTTGGAAGCGAAGAATCGGTACAATATTACCATGAGAACGGCCTGGATGCTCCTACTGGCGGAGAGAAGTCGACCGACTATCCGATATGGAACCCTAGGGAATATTTTCTTATAGTCCTATCCTGCCGAGTCAAACAGACCACGAAAGAGTGGGGAAATGTCATCAATACCCTCGAAACCCGTTTAAAATACCATGTAGAAAACCCGTTCTATTCGTTTACCAAAATAGCGCTGACTTCAATAGGAAGAAAGTATTTTCAACAAATTAATACGAGATACTTCACTCATCGACGACGCTGAGTACAGTCGCACCCGTGAATACACAAGGACAATAGAGCTTCTACGTCTTCTATACAATGCACTCGTTAAGGTCATCGAGTCTTGGGAAAGTTTCGAGAGTGGCGAAATCCGGTACTTCGATGTAAGGGAGCAAGAAACCCTACGCAAAGTGTGCGAATCTTATCTTGCTAGTATTGAGAAGGATATGACGGAGCTTCGATTCCTCAGAAGATCATTGCAGCAAAGAATCGAGATGTTCGACAACATGAGGAATGGAGTAGGTCCATTCACAATAGCAACATAGAACTGGCCACTAATGGCTAAAGCTAGTCAATGCTTCTGCAATGGCAGAAAGCCGGGTGGCCACTCTCCAAGGAAAGAATATAGGCCGACTCACAAGAGTAACAGTGGTGGGTAAATCACCAATCTTCATCGTAAAGTGTTCGTTACTGAAAAGACTAGATTTATTTACCTCTGAGCCTGGGCACAGTGAATAAGAATCCATTGTTCAAGTTTGCGCGTCCTGAAAGCTAATGTCAATTAGGCAATATTCAGCATGGCAATTATGCCTAAAGGAGCGTCCTGGAAAGCTTATGCCTTCGTTCTTGTTTTCCTCACTGCGGCTACCTTGTTAATGGCATTCAAAATAGAATTTCTCAAAGCCATGGGAATCTCTGCCTGGGCCAAAACAGTTGTGATCACGAAGAAAATTCTTTAAAAGAAAGGCACCCCGGGAAGGTGCCGTCTACCATGTTCACTCGAAATTACATAGTCTAGCGTCTGATCCCCGTCTTCAAGTAAGCTTGCAATTAGAGCACTTGTGGTGGCCGCAAGCGACGCATGTCGGCATCAACGCTGTGCTATTTGGGCCTGAATAGCAATGACACTTCGTATTATTAGAGAAAATTTGCCAGGAAATCTCAATCAGACCTAACTTACGCAGTACCACATAGGAGGTCCATCAAGATTGGTTCCAGGTTGGATGACATATTCCAAATCGTACAATATCCTCAAAGCCAAGTCTAATTGGTCCGCCATGTCTTTCAAGCCTGTGCATCGGCTGCATCTGACGTGAGGACAGCTGCCGCAACTCGACGTATTGGTCGTAGACGTGGTGGTGTTAGTGCATTGACACTGTTGGCAGAATCTTAGCCCATCTGGCTCTATCACACGGCTTTATTTGCGCAAGGCGGGCGAAAGTTTAGGGACTCACACATTTCCATTTGCAGCTTCCAGTCAGCAAAGAGAGACCACGATACTCGTCGCCCGTGTGGTCGTGAGCATGGTGGTCAAGAGTTGGAAGGACACAGGGAAAGACATCCATGTCTCAGTCTAGGCTAGGAAATAGCTTCTTTGTTCGTGTTCAAAATTGTAAACCTGCCCCTCCCTCGCCACTACTTAGACGGTCCAATCACGTTGGATGAGCTGGTGACAGCCTGTTGCGGTTAGAAGAGGCTCTGCGGCACATCCCGTGGCATCCTAATGATAAGGCTCCAGGCTCTCTCGTATCCTGCTGCATCACAAATCAAGAAATGGACACAAGTCGCGAGGGACGAACTTATAGTTGGTATATTAGGAAATCTCCGGGAGTGCACGGGCCACTGTAGGGCTGAACCTATCCTTACCGTTGCCCAAAGACATAAGGTAGTCGACGCCATAGCATAGCTTGGGTACTCGCCGGCATAGCTCTACCTGCCTCCACCATAACAGCTTCCAGGCCAAAAGGTCTAGACTATTGCTAAGATGGATCTCATCAAGGGATACCGTATTCCCAAGTTGAAGGGAGCCCAGAACTATGATTCTTGGGTAACAGAGATTACTTCTGTACTAAAGCTGAAGGGCCTATGGAACATCACCGCTGGAAAGACCTCCGAACCTATGGAACCTGTACGACCCCACGCCGTTCAGGCTACCAACAGCACTACTGTCGTCTGGCTCATCTGAACTTGAATGACTTTAAGAAACTCGCTGGAATAAGTACTGGACTGGATGTTAAAGCGGCTGATAGCATGCAAATACACGAGTCTCCAGAAGAGATTTGTGAGTCATGTGCCAAGGGCAAGCAACATCGGAACAACGTTAGGATACCCCATACACGAGCTACCAAAAAGGGGGAGCTAGTTCACTGCGGCCTCGCTGGTGGAGGCCTTCTACCTACTACCCTAGGGGGAGCCAGATATGTTGCTGCTATGACTGATGACTATACAGATTTCACCACCGTGTACCTACTAAAGCGGAAATCAGAACCCAAGTAAGTTCTTCGCAACTATCTAAACACTATGAAGACCGAAGGTAACCCGGTACAACGCCTCCGCTCAGATAACGGAGGGGAATTTGCTGGTTATCGGACGATCGAGCTTCTAGAAGAGTTGGGACAAAGTGGGAGCCGACTGCACCTTACAATCCTGGTCAAAATGGGGTAGCTGAACGTTGCTTTCGTACTCTTTTTGAGCGAGCACGTGCTATCCTCGCCGAATCCAAATTGCCTCCTACCTTATGAGGCGAAGCAATCAATACTGTGACCTATTTGAAGAATAGAAGTCCAACTACCTCCCTCCACAATATGACTCCTTTCGAGGCCTGGTACGGAAATAAGCCGGATATAGGGAATTTACACATCTTCGGCTGCTTGGCCTACCACCATGTAGAAGGACCTCGCCGAAAGCTCGAAGAGAAGAGTGTAAAATTTCGTTTTCTAGGCTATGAATGGCTTAACAAATACCGTCTTTGCGAGGGACATAGGGTTATTGTCTCATCACATGTCTTATGGGATGAAGTCTCTGCTATTGAGGGCGACGACTATGATGACGATGATTATGCTCATATTAGTGTCAATAGCGATACTACCCAAGAAGAACTATTGTCAATTGATTACTACAGGCCTACCTCAGTCGAAGATGTAGATATCGACGAGAATAAGGACTCGGGGGAGTCAGAGGATACCGACGAGAATACCGATGCGGAGGAACTAGAGGAAACTGACAATGGTAGTGAAGATGAAGGGTTAATCGAACCCGAAGCTCAATCTTCTACTGATCTGAATCACGTGGGGGAGCCTGAACCTCCATCTCTATTACATAGATACAGTAACAATACGAAGACCTCCCCGTCGCAAGGCAGCTGGACCTTCCAATTAAAATATCCTCGCTGATCCCTTCAATGAACGTCGGGGGGAAATATCAATTCTCCGGGATTTCAAGGTCACGGGAAGATAAATACTGCAAAGAAAGGGTTCGCTGTTCGAATCCTGAAGGCGAAGATTAAATCTGATTATCCTACATACTTTTCTCTTAACCCATTGGGTTGACCGAGTTGGGCTCATGGTCTGACTTGACCCGGTCAGGTTGGGTTGAGAGTATTGAACCCAACCCCAACCCGGAACCCGACTCCAGTTGGGTTGGGCAACCCGGACCCGACGGCAGGCCTAACCCTATCTCGAATTCACAGCGACAGATATCTTCTTTCAATGAATCAGATCAACTGCTGCTCATCTGCATTGTATTGTCACAGTCAACTACTTTGAACTTGTCTCATCTTACTCTCTCATTGTGTATAACTTCATTATTGTCTGGCATTTTTTTCGCGAGCGAAATTCTTGCACACTATCGCAAAACGCACTTATACTACACCGACGAGACTTGGACGCAAGAATCGCCAACCGGCTGACTCACAACGTCTCTTCCCCTCCTGTCGACTGATCCTAGCGGCGATATAAATGCAACCTTTGATGTCTGTATAGACCTCAACCCCCGCAAATTCCTCGCCGATTACTCCGCCTACGAATTCTCTACCCATGCCCTCACATCTCGTACCGACATGCTCCTCCTCAGCATGGCTTGGCTCACAAATAAGGAACCTTCTTACCTCAGCTCCGCACCCAAAGAACCAGATATGAATACACTGAGATACTGGTTGAAGCGACTGCAACCGCTGGTCAAAGATATGGGGAAAGAGGTATAATAGTGGTTGCAAATAAGTGTGGGGAGGAAGGGCCAGATGCGAGATATGCGAGGACCAGCTGGATAGGGAGAGTAGGTCTAGGGAAGGCTGAAATATGAAATATGATGGGAAGAGAAGAAGAGGGGTTGGTGGTTGCGGATACGGACCAGAAGCTTAAGTGGGTGGTTAGATCAAAGGATAGAGAAACGGAGAACAAGACGAAGAAAGCAGGTGAGGAGGAAGACGGTAGTCGTTCTCTTTTTAAAGCTTTCAAGAATATGGAGCAGTTCATTTTCACCACAAGATATTCAGACATGTTTTTACACCTCATTTGATCCTTCGAACCTGCTTCCCATTGTCGAAATCTCAGTCTCGTTCTACTGTATTGCAGGACCTAATCAATGCCCGGTCAACACCAAAACACGCTGAGGTCCTTTCAACTTTCCAACGTACGCGCTAAACAGGAAAAAATAAACTTCTCAACACACTTTTGCAGACTTCTTAATCCGGACGCGCCAAAGCCCGTACATATTTGCTCCCTTTCCAACTTCACCTGACCTCTTTCTTTCCAGTTTTCCTCAACCTATCTACTCAGTACTGAAAACAGCACTCAAAGATTTTTATCTTCTTTTGCATTAAGACATTGATCAAAAGAAGACGATCATCGGATTTTGGGTCTCGATTACTACTAGACGACGAGCATTTTGCTTTGTAAAAGTCGAGGAGAGAGAGCGTGGAACAAGCAGGTAATGTAGACAACAGCTCTTCTTCAAATTCTCATCACTGACAACAAGAAACAAAACAAAACAGTGTTCCTTTTTTTTTAAATCAGTGGACTCAGACTTTCATAACTCCTTTCTATTAGCCCCCTTGGTCTTTTCGAAGCCAGCTTGCTTTGCTTTCTTGGAGGATTTTTTTTACTGACTTCTATAGTATGGTTTACTGCATAGCACACAGGTTACACCTGCATTTCATGCTTCTTGAGCGTCTTAGGTGAGATTTCGAGATTATGCACACTACCTTCAGCTCATATCTTTAAATTCAGTTGTATTACAGCACGCGACATTCTTTCTTTCTCATCTCACCAACCCCTACCTCATCTTCCCTTGCATCACCTCATCCTTAACCCAACCTATCTTTACCTATCTCACATCCTGCCACACATCATTAAACCTCGTTATCTGCTGCTGCAACAAAATATGTAATCCATTTGTCGAGCAAGCAGCTCGATTCATAAAACTTAAGCTTTACACGTCGAGCTGACGTATGACAGCTCAATACCAAAACCTCAACACTCCTCACCTAACCCTCAAGTCAAACCACTTTCCGTTCTATTACTCCACATCCCAAGCCTCGCACATACTATCTTACCTACTCTACAAGACAGATCTTTATACACTTTACCATATCTCGTAAGTACCTGCCCCTTTACCCATGCAAATTCACACTAGACCGCCATGACTAAAACATATCAGTGCATCGCTGGCGAGCAGGTTAAAAACGTTGACACGGGGTGGTGGCACAAACGGATTGCTAATAATCTGGCTTGCTTAACTAGCTTGCCCAGGGGCCGTGATAGGAAAGCATAATCTGGCATTTCTAGTTGATCTGACCAGAAAGAAGTGATAGGAACTCGTACAATCTGGCTTGTTCAGTTAGCTCAGGGGACGTGATAGGACGTTACAATCTGGCATCTCTATTTGACTTGACCAGGGGAAGTGATAGGATCGTAACAATCTGGCTTGCTTAGTTAGCTTGCCCAGAGGCCGTGATTAGGAAAGCATAATCTGGCATTTCTAGTTGAAACGACCGGGGGGGAAGTGATATGGAAAAGATAATCTGGCTCGCCTAGCTTGGCTCGTTCAGGGGAAGTGATAGCACGCACAATCTGACTTGCTTAGTTAGCTCGCTCAGAAGGACGTGATAGGATACACACAATCTGGCATTTCTAGTTGATTTGACCGGGAAGAATGGGTTGGATATTACGCATATACATTTGTAGCTTAGACCCCGCATCGACTTTTTGCCATCCACAGTCTATGTACTCAGAGCCAAGGAAAAAGAAGCATACGGCGTAAGTTGCTCCTATCCCACTTCTTTTGTTTAAAAGAAAAGCTCAAACTAAAACACGCAGCAGCTCTTTGCATCACTCGTCGCATCGAGTCGACGTAAAAAGAAGCATGTTTCTTCCTCGCTATGGTTTATGCTGCGACACAGTCACTTTTGCAATTTTTGCAGGCAGGTTTGTTGCTTTCGTCATTATGGTAGCATGTAAATAGGCGAGCTGACTCGAGAGTAGGATTACTGAAGGCCGAGAGAGAAATGAAACATGAAAGAATCGAAGGACTTGTCTTTTCTTTCGACAGGTTTGTTGCCGTCATTGTTGTAACAGGTGAATAGAAGGCTGACTCGGGAATAGAATCGCTGAAGACGGAGAGAGGGGAATGAAACGGAAGAGTCGAAGCATTTGTCTTTCATCCATGCAGGTCTGTTGCCTTATTCATTGTATTAGTGGCTGAGCACGAAGAGCTAACTCAAGAGTAGGGCTAGAATTACCGAGGGTGGAAAGTACGGTGCGAGGGAAGGTCTGAAGTGGTGGAGAATGTGGGCTTGGTACGAAGAAGAGAAACAAAAAGGAGAACGAGATCGGCTTTGAAGAAGATGATGACAAGGCACGACGAAAGCGTCTCCGCGTATGAAATCTCAAAAGTCGAAGCCTTGAATTTAACATATATGAACCGCAAACGAGCAATCGAGAAGAGAATCTCTATATGTCCTCTCAAAGGAACGAGAAAACGCAGTAATAAAGAGCTAGCGAAGTGAAGACATTTCCAATATCAGAGTAGCAATGACAAGGTATCCATCTACAGAAGCGCAATCAAAATCGAGAATAAACCACGTCGATCATCCCGTGGTGCAGACTGTTCAGATTGCACAACCGTTAGATCATGAGCATGATATCGCAGTGCGGACAAGCGCTGGCAAAGCTGATTGGTAGATTATCGAACATTTTTAACGGAGGATGAAGGAGGAAGAATAATGCCACGCTGTGCAGCGGTATTTTTGAGAGTGGAGTGGCGTCCGGCGCACCTGGAAGCAAGCATCGGGGTGTTTCGTCATGATACTGCTGTTTGCGTATGGTTTGGCTGGAGGGAAGTTCGTACGCTGAGTAAGGGGACGTAGTATTTTTCCTATAGACAGCGATGCTCGACGCTGGTGGAGTAGGAGCATAACACGCCTGACTGGGGAGGTTCGGAATTTTCATAAAGGCTGTTTTTCTTTACGGGTCTTAGTCTTGGTGGTATGGAAGAAACTTTAAGGGGGTGAAGATGTTAGCGATCGGAATGGGACGGTGATGGGATGATGGTAGTTCTCAATAATGGGGAAGGTAATGGTGAATTAGTCGTTCGAGGGCGTATTCGATAGGGCAATCTACAGTGAAGAAGCATGGCCTGCATGTCGCAAAGAGCGAGTTGGGATTATGATATATGGACAGCGGAAACGAAACCCAATTCTTACTGTGACGCTACACATGATGACTCTGATCTGTGATTTACATAGTCATACCACAAAGCACTGGGCTCGATATTCTTCAGTGCTTCCTCGAAAGTAAGAAAAAACCTGGCGTCCTTGACGTGGAGAGCAAGAGGGAAGACAACCTAGAACGCGGAAATGTTCCCTAACAGTAGGTAGAAAAAAGAAATTACATTATGGAAACAATGAATTATTCAACGTACTAACGCAGAAACTGTTACCTGACTCTCGCTGTCTCATGCTCTTGCACAAGCTTAAATGAGGAGCGTAGAATTGTCAAACAATGTTACACAGGGGTTCGCTGCTCTATAAGATTCCAATGACGGAACTCGAACCAATAGGAGCGTGATTAACTCCTGGGGCCGGTATACTGAACGTACTCTATCGCCCAAGGCTTTTGAAAGCTATCGACAGCTTATCAGGAGCAGCGTCATCACTCAAGCATTCAAGAAAAAGTGGTGTGAAGTCGAGGTCTTTCAGTTCGGAAGTGGTCCTTTTTTCCTTTTTAGGCGAATTGTCCTGGGTCTTTGTTAAATTCATGCATCAAGGTGTTGAAGATGGAAGTATAGCCTCGCCTCAACCTGCTCTGGCGAATGCGCAGAAAGGGCGGCTTGCATATCAGCTTCCCATTGCCTGCAGGCCTACCATGCTACGGAGTGAATATTCTGTGCCTCGATTCCGTTGAGACTGTAGAATTTTAAATCCTTCGATCGGCATGAATCACATGAATGTGAACAGAGAAGAACGTCATTCGATATAAAAATTCGTAGCCTAATTTTGTCATACGTTATGCAGATCTGTCATGCAGTAAGGTAAGGTATCAGGCATGTATGGGTTCGCGGAGACACTAGAACGGGCCGCATGGGAGGCTTTTATTACTTCTTCGAAGCCGTTCGAGATCTCTACTGGCTCAAGAGGTTGTCAGTATTCCGTAGCACGAAGTAATTCCTAAAAGAGAAGCGGTGTAGCCCATGCACAGACATTTCCAACCCCCAAATGTTATTGGGGTGGGAGCACAGACGAAGTAAATCATTGGCTTCCGTTCGCTGACGGAAGCCACATAGCTAATCGCGCATGATAACGAGGTCTGCAAATTTACCTGGTTGGCCTGTGTGTAGAAACGTTCGTGGTGATGGGAACAAAGAAGAAGAAAACCACAACATCATCGTACCAGCGCTGTTAGAAATCGAACCTAATATAATATAACTCTTCAACGACTGAAACGGGCATCGCTGAAGAATTTCGAAGGTTTTCAATTAATTAAATGCTGCTACTGCAGGTCAAGGGCAGGCAGAGAAGGAGATTGCGGCATGAACTGAACAATGTGTTATGCAGTAGTCGCAATGCCACGCCGAGGCTTGATCCGGTTGAAAGGAAACTGAACTCCATCGACATACACATACTATTGTAGCCTTGCAGTTGTGTATGTGAGACAGTTGCGGAATGGGTCAACGGTCTGTGGCATCAGCTAGGCGACACCCAAGTCGGTATTCAACTACATAGTGTAACATACATGTATCGTAATCAGGTAAATAACGAGCTCGAGTCAATAATACAAGTACTCTGAATGGTCCTCGTGCTGCGATCAGCATTGCTTACCTTGCAAAAGTCGATGAAACTCGGGCAAAAATCTGTGTGCATCACTTGATCCCATGCCATTGGGGATCATATCGTAGTGATGGAAAGTTTGGACCCCACACCTTATCGTTCGCAGAGTTCATACATTATAGGCAAGTACCGCAGCTCTGAGTCTGGGATTGGTATTATCTCGATTGGTGGGATGATATGCCTGAAGTTCCAGCCAAGATTGGTAGCTTGCTTTATCATTTACCGACTTTGGCGAAGAAAGGTCCAGCTTGACTGGAGGCTATCGGCAAGCGAAGGTGGCTGCTAGCCGGCTTGGCTCGGCCAATGCCGGCCGCTAGAGAACAAGGAGATTAAGCAGGGAAAAGGGGATAAATAGGCCGTCCCCCCTTCTGTTTCCCCCATCATCTCTTCCTGTTTCTCCATCCCTTAGGATTCAGCCAGAAACGCGCTTTTGCCCCACCCACCCACTCCATAGACTCAGTCGCTTAGATAGAGGGAGTGCTTGACACCTCAGGGCGGCTTCCAGGGCAAATTTTAGCCCTGGAGACCGCCAGGGGCCGTCGGGTTTGCCCAAACACATATAATATATACTCATTCAAACGGAGGCGATGCCCGATAGCCACCGGTGCTGAGAACTAGTGGTTCTGGTGGGGCTGCAAACGGTATATCAGGCCGAGCATGAAATCATGTGGCAGGTTTTGTTATCGCCTTTTCGAGATTAAGAACTCGTGCAAGGGTCAGGCTGTACTGCCAATATCGAATTTCAGATCGCAGGAATACCTGTTATACGTTTTGATTATTTTGGGATTTAGAAGGATATAATCAATGCTATGTTTTAAGAAGCCTGAGTGACTTGGGGATACTGCTATTGAATATAGCCACCAGCTTGAGACTCGCTTTATAGAAAACCCCAGCCGTACATTTTGGATTGCTCTTTCTATGCGGCGACAAAAGTTGAAAAACGCTAATATCCGATGTCATAGCGACCACTGCTGGTAGAAAGCCCCTTGTTCGTTTGAATAATTATCTTATCCGACCGATCACTACTTCTAGATTCCAAATCCCGACTTCGAGATTCCCCGGCCGTAGAAGCCACTTGGTGGCTGCTTTCGTGCGCTTTGGTCCGCGCCTTGGATCCAGCTGAATCTTCGTTGGACATAGCTCCTTGGACTTTCTGCCATTGCGAGCCCAATGCGTAACCAGGAGTCAGCGTACGGACTTCACTTGATAGTAAACCAGTTTGTAGACTATCCATAAAAGGTTTCAAGAAGGGAATGCAGGCGACTATGATGCTCAAATTCATTTCGACTTGTGTTGTTATGACGGTGTTAAAGTCGTCGAAAGTATGATCCCTTGATTGTGCGGCGACAGAGATATATATGAGACGGGTTATAATGCAGGGGATGGTTCTACAAACCGTTAGACCTAAGCATAAGGTAATGAAAGGACAGCAGCCTACATGATACGCGCGCCAAAAGCACTCATTATGATTATTTTCGACTTCCAAGGTACTTGAAGATCAAAGAGTAGATTGACAGGTAGAACTGCAGTTGCAACGTCAAGAACAACGTTAGAGGTTCCGATCACGATCCAAAATACCCTCTAGTACGCCTGTAAGCAATGGTTATATCAAAAGACTTGACTTCACTGACCTGATCGAAGCATTGAACTGAAGTGATGGCCCAGGGATGCGGCAGACTACACTGGAAAGCGATTGACAATATTGCCACCAGAGACCAGACAAGAGCGGCAGCCATCACGGCTTTTGTGGCGAGACGGCCAAGGTTCTTCCGAGCAAGAGTTGTAAGGAATTGTAAGACCGCCAACTTTGCCAGGCTCGTTGCTGAGATATAAAGAATCTGAGAGGCATACTCGGCTTGGTCGTAATCGGCAATTTGACTAGAGGAAAGTGTGGAAGTGTGTCGTCCTAAACCATGTGCTACTTGCATCGAAACTGCTATCGTCTGTCCAATTGCCGTCATCTACGTTTGGATTCATATTAGTATCAAGCCGACAATCGAATCAAGTGATCGCCGCATCAATCCTTCCGTGGAGAAAATCGATTCGTGTAGTTGTTGAGTGCGGTAAATGATATCATAGTAGCAAACGTGAGAAAGCTGAAGCTTTTCATGAAATACTGAGTTCGAAAGGGGAAGAAAAATTGTGAAGTACAATAGGCTTCGCTAACCTGACCATAGTGCCATATGATTTTTGTCCTAGCCTGTTGCCATGCCATGGATGGAGACACACCGAAGCTGTGAATTCGGACTCACCATGGCCATGACCATGAATAGATCATCTTTGCGCAGCTGGTGTGTCAAATCAAGCCTGCTCCCTACTTTAACGAAGGTCGTTAGGCACATAACTACCATAGTAATCCATGCTGCAATGTTGACAAGAGGGCCACGATCATCCAGCGTTACAATGATGGGCTTTGACGACATATTTGTGGTGATATTAGAGATCACTTGAATGACGGAAACCTCAAAAGGAAGTAGTGATCATGTTCTTCAACGTTATGCCTTAAGAATAGCCAAGCAAGAAACCAAGATCTCGAGAGCACCGTTTTCCTGAAAGACCAGAACGGCCATGCATCCTCTTTAGGCATGTCAAAAGAGTAGTAAGGCACCTTGGAGCATGAATATGTTAAAGCGTGCAACCAGTGCCGTCTGCACATCAATTCTCTGAGCGTTAAATAGGCTGCACAAAACCGTCGCTGCTTTTGTTTGAACTCAGTCCCTGGGGGCCGCCATGCAAGAAACCTTGCATTAGATGTCAAAAGTTCCGGCAGGGGTTTGCAGGGTAGGCTATACTTTACCTTCTTGTCAATCCTGTAGCTCTCACATTTGATCTGCGATGTCCATTTTCTGCCCAGCCAGATTTTAAATTCTTCTTTCATATTCTGGTTACAAGAATAATCCTTTTAAGAAAACATTTGTCGTGCTCTATATTTTAGCAGTTGTAGCAAATATGGCCGGAATTCCTCTAAGAGACGATTCTTACCCTATGAAACGTCTGCCGTCGGGAACGTCGGGTTGGCGAAGGCCGGAGACGGAGCCTTCAAGTGAGGGAAAACTCACAAGAGATGAAATGAACATGGCGCACTTCAAGAAGCGACAGCAATTTAGAGTCTGCCTATCTTCCCCCAAGCTCCTGAGAGAATGTTGCGCTTGTTCTGACATTAGCGACCATTTCTTCGCAGAGAAACTTCGGTTTCATGTCTGTTGTTGGACTGACATGCACTCTAATGATCACATGGGAAGGTACCCTCACGTTAGTTGCCCGAAAATTTCCCAGATTCCTCCTGTGTCTCAAGTTAAGCTGATTGACCGTATAGGACTCTCCAGTCTGGACTGACCAATGGGGGTCCTTCCGGTCTTGTTTATGGCTATCTACTCGCGTGGCTGGGCAGTATTACACAGATCTTAACCATGGCTGAGCTGGGCTCCATGTTGCTCAACCCATCTAAATACAACGGGGATGACTGACGCCTTTGCTTAGGATTCCTCTTTCGGGAGGTCAATATAGTTGGTAAGCAGACCTACTCTTTCCCAATCGAGGACACCCTATTGATGTAGAAAGGGTGGCTATTCTCGCTCCGCCTCGCTGTTCCAAGTTTCTCTCCTATCTGGTTGGCTGGATGAACGTCGTTTCCTGGCATGTAGGACTTGCAAGCACCGCGTACCTTGGAGGCACTTTGGTGCAAGGGCTTTTGGTCCTGAATCATCCGGCATACATATATCAACGATGGCATGGAACGCTATTATATTATGCCATCATTTTCGTGGCTCTTTTCTTCAACACATATCTCGGACGAGCCCTTCCCAAAGTCGAGGTCATGATACTGATCATTCATGTTGTCGGTTTCTTCGTCATATTGATCCCTCTGGCCTATTTGGCACCCCATGGCACATCAAGCAGTGTCTTTGCAAATTTTCAGAATTCTGGCGGTTGGGAGACAACTGGATTGTCATTCTTCATTGGGTTATCAACTCCGATGTTCGCCTTTGTTGGTAAAGAGAAGCTCCCGTACTTTCCAAGCAGTGGTCACTGACGTCCCACAGGTATTGATGGTGCATGCCATATGGGTAAGTCGACGTAAAATAAGGATCGCTTTAATGCACCGACTAAGCTTCATTGTGTATCTACAGCGGAAGAAATACAGAACGCTTCGACTATCATACCGAAAAGCATGATAACGTCAGTGCTCGTAAACGGAAGCCTTGGCTTTGGAATGCTTGTTGCAGTCCTTTTCTGTCTGAGCAATGTCGATGAGGTTCTACGTACGCCAACTAATTACCCGGTTATTGAGGTTTTTCTCAGAGCCACAAATTCTGCAAGCGGCGCAACGGCAATGGTAAGCTTCAGATCCCAAATGTCTTAGGTTGAGCAAGCCAACCTAGCGATAACATGATTGCAGACTTCCATTCTCATTGCTGCAGCGACGTGCGCAACGATAGGGTATCTCGCTACAGCTTCCCGGATGACTTGGGCTTTTGCAAGAGAGAACGGCCTTCCAGGTTCTCGGCATATTGGTCGAGTAAGTCTCCAGGGAAAGATATGCCCATTGTTTCTGACACCCAGGCAAAGGTGTCGAGAACGATGCTCCCACTATGGTCGATCGGTCTCACTACATTGATCAATCTGTTGCTTGCGCTACTAAACATTGGATCAGATGCGGCGTTCAGTGCATTCACTTCCATGATCATTGTTGGATTCTACTCTTCGTTCATTGCTGTCGCCGGAGTGATTCTTCACAAGCGTATGAAAGGTCCGGATTCAGCCATTCAATGGGGTCCATTCAAATTGGGTCGCGCTGGAATCTTTATAAACCTGTTTGCCATCGTCTACAGTATTCTTGGAATCTTCTTTGTTGTCTGGCCACCGAGCGCCCAAGTTTCGGCATCGACGATGAATTGGAGCATCATTATTTACGGAACTGTTCTCATGTTCAGTCTTCTCTTTTGGCTACTTCATGGTCGTAAAGTGTATACTGGTCCTCTCATTGAGATCGGCAATAATCAGGCAACTGCAGGGTAATAAGACTCGCTATTAAGGTAGTTAGCTAGGTAGCATTCATGTTGAATTGCTCATCTTCATTCAATCACAACGTTGACGGTATTCTCTTCAGCCGAAGTATCCAGGGGGATGAATGTTGAAGCAATAGGAGCTATAGTGTGAGCAATAGTAGGAGCAGGAGGAGTAGTCGTTCAATTAGGAACAGAGTTCCTAATTAGAAACAATGCCCGCTAGCCTAGTTGCGGCTAGCGCTAGTTGCGGCACAAAACGTAGATAGCTTCCTACTGTAGAAAACACACCTTTATGCAATTATCAGATTTACACTTCATCAATGAATGCTCTGCAGCGACTTTGAAACATTGCTTAGGAGCCTTTGCTTGTTTAGAAGGTGTAGATACTCGTGGTTGTGCGGGACTACGCAGGATGAAACCTGGCCTGAATACAGAGGGGAGTAACCGTATCATGCCGTATCATACGGTAATAAGGGATTCTGACTGTTTGTAACAATGCGACACTAATGCAGTAAACAGTAAAGCAGCATGACCTCCTACGAAACATGGCCCCCTCAGCCAGCGTTTTCCTGGGGTGGTTGACCATTTGGAATGGGCCTATCATTCACATAGAATGCAGTACAGGTCATGTGAAATCATGACGACATTCCAGCAGGCAGAAACATGGTGTGCCGCACTTACCTGAACATTAAAGAAGGCCTGAGACTCATAAATCCTATCATCAGTATCCAGATACAACTACCCAGTGTCATCTTGTCTCGTCCATTCTTAGGTATATCAAGTACATCTAACCTCGAAAATTAGGTGCTGATTGGTTCTAGAAATGGGAATATCAAACCAGGCCCCTTGGTCTGAGAGCCTCGCCGTGTTTGAACGGTTCTTAGAGGTCAATCCATCCACCAAGTTCTTACGCCTGCAATGGCTGGACTATACTGCTAGCTTACGTGAGCGAATCCTGCCGGTCAAGCAAGCTCATGACATGTTCCGAAGAGAGAAGTTTGTCGGAATAACAAAAGCTGCCTTGGGCCTGCTGCAAACGGACGTTTCTTGTCCCGGGACTATGCCGACAGGCGAATACCCACTCTACCCCAGGTTTGAGAGCTTAAGGAACATCAATCGTCCAAAGTATGCAGTCGTACAATGTGAATTCCGAGAAGAGAACGGAGACCAGCTCGCGATTTGTCCAAGAACCTTCCTAAGGCAAGCGGTGGAGCAGTCTGAGGCTCACGGGCTGAAATACCTCTTAGGATTCGAAATCGAGGTATGCTTTGTGAGTTGGGTGATCCGTGATGGTGAATTCCATTATGGAAAAGACCCGGTAACCCAAGGCCACGCTTGGTCGACTTCGCGGCCCCTAGAAGACGACAATATAATGAATCTTCTCGAATCAATCATGGAAAGCTTGGAGAACTCAAAGATCGTGGTGCAACAATTTCACCCTGAGGCTGCTCCTGGCCAATTCGAATTCGTTCTACAGCCGCTTCCTCCTCTAGAGGCCGTGGATACATTGGTTGCCGCTCGAGAGATTATTTCTACAGTAGCCATGAGGTATTCTTTACGAGCTACGCTGGTCCCGAAACCATACCCAGAAGCCCCTGGGACCGGTGCTCATCTCCATCTTTCCATGGACCCGCCTCATCTCCACGATAAGTTTTATGCTGGGATATTGAAGCATTTGCGAGCAATCGCAGCATTCACCTACCCCACTGCTATGAGCTATGAACGGGTTACGGACAGCGTCTGGGCTGGCGGCACATGGATCGCATGGGGGACACAAAACCGTGAAACTCCGTTGCGTAAGATTGAGAACAGTCATTTTGAAATTAAGTGCATGGACGGGCTAGCAAACCCCTATCTCGCGCTAGGAGCCCTTCTAAGGACTGGACTACACGGCATTTTGACTTCTCAACCGTTAACATTGAAGGATGACCCGATTGACCCAGCTAAACAGAGCCGCAAAGAAAGACAGGAGTTGGGAATCAAAGACACTTTTCCTGCGAGTCTAGCAGAGGCTCTGGATTATCTGAGAGCTGATACTGAATTGATCGAGATCTTGGGCCAGCCAGTCGTTGAGCATTACCTAACGGTAAAGAAGGCGGAAGACGAAATGCTGATGAATATGGAGGAGATGAAGCGGAAGGATTTTATGACAGGAAGATACTAAGAGTTTAGTAGCTTGCACTGTCCCAGAGTGGATGTCCATACATCACCTTTCAAATAATGACATCTGTCTCCTGCTCAATAAAGTGTGATGACGTTGCACAGAGAAATCGTCTCATTAGAACTGTAGTATGAAAAGCGTATAATCGTGGCTAGACCTGTTTGGTAGCCATCGGCACCATTCAAGATCATAGGAAGCTGATAGCGCTAGAAACATACTTTAATCTCTTCTATGCTATCATCAGTGGTGTTAGAACTTAGAAGTGGTGAAAAGTCCAAACCGTAACCTAAGACTCGCTTAGCAGGCTCTTTTGGTAGAAGATGCGCAATAGTTCAGATCAGCTGGTCTTTCCACTGGTATTCGCGACTGGTACTCGCTTCGATCACTGAGATCTCCCATTTTCCCCGCTCATTTAGATAGTGACGAGAGGAGAAATTCCGAACCACTTTTGGATCGTCTTGTCATGAGCTGGCGTTCCCTCGGAAATTTCCCGAGGGACAAGGCGCTTTAATGCTTTTGCGGATATGGCTAGGTATTCCAATCGGCCATTGGTCGTTGATGATCAACGATGTTGCTGACACCTATACACCGACTAGCCACCCTCGTTATCGAACTCCAGAGGTTTTGCCACCGTCACCACCACCACCACCACCCACGAGCCCGCCCCGAGAATGCCCACTAACAGAGTACGCTGCCGTCACTCCTCCCCTTCCTACCTCAACCGACACACCTACGCAGCTGTCGCCCTCCTCTCCTCGCCCGGTTTCCCCTGTCCGCCCTCCATACGCCGCCATTGCGTCTCGCTACTGCCCGACATCACCATCACCGCCATCGAAACCTCGTCGATCGGAACCGTCGATTATCGCGTCGGCTCCAAAACTAGAGCCACCCATTTACGGCTCCAGCAAAGACAACACGTCTTCGAGAAAGCGAAAACGTGGCCGCGCGAAGTTTGAGACTTCTGAGTGCATACCTACGATACTTACATCTCCATCACAATCGCTCGAGCAATCGCAGAGAGCACAAGAACTCTGCACCAGATGTGAAAGCATTGATTTGGATGACCTGTGCAAATGGATCTTTAAGAGAAAATACATGAGAGAGGTGAGAAAATTGGGACAAATAGACGACGCATCCAAGATTTCAAGATGCACTCTGTGTCGATTGTTTGCGTTGATGCGGCCGGCGTCTCTTGAAGTCCAGGAATACACATTGATGGCTTTTGGCTCAAGAGTACTAGAGTTCTATGACGAGGAGTTTGGGCGTGATCAACCGAGTCCCGCGAAGTTAGGAGTAGAAGAATCAGTTCTTCTAGGTCTTATCCCTACAAGAATCAAGGAAGGTGACTTTGATGCGTTACGAGCATTACGATCCACAGGTTATATATGTTCTCTGGCACAACGATCTGAGCAGAGCGCTGGGCGTAAGCCTAGCTTTCAAGGGAGTTTGCTTCATTCCGAGAAGATTGATTTTGTGATGCTCAGGAGCTGGCTTAGAATTTGCCAAGAACATCACACTCGCTTTTGCGGCCTTCGTTTTGATTCCGCAGCGCTAACGGTGCCTTTCCTCCAAGTCATTGATTGCGACACTCGGCGAATTGTCCCGGCAACAAATGACTGCCCGTACTTAGCCCTCAGTTACGTTTGGGGTTCGTCAGTGACCGCACATCGCAAAAATGAAGTCAAGTTTCTACTACCGGATGATCTCCCAAATGTCATCCAAGATGCGGTCGCCGTGACCCGGGAGCTAGGCTTCAGGTATTTGTGGGTCGATTACTACTGCATCGATCAAGATAATGAAAGAGAAAAAGCAACACAGATAAAGTTCATGGGATTAATATATGAGATGGCGCAGGCAACGATCGTCGCCGCAGCTGGGGAAGATGCATCGTTTGGGCTTCCGGGCGTTGGAAATACACCACGGCTGCTTCAACCTCGCGCGATCATAGGAAAGCAAATACTAGTCTCTTTGCTTCCAGATCCAAGGTTAATCATCAAACAATCCAGGTGGATGATCAGAGGTTGGACGTACCAAGAAGCTCTACTTTCTCGACGCCTACTGATATTCACCCAGCACCAAGTTTATTTCGAATGCCGCAGTATGCACTGCAAAGAATCTGTCCAAAAGCCACTGCGTGAGCTGCATAATAAAGACATGCAACGGTTCAAGAAGTTCTGTCACCCAGGCATGTTCCTCCCCATCAACCAAGAGCGGCGAAAATTGGTTCCATGGCAAGACTTCCCCAAAGTCCTTTCTGATTACACCAAGCGCACGCTCTCATATTCCTCTGATAGCCTCAACGCCATTCTCGGTATCCTGCAAATGTTCGAGCAAACCGCAACCCCCACATACCATCATTTTGGCGTGCCAATCCTGCCGCCCTTTATTCGTAACTGGACAGGTCCTACTAAATATCGTGCCATCAAACGATCTTCAGCTCACGGTTTCGCAATTGGCCTTCGCTGGGATCTCGTGAAACCCTCGAAACGTCGTTCCGAATTTCCCAGTTGGTCGTGGACTGGATGGAACGGCGTGGTTGACGGTAGTTCGAACGCTCAAAGTCGCTATAACACTGAAAGCAACTTGAATTCTCCATATTCAGATATCAGATTCAGGGCCGAGACGAAGAACGGGCAAACGATAGACTGGGATGATCTCATGCAGATAATCCAAACCAAAAGCCAGGACCTCTCCTCACTGTCGCCAATCTTGATCGTCGACGCATATACAATCAAGCTCCGCTTCGATTACAACATAAAAAGTGCGGACGCATACTACGGATCAGGATATTACTGGAAATGGCCGAGAAAACCAACGGAATTCCCGGAAAAGTGGGGTCCATATTTCTATTTGCACTTGTCTCTTACAATAGAGCCAACCTATGATTTCGCGAAAAGGCTGGTGGAAGATGAATGGGAGGCAATCGCTTTGAGTGTTTCGCGAGATGAGTTCATGGTCATTGATGAGAAGAACGGAGTCGCAGAACGAATCGGGATTTTGTCAGCATTGAATGCGATTTCCACTCCCGAGGACCATGCATTGCTGAAATTAAGCAGACGGACGATCAGATTGGGTTAATATTTTGTACCTTTATATATTACGATTGGGAGGTGGAGCCGCTGGCGTAGCGATGTGGATTCCTGTATTTCCGATCGATACGGTGAAGAGTAGATTACAGAGCGCGGAGGGGAGGCTGATGATTGGAGGGATGATTAGTGGGTTGTACCGGAGTGCAGGGCTGAAGGCTTTCTTCCTGGGCATGGGTCCAGCAATGGCGAGAGCGGTGCTGGCGAACGCGGCGACATTTTTGGGAGTGGAGCTGGCGCATAAGGATATGGATAGGATGTTTTAGATGGGGGTTGGGGGTGGGTTGATTGTAGATACCTTCGATGGGTGATGGGGATCGGAGACATTGTACATATGCTGATGTAAGAATCAAGAGGATGATGATATCTAATCCGTTAGATTCTGGGTCAAACGCATCACGTCGGCGGAAACGTGCTGCTTATTCAGACGGAAATACTTTCAACCTCCTGTACAAGTGGGCTCTAAGAGACTCATAGATATCACTTAGTTAAAACCCTGATTTGATGAACGAAAGAATGAAGCTTCTCTTTGCTGATCTCTGTATCGAGCACAATACCATAGGTTTCTTCGTCTGGTTATGGCATCGTGGTTGATACCTGCATTGCTGTCTGCCCCTGACTATTTATCAGTGGGTGGTGGTTGTCTCATTTCACATCTGTTTCAACAAACAGTTCATTTGACAGGTTACTTTTTAATTCCTCCCCTCCTGCTCCCCGGGTCTAATTTCAGCCCCCCCACCGTCCCTCCTCTCTACTTTGCTCTGATTTCCATGCTCTAATGAGGAACGCTTGGGGCCCTTGGCTTCAATGGTTTACTGGTTTCATCTATATATAATGGCGTAAAGCGCTATGACACAGCTTGTAACTGAAGTGATAATGGCATCATTGGAGTCTCCTGTAAGAATGGCTGGGATGTCATTTATAACTCCCTATTGCTATACTGGTAGAGGTAGTACCTGTAGGCGCAAAAGTCAGTACTCACCAGGGTTCCACTTGGGGAGTACTCCCCACAGGTATCCAAAAGGTTAGCACTTAAATCCTTAAATGCCTTCGTTTCTTAATCTTCTCAGTCATCGGTAATGATTACACCGTCATATACTCTAGTCTACTGCTGTTACTGAATTTCAATTAGAGTATACACTTATATGAGAATGTGAGTTTGTTAAGCAGTCAACGATCACTATATCTGTCAGGGTAGGGACTCGAACAAGGTCAAACGTCCATAAGGTAAATCGACTACGAGGGAGAGAAGAGGATCTGAAGGGAACCCCTGACTATATACAAGATTCTGCCGGGATCCACCGCCTTGTAGCCCTGACAATATCCGTAGAATTTTGCTACTGAGATTTCAAGATACATTGCGAAAAGCAGAGCAATCAGGCCTACTCCTTCAGCTTCGTAGAATAGTGCACTTGAAGTGAAGCAAGACTCCTGTTAGGAAAATGTGGCCCGACTTCCTTCCAAGGCAGCCTCTGTCTTTCCTTCATCTTAAGAAGCGTTGCGTCTTCCTCTGCTGAGAACCTCACGTTCTTACCACAAGGCTGTTGCAATGGCCTCGGTGATTCGACATGGGAGTCTGCGCTCGAACGACTATCCATTTTGATAATCGTACTCACAAAACGGGAGCGTCCTGCTGGGACAGGCACCGTCAGCGAAAGTAGAGAGGAACCGTCCATGGTGAACTCTAAAGTATAGAGCATTTTTGATCCGATGACCCTATACCTAACCAATCCATCCAAGGGGAAGGTGCGATCGTCGGCACCAGTTTTTGTTTCTTTCTTAGCGTTCGATGAGTGATCACTGAAAGTCTCTGAAGCATGCCTTCTACGAGAGTGGTTCGTAACTGATGTTTGTTTATGGCGACCCTTGACGGTCCTACTTTGACTTTCCGCTGAATCCTGAGCAGAGAATATCGGGTCGACGTGGCTGCTGAGCTGCTGGGAATTCTGGGATATCTGACTTGCGCTCATCAGACGTCGCCGTCGACGCTCTGCTATTGTTGAAATCAGGTTCATATCGTTCTCCGCTTCTAATTCTTTGTCATAGCTGTTGTCCTCAACATCGCTCTGTTGTTCTAGGGATGAAATCTGATCGGGATGCAATTCAATGCTCGCAGATTCAGTAGCGTCTTCGAACGAGATCTCTTGATCTTTGATATGCGAAAATGATTCAGCATCCGAACTGATTGAAGACGAGCGCAAGCTGGCTCTCTTGGGATGGGAACATGATAGTGGCTGGTGCTGTGTCCTATCAGATGCCGGATGCTCCTCACTAAGTTCATCAGCTGATGAGCTTGTCGAAGCGAAGCGATGTTGTATGCGTTGAGGTTCAGAGACGTCCCTGGGATGCAGCCTTCGTCACTTAATTCTCTGTGGCAAAAAGACCTTTTCGCTATTGTCACTATCGACAATCCCGGCGTTCTCTTCATTGATATCTGGATTAGAGGCGGAAGTTATCGGTGACTTTCGCCGCTTGGTGAATAAAATTCTCTGAGGAAGCTTGCAATTCTCGTCACTGTGGACAGACTCGGCGGCGCGTCCTTGGGATAAGATATCTGAGGAGCCTGTGGGGGGATTGCACAGAGACGATGGGGACGGCTTCGAATTGGCGCCTTCATTCGATTGCAGAGCACTATCCCACCCAAGATCGGATGTCATATGGTATATGCATCTCTTGACCCGGGCTCCTTCATCAGCAATCACTACCATGGATAATCATCTCCTACGACAAAGGCGGTCCCTTCGACTCCCGACGCACTTATGTGAAAGATGCATTCGGCTTTGACTGCAATTGCAGTCTCTGCTCCCTCCCACTTCCCAAGCTCCAAATCAGCGACGCTCGTCGCCTCCAAATCCAACATCTAGACGACGCAATCGATGATTCAGACCGCGTGATGAATAGGCCAGATGATTGTCTAGCAGAATGTCACTCGTTACTTCAAGTTCTTGAGGAGGAGTATCATGGTGGTGCTGGTGCCTTGATTGCTAGGCTCTACTACGACGCCTTCCAAATCAGCATCACTCATAGCGACCAGGCTCGAGCGAGCGTTTTTGCCCAGAGGGGACACAAATCGAGAGTGATTTGCGAGGGGGAGGATAGCCCGGAGACGCGGAAAGTGAACAATTTGATGGGAAATCCAACTGGGCACAGGAATTTCGGGGCTTCTCCAAGGTGGAAGACTGCCAAGGGCCTGGTGCCGAAGCGGCTGGATACTGGTGGGTTTGAGAGGTGGTTGTGGCGACAAGGGAGGTAGGGTGTTGTTCGGTATTCCTTTCCGTTATGAACAGCTTTCAGTTCAATCACTCGGTTTCAATCGATGATGGTTATTTCTAATCGAGAAAGCATTGGGATAAGGTTTATGAGCCGGAAGCGGGAGCTAAGAACAAGTATTCAATACCTTAGTGGAATTATGAGGAATGGCTCTACCGTAGCAGCACCGTAGCACTATCATAGAATATTGTTACTGTAATTTCTTATTCACACCGCCTTTAGGCAGTCCTCTTAATGACACGTTATTCTAAAATATACGCTTAGAATTTCTAAACGACCTTGTAAAGGAACAGTTATGAAAATAAGCGTATGTAAAATACAGTATCAGGTATCATGAGCAATACCTGCATCATCCTCCTGCAATGTCTCTCTGTATTCACTCACCTTTGTCCTGCATCCACCCCCGCATCATCCTACCCATAGTGATTATGCGAATGCGATGCGCCCCCGCGTAGAAATTGGCTGAATCGATTGATTCTGAGCTTGAAAATACAGAAGCGTTGATGTTGTCTGAAATACAGTCTATCCGAAGATAAGGCTTGGCAGTATTGTAGCAGTTATCTTGAAACTACACAGAGCTTCAGGTTCTACTGTAGCAACACTGTTCTATTTGATATCAGTGTATTATCTTTAGTCGAAACTGTCGAATATTCAACTAGACTGTAAAAGTATCTTTCTTTTTAATACTCAATTATCATTTTGTCACATATGTAATGAGCTACTGTAAGTCAGTTATATTACTATAACATCGTCTTTAGACGATACTTTTAATTATTACCAAATAGGTACAGTTAAAGGAAACCAATTGAAACGATGATTAAATCATCATTCATCAGTCAGATTTCTTCAAAGCTAAACGAAAGTCTTTAGCAGCTGATAGAAAGAACGCGCATGATTCGAAAGTACTACAGACTCATTTTGATGAGTTTAAAGAGATTGTCGTCAAATATGATATAACGAAGAATGATACATGAAATTTCGACGAAATCGACTATCGTATGAACATTGCACGCTCCGATTGAGTTGTTACTGTAGATCCGCATAGAAGAATTTACTTCAAAGATTCGAATAATAGAGAGTCATTGACGAGCATCGAATGCATCAATGAAGGGGGCAAGGATATATCACCAATGCTAATTATTAAATCAAACGACGATCGCTGAAAATGCTCGCAAAGCACGCAAAAAGCAGTCTAATAAGATTCTCAAAATCGAAGGCATCTTGTACGTCAAAGATGCTCGAAGTATGACTCAAGATAGACAGAAATTGGAGGACGAGAGGCAGCAGCAGCGCGAAGAGACCTGGGAAAAGCGTTATTTAAATGCACTAAAGAAGTGCTACAGAGCTACTAAGCCTCATAGGGCTGCTCGCATTAAGTTCGTTCAGGCTTACCAGAAGAAATGGCGGGTTATTTTGAAGCAATTGCTTCAAAATCATCGTGTATATAAAGGGTAGTTGAATTCAGTTGTTGCATGGCCGTAATTGTTGCATGGCTGCCGAGCACTAAGCGAAGTATGAGCGAAAGTGGGGGGCACGGATAACGGGGTAACGCGGGGTATGTATCAAAAATGAAAATCACGCTAAAAAATGAGACTTGACTGCGATTCCAGTAACGATTTATATACGCGCTAATAATTGCAGTAGTAAGTCGATTTAAACAAAGAAAATCGAACAGTAGAATACGACGATGCTGTACATTCAGATTGTCTACTTTTGTCTCTATCTAAAATATGATTTGATGGATTTGAAGGAAGAGTCCCTGGGGGGCGCGACTGAGACGGCTAACCGATTTTAAGCCTTAATTGCATGAATTAAAACCCTTCAGGTCTTGATATTTGCATGCAGAAGGTTGGGAGATCAAAGTGCCATCCAATCAAAGAGCAAGGAAGCAGACAAGGCGGCCAATGACCCTTTTCTCATTCGGTAGATTGCGAGAATGGAGCGCGGGGAGAGATAAATAAACTTTGAATGCCACACCAGCATCATTGTTCGGATTTTCCAAGCATGAGCATCTATATCCATCCATACCTTAGGATCTTCCTCGCATTTTCGAGCTCCTTAGTAAGCTCGTCGTACTGCTTTCGAATCACGCTCATCTGCCTCTCTACACGAGAGAGCTATCGTCTCGGTCCAAAAAGTCCCCAATAAGCAGGCTTGACTCGATCTCAGCAGAGACATATATCAAGGGCGATGCCAACTGCCAAGCTTCCCATTCAGCCTTTCTCTTAAACTTTCTGCTGCCCTCTGATGCTCGTCCTTCTCTCCACGAGGGAGCTATTACCTCAATTCAAAGTCTAATCCTCCGGCTCCAAGTCAGGGTTGCGCTATCAGGGGGAATTTACCAACTCTCATCCGGATCGCCGTCTGAATCATCAAACTCCCCGCAACTGCTTTGGTCAGATCCCCAAAACTCTTTCGCACGTCGATGCCAAGCCTCCCTTTCGGCCTTCCTTCTCACTCGCTTCTCATGCTCCTCCTCTTTTCTCTGAATCTCCATACGCCTTTTCCGACAATACCGACACTCCTCCAATTTCCCATCATCCTCCGCAAGCTCTATTTTCATGCATCGTACACAGAACACGACCACAAACTCTTGACGACCCCATTTTACGCACTGCCCACGGCTGTATCCCGTGCAACCGGGTGATGGATGGAGGCCACATCCAACACAGAACCGGTTATGACTCTCGCTGCCTCGATCAAGAACCACGGTTGACTCTATGCCTGTGGCAATTATTTTCCCTGCACCTGTACGGCCGGCGCCGTCATGGTCCAGACCAGATGATCGGTATAGGAAGCCGCTGTGACGAGCGCTTGGATCACAGATACCGAGATGGTCGGATGCAGTATATCAGGCCTACAAAACCACCACGCAGAAATCCTCTAGGAGCATATCTCAGTCCGTTTCGAGCGTAGACAGGGGCTGGATTATCTTCTCGGTCAGTCTTTTTGCGATGTTCTACATACTCATCGTCTATTTGTGAGCCTTATCCTCATATTTCCATTGGATTAGGCATCTAACAACATCCACTGCCTCATCTACTCCCTCTTCAAACCCACCTTGCCAACACGTCTCAGGCCTAATCCTCCAATCGCACACGCCAACATCATCCAACCAAAGCTCACCCAGAACGTGACACGGTACCCTTCCATCAGCGCCTCCGGAGAGCTCTTGACTTGGAAACCGCTGTGGTCAGTCACAGACGAGGATGTGCTAGCCATGATAGCCAGACCAAGCGAAGTTCCGAATTGCGCGACTGTTTGAAAGACAGCACCGCCGAGGGCTTGCGTCTTTTCCGGGAAGACGTCGGTGATGACGAGGGCAGCGACCGTGAACATGACTGTAGCCAGAAATGTTAGAATGTCTTCTCCTTCATTCTGAGTGGGATTCTGAGGACGCACCATCAGCCGAGAACGGGATCAGGAACATTGCCCAGAACGCCGAATACCAGTACGGCCACGCGGGGTTGATCAGTGCCATGAGCAGGGGAGCGGCGGAAGCAATGACTGCGGTCACCACGACGAGGTAATCAGCTCGGAACCTGTGCGCCAAGAACCCTGTTGCGATGTTGAGCGCCGACCCGGATATGATGCTGGGGATGAACCGAAGCGACGTTTCGAGCGCGGAAAGGTGCTGCACATCCTGGAAGAACAAGCTGAAGAACCATTCCATCACGTTGATCACAGCCCATGAAAGCATCAACATCACGCAGATGGATGTGAAGGTGGTATTTCTCCAGAGGGAATTGGGAATCAGAGCGGGCTTTCCGAATTTCTCTTGGCGGCCAACCCAAAAGACAAAGGCTGGAACAAGAACAAGCGAGATGGTAAGCAGAACGATATTGGAGGCGTCGCGGAGGTTGGAGATGCTTGCTGTTATTGATCTGCAGGTGATAAGGTCGGAAAAGGCAATGGGGAATCTGGAAAGCCAACTTACGCGAGGACGTAGGAAAGCAGACCCAGACAGCTGCTAGCCATTGTAGCGCCCACCCAGTCGATCTCTTTTCCGAATCTCGACCAGCTCATTGGCTGCCTGTTGCGATCTTGGGGTATGCCCCGCCAGCTCATGATGAAGAACAAAGCATTGGCTGCTGCGCACATGTAATAGCCCACCCGCCAGCCAGTCCTGTCGACGAAGAGGCCACCAAGCACCAGGCCGATAAGAAGGCCCAGAGGTTGCCCTGCGCCCATGAAAGCAAGACCGAGGTTACGGCGCTGGCCATTAGGGAAGGAACTCGTTATAATACTGATGGCGGTTGGCAGGCACAGGGACACGGCCATACCTTGCATTGCACGGAACAAGATTAGCTGCAGGCCAGTCTTGGAAAGCCCGCATGCAAGCACGAAGACGCCTTGGAGGAAGCAGCCGAGCAGGAAGATCTTGCGGGAGCCGACTAAGTCGGCGATCGAGCCGGCGAGGATCAGGAGACAGCCCGTTGTGAGTGCGTAGACGGACGCTGGCCTAGTTTGCGTTGCGAATCAGCATGGACTTTGTCGACGGGATCCTCGTCTTCCTCCTTAGGAACAGCGTTGAACGTGCTAATGTTGCCGAGCAGACACCATGAATAGGGTGACTGTCTCTCGTGAAGCGATCGTGCTACCATAGTTGCAAAAAGATAAGTTAACATACCATAGCAAGAGGTTGCTAGCAAGATTCAAGTCCTGAGCCATCCTCGGCAAACCTACTGTCAGCAGGCCAGTGCTAAAGCTGCTGACCATGGTGATGCCACTTATGGTTCCAATGACGGCTACGGTCTTCCCGTTGGACAATTGAGGATCAGAATCCGTTACTACCTGCTGGTCCAGCTCTACTTGCAGCTGGGCGCTCGGAGATCTTGGAGCATCGTCGTCGTGGGATACGGCTGCTAGATTGGTGGGGATGGGAGCGATGGTTTCTAAACTAATGTTGGCGATGCGAGACATCTTGGAATACTACACAGCAAAATAGTATATAGAATCGAGTGTCAACAGGCATAGAAATCCAGCTGGGGTGGAGGGGATGCTCAAAGCACAAGAAAGGCCCGTACGGTATGTATCCCACTAAGCTCGTCCCTCGCTTAGACGAGCTTAGTGGGGGCTATGGATACTCTAGCGGCAGCGGGAGCAAGCGAGATTCCAAGCGGCTCGCAGCCCGGCTGACCCACGCTAGAGCTCGGCCGACCATGCAAAATGTCCGAAGCTAAGAGCCACGCTAACGCCTGAGCTCAATACATAGATTTCATTGGATGAACCTTTACGCCTACAACTACGGAGTACCCATTCATCAATACACAATCACTACTAAATAAGCAACAATCAGTCACAGTGAGAAATTTCGTAAGCTCGTAGTATTGCGTTGAGAGTTCTCACCTTTAAATCAATCTCGATGTTCTTTTTCAGCTGTCTTCGGATGGAGTTAACGGAGCCCTTCTGAGCATTGTGGGTGCAGTTGAAGAAGGTGGGTTGTTTTGAAGGTACGCGATTTTACGTGTTTTCGGGATCCAGCCGAAGACTTAGTGCGGGGTATTGTACTACTGTAAAAACCGACCTTGAGAGTAACACATATCTGATGAGAAAACGAACGTTTGCACTCAAGACGTGCCGCCCAAAGGGATAGCGGTGGCACGGCTGAGGTACTGAGGCAATGACAGTCTCACCTCAAGACTATTCGTCAGATGGAAATGTGTCAGTCCTCGAATCTGGTTCCACATTCCCCTTATTTAGACGACAACTGTTTGATTGGCCCCATTAATATCGTTTTATTGGTTTTGAAGACCTCGAAAAAGTTTGCTTTGTTTCAACTTCAGCCTTTCTTAGACAATCGACATCTGGGCGTTTAAGGGCGTCTAACCTGATGAAGGGCAACATATAAGGCGCTCTTCGTCATATCTCGACCCCTCAGAAATTAACATCTAGGCATGGAGAAATCTGCGGTAGCCTCACCGATTCCCACATTGTCACCCGTTCCATGGGCTGTCACCCAGCAATTGCGCAAGACTCTCGGCCCTCGACAAGAACCGGCTCAAATATGCGGCTGGGAAGGTGCTATCCCCGGTACGGTCAGGGGTCAAGTTATAAACGTTCTCCCGCTAATGCTACGACTTAGGTGCTCCAAAGCAGTGCCCTGGAGGAGTTTGTGCATTTGACAGCGCGAGAGAACTTTAGGGTTGCTGTCCACTTCCCTATCTATCCAAGCCTTGTGTTCTCCCAGCCACCTGTATAGAGTATTCTACTTTCAATTCACCCTGTGCTACGGGGAATGGATGTTCGTCGGCTTCTTACCCAAATGCGCTCGTGTGGTAATGTCTTTCGTTCTCCCTGTCTACGCCCGCTAAGTTGACAGCTACAAGCTCTAATCCACAGACCCCGTACTGCGCGACATCGTCGTACGACAGAACTGGGGTTATGATGAGCAGCTACGGATGTACGACCCGTAAGTCTCTAGGGCTACCGGTTCGTGCCTACTATTCAGTCGCACCAAGCGTTGCGGGAGTTCTCGCCGACCAGATGACCATCACCCCTTCAGGCTTCACCTCCTTAGCAACGGTGATGGTCAGAACGTTTGCGGTCGCATCTCTGCCGGACTCCATATCTTCTCCACCAGCAGCAACTTCCACGGGTTCCACATCCGGGTCGGTAACAGCATCGGGGACATCCACAACAGCAAGTCCTTCGAGCATAAATTCCTCAAATGCGCGCCTCAGCACTCCTGAAATCGCAGTAATCTGCGCGGCCGCACTGATCGTTATTTCCATCCTCGTTCTCGGTGTGTGGTACTATTTACGCCGTCGCAAAACTAAGGGATCTAGGTTGACTTCTCCTTCCCTGGGTTCTATCCAGGAATTAGGACATGCACATGAATCGGCCTCCCATGATGATCGCACTGCCACCTGGCTCCGCGAACTCCATGGTAGGGCATTACCGTTGCAAGGTGTCCCCAGCGATTTGTCCCAACCTGGTTGTACTCAGCCGTCTCTCTAATCAAATCAGCGCAGCATGATAGACGGAGGGACGAGAAGTGTGTGTGTGATACTTTCGGGTTAGTTTTTAGTGTGCCAACCGAGCATAAGCGGGACCCCGCCTCTCACATACAAATTTGGGCCTACCCACCGGCTCATCCCCATCAGAATTACTATTATCGCTATCGCTGTCGCTGCGTTCTTTGAAGCTATTCAGATCACATGGCTCAGAGGTTTCAGTTTGTTTGTAGATTCATCAAAATCCTTTACTCCCCCTCTTCTAACACTACTGCTATCGGGCATCGCCTTCGTTTGAACGAATATATATTATATGTGTTTGGGCAAACCCGGCGGCTCCTGGCGGTCTCCAGGGCTAAAATTTGCCCCGGAAGCCGCTCTGAGGTGCCAAGCACTCCCTCTATCTAAGCGACTGAGTCTATGAAGTGAGTGAATGAGGCAAAAGCGCGTTTCTGGCTGAATTCTAAGGGATGAAGAAACAGAAAGAGATGATGAAGGAAACAGAAGAGGAAACGACCTATTTATTCCCTTTTCCCTGCTTAATCTTCTTGTTCTTTAGCGGTCAACATTGATCGAGTCAAGCCGACTAGTCATCTTCGCTTGCCGATAGCCTTCAGTCAAGCTGAATCTTCTATCGAGTATCGTCTTCGTTTGAACGAATATTGTCAGAGACTAGGCTGAACTAGAGGTTCTATCAATATAGAGAACTAGTATTATTATTATTACTACTCAAGATGATCGTGGTCAACTTGAACGACTTGATAGAATCTAGGTACAAAACAATACATCAGATAATGTACAAGACGAAAGACAAAGAGCGAAAGAAAAGAATGAGAGCTCGACTTCTATATACATGAATCGAGCAGAATCAAGACTAGACAGTAGTTCTATTGATTTAAGATTGCAGAAGTTCACGCACATGACTGAGATAATCAAAACAGAATTGCTGAGACTAGATTAAGATGATGATGACTAGATTGATGACTTGATTCATTGAACTGCAAAACAGATTCAATGAATCGAGATTATTTAAGATATCGACGATTTATGTTCTAAATCAAATTGATGATCTGACATCATGACAATAACTCTTCTCTTCAAGACTGAGCTTCTGCAAGATGATTGTTACGAGCGTATCAAGACTGAACAAGGCTGAAGCTCTAATCAATTCGCATCAGGTTTGACTCAGATATGATTCAGATATGACTCAGATATGACTCAACATTCTTTTTCTTTCTCAACACTCTTTTCTTTCACCAACATCTTGTTCATCTACATCACATTCTTTTCGTGTCACAAACACATTTCTTTCAGGCCTAGCGCAGTCTCTGAACATTACATAAATAGAAGCTTTTGTATCAATCTTCTTCTGTATTCTTAATATTCAGTTATAGCTATCTCTAAAGATCAAGCACTATTAATTCTGACCTTCATTGATTGTATCATCTAGACACGATTCTGACATTATATTAAGAATTCATTAATCACACGATACTGATCTCATTACTCATTCAACATACTCGTCTAGACAGAACGAGTCTAAAGAAATTCATTTACCTGATGATCGACGATAATTGAAAGATAGAACAACACTAGAGAATTGAATAGAATCAACGACGAGACTGTTTGAATTGCTAGACTACTTATCGCTCATTAAGTACGCAAAGTTCACTCGATTACGAGAATTACGATAGAGAATCTTCGTGAATTGCTCAAGAATCAAATCGATCGATAGATTCAACGATAAAGAACCTTCGTTGTTTGCTAGAGAATCAATCAAATCAATCAACAAACAAATCTCATCTTCTTTGTTGAAGATTAAACATCATTCTATACGTCTTTCTTTTTCAAATCGTCGAACATCGTCATTCGTTCGATTCTCTTTCAAACAAACCTCATCATGCCTAGTCGTTCGTCTACTGAAGAGTGTTTCGAAGAATTCCGAAATCGTTTCTCTCAAATCTCGGATGCTGATTCATCAAAATCACGAACGAAATCATCAAGTGCTGCATCATTCATTCATGAAGATGACGAATCATTTGCTGAAACGATAATACTTCTCGTGTTCTACGAAATCTGAAAGGCTCGAAGCCTAGTTCTTGATGAAGAAACAGATCGACTCTACAAGTTAGATAAACAACAAGAAGACGAAATCAAAGAGTTGAAGACTAGACTTCAAGCTAAAGAAAACACTTCTTCTGATTTCATCTACTCTGAGTGTTCTAGGTCTCAAAAAATACCTGATTCTTCGCTGTTTACTGATGAAAAGAATTCTACTTAAGAGAACTGATACGGAAAAATTCAGGATAAACTAGAGATCAACGTCGATCTCTTTTCTAATGAACGAGTCAAATTGAGCTATATACATTCTAGATTATTCGATGACGCAGCTGAGATCACTCAAGCTAGACGCGAACGTGACTGTGTCAATCTTTATAAGATCGTCGACGATCTTTTGAAAGAGCTAGCTCAGTTGTTCGATGATTCGAATAAGAAAGTCAACTTTCGTAGAGAATACTACAACTTGGTTCAAGAATTCAAGAAATTCAGTGAATTCTATACTCAGTTTCAACGTCTATCTTTCTATCTAGACTATCACGAGAAGCAACTGATCGCTGATCTGAAAGATAAAATACATCTTCGTCTTCGATTCGTTTGAGTAGATCAACTAGTTCAATCTGATTTTCTAAAAGAAATTCGTTTCTATCTGATTCATTTGAATAATGATCAGCGAGTCATTCGAGAGATCAAGAACAAAATCAAACGCGTCGATGATCTTTCTAAGACTATCTTTCATAGAGCGACTGTTGTCACTCAGTCAGTCGATCACTCGAAGTCTGATCAGCTAAAGTCGCGCGACGCGATTTTAACTAGCGTCAAAGAAGCAGACATTCTAGTCGAAAGCTGTTTCATATGTCATAAATCAGGTCATAGCTCTAAAGAGTGCCTCGATCGACCTACTAG
>JAABUO010000472.1_pt1 | contig 79517 bp, 59 predicted proteins | sample 5559291 | NCBI WGS metagenome assembly JAABUO01 (sample SAMN10711878, study PRJNA513372) | rock metagenome | isolation source: Antarctica rocks | place: Antarctica: Victoria Land, Finger Mt sud
GTGCGTAATCTGGGCGGGGATGGCGCCGGGGGGCACGGTTTCGGTGAGGGTGTTCTGCCAGAGGTCGCACATGAGGCAGCGCCAGGGGCACTCGCGATTGGTGAGGAAGAGGGTGGCGACGTCGACGAGGCTGCCGGCGGGGGCGGGCGCGGCTTCCGGCTCGACGAGGAAGGCGTAGGGGAGGTGGGGGTCGACGAGATTGCGCGTGGGGCGGCGGCTGAGGATCCAGAGGTCGCGGTCGGCGGGGGCTTCGGGGTAGAGGGGGAGGGTTGCCATGCGGTGAGGGTCTTCTACCTGCTGTTCGGTGCGGTCGAACTTTGTATTTGTAACCGACCGAGTCGTATCCTGTGCGTTTTGTAACCTATCGGTCACACAATGCGCTGCGGGTAACGATCTCCTTCGCGGGGCGCTACTCGTAGAGGGAGAGGAAGTGCTTGCGGTAGGCGAGCTCGTTGAGGGGGAGGGCGGAGCGGAGGTCGGTCTCGGGGATGGCGCCGTGCTGGAAGCGACGTTTTTCGAAGGTGGGCATGGGGAGGCCGGTGAGGGCTTGGATGCCGTGGGCGACGACCTCGCCCTTGAGCTGGTAAAGGCGGTCGACGCTGTAGTTGGTGAGGGCGATGAAGGGGATGGCCTCGGCGACGGCGACGACGGAGGGGCGGGTGAAGGGGGAAAAGCCGGTGAAGCCGAGGCTGTGCGCGGGCGCGTAGGTGCGGGCGTAGGAGCGGGAAAGGCCGCCGGAGTAGGTGAGCGAGTGCTTGATTTTGCCGACGCCCCAGCCCTCCTGGTAGAGCATGGGATTGTGGATGACGGAGCGGATGGTGAGCTCGGGGTTGGCGTCGATGGGGTAGTCCTTGAGGTTTTCGTCGCCGCCGTCGCCGTCGATGAGGAGGCGCCAGCCGGGGTAGCGGGCGCGGATGCCGCGGCAGAGGGCGAGGGCCATGGTGGCGGACTCGATGTCGAGGGACTTGTAGTCTTCGACGACGCGGATGGTCTCGGCGGTGTCGAGGGTGGCGGGGTCGGCGGCGATGGGTTCGAGGAAGAGCCCGAGGTTGAGGGTGTCGAGGAAGGCGCGGGCCTGGCGGAGGTCGGGGCCGTTGCCGAGGTCGAGGGTGAAGGCCTTGAGGCGGCCGAGGTCGATCCCCTTCTGCTGCATGACGTGATGGGTGGTGAGGAAGACGGCGCCGCTGTCGATGCCGCCGGAGAAGCAGACGCCGATGGGCTCGCGGGCGGGGACGCGGTCGATCCAGAGGGAGATCTCCTGGGCGAGGGCGGCGATGTACTGCCGGCCGATGACGGCGGTGTCGGGGGGGAGGGTGGCCATGGCGGGCGAGAAGAAGCGGATGTAGACGGGGTCGGGGTCGGGGCAGCCGATGAGTTCGAGATCGACGACGTGGTGGGCGGGGACCATGCGGGTGTAGTTGGGATGGAACTGACCCGTGAGGCCTTCGGCCTCCATCCACTGGTGGATGGTGTCGATGCGGGCGGCGACGACGAGGACGGGGCCTTCTTTGCGCTTGGCGAGGAAGTAGCGCATGGGGCGGTCGAGGGAGCGGGCCATGCGGATTTTTTTGCCTTCGCGGGCGAGCAGGGCGAAGGAGCCGTGGATGCTGGCGGCGGCTTCGGCTCCGTGGGCAAGGAGGAGGGCTCGGGCGTCGTCGACGGAGAGATTTGAGATGTCGTTGGCGGAGGGCTCGAGGAGGTCGACGACGCGTTCGATGTACTGGTTCAAGTGGATCCTCTGGGGCAGTGCTGGCTGGGTTTAGTTTACGCCTTGGGGACGGAGCTCGGGCGGGGTTTGGCGTGGGTGTGGTGGAGGGATGCGTGAACATTCGGGCGCGTTCCGTTTGCTGGACCAAACGGTGCGCGGGGAGCGGGCCAGAGAGGTGGGGCGGCTCTTATAATCGCGGGATGATCGACGTGGTGAAAGCCCTGCGGAATGAGAAGCGAAGCTCCGGGAGATGGGGTGGCTGCACTCCTGGGTTTGGGACAGCGGTTCGGAGTTTTTGGGGGCGTTGGGGGAGTGTGCGTTTGAGGCGTTCCGGGGGGCTGCTCCTGCTCGGGCTGGCGATGCTGGGGGCCAGGGCGGAGGGCTGGGCTGCGGCGAAGCCGGGGAGTGCGTCGCTCGAGGCGGCGCGGCTGAACAACATCGGCGTGGCGTTGATGAACCAGCAGTTCACGGAGAAGGCGCTCCAGAAGTTCGACGAGGCGCACAAGACGGATGCGGGGGCGGCGGTTCCGCTGCTGAACAAAGGCATAGCGCTCCTGTATCTGCGGCGGCTGCCGGAGGCGGAGGAGGCGTTGAAGGCGGCGACGGCGGCGGATGTGAAGAGTCCGCGGGCGTGGTACAGCCTGGGTCTGGCGCATTTTGATGGGGGTGGGCAGCAGCAGGCGCTGGGGGACTTTCAGCACTCGGTGGCGATCGATCCGGAGGATGCGGACAGCCATTATTTTCTGGGGACGATCTACCTGGGGCTGAAGGATTACGAGCATGCGACGACGGAGTTCGAGAGCGCGATCAAGCTGAATCCGCTGCATGCTTCGGCGCAGTTCGGGCTGGCGCGAACGCTGCAGCGCGCGGGGCAGGCGGACAAGTCGCGGGAGCACCTGAAGCGCTTCCAGGAGATGACGCAGGCGAAGATCGCGACGCCCTTGAGCGCAGTGTATGGCGAGCAGGGGCGGTATGCGACGGTGGTGGACATGCGGTCGCCGGCGGCCCCGGTGGGAGCGATGATTCCGGTGAGCTTTGTGCCTGCTGGTGGTGTGCCGGCCGCGGTTGCGACGAGCGCGGCGCAGGGCGGGGGTGGCGGCGCGTGCCTTTTGGATCTGGAGGGCAAGGGCGAGAAGAATGTGCTGGTGGTGGGCGATGGCGAAAACGCGCTGCGGGCGTATCGGTTCGCGAGTGGGGCGGTGACGGAGATTTCGCTGGGGCCGACGGGGCTTGCGGCCGGCGGACTGGCAGGCGGCGGGCATGGGGTCTCGTGCGCGGTGGGCGACTATGACAACGATGGGCTGCCGGATGTGGCGGTGGCGATGACGGATCGTGTGGCGCTGTTTCACAATCTGGGGCATGGCAAGTTCGCGGATGTGACGGAGAAGGTTGGCATGAAGGCGCTGAACAAGCCTGCCGGGCTGACGTTTGTGGACTACGACCATGACGGCGATCTGGACCTGTACGTGACGGGAGCTGCGTCCAGTGCGGGTGCGAGCGTACTTTGGCGGAACAACGGGAACTCGACCTTTACCGAGTGGACGACGGTGCCGGGGCTGGCGGGGAGCGGGAGAACGGAGTCGGCGGTGCTCTCCGACATCAACAACGACCGGGCGGTGGACCTGGTGGTGACGGGCGCGGGCGCGGCGCCGACGGTGTTTGAGAACCAGAGGGAGGGTGCGTTCAAGCAGGTTCTGCTCTACAAGGATGCGGCGATGTCCTCGACGCGCGGCGTGACGATCCTGGACTTCAACAAGGACGGGTGGATGGACGTGGCAGTGACGCACGCGGGAGCGCCCGGTGTGAGCCTGTGGAGAAACCTCGACGGCAAGAGCTTTGAGCGGGTGGCGCTGCCGGTTGCGGACGCAAAGGCGGCGTGGGGCGTGACGCCGATCGACTTCGACAACGATGGATGGATCGACCTGGCGGTGCTGGTGGAGACGGCGAACGGGACGCAGCTGCGGGTGCTGCGCAACTGCGGCACCGAGGGCTTCAAGGATGTGAGCGAGGCGCTGGGGCTGGGGAAGCTAAAGCTCGACGGCGCACGATCGCTGATTGCGGCGGACCTCGACGGGACCGGTGCGGCGGACCTGATTGTAAGCCGGCTCGGCGCCCCGCCGCTGGTTTTGAAGAATGTGGGCGGGAACAAGAACCACTCGATCCGCATTGCGCTGACGGGGCTGGCGGACAACAAGAGCGCTCTGGGGACGAAGGTGGAGGTGTTCTCGGAGGGGATGTGGCAGAAGTTCGAGGTGCCGGGCAGCTCGGGGTTTGCGAGCCAGGGATCGACGGAGATCCTGGCCGGGCTGGGAGCGACGGAGCACGTGGATGTGGTGCGGATGCTGTGGCCGACGGGAGTTCCGCAGGACGAGCTGGATGTGGCGGCGAACAAGCCGGTAGCGCTGACGGAGCTGGATCGCCGGGGGAGCTCGTGCCCGGTGCTGTTTGCGTGGAACGGGACGAAGTACGAGTTTGTCTCGGACGTGATTGGCGCGGCGGTGGTGGGGCACTGGGTCTCGCCGACAGAGAAGAACAAGGCGGACTCGGATGAATGGATCAAGGTGGATGGGTCGAGTCTGCGGTCACGGAATGGATTGCTGAGCCTGCGGTTTGGCGAGCCGATGGAGGAGATCAACTACGTGGACCGGCTGCGGCTGGTGGCGGTCGATCATCCGGAGGGCACGGAGGTTTATCCGAACGAGCGCTTCCTGAGTGAGCCGCCGTTTGCCTCGGGGAGCACGGTGGTGGCCTCGGCGGCGACGCGGGCGCCGGCGGGGGCGTGGGACGACCATGGGCGCGATGTGCTCCAAGTGCTGGCGAGGCGGGATCACGAGTATGTGCAGGACTTTACGAACCTGAGCTATGCGGGATTTGCGACGCCGCATGCGCTGACGCTCGATTTGGGGGCGTGGTCGGAGGCGAGGCCGCTGCGGCTGTTTCTGCATGGGTTTATCGAGTACTTCAGCGCGAGCTCGATGTATGCGGCGTGGCAGGCGGGGCTCCAGCCTGAGGCACCGTCGGTGGAGGCGCTGCTGCCGGATGGGACGTGGAAGCGGGTGGTGGACGACATGGGATTTCCGGCGGGGCTGCCGCGAACGATCGTGGTGGACCTGACGGGCAAGCTGCCGCGGGGGACGCGACGCATTCGCATCCGGACGAACCTGCAGATCTACTGGGATCAGGTGCTGGTGGACAACGGCGCGGAGAGTTCGGTTGAGGCGCGGCAGGTGGAGCTGCCGCTGACCTCGGCGCACCTGGCGTTCCGCGGGTATCCGAAGCAGGTGGACGGGAAGACGCCGGGCGACATCACGTACGACTACCAGAGCATCAGCATGACGGGGCCGTTCCACTGGCAGCGTGGGAGCTATACGCGGTACGGGAGCGTTGGGCCGCTGCTGCAGGCGAAGGACAACGAATATGTGATCTTCGGGAGCGGTGAAGATATCGACGCGGAGTTTAGCGATGCGGCCCTGCGGGCGCTGCCGGCGGGCTGGAAGCGGGACTACTTTTTCTATGCGGACGGTTTCGTTAAGGACATGGATTTTTACGAGGCGCTGCCGTTCACCGTGGCGGAGATGCCGTTCCATGAGATGAGCGCGTATCCGTACCCGTCGCGGGAACAGTATCCGGAGACGGCGGAGACGGCGAGGTACCGGCTGGACTGGAACGATCGGTTCGAATCCGGGGGGCGGACGCAGCTGTACCAGTTCCGTTACAAACCGGCAGTGTCGGAGCCGATTGCCGATCTGCCGTGAGTCTTCCTGGTGTGTCGAAGTTACAATTTCTCGGCCAGAGGTGGCGGTTTGTAACCAAATTCGGCTTCGAGCGCGGCGGCGACCGTGAGGACGAGTTCGTCCCCGTAGGGGCGGCCGGCGATCTGGAGGCCGATGGGGAGGCTGTCGCTGGATTGCGCGACGGGGACGACGGCGGCGGGTGCGCCGAGCAGGTTGAACCACTGCGTGTAGCGCATGGCGTCGAGGTACTGGACGGGCTCGCCGTCGATGATCCAATGGCGTTCGCCGTGGCGAAACGCGGGCGTGGCGGCGACGGGCAGGAGGAGGATGGGGCACTCGGCCATCTCGTCGAGGAGCTGGGCGCGGAGGAGGTCGGACTCGGCCCAGGCTTCCAGCAGGGATTGCGGCGTGAGCGGCGGCTGGGCAGCGGCGATGTCGAGAAATCCGCGGAAGGTGGGGCTGAGCTGCTCGGTTCGGCCGGCGATGGTGGGCTGGTAGAACATGGCTCCGCACTGAACGAAGAAGAGCTGCCAGAGTCTGCGGGCGCGCTCAAGCGAGGCGGGGCGGGAGGGGCGAAGGTGGAAGCCCTGGCGCTCGAGGGCCTGGACGGCGGCGCGGAGTGCGGTGCGGGTTTCGGGCGTGACGGGGGTGATGCCGTCGTCCTCGAACCAGCCGATGGGGACGTGTTTTGCGTCGGCAAGGGAGACGGGGCGGAAGGGTATTTGCGGCATCCGTGTGAGGCCGTTTGCGGGTTGCGAGAGGATGCGGAAGAGGAGGGTGACGTCGGCGATGGTGCGGGCCATGGGGCCGATGGCGCCGAGGGTGGAGAAGGGACCGACGCAGGGTGGAAGGTGGCCTTCGGCGGAGACGCGGCCGGATGTGGGCTTGAGGGCGCAGATGCCGGAGAAGTGGGCTGGCTCGCGGACGGAGCCGCCGCTGTCCGAGCCGAGGCCGGCAGCGGAGAGGCCGGCGGCGATGGCGGCTGCCTCACCACCGCTCGAGCCGCCGGGGGTGCGGTCGAGCGCCCAGGGATTGCGGGTGCGGCCGTGGAGCAGGTTGTCGGTCTCGTAGGCCATGAGGAACTCGGGGCAGTTGGTGGCGCCGAGGATGACGGCGCCCTCTTCGCGCAGGCAGGCGATGCTGGCGGCGTCGTGTTGCGCGACCTGGCCGCGGTGGAGGAGGCTGCCGATCTCGCAGAGGTATCCAGCGGTGGAGATCGACGACTTGATGGAGATGGGGAGGCCGGAGAGCGCGCCCGCGCGTGGGTTGCGGGCCTGCTCGCGGACGCGGTCGGGGTCGAAGTCGACAAAGGCGTTCAAGGTGGGATTGAGGCGATCGATGCGGCGGATGTGCTCTTCGGCGAGCTCAAGCGGGGAGATTATCCGCTCGCGCAGAAGTCTGAGCTGTTCGACCGCGGGCAGGAGGGCGAGACTCACGAGGCGCTCCTGTGAGGGGAGGGGGCGCGATGTACGCCAGGAGGACGGTTGGGGCTTTCGTGACGGGAACGATTTGCGGCGAAGGCGATCGAGACTGGCATGAAAGCCAAGTATAGGAGGGCGAGCTTGACCGGATCGAACGCTTTGCCGCGGCTATGCCGCGGAGCGTTGCCGCGGGATCGGAGCGGTTTGTAAGATGACAGAAGGGTGGTGATGAGATTGATCGAGACGAGGCGGCGAGGGAGCGCAGGCAAGACCGGGGAGGCCGCGGCATCGCAGGCGGAGGGCCGGCGTACCCCGTGACGGAGGCTTACGACCGCGACGAGGAGGCCTGGAGCGAGTTCACGGGTCGACCGCGTCCGCCGGTGGAACTTGAGGCGACGGCGAAGATCGTTGAGGGTCGGCGCGTCCTGGTCACAGGAGCGGGCGGGTCGATTGGATCGGCTCTGGCCCGGGCGCTGGCGACGATCGATGTGGAGGAGCTGGTGCTGCTCGACCAGGCGGAGGCAGGGCTTCACGAGCTGGGCGGCGAGCCGGCGTTAGGGGCTCTCGGAGACAGGGCCAAGTTCGTGGTCGGAAGCATCGGTGACGAGGCTCTGCTGGGGGAGGTGTTCGGGCGCGAAGCTCCGGAGATTGTCTTCCACGCGGCGGCGTGCAAGCATGTTCCGCTGATGGAGGCGAACCCGTTTACGGCTGCGTCAACCAACGTGCTGGGGACGTGGCGGCTGGTTCGGGCGGCGGCCGGGGCCGGTGTTCGGCAGTGCGTTCTGCTGTCCACGGATAAGGCGGTGGAGCCGTCGAGCATCATGGGAGCGACGAAGCGAGTGGCCGAGCTGATCCTGCTCGCGGCGCCAGGTGAGACGGTGTGGAAGGCAGTCCGGCTAGGCAACGTGTTCGGGTCCTCGGGGAGTGTGGTGGCAACGTTTCAGGAGCAGGTACGCCGCGGAGGGCCGGTTACGGTGACGCATGCGGATGCGTCCCGATACTTCCTTCCGATGAGTGCGGCGGTGCGGTGTCTGCTGGCGGCGCTCGCGGACGAGCTTCCCACGGGCATCTTCGTTCCGGACGTCGGTGAGCCGCATCGCATTCTGAATCTCGCGCGGTTCTTCGTGGATGCGGAAGGGACGGGATCTCCGCCGATCGAGATCACCTTGACCGGGTTGCGGCCGGGGGACAAGCTGAGCGAGCGAATGGTTGCGGGGGGCGAGTCGATCGCGGCGGAGGCGAAGGCGGGGCTGCGCCTGGTGCGGAGCGACGGCGCCGCCCGGACCGCGCTCGATCGGTGCCTGCGCGATGTGGAGGTTGCGGTGAAAGGGCGTGATCTCGACGGGCTGTTGCGTGCGCTTGAAGGCGCTGTTCCAGGGTATCGGCCGAGTGCCGTGTTGCAACGTGCGCGGCGCATGTCGCGCGAAGGCGCAACCGCATGAGACGCAAGATCGCCGTGGTCACTACGTCGCGCGCGGACTACAGCCATCTTTACTGGCCGATGCGCGATCTGGCCGCGCATCCCGAGGTCGATCTGCGGGTGATCGTGCTGGCGTCGCACCTGTCGCCGGAGTTCGGCAACACCGTGCGGGAGATCGAGGCGGACGGGTTTGCGATCGCGGCGCGGCTGGAGTGCCTGCTGAGCTCGGACACGGACGTGGGGATGGCCAAGAGCATCGGTGTGGGCGTGCTTTCGCTGGCCGATACGCTGGGCGCGATGCGGCCCGACCTGCTGCTGCTGATCGCGGACCGGTACGAGATGCTGGCGCCTGCGGCGGTGGCGCTGGCGCTGCGCATACCGATGGCGCACATCGAGGGCGGCGAGTTCAGCGAGGGCGCGATCGATGATGCGGTGCGCAACGCGCTGACAAAGATGAGCCACATCCATTTCACCTCGACCGAGACAGCGCGAGCGCGCGTGATCAGCATGGGCGAGGAGCCGTGGAGGGTACACCGTGCCGGCGCGCCCTCGCTCGACCATCTCGGACGAAGCGATCTGCCCGACCACGAGCAGATGAAGAAGCGGCTCGGCGTGGACCTCCCGCAAAGCTCCGTGCTCGTTGCATACCATCCGGTGACGCTGCTGTCGGATACGGTGTCGGAGGCCGACGCGCTGTTCGAGGCGCTGTCGGCGATGCCGGAGCAGCTGCTGTTCTGCTATCCGAACGCGGACGCGGGGAGCCGATCGTTGATCGAGCGGACGGAAGCGTTTGTGCGCCGGCGAGGCAGGGGACGGATCTTCGTCAATCTGCCCGCGGTCGAGTACTGGGGCCTGCTGCGACAGGTCGCGATGATGATCGGCAACTCCAGCAGCGGCATTATGGAGACGGGATCGTTCGGGCTTCCCACGGTGAATGTCGGTCTGCGGCAGAAGGGCCGGGAGCGTCCGCTGAACGTGCTCGATGCGGAGGCGACGGCAGCGTCGATCCTGGAGCGGGTCGGCGAGGCACGGAGCGCCTCGTTTCGGGAGAGCTTGCGGGGTATGCGGAATCCGTACGGGGACGGACGGGCGGCGGAGCGCATCGTCGAGGTGCTGACCACCTTGCCGGAGCGCGATGTGCTGTTGATGAAGCGAGGCTCGGGCGACCCGGCATGATGCAGATCCCGCTATCGCAACCTGACATCACGGAGCTCGAGATTGATGCCGTGGTATCGGTGCTGCGGAGCTCGCGTCTGAGTCTGGGGCCGAAGATGGAGAAGTTCGAAGGCCTGATGGGCGAGTACATCGGTGTGCCGCAGGCGGTGGCGGTGAGCTCCGGAACGGCTGGTCTGCACCTGTGCCTGCTGGCGCTGGGCCTGGGCGCGGGCGACGAGGTGATCGTGCCGTCGTTTACGTTTGTGGCGGCGGCCAATGTGATCCGGTATGTGGGGGCGGCGCCGGTGTTCGTGGATATTGAAGCGACGACGTTGAACATGGATCCAGCGGCGGTTGAACGCGCCGTGACGCCGCGCACGCGCGCGCTCCTGGTGGTGCACACCTTTGGCGTTCCGGCGCGGATGGACGCTCTGCTCGCGATCGCACGGAAGCACCGGCTGCTGGTGGTGGAGGATGCGTGCGAGGCGATCGGCGCGGAGATCGATGGGAGGCGGGTGGGAGCGTTCGGGCACGCGGCTGTATTTGCCTTCTACCCGAACAAGCAGATCACCACCGGCGAAGGCGGCATGGTGGTGACGAGGGACGCGAACCTGGCTCGTGAGATCAAGGCTTTACGTAACCAGGGCCGTTACGATTCGGACGAGTGGCACCAGCACTCGCTGCTGGGGTACAACTACCGTCTGTCGGAGATGAATGCGGCTCTGGGGTGCGCGCAGGTGGAGCGGCTGGAGGGGATCCTGGAGCGGCGCGAGGCGGTGGCGCGGAGGTACCGGGAGATGCTGGAGGACGAGCCGGCACTGGTGCTGCCGCCGAGCTCGATCGCCGGTGGGCGGATCAGCTGGTTCGTGTATGTTGTGCGGCTGCCGGAGCGCCTGACGCGGAGCCAGCGCGACGAGGCGGTGCGGGAGATGGGGCGCCGGGGGATCCAGTGCGGACGGTACTTCGCGCCGATCCACACCCAGCCGGCTTATGCAGGCATGGCGGTGGGGCAGCCGCTGCCGGTGACGGAGCGCACCAGCGAACGGACGGTCGCGCTTCCCTTCTTTACCGGCATGACAGAGGCGCAGGTGGGGTACGTCAGCCGCGCTCTCGGGGAGACGCTTCGGCGGTTTGCGGGCGCGAGCTGAGGACGATGCGCGGCGACCGGCGAGGCAGAGCGCCGGCACGGGCGTACTCAGGAGCCGCTCGGCCGGCCGGAGACGCGCCGGCGTCTGGCGGTGATGAGCCGACCGGAATTGTTCATGACATCCGCTGTTCTCCAACCTCGGCTTCCTTTTTCGTGTTGCTGTAAAAGTCAACGTCTGGCATAGTGAATTCACCGAGCAGCTACAGAGACTTAACCGCCCCGTAATTCCCGGGTACCGCAGATGCATTCTTTGCGTCGACGGCACCGTCATCCCCTTTTTGCCACCTTAGCGCTTAACGCCCTTCAGACGTCCCTGCCCTGTGTTGAGCGGCGGGGCGGATCTGACCAAGACTTCTACAGCGGTCCACCTTTTGGAGGCAAGCTATGATGAATCTGGAAAGACGTTGTGCCGTCGTTGTGACTCTCTTCGCGGTATTCCTGGCGGTACTCCTGGGCGTGGTGGCCACGCCCGCGCGCGCTCAGAACACGAGCGGAAAGATCATCGGTCAGGTCTCCGATCCGAGCGGAGCGGTGCTTCCGGATGTGACGGTGACGGCGACCAATACGTCGACGAACGTGAAGACCGAGGGAAAGACGGATCGGACCGGGAGCTTTCAGATCCTTTCTCTTCCGATCGGCGGGTACACGGTGGAGGCGGACAAGGCCGGGTTCGCGCCGACGACCTCGCCGGAGTACCGGATCGAGATCAACCAGACGCAAAAGGTCGACTTCAAGCTGCCGCTGGCCGGAACGCAGCAGTCGATGGAGGTCAGTGTGACCTCGGCGGCGATCGACACGGTGACCGCGACGGTTGGCGGATCGGTGACGGAGCGGCCGCTTGTGGATCTTCCGCTGAACGGCCGGAACATCCTCGATCTCGCGCAGTTGCAGCCGGGTGTGACCCTGGGAAACAACCCGGGGAACGCCAGCGCGGGCGGCGGGACCACACAGGGCGGCGTGTCGATCGCGGGCGGGCGCACGGACTCCGTGACCTATCTGCTGGACGGCGGCAACAACACCAGCCTGATCAACAACCAGGTGGTCTTCAATCCGAATCCGGACGCGGTGCAGGAGTTTCGCATTCTCGAGAACAACTACACCGCGGAGTACGGCCGCAACGGCGGCGGCGTGATCTCGGTGGTCAGCAAGTCGGGGACGCGAGCGTATCACGGGACCCTGTTCGAGTTCGCGAGGAACCCTGTCTTCAACGCGAACGCGTTCTTCAACAAGCGCAACAATATCCGCAAGGACGATCTGAAGCGGCACCAGTTTGGCGGCACGTTCGGTGGAGAGTTTTTTGTGCCGGTGGTTCTGCCGCGCAAAGACAAATTCTTCTACTTCTTCTCGTACCAGGGACAGCGGCTCACGCAGGCGATCAACAACGGCATCGCCCAGATCGCCACAACGGCCGAGGCCATTAACGGGGACTTCTCTGGCGCGGATCCGGAGACGACGGCGGCCGTGGCCGCGTACCTGAAGGCGAACCCGTACTTCCAGCCGGACCCGGCGAGGGCCGCGCAAGGCATTATCGACCCCGCCCGGTTCGACCCGGTCGCGAAGGCCTACATCGCAGCGGGCATCTTTCCGTACAACGCGACGGGGACGTTCAACAGCGTCGCCAGCGCGCGGAACAACTTCGACCAGTACGACGGCAAGTTCGACTTTGTGCTCTCGTCCAAGGACCACATGGCGGTCTCGCTGGCCCGCAATGACAACCCGTCCACCTCGCCGTTCGGGGGCACATTCTCGACGACGTCCTTTCCCGTCTCCAACAGCCTGAAGGCTTACCTGGCGAACATCGATGAGACGCACGCGTTCACGCCGCAGGTTCTGAATGACTTTCGCGCGGTCGCCCAGCGGCTGGTGACGAGCCAGGCCGTTCCCTTGACCACGCTTCCCACGCCCGCGCAGCTGGGCGTCGGCATTACGCCCGATCAGGCGACCGGACCGACGACGCTCACCTTTGACGATAGCGGCGCCCAGTACGGCTTCAGCGTGCAGGGCCCGACGACGCTGACGAACAACACCTTCTCCTACACGGACGATCTGAGCTGGGTGAAGGGGCGGCACAACTTCAAGTTCGGGGCTTACTTCTCGCCGTATCAGAACAACACCATCTACGACTTCTATGTGGACGGCAACTTCGAGTTTGTGGGCCTAGGCGGCTCCGGAAGCGGATTCGCGCAGTTTCTAACGGGCTCCCCGAGCATTTACACCCAGTTCGGGGCCGCGCCTTCCAACATCCGCAGCAAGGCCACGGCCGGGTACGCGCAGGATGAGTGGCGCGCTCTGCCGCATCTGACGCTGACGTACGGCGTGCGGTACGAGTTTGCGACGCCCAAGTCCGACACCCAGGGCCGATCGTTCTCGCTGGTTCCGGGGGCGCAGTCCACACGCTTCGTCAACGCGCCGCGGGGCCTTCTGTTTCCGGGCGACGCCGGTGCGCCTACAGGCGCCAACTTCCCGGTGAAGAACAACGCGGCGCCTCGCCTTGGAATTGCCTACGACGTGGGAGGCCGGGGCACAACGGTGGTTCGCGCGGGCGCCGGGCTGTTCTATGACATCCTGAAGGGCGAAGACAATCTCCAGTTCAACGGCCAAGCGCCCTTCTTCGGCTACACGTATCTCGAGTTTAAACAGCCGGGGGGCGCTACTGCGCCGCTCGGCATCTTCGAGGACCCGTATGCCGCGACGGGAAGCGTGAATACCTTTCCCTCGAAGCCGCCAACCAAGACCATCGACTTCGGGGCTTCCGGATTTCTCCCGTTTGGCGGTGGCGGCGTCTACTTTGTCGACCCGAATCTGCGGACGCCCTACACGACCCAGTTCAACGTCGGCGTGCAGCAGGACTTCAGTCACGGCATGATTGCCGAGATCACCTACGTCGGAAGCGTATCGCACAAGTACACCGGGCTCACGGACAGCAACCCCTTCGTGCCCGGCACGCAGACGCGGCTCTACAACCAGCTTAACGGCGGCAGCAAAAACTACAGCTTCCTCGACACCTTCCGGAACCTGGCCTACGCCAACTACAACAGCCTGCAGGCGAGTCTGCGCAAGCAGACGACCCGTATCCCTTACCTGGGGACGACCTACTTTCAGACCTCGTATACGTTTGGCAGAAACCTGGACAACGTATCCGGCTTCCGGCAGCGTAACCACGAGGTTCCCTTCTACAATCCCAACCAGTTCTACGCGCTCTCCGATACCAACGTGACCAGCCGCATCGTTCTTTCCGGGGGTTGGGACCTTCCCTTCGAGGATCTCTTCAGCCGGGCGCCGAAGCTTCTGGCCAAGGGCTGGAGCGTGTACCCGATCGCTTATCACCAGAGCGGATTCCCTCTGGACGTGACCGCCAACCTGCAACGGAACGGTTCACCGGGGCCCAGCGGCGCCGGCGATCAGGAGCTGATTCGCGCCAATCTGATTGGAGATCGTGTGGCCACGTTGAATCCATACGCCTCGGTGGGACACGGCAATGGAGCTCCCTACGTGCAGGCCTCCAACTTTTCGCGCAACGTGACGAGCGGGTATGGAACCCTGAGCCGCAACTCGTTCTACGGGCCGGGCCGAACCAACGTGGACATGTCTTTCGTGAAGGATACGATCTTCCATGACGGCGAGCATCCGGTGACGCTGGAGATGCGCGGCGACTTCTTCAACCTGTTCAACCACACCCAGTTCCAGGCGCCGAACACAACGATCACAAGTGCGTTCTTCGGCGAGATTACAAACACGCAGCCGGAGAGCTTCCGCATCATTCAGCTCGCTGGAAAGCTGCGCTTCTAGAGCTACCGGGGCAGGGGGGGGAGACGCGGTGGAATTTTACACGTCAGCCGCCTGCCTTGCCCCTCTTCGCTGCGGGTAGCTCCCCTTCGGGGGAAGCGGAGTGAACCCGTTCTCGGCGCCTCGGTGCACGAGGCGTTATGTCGACGTTTGTACCCGGTGCGCCGCGCGCGGTCGAAAGCGGCAAAGGTGATATGCGACCTTCTCTCGTGGTTCGAAGCGGCTGTGCGCTCGCTCTCCTAGGCTGCTCCACCCTCTCGGGACAGGCGAGGCCAGCGGCAGCAAGGCAGGCCTCTCCTCCTGCTCTTAGTCTCGGAACCGCGACGGACTATGCACGCGATCCGAAGCAGCCGATCGACGAGGGGTACAGCGCGAAGATCAAGCAGTACACGACGTCTGCGGAGTTTCTGTCGCCGCTGGTTGGCACGCTGCCCGCGTCGAAGTCCGTGCCGACGCCGGCAAAGGTGCTGGGCGATGTGGCAGGCGCGCCCGACATGCTGCCCTATGCGGAGGAGGTGTACCGCTACTTCCGGATGCTGGAGAAGAGCACGCCGCGGGTGAAGGTGTACTCGATCGGAAAGACGGAGGAAGGCCGCGAGATGATCGCGGCGGCGATCGCGGACGAATCTCTGCTGCAGGGAGCGAAGGAAAACGGTGAGCGGCTGGCGAAGCTGGCCGACCCGCGGACGATCGGGATGGACGATGCGAAGGCGCGGGCGCTGGTGGACCGCAGCTACCCGGTCTACTACATCACGGGCACGATCCACTCGCCCGAGACGGGAGCGCCGACGGCGCTGATGGAGCTTGCCTACCGGCTGGCGGTCGATGACTCGCCGTACATCCGGTTCATTCGCTCGCACATGATCGTGCTGATCACGCCAGTGGTCGAGGTGGATGGCCGCGACCGGATGGTTGACGTGTACCGGTGGCACAAAGCGAATCCCGGAAAGACGTACCCGAGGCTGCTTTACTGGGGGCACTACGTGGCGCACGACAACAATCGCGACGCGATGGCGATGACGCTCGACCTCACCAGAAATGTGCTGAATACCTTTCTCGACTGGCACGCGCAGGTGCTGCACGACCTGCACGAGTCGGTGCCGTTTCTGTACGACAACACGGTTGGCGATGGACCGTACAACGCGTGGATCGACCCGACGCTGGCCGACGAGTGGGCCGAGCTCGGCTGGAACAACGTGGCGCAGATGCAGACGCTGGGCATGCCGGGCGTGTTTACGCACGGGAACTTCGACACGTGGAGCCCGGGCTACCTGATGTTTCTGGCCGGCATGCACAACGGCATCAGCCGTCTGTATGAGACCTTCGGCAACGGCGGAGCGGATACGGAACGCCGCGTCCTTCGGCCGGAGGAGTACTCGCGCACATGGTTTCGGCAGAATCCGCCGGAGCCAATCGTGACCTGGTCGCAGCGCGACAACAACAACTACGAGGAGACGGCGCTGCTGACGACGCTGGCCTACTTTTCCGAGCACACGCACCACTTCCTTGAGAACTTTTACGCGAAGAGCAAGCGCGCTACGGAGAAGCCATCGCTCGATGGACCGGCCGCGTATGTTCTGCCGGCGGATCCTGCCGAGGCGAACCGGCAGGCGCATCTGCTGGAGGTGCTGAAGCTGCAGCACGTTGAAGTGCAGCAGCTGACCGCAGCGGTATCGAGCGCGCTCCCTCCGGCCAAGCGCGGCGAGAAGCCTGGGCGGGCGACGTTTCCGGCGGGAAGCTACGTGGTGCGGATGGACCAGCCCTTCTCGCGCGCGGCCGATGCCCTGCTGGACAGGCAGTTCTGGGCGCCGGACGATCCGCAGAGGCATCCGTACGACGACACGGGATGGTCGTTCCCGGAGTTGTTCAACGTCCATGCGCAGCGCGTGACCGACCCGACCCTGCTCCAAGCGAAGATGGTTCCCGCCGGAGCTCTGCCGCCAGCGGCTGGGGGCTTAGTCGGCGCTGGGACGGGTGCTGTGTTTGCCTTGCCGAACACGGGGCAGAGCTCCCTGTTGGCGCTCCTCTACCTGCTGAAGGGGGCACACGTCAGCGTGGCGGAGAAGCCCTTTGACTCTGGTGGCAGGCACTTCGGCGCGGGCTCTCTGCTGGTGAGCGAGGCGCCGGTTGAGGCGTTCGATGCCGCGCTCAGAAAGCTCTCGCTCGAGGCGGTACGGATCGGCGCCGCACCGGATGTGCCGATGCATGCGGCCGCGGCTCCGCGCATCGCCTTCATGCACACGTGGCTGGCGACGCAGACCGAAGGCTGGTGGAGATACGCGTTCGATCATGAAGGCATACCGTTCGACTACATCAATGTGCAGAGCGTGGCGAAGGGAGACGACCTCCGCGCGAAGTATGACGTCGTGATCTTCGCGCCGGTGGGCCGCGCATCGACCGAGGAGATCGTGAATGGCCTGCCGATGTGGGGCAATGCGCTGCCGTGGCAGAGATCCGAGCTCACGCCGAATCTGGGCAACCTCGATGCGACCGCGGACATGCGGCCGGGGCTGGGCGCAGGCGGCGTGGAGCACCTGCGCAGGTTTGTGGAGAAGGGCGGGCTGCTGATCACGTGCGAGGACACGGCGCAGTTCGCGATCGAGAGCGGCCTGGCGCCGGGGGTGAGCGTCGGCGCAACGGGGGAGGCGCGGGTGGTCGGATCGGTGCTGAACGCGACGTTTGTGAGCGAGCGCAGCCCGGTCGGCTTCGGCTACGGAAAGAACCTCGCCGTGATGAGCGCCGGCGTGATGATCTTCCAGGTCAGCAACACGGTGGCGAGACCGACCTCGCGGTTGCTGGTCGATCCGTACACGCAGCGGCCGACCGGGCGGGGCACGGTGGAGGACAGCGACGTTCCGCAAGGGCGCAAGCTCCTGGAGCCGGAGGTGCTGGTTAAGGAGAAGCCGTGGGAGCCGCGCAGGCTAACCGACGACCAGACGCGCAACAATCCGCAGGTGATTCCGGAGAGGTACAGGCCGGAGGTGATTCTGCGGCTGACGGATGCAAAGACGCTGTTGCTCTCGGGGCTGCTGGACAAGCCCGATTCGATTGCGGAGCGCGCGATTGTGGTGGATGCGCATGTGGGTGACGGAAACGTGCTGCTGTTCGCGAACAATCCGGTGTATCGCGGGGAGACGGTCGGCAGCTACCCGCTGGTGTTCAATGCGCTGATGAACTTCGGGCATCTCTCGAAGCCGGTTGAAGACGCGAAGTGAGCCCTCAACCGCCAACGCAAAAGGCGAAGCTCCAGGAGACCTCTGTGACGATGCAATGGATTCAACTTCGAACGTGGGCGCTACGTGGGCCGGTGTCGGCCTGCGTGCTCGCGCTGTGCGCTCCGGTGCTGGGGGCGCAGACTGCCAGGCACGGCATGACGCTCGACGACCTGGCGAAGATGGTGCGGGTGGGTGCGCCGCAGGTCTCGCCTGACGGCCGATGGGTGGCGTACACCGCGTCGCACGTGGATGTGGCGGAGGACAAGAATGTCACCGATGTGTGGATGGTGAGCTGGGACGGAAAGGAGGACGTGCAGCTGACCTTTGGCAAGGAGCCGGCGGGCAGTCCGCGATGGAGCCCGGACGGCCGGTGGCTCGCGTTCACGTCCTCGCGCGAGGGCGCAGCGAAGGGAGAGCAGGTGTGGCTGCTCGACCGAAGGGGCGGCGAGGCGCAGCAGCTTACCAGCGTGAAGGAGAACCTGGGTGGGTTTCGATGGTCGCCCGACAGCAAACAGCTGCTGCTGACGCTCGAGGAGAAGCAGGAGCCGGAGCCGGAGAAGGGCGCGAAGCCGACGCCGCCCAAGCCGATCGTGCTCGATCGCTTTCACTTCAAGCAGGATATCGAGGGATATCTTTCCGACCGGCGACCGCACCTGTTTCTGTTCGACATCGCCACTAAAAAATCGACGAAGCTGACCAACGGACCCACAGCGGGCGCGGCTGCCTTCGCCGAGGAGAATCCCGAGTGGAGTCCAGATGGAAAGGAGATCGCGTTTGTGAGCAACCAGGCGCAGCCCGATCCAGACCGCGTGGCCAACAACGACATCTTCGTGGTCACCGCGCAGGCGGGTTCGGCGCCGCGCAAGCTGACGACGTTCCCCGGGCAGGACGAGGGTCCGCTCGCGTGGACGCGCGACTCGAAGCGGATCGTCTACCGGCAGGGGCTGACGCCGCACTACGCGATCTACGACCGGACGCAGCTGATGGTGGTCGCGGCCGCTGGCGGAGCTCCGGAGGTGCTGGCGCCGGAGCTCGACCAGTGGGTTGGCGCACCGGTCCTCTCCGCTGACGGCCGGAGCGTGCTGGCGAATGTCTCGGAGGATCGCGTGGAGTACCTTGCCGAGTTCCCGCTTACCGGCAAGACCGCGGCGAAGCGGAGGACGCCAGAGGTGGGCAGTGCGGAGGCGCACGACGAGGCTGCCGGGCATGCGGCGCTGCTGTGGACGGCGGATGACGCCGCTCCGGAGATCTACGCGCTCGAGGGGGCGAAGCTGCGCAAGCTCACGGGCCACAACGATGCGCTGCTGGCAACGCTCCTGCTCGCGCCGACACAGGAGATCTCGGCGAAAAGCGAGGACGGCAACGAGGTGCACAGCCTCCTGACGATGCCGGTCGGGTATGTGGCGGGGACCAAGGCGCCGCTGCTGCTGCGTATCCACGGCGGACCCACGGCGCAGGACGCGCACGGCTTCAGCGCGGAACGGCAGCTCTTTGCGGCGCGCGGGTACGCCGTGCTGAACGTGAACTATCGCGGAAGCACGGGACGCGGGCACGCCTACAGCGAGGCCATCAACGCGGACTGGGGCCATAAGGAGGTGCTGGACCTCCTGGCGGCGGTGGATGCTGCGATCGCGACCGGAACGATCGACGCCGAGAAGACCGGCGTGGGTGGGTGGAGCTATGGCGGCATCCTGACCGACTACCTGATCGCGAGCACAACGCGCTTCAAGGCCGCGTCGAGCGGCGCGGGCATGGCGAACCTCCTCGGGCTCTACGGCATTGACCAGTACATCCTGCAGTATGAGAACGAACTGGGGCCGCCGTGGAAGAATCCCGACGCGTACATCAAGCTCTCCTACCCGTTCTTCCACGCGGACCGGATCAAGACGCCCACGTTGTTCATGGGTGGGGATAAGGACTTCAACGTGCCGCTCGAGGGCGGCGAGCAGATGTTTCAGGCGCTCAAGAGCGTGGGCACGCCGACCGAGCTGATCGTCTACCCGGGGCAGTTCCACGGGTTCACCCGGCCCTCCTTTGTCAAGGATCGGTACCAGAGGTGGTTCGACTGGTATGACAGGTACGTGAAAGGGACGCAGCCGCCGGCAGCACCTCCGCCGCCGACAAAGGCCGGTGGGTCCGCCGAGTAGAGCAGCGGACCGGAGACGAGTGAGCGAAGCCGGGCCTAGGCTCTTGCTGCCAGCTGGGCGGCTGCGTTGCGCTGGCGAACCGGCCGGGGTGAGATGGCCTCGCGAGCTTCAAGCGCCAGGCACTCCCGCTCGAGCTGCTCGGCGACCTCGCGCGAGTAGATCAGGAAGTGGTTGGCGGACATCAGCACCATGATGCCCAGCCACAGCTGCGCGGGCTTGCGCGCGAACTTGCGAACGAGCTGGTAGAGGAATTTCCAGTACTCCAGCTTGTAGGTGGAGCGCACGCCTTGATGCCACATCGACGACCCAAGCACGCGCAGGTTGTACAGGAGCGGAAGCCTGGGCGGGACCTGCGACGGGCGAGGTTGCCAGACCTCCAGCGAGCGCAGAGCCCGCTTGAAGAAGGGCTTGGCCTCGTACAGACCGAAGAGCAGGGTGCTGAGACCGCGCAGAAGAACCGGAAGGGGCAGGTTGGTTTCGAAGTTCGGTGGGCTGAAGTTGGTGATGGCCTCGCTGTTTTCGATCAACCGGCCTTCGAGCTTCATGCGGTCGTGGAGAGCGGTGGTGGGCGGGGCCTGGAGCACGCCGGCCATGGCCCAGGTGATGCTGGTGAGATCGATGAAGTCGAGCTGGCGCTGGAAGATATCTTCCTCGTCCGAGTCGAAGCCGACGATAAAGCCCGCCAGCACCCACAGCCCGGCCTCCTGGATGACGCGCACCTGCTTGACATTGTCGCTGCGCAGATTCTGGAACTTGCGCGACCCCTTGAGCGCCTCGGCGGATGGCGTCTCGATGCCGATGAAGACGTACATGAAGTTGGCTTCAACCATGGCCGTGAGCAGCTCGGTCTTGTCCGCGAGGTCGATCGAGGCCTCGGTATAGAACGAGAAGGGATGGTCGTGACGGACCTGCCACTCCGCCAGGTCCTTGGACAAGGCAAGCGCCTTGTGGTGGTTGCCGATGAAGTTGTCGTCGACGATGAAGACCTCGTTGCGCCAGCCGAGGGACCGGAGGACGTCCAGCTCGCCGATCAGCTGCTCAGGCGTTTTAGCGCGGGGCTTTCGCCCATAGATGGTGATGATGTCGCAGAACTCGCACTGAAACGGGCACCCGCGCGAGAATTGCACGGGCATGGAGGTGTACTTGTCCAGGTGCAGCAGATCGAAGCGGGGAACGGGGCTCGAGGTCATGTCGGGCTTGTCGACCACGCGGTAGAGCCGCTCGGCGGTTCCCTGCTCGAGCGCGAGGGCGATGGCGGCAAAGGCCTCCTCCGCTTCGCCGACCAGGGCGTGGTCGGCCGCTTCGAGCACGGCGTCCGGCTCCGTGCTGGCCCACGGGCCTCCGACAAAGGTGCGGCGGCCGAGGGAGCGCGCCTGCGCCAGGATGCTGATGGCGTCGAGACGCTGCGCGTGCATGGCGCTGACCATGACCAGATCGGCCCACAGCAGATCCTGGGTGCGCACCTCTTCAAAGCAGTGGTCGAGGAGGCGAATAGTCCACGACGGAGGGCAAAGCGCGGCGACCGTGATGAGTCCCAACGGCGGCGTCATGGCGGCCTCGGGCAGCATGTCGAGAACACCCTCGAAGCCCCAGAACGACGGCGGGAATTTAGGCCAGACCATAAGGACTTTGAGGTTGCTCCCGAGCGGCGCGAAGTTCGGCTGTTCGAGCGCATGGGGGGGCATCGATGGAACGAGTTCAGGACGCGACTGGAGCATGGATTCCCTCTTGGTTCGAGTGAAGTTGCAGGCTGTCGCACCCGTCAACGCGCGGCCGGGACAGAAGCCCACTATAGTCCCTGCGGAATCCCGGGCTCGTGAGGAAAGCGGGAAATCTGCAACATTCGCGGTTGCGCCGGAGACGCCCAATCTCAGGTGATACAGTGGGAACCATCTTTTAGGGACAGTAACTCCCGCGCAAGAGTGAGGCCGTGGTGAACGACGCATGCGGATCGGAAGCTAAGTTAAGGCGCAGTGTTGTCACATTTGGAAAGTGGCTCTACCGTCTCGGATTCATGCCCGGAACCTCGGGCAACCTGTCGGTGCGAATCGGCCCGGACCGCGTGCTCGCCACGCCCACCGGCACGAGCAAATACCTGCTGAGCCCCGCCGACATGGTGATGGTCGACCTGGACGGACAGCAGCTGACCGGACCGCGAAAGGTGACGAGTGAGATCGGGATTCACCTTGCGATCTACCGGAGACGGCCGGAGATCAACGCCGTGGTGCATGCGCACCCGCCGATCGCGACCGGATTTGCCTGCGCCGGCAGGGCGCTTGATGAGCCGCTCTGTTCAGAGGCCATTATGACGCTCGGGCCGGTTCCGCTGGCGCCGTACGCCACCACCGGCAGCGATGAACTGGCGACCAGCCTGGCCTCGCTCATCCCCGGCCACACCGCCATCCTTATGGCTAACCACGGAGCGGTCACCTATGGGGACGATCTCCTTGACGCGTTTCTGAAGATGGAGACGGTGGAACACTTTGCGAACATTTGCCTGGTCGCCCATCAGCTTGGATCGGCGCGTCCGCTTAAGGAGCCAGCCATCCACCAGCTGCTCGAGGCGAAGTCCAGGTACCTCAAGAATGCGCGGGAGTCGGTTCCGGCGGCTGCCATTCGGATGTAGCGGAGGCTGCCCTCTGCCGTGCGGCTCTCTTCCGTGCGGAAGGCGTTCTGCACGACGCGCATGGTGGTCTCTCGTTGAGATGGCGCGCCGCCCTTCCGTGCGCCTTTTGTGGAGTACCTCGGAGGCACCGGCGACCTTATAGTCCCAGCTATGAGTTCATCCGGCCGTTTTTCCTCGCGAAAACACAACCTCCTCTTTGACGCGCTTCAGGCATCCGGGCATGGCAGCGGGGACTACACCGACTTCAATCGCTGCATGTCGGAGGCGAAATCAAAGGGTTTGACGTGGGTCCAGGGGCTCGACTACACCGTAAAGAAGCTGCAGCCGGCACAGCGTTCTCCGGATCGCCAGTAGCCGCGGTAAGCTCGCGTCACACAAGGAACGCGTTGTTATGTGCGCCGTCTGTTCTGCTTCCCGTAGAACGAGGAGGCTCGTCCGACGAGCTTGCGCCGCCCCCGCTCCAGGCTCATGCAGGCTCGCCGGGGAGCTCATTGCCTGAGCTCCCCAACCGCCGATCTAGCTTTCCTTCTTTTCCTTGTGCCCGCCGAACTGGTATCGCATCGCGGAGAGCAGCTGGTTGGCAAACTGCGCGTTTGACTGCGACGTGAAGCGGGAGAAGAGCGCCGCGCTGAGGACATCGGCAGGTACACCGACGTCGATCGCCGCGATCGTGGTCCATCGGCCCTCGCCCGAGTCCGACACCCGACCGCTGTAGTCCTTCAGCTCCGGCGACTCGGTCAGCGCGGTTGCTGTGAGGTCCAGGAGCCACGAGGAGACGACGCTTCCCCTCCGCCAAACCTCGGCGATGTCGGAGATCGGAAGATCGTACTTATAGTGATCCGGCTCCCGCAGCGGGGCCGTCTCGGCGTCAAAGGTCTCCTGCGTGTTGCCCACATTCGCATGCTTGAGGATGTTCAAGCCCTCCGCGTAGGCCGCCATGAGACCGTACTCGATTCCGTTGTGGACCATCTTGACGAAGTGCCCCGCGCCGGGAGGCCCGCAATGGAGGTATCCTTCCTCCGCGGTCGAGGCCGGCGCCTTGTCCCGGCCCGGTGTGCGATCGATCGATCCCCGCCCGGGAGCCAGCGTCTTGAAGATCGGATCGAGGTACTTCACCGCCTCGTCTTCTCCGCCGATCATCAGGCAGTACCCGCGATCCAGGCCGAAGACGCCTCCGCTGGTTCCGACGTCCACCCACTTCAAGCCGGCCTCGGCCACCGCCTTCGAGTGCCGCAGATCATCCACGTAGTACGAGTTGCCGCCATCGATGATGATGTCGTCGGCTTCCAGATGGGGCCGCAGCTCGCTCACTGTGGCATCCACCACGCCGGCCGGCACCATCAGCCAGACCGCCCGCGGGGTCTTCAGCTTCGCCACCATGTCCTCGATCGAGGTGGATCCCGTCGCGCCCTCCTTGACGAGCGCCTGGACCGCGTCCGCGCTGCGGTCGTAGACCACGCACTCATGCCCGCCCCTGGTCAACCGGCGCACCATGTTCGCGCCCATCCGTCCGAGACCTACCATTGCAATCTGCATTCTTGTCTTTCTCCTCGATTCACACGCGCCCTGCCTTGAGATGCGATCCGCGTCGGCGGTGACAACCACGTGAGGTCTGCTAGCAGTCTAGACCAACATGGCCTCCCTACCACTCCATGGCGAACTGGGACGACGGCCCGTAGCGGTTTGCCCGGGGCTCGCCGGCAAGGTCGAGGACGAGCCGTTCGAGCACCAGCCGCTTCGACACCGGGGACGAGCGCAGATCGAGGTCGGCCCGCGCGATCAGGCGCAGGGCTCGCGTGAGGTCCCGGCGAGACTTGTAGCGGCGCGCCTGGCGGATGATCTCGTCGGCCGCAAAGGGCGGCATGCGAAAGCCCTGCCAGAGCGCACGGGAGTCGCGCACATTCTTTTCGAGGATGACGAGCATCTGGCGAAAGGTGCGGGCGAGCATGTACAGGTGGCCGATCGCCGCCTCGTCGCCCGCGTCGGACGCGTTCAGCAGGCCATGCAGCAGAGCGACGGCGCGCGGCCGGTCCCGAGCGGAGATGGCGTCGGTGAGCTCATAGAGCGAGCGCTGCTTTGCGGCCAGCACCATGGTCTCGACATCGCCGAGAGTGATCCGGGACCGCGGTCTCCCCGAGCCTGGATCGATGGAGGGAGCATCCGCGACCTCGGCGATCGTCGCCGCCTGCTCGCGTACACCTTCGACCCGGTACCCCGTCCGGTCCAGCCCGGGAGGCAGGCGAGGTGCGGTAACGTAGAGGACGAGCTTCTCGAGCTCGCTCGCGACCAGCATCATGTCGGCGCCGAGCGAGTCCACCAGCTCGCGGGCCGCATCGGGATCGAAGCGGACGTCCTCGGCCAGAGCACGTTCGATCACCCACCGGACCGCATCGGCCTCATCGACACGGGCGAGCTCGACCAGGCCGCAGGTGTCGCCCAGCGTCTCGCGGATGCGCTCGTAGCGGTCCTTATCCTGCATGTCCATGCGGCGAAGATCGGTGGGAATGCGAAGGTGGTCGGCGAGGAAGACCAGCAGCGCCTGCGGATTGGGAGAGCGGAAGTAGCCGTCGATGGCCGCGAACTCCTCCTTCTTCGACCCACGGGTGTAGAGGCTCTTGAGGTTTCGGACGAAGAAGACCTGGAAGGGGGCCATGAGCGAGGGCGTCTGAGTGTGGTCCAGAATCTCGAAGATCGAGACCTCGGCGAGATCCAGGTCGTGCAGGCAGAAGTCCCGGCCTTCGACCGGTGCGAGGGTGTCGAGCACGGCACGGCGGCAGCGGTCCTGCAAAAAGATCTCGTCACCCAGAAGAACGTACCCCGCGCGCAGGGCAGGCGTTGCGATCTCCGCGATAAAGCGGTCGGCGGCGGCGAAGCTGCGGAGGGGAGTCGGCATCTCAGGCACGCCCCGGAGCGATCGAGCGGCAGGTCCCGCGCGTCGGCCCGACACACGGTGCGCACGGACCTCCGTCCGGGAGCGCCGACGCGCCCGGGAGCCGGGACCGCATCAGAACGCCTCCAGCATGTCGCTGACGGTGGTGCGCGCGAAGTCGCGGGAGACGCGGCGAACCGCCGCCGCGTCCTCCTGGATGAAGCCGCTCAGATCCTGTGTCGACTGGTACTGCTCGCGAAGCACGAGCGCGTCGTTGCGATACAGCAGGCGCCCGTCGCGGGCAGCGAGGGAGACCTTGGCTGTGATGGTGAGGAGATAGCTTGAGGTTTGGCCGCTCGATGCGTCGTAGGTCAGGGGCGCCACGGTCTGCGACAGGATGACGCCGGTCAGCGTGGCGTCGGCATCGGCGGCCGCCGAGTTGAGAAGGCGATAGTTGGTGCGGGTGTGCAGCTCCTGGATGACGGCCTCCGTGAAGGCCATCTCCGTGTGAAAGCTCTGCGCATGCGTGGTAAAGATCGGGACAGCCAGCGTGCGAACGCCCGCGGGAATATGCGTGGCCGACCCTGCCGTGTGATACCCGCAGCCGACAGTACAGAGGAGAAGAGACGAGAGAAGTCGACAGGGAGAGTGCATGGTTGCGGCGCCAGGCTCCATGCTACTAGAACGCGCTGGGCGCACACCGCCGGGTCCCGTTCAGCAAGCAAGAGGACAGCCCGAAGGCTGCCCTCTTCCATGCGATACAACACTGTTGGCTACGCCGGAGAGGTTTGTCCCTCGCCGAATCCGGGCTTGCGGCCGTTCTCGGGCTTGAGCACCTTCTGCGTATCGCCGGGGTCGCCGGTGTTGGCGGCGGCGAGTGCGGAGCGGGCAGGAGGAAGGTCCTTGCCCTCGATGATCAGCTTGATCTCCGCGGCGTCGAGCGTCTCCCGCTCGAGCAGGGCCGACGCCATCCGATGCATGATGTCCCCATTCGATTCCAGGATCAGATGCGCCGATTTGTAGCCCGAGTCCACCAGGTTGCGAACCTCCGCGTCGATCTTTTGCGCCGTGTCGTCCGAGTAATCACGAGCCTGGCCTATGTCGCGGCCAAGGAAGATCTGCTCTTCCTTTTTGCCATAGGTCAGGGGTCCCATGCTGCTCATGCCGTACTCGCAGACCATCTTCCGCGCCAGCTCCGTCGCGCGGACAATGTCGTTGCCGGCACCGGTCGTCTGCCGACCCATGAAGATCTCCTCCGCGCAGCGTCCGCCCATCAGGACGGCCAGCTGGGTGTCCAGATAGTCCTTGGTGACGGTGTGCTTGTCCTCTTCGGGGAGGTGCATCGTGACACCCAACGCCATGCCGCGAGGAATGATGGTGACCTTGTGGAGTGGGTCGGAGTGCTGGCGCAACGCGGCCACCAGAACGTGACCTGCCTCGTGGTAGGCGGTGTCGCGCTTGTCGTCGTCCGACAGCAGCATGGACTTGCGCTCGGCGCCCATCATGACCTTGTCCTTGGCGACTTCGAAGTCGTACATGTGGACGGCTTTGCGGTTGTACCGGGCGGCGGTGAGAGCGGCCTCGTTGACCATGTTGGCCAAGTCGGCGCCGGAGAATCCCGGTGTGCCGCGGGCAAGCACGTTGAGGTTCACGTCCTCGGACATGGGCACCTTCTTCGAGTGCACCTTGAGGACCTCCTCTCGCCCGCGAATGTCCGGGCGATCGACGATCACACGGCGATCGAAGCGGCCGGGACGAAGCAGGGCGGGGTCGAGAACGTCCGGGCGATTGGTCGCGGCGACCAGGATCACACCGTCATTCGCCTCGAATCCATCCATCTCCACCAGGAGCTGGTTGAGCGTCTGTTCGCGCTCGTCGTGTCCGCCGCCCAGACCTGCACCGCGGTGCCGACCGACAGCGTCGATCTCGTCGATAAAAATGATGCAGGGAGCGTTCTTCTTTCCCTGCTCGAAGAGGTCACGAACGCGTGAGGCGCCCACGCCGACGAACATTTCGACAAAGTCCGAGCCGGAGATCGAGAAGAAGGGGACGTTCGCCTCTCCGGCCACCGCTCGAGCAAGCAGGGTCTTGCCGGTTCCCGGAGGTCCGACGAGCAGCACACCCTTGGGGATGCGGCCACCGAGCTTCTGGAATTTCTGCGACTCGCGCAGGAACTCGATGATCTCCTTCAGCTCTTCCTTGGCCTCGTCTACACCGGCGACGTCTTTGAAGGTGATCTTTTTCTGCTGCATGGAGAGCAGCCGGGCCCGGCTCTTGCCGAAGCTCATGGCTTTGTTGCCGCCAGACTGCATCTGCCGGAGAAGGAAGAACCACAGACCGAGGAGCAGGGCGAACGGCGCCAGCTGGATCAGCAGACCAAGCCAGGCGTTCGAGTTCTGGTCCTTGATGGTGATGTTGACGCCATGGTCCCGCAGCGTCTTGTACATGTCCGGATAGTTGGCAGGGATGGTGGTGTGGAACTGGTTCTTATCGTCCCGGAAGTGACCGGTGACCTCGGCTCCATTGACCACAACGTCGCCCACCTTGCCTTCGTCGGCTTTGTTGAGCAGCTCAGTCAGGCTGATGCCCTTGTCCTGCCCGCCGCCGTTGCTCTTGACCACGAACTGCCAGAGAAAGACGAGGCACGTGATCATGAAAACCCAAATCAGAATCTGTTTGACGGTCGAGTTCAATCGAAATCCCCATTTCCAGCCTGCGGCGAACGCCGTTTCGCGATCGAGGTGTCAGGCTCGGTCTGCCTGCTGTCCCGCAGGAGGCCCTTTCCTACACCCTTTAGACGATGGTGACGGGACATAAGGTGCGGGTCGCCCCCTAGAGCCCGGGATGACCGCAACCGCCCATACCGTCAGGTAAGAAAATTCTACTCTCTCCCTGTTGTCCACGGGTATGCCGTTCCGTATTGTTGATGCAACTATCGGGCCACGGTCGCAGATTCAGTTTCCGCACCTCCGCAGTGACGACGCTTAGGACGGATCGTACGAGAGCCGAAGTTCGCGAACGGAGCGTTCCGCCAGGAGGCCGCCCGAGACCCGCAGGCTGCTGCCCGGCTTGGGGGCGACGGTCGGGAGCTCCACCAAGCCGCACAGCGCCAGCAGACGGGAGGTTTCGGCGAAGCTGATCCGCGCTCCCAGTTGCCGTGCCGCGGCGCGCAGGACGCGGCGCCGCAGGCTGGGGTCCAGGCTCCGGAGCCGCTCGATCTCAAGCGCGAGGCTGCCCGGACCGGGACCGGTTCCGACCATCCGCCCGCCCCCGCGAGTCGGCTTACCCGGAAGAAGGATCTGCGGCAGAACCCGGCCGAGCTCGGCCTTCCAGCGCTCCTCGTCCTCACGGGCCAGCTCGGAGAGGTGGGAGAGCGCCTCGTCGAGAGCGGGGTTGAACTCGCGCAGCTGCGGCAGCAGATGGTGGCGAAGACGGTTCCTGGTAAAGGCCGGATCGGCGTTCGAGGCGTCCTCGCGCCAGGGCTGGTCGATCGACCGGAGGTACGCCTCGACCTCCTCGCGGCGGGTCCGAAGCAGTGGACGGAGGATGCGTCCGGCCGCCTTACCCGCGATCGGGACCTGGACGACCGGATGGATGCCGCCCAGACCCTCCGTCCAGGCCCCTCGCAGGAGCTTCAGCATCACGGTCTCGGTCTGGTCGTCCATGGTGTGGGCCGTCAGGATCGCGTCCGCCTCCCCTGATCGGAGTAGGCGGTCGAAGATCTCGTAGCGCACGCCGCGCGCGGCAGCCTCCAGGCCCTCACCGGTCGCGGAGCGGCGGCCCGGAACATCGGCGCGCTCCACGTGAAGGACGAGACCGAGCCGGTCGCAGATCTGCTGGACAAACGCCTCGTCCCCATCCGCCTCCCCGCTGCGGATGCCATGGTGCACGTGAACCGCCGAAAGGCCCACGCCCAGGGCAAGCCGAGGAGCGGCGTTGGCCGCATGGAGCACGCGCAACAGAGCCACGGAGTCGGCGCCGCCCGACACCGCCACGCAGATGCGGTCGCCGGCGCGGAGGCCCGATCGGTCGAACGCCAGCTGCGGGGCCAGTTGGGCAGCAACGTCGGGGGCAAGGTCGGGAGCAGGCATGGTGCTAGCAGTGTAGGGGACCTCGGGCGGCGGCACCCCTCCCCGAGCCCCGGACGGGCGAGAGTTCACCACCTTCGCGTATGCTGGGCCAACTGGAAACAGAACTGGAAACAGAAAAGGTGCCATGGAAAGATCGGTGGTTAGGATCGTGCGTCACTGGGTCGTCAATCGCGGCTGGTTGGGACTGTTCGCCGAGGTGTTCCGGCAGCTGAAGAAGAAGGTCCGATCGCTGGCGGGCAGAAGAAAGGGGCTCCCTGACCCCGGCGCCGTGAAGCGGCTGGAGGTCCATCCCTTCGACACCCGTTACGGCGTGGATACGGGCGGCCTGATCTGGGGTCCGTCGCTCGGAAGCGGCACAAAAGGGGAGTACTGGGCGACCGGGTACTACGGCATCTCGCCCTCGTTCTTCCAGCAGGCGCTTGACCGTCTCGGCCTGGATTGGCCGAAGTACACCTTTGTCGATGTCGGATGTGGCAAGGGCCGCGCCCTCCTGCTCGCGACCCGCTATCCCTTTCGGCGCATCGTCGGCGTGGAGCTGTCGCCCGAGCTCGCGCGGGTAGCCAACAGCAACCTCGAGCGGTTCCAGGCCGAGTGGCGCAGGGACGTCCCCGCGGCCGCCTTTGCCGGCGACGCGACGCACTTCGATCTGCCGGACGGTCCCCTTCTGGTCTACCTCTACCACCCCTTCGCCGCGCCCATCATGCGCGAGTTCCTCAAAAACCTCCACGCGTCCGTCCAGCGGAGTCCCCGCGAGATCTATCTGATGTACATCAACCCGGAGCTGGACAAGCTGCTCGGAAAGACGCCGTTTCTCGAGAAGCTGTCGCGGGAGTGCCTCCCCATGGCCGAAGAGGATATCGCGGCAGACCGCTTCGGCTCAAAGGAAGAGTACATCTCGGTCTACCGGCACCGGTCGCCCGGCTAGATCGCCGGTTGCCCTGCGCATCCCCTCCGGCCCGCGAATCCGGCCCGGACTTAGACGCCGCGCTTCAAGCAACCAGCCAGCCGGGTCCGGCTTGCTATACTTCGTCGTTATGCGAGTTTTCGTGATTCTTCCGGCCGCCGGGATCGGCACGCGCATGGCGGCGGGTATGCCGGGCGGAGTCGCGCCGAAGCAGTTCATGGAGCTGGGGGGCGTGCCGGTGCTGGTGCACCCCATCCGGGCGTTTCTGGCGGTCCCGCGGATCGATGCCGTGTGCGTCGTGGTCCGGGCACAGGAGCGCGACCGGGTCCATGCCCAGATCGCCGAGTTCAAGCTCGGACCGCGGGTGCACCTGGTCGAGGGCGGAGAGAATCGGCAAGCCTCCGTCTCAAACGCGCTCGCTGCCCTGGAGTGCGAAGAGAGCGACGTCGTTCTGGTCCATGACGCCGTTCGGCCGCTAATCGACCCGGCAACCATCGAGCGGACCATCGACGCGGTCGCACGGCACGGAGCGGCGATCGTGGGCATGCCCGCCGTCGACACCATCAAGCAGGTGGAGCGGACGGCGGACGGCGCCATCGTGACCTCCACCATTCCCCGGGAGCGCGTGGTCCACGCCCAGACCCCGCAGGGAGCGCTTGCCGGCCTGCTCCGACGAGCCTTTCGCGAGGCCGAGCAAGACGAGTTCGCCGGCACCGATGAGGCGAGCCTGCTCGAACGCGCCGGCATCGAGGTCGCCGTGGTGCAGGGGTCGGCGCATAACTTCAAGATCACGCAGCCGGGCGACCTCCCGCTGGCGGAGTTCTATCTCAGGGAGGCGATGGGCCGATGAGTTTAAGGATCGGGTACGGATTTGACTCGCACGCATTCCAGCAGGGAGTTCCGCTGGTGATTGGCGGCATGCCGATCAAACATCCGGAGGGGCTGGCCGGGCACTCGGACGGCGATGTGCTTCTCCACGCCATCACCGACGCCCTCCTAGGGGCGGTGTCGGCCGGGGACATCGGCACCTTCTTTCCACCGAGCGACGAGCGCTGGAAGGGCGCAGCCTCGAGCCTCTTCCTGCGCACGGCGCTCGAGGAGATCCAGACGGCGGGCTTCCGCATTGTCAACATCGACACCGTTCTGGTCATGGCCCGCCCCAAGATCGTCCCCATCGCGGGAGAGCTGCGGCAATCTGTCGCGGATCTGCTGGGGGTCAAGCCGGGGGACGTCGGCATCAAGGCCAAGACGCCGGAGGGCCTGAACCAGGACGGCGTCGTCATCGCGCACGCGACGGTGCTGCTCGAGAGCATCGAAAGCACCGATGGCATCAAGGTTATGACGGCGACGGCGGACGTGGACGAGGTCAACGAGGTCGTCGAAAGCCTGGTCACCGGTGTCAGGGACACTTCGGCGCTGGGCCGGCGCGTGCCCACCTTCGACACCGACGACCTCACCTGAAGTCCGGCACTGCGTCCCCTGCGATCCCTCCTCGATCGCAGGCTTGAACGGGGCGAAGCTGGACGCTCCCCGCGCGCCTCCAGCTTCGGGATTTATTCTGGGAGCATGAGTTTGCGTCTTTCGCGTCTTCTGAATGCAGTTGCGGGAACGGCGTTGCTGGCCGGTGGGGTTGCTGTGGGACAGGTGGTTGGAGCAAACGAGGTGATTCCGGCGCCGGCGCCGACGTCGGATAGGAGCCGATGGACGGACGGACCCGGGCGCTTCCGTGTGGAGCTCGACGTGAACGGCGCCAAGCTGCGCGGCTGGGACTACAAGTCCGAGGCCAGCGCGATCGCGCAGGCGGAGGTCGCGCGGTCCGGTCCGGCCGAGGCCGCAGAACCTCCCAGACCGGCCCGCGAGGGTTCGGGCGTTGTGACCTCGACCTCCGCTGCCGGCGCCGCGGCGGACCGGCACGTGCCTGTCGTCGTGTTCTTCAACGGCAACCTGATGACCATCGAGCGCTCGGACCAGCTGTACCGCAGGCTGGCCGGGCTGGGTGTCGAGGTGGTGGTGTACGACTACCGCGGCTACGGCTTCAGCGAGGGCCAGCCGACGTCGGCAGCTTCCGGACGGACGCTCTCGCCATCTACGACAAGGTGGGGAGGGAATACGCGGGCCGGCGGGTTCTGGTCTACGGCTTCTCGCTCGGCACGGCGATGGCCGCGTACGTCGCCTCCGAACGTAAGGTGAACGGCGTCGTCCTGGCCGCGCCCTTCGCCACCGCGGAAGAGGAGATGCCCGTCTTCGCGAGGCGCCTGGGCTTCGCCCCGGAGGCCATCCGCACCATGGTGCCCGGCGACGACGCCAAGCTCGCCTTCAACGAGCTGGCCATGATCAAGCGAAGCTCGGCTCCCTTGCTGGTGATGAGCGGATCGGCCGACATGCTGGTGCCCATGGTGCAGGGGCGCAAGGTGGTTGCGGCCAGCACCTCCGCGGTCAAGCGCTTTGTGGAGCTGCGCGGCGCCCAGCACCACGAGACCGTCTTCGTGGACGCGGCCTTTCGCGCGCTGATGGAGTTCCTCTCGGCGCTCTAAGGTCGCCCCCGCCGAAGAGCATCAGGAGCACCGGATCGCCGGATCGCAGCCAGACCGCTGCAGACCGCATGGGGACCTGCGGCGCGGTTCGGTTCCGCTGGCTAGTCCTTGGGCGGCTCGACCGAGCTCTTCTCGCGCGGCTTCACCGTGCCCCGAACGATCATGAAGCGGTTCAGCGTGTCGAACCAGAACGGCGCGCCGAACGAGAGGGCGAACGCCGTGATGAGCCAGCCCGCGACCGACTGCAGCGCCGACCGCGCCATCCCCCAGTTCGGCCGGCGGAGCGAGCTCCAGTACGCCGGCAGGGTGCGGTGCCAGCCCACCGGCAGATGGAGGCTGTCGCTCACCTGGTCGAAGGCGTCCACGGTCGAGCGAAACCTCTGGCCGGGGTAGTCGAGCGAACTCCGGGGCGGCAGATTCGCCTCCGGCGGTTGCCGGACATAGGCGTCCGCGGCGCTGGTCAGGGCCTGGCGGAGGCTCGGCTCGATCCACAAGGAGCGCCCAACGCGGATCGCATCCACGTTGAAGATCACCGACAGCAGCACCGCCACCACCAGAAGCATGTGCTGGACATGCTGCTTGTACCAACCGGAGACCCGGTCCATGGCGTCGTTGTACCAGTCCTCCAGATACCCCTGGAAGGCGGCCTCGTCGTCGCCTGCCCGCAGGCTCAGGGCCTGGAGCGCCACCACCGCCCTGCCCGTCTCCGGCTGCGCCTGCAGCGTCTCGCGAACGCTCGGCATCAGATCCCAGCCGCTCGCCCGGGACGGGTTGAGCAGGTCCATTAAGGCCAGCGCAAAGGTGCGCGCCGGGATGTAGGCCGGCAGCAGCAGCGGGTCCGCGGTGAACTCGTCTTCGGGGGGCGGAGCGATCCGCGCGATGCCCACCACCGGCTGCAGCGCCAACCGCAGACGCCGGAACGAGCTCCGTCCAAGGCCAGCGAAGTCCTGCGCCGGATTCTTGTACAGACCGGCGATCAGGCCGTGGCTGTACAGCCGCTTTAGGAGCTCCGTGTCGCCGGACAACAGGCTCCGGATCCCGTTGTAAAGGTTGGCGGAGCGGCTCTCGACCAGCGACGACAGAAGCTCCTGGATCGCGGACGCAATCAGGCTGAGCAGAAGAAAGATGAACGCCATGCCGATGGCGACGTCGAGGATGGGAGAGCCGAGCATGGGGCACCTGCTTGGAAGAGGTAGAAGGAGAGTAGCAAGCCGACGCCGGTTTCAGGCCGTCGCAAACGGATGCTCGAGCGACGGGCTCTGCGGCGTAAACAGCCTCCCGCCGTCCGGTGTGACGTGCCAGTCGTCCTCGAGCCGGATGCCGAACTCGCCGGGGAGGTAGATGCCCGGCTCATCCGAGAAGCACATCCCCGGCTGAAGCGGCTGGGTGTTGCCGCGGACCAGGTAGGGCCACTCATGGCCGTCCATCCCGATGCCGTGACCGACCCGATGCAGGAAGTATTTGTAACCCGGACCGTACCCTCCCTCCTCGACCACCTTGCGGGCAGCCGCGTCGATCGCCTGGCACTCCACACCGGGGCGCGCCGCGGCCAGAGCGGCGGCCTGCGCCCGGTGCACGATCTCAAACACCCGCTTCTGCTTGTCGCTCGGCCGCCCGATCACAAAGGAGCGGGAGATGTCGGACTCATACCCCTCCACCACGCAGCCGTCGTCCAGAAGCACGACCTCGCCCTCGCGAATGGTTTGCGGCTCGAGGCTGCCGTGCGGCAAGGCGGAGTACCGTCCCACCTCGCACGAGGCCTCGCCGGGAAAGCCCGTGCGCCCGTACGCCGCTCCGATCAGATCCGACACCTGCCGGTTGGTCATCCCCGGCTCCGTCGACTTCCAGGCCGCCTCATAGACCGCGAGCGTCACGTCGTTGGCAAGCTGCATCAGCCGAAGCTCCGCCGGGCTCTTGATGGCGCGGCAGCCGGCCGTGACCGGGATCGCACTCACGATCCGGAGCGCGGGAGAGACATGCGCCAGGCGGTCCGCGAAGACGAACTGCGTGCGCTCCTCCACCCCGATCGTGCCCGATCTGACGCCGTTATCCTTGAGCGCCGCACCCACGAGCGCATACGGGTCCTCGTCCTCGTTCCAGGTGTACACGCGGGTGCTGGACGCGGCTGGAAGGGTTGCCGGCTTCGCCGCCATCGTTTCCCGCACCCGGCCCTCCTCAAACGCGGGGCAGATGATCGCCGGTCCTCCCCGCCGCGGCAGCACCCACGCGAACAGCCGCTCCGACTGATCCCAGTGCAGCCCCGTGAAGTAGACGAGGGAGCTCCCGGAGCACACCACCAGGGCATCCACGCTCCCCTTGGCAAGCAGCTCCCGGGCACGCTCCAGCCGATGCTCGCGCTCCGGAACCGAGATCGGCTGGGCCTCCTTCCGGCGATCGCTCAGGGCGGAGATGGCCGGCGGCAGCGCGTCCGTCGCACGCGGCTCAGCAGGCCGCTGCGCGCGCATCGTAATGGTCGCGACCGAGGTCGCCGCGAAGGTGGACAAGAAGCTTCGGCGGGAGGGCATGCGGGAATTGTACGGCGGTCGAAACTCCCCGCCGCGCCGCGCGGGACGCCGATAGGCCTGCCGGCGCAAAACCGCATCCGTCCGAAGCGCAATCGCCTCCGTGCAAAGAAAGACCGGCGCAGGGTTGAGTTCACCGCCGATGTGTGTTGGACTCACACAGACGGCAGAACCTAAATTGTCGATGGGGCGTGCTTATGAGCGACTTGGTGCAGGTGGAGGGAGAGGGTGGATTTCGCGGGTACCCCCGGCCGCAGATGGAGCGATCCGACTGGGTCTGCCTCAACGGTGATTGGGACTTTGCGATCGATGCAGGGGCGACGGTTGCCGGTCCGGGGCAGGTGGTCTGGAACGCTACGATCCAGGTTCCCTTCAGTCCGGAGGCACCGGCCAGCGGCATCGGCAATACCGGCTTCTTCTCCGCCGTCTGGTACCGCCGCAGCTTCGAGCGACCGGACCTCCAGGGCGGAAAGCGGCTTCTGCTGCACTTCGGCGCCGTCGATTTCAGGGCGACCGTGTGGGTGAACGGCGTCCAGGTGGGCGCGCATGAGGGCGGGTACACACCCTTCACCATCGAGATCACCAATGTTCTCCGCGACGACCTCTCGCAGGAGGTCATCGTGCGCGCCGAGGACGATCCCGCGGATCTCGCCAAGCCCCGCGGAAAGCAGGACTGGAAGCTGGAGCCGCACTCCATCTGGTACCCGCGCACCACCGGCATCTGGCAGACCGTGTGGATGGAGGCCGTACCCGAAACCTACGTCCATTCGATCCGCTGGGCTTCCAACCTCGAGCGCTGGGAGATCGGCTTCGAGGCCCGCATCTACGGCCCGCTCGGTCCCGGCTTTCAGATGCTGGTCCGCATGCACGCCGGCGAACAGCTCCTGGCGGACGACACCTACACGCTCGTCTCGGGTGAGATCCATCGACGCATCGCGCTCTCCGACCCCGGCATCGACGATTACCGCAATACCCTGCTGTGGAGCCCCACAACACCAACCATCATCGACGTCGAGATCGAACTGCGCGACGCCGACGGCAACGTGGTCGACGCGCTGAAGAGCTACACCGCTCTGCGCTCCATCTCCATCCAGGGCGATCGCTTCATCCTGAACGGGCGTCCGCTCGCGCTTCGCCTCATCCTCGATCAGGGCTACTGGCCCGATACCGGCCTGACCGCGCCCGACGACGACGCCCTGTTCCGCGATGTCCTGCTCGCCAAGAGCATGGGCTTCAACGGCGTCCGCAAGCACCAGAAGATCGAGGATCCCCGCTTTCTCTACTGGGCCGACCACCTCGGCCTGCTCGTCTGGGAGGAGATGCCCAGCGCCTACCGCTACACCCAGAAGTCCGTCGAACGGCTCACGGCGGAGTGGATCGAGGTCATCAAACGCGATAACAGCCATCCCTGCATCGTCGCCTGGGTTCCCTTCAACGAGTCCTGGGGCGTCCCCGACCTGCCGGAAAGCTCCGCGCAGCGAAACTACGTGCAGGCCCTCTACCACCTGACCAAGACCCTTGATCCAACGCGCCCGGTCATCGGAAACGACGGCTGGGAGAGCGTCGCCACCGACATCATCGGCATCCACGACTACGACGACCAGCCGGAACGCATCGCGCTCCGCTACGGTCTCGACGATATCGAGGCGCGCCTGCTGAAGTCGGAGCGTCCCGGCGGACGCATGCTCCTGCTCGGCGAAGCCGCCACCAATCGCCCGCCGATCGTGTTGACCGAGTTCGGCGGCATCGCCCTCTCCAGCAAGGTAGGAGACTGGGGGTACTCGAGCTCCGACACCCCGACCAAGCTCCTCGAGCGCTACGCCGCTCTGCTTGAGACCGTGCGCGCCCTGCCCGCGCTGGCCGGCTTCTGCTACACCCAGTTCAGCGATACGTACCAGGAGGCGAACGGTCTCCTCTTCGCCGACCGCACCCCCAAGGCCACCTTCGACGAGATCGCGCTTGCCACTTCGGGCAAACGACCCGACCAGGACAGCCGCTCCGAGCTCGCCTGGCGAGAACGGCTTATGGACCGGCAACGCCGTCGCGCCCCGGACTTCGGTCAGCCCCACGGAGGCGACTGACGCAGTACCTCGTCCGTGAGCACGAACATCTGGCCAGCCGAGCCCCTGCTGCCCGGCTTGAACCGCCCCACAAGCCGGCCTGGAAGGCTCACCCTTGAACACAGAGAACATCAACGAGGACGATAGCACGTCACGCTTTCGCGCGGTCGTCCTGGACATCCGCGAAGAACAACGGATTGCCGGAAAGATTCGCTGGCAGGTGCAGCTCGACCACACCGGCTTCGGCGTCGGCGACGTGGGTGCGATCGAAGCCATCAGCCGCAGCGGTGCGCTGCTCGATGTGCCCGTCCTTTCGGTCTCCGCGGACGGCGCCGGAGATCTCTGGCATACGGTCGAAAAACCCCTCGCTGCCGGAACGGAGGTGACCGGTCGCGTGCAATCGCGAGCGGCCTCGTCGACGCGTCATCCAGACTCCCAGTAGTGGGTCGGTGGCTCCACGACCGGACTCCCGGGTGCTTTGAGGGCGTTCCCGGTTGCTGGTACACTCGGGAAGTTGTCTTGATGCCCCGGCCGGCCGCAACACGCTGCGTCTGAGGGGCAATGGTGAGGGGCTGTAGCTCAGCTGGGAGAGCGCCTCGTTCGCAACGAGGAGGTCAGCGGTTCGATCCCGCTCAGCTCCACCAAACATCAGGCAGCTTCAGGGACGTGGGTGCGTTGGCGTCCCAAGACATCGCCTGCTCCAGGCCGCTCCCGAGAGCACGGCGCATCCCTCCGGCAGGACCCTCCCGCCCCACAGGTGTAGCATTTCCCTGAGTTATCAGAGGAGCATCGGAGCTCATGCCAACACTCCACTCGTTCCCGGCGACGATCGCCGCCATCCTCCTCGGCATCGCCCCGGTCGCGCAGACGCAGACCTTCGGCAGCTTCACGCGACCCGTCCCCGCGCCCGTCATCACGCCCAACAAGCTGTCCACCTTCAGCGACCCCATCACCCATGCGCCCGTCCGCTGGGAGGCGCTCCACACCTTCAACCCCGCCGCTATCGTTCGCAACGGCAAGATCTACGTCCTCTACCGCGCCGAAGACGACTCCGGCACCATGGAGATCGGGATGCACACCTCCCGCCTCGGTCTCGCCACAAGCTCCGACGGCCTCACCTTTACCCGCCTCCCCGAGCCCGTCTTCTTTCCCTCCGACGACGCCCAGAAGACGCGCGAGTGGCCCGGCGGCGTCGAAGATCCCCGCATCGTCGAGGCGCTCGACGACAGTGGCCAGACCGGCGCCTACGTCCTTACCTACACGCAGTGGAACCGCTCCACGTACTCCATCGGCATCGCCACCTCGCCCGACCTCCAACACTGGACCAAGCACGGCCCCGCCTTTCTCGGCTCCGCGGGCGGCCGCTACGACGACCTCAAGTACAAGTCCGGCGGCATCGTCACCCAGCGCCTGCCGACGCCGACCAACCCCGACCGCCTCGTCGCCGCCAAGATCAACGGCTCCTTCTGGATGTACTGGGGAGAGGGCGCCATCCATCTCGCCACCTCGCCCGATCTCATCCATTGGACACCGGCCGAAGATCCCCACACCCAGCAGCCCGTCGAAGTCCTCACCAAGCGCCCCGGCCACTTCGATTCGGGTTTTCCCGAGGTCGGACCTCCACCGCTGCTCACCGCCACCGGCATTGTTGTCCTCTACAACGGCAAGAACGACCCGGCGCACGGCGATCCCCACCTGGGCGCCAACGCCTACGCCGCCGGCCAGGCCAGCTTCGCCCCCGACAATCCCGCTCACCTCCTCAGCCGCACCGAGGCCCCCGTCCTCAAACCCGAACTCGCCTATGAGAAGACCGGCCAGTACATCGCCGGAACCACCTTCGCCGAAGGCCTCGTCCACTTCCGCAACCGCTGGTTTCTCTTCTACGGCTGTGCCGACTCCGCCGTTGGCGTCGTCTCCACGCCGGCCGGGCCCTGAAGCTGCCCTGCTACCCTAGAAGCCGACCCATGGCCTCCGACACAGCTTCCGCACCGACCTCCCCGCCGTCTCTCGAAAACCAGGCCCGCGTCCGCATCGCCCCCTCCCCCACCGGCGACCCCCACGTCGGCACCGCCTACATCGGCCTGCTGAACCACATCTTCGCCCGGCAGCGCGGCGGCAAGTTCGTCCTCCGCATCGAGGACACCGATCGCGCGCGCTTCGTCGCCACCTCCGAGCAGATGATCTTCGATGCCCTCCACTGGCTCGGCCTGACCTGGGACGAGGGCCCCGACAAGGGCGGCCCCTTCGGCCCGTACCGTCAGTCCGAGCGCACCGACATCTACCGCGAGCACGCCGAGATTCTGCTCGCGAACGGCTCCGCCTACCGCGCCTTTGAGACGCCCGAAGAGCTCGAGGCCGAGCGCAAAGCCCAGATGGCCGCCAAACAGCCGCCGCGCTATAACGGCCGCTCCCGGGACCTTTCCCCCGCCGAGATCGAAGCCGAACTCGCGCCGCCAGATGGAAGCCCCGGAAAGCCCTACACCATCCGCCTCCGCGTCCCCGCCGCGGGTTCCACCACCTTCCGCGACGAACTTCGCGGCGACATCACCTTCGACCACACCAACGTCGACGACCAGGTCCTCATGAAGTCCGACGGCTTCCCTACCTATCACCTCGCCAACGTCGTCGACGACCACCTCATGCGGATCACCGACGTTATCCGCGCCGAGGAGTGGATCTCCTCCACCCCCAAGCACGTGCTGCTCTACGAGGCCTTCGGCTGGAGTGCGCCCCGCTTCTGGCACATGCCGCTCCTCCGCAACGCCGACAAGAGCAAGATCTCCAAGCGCAAGAATCCCGTCTCGCTCGTCTACTACCGCGAGGCCGGCTTCCTCCCCGAGGCCATGATCAACTTCCTCGGCCTCATGGGCGGCGGCATGCCCTCCTCCGACGGCAAAGGCACCGACATCTTCAGCCTTGCTTCCATGATCGAGCAGTTCTCCTTCGCGAAGATCTCCCTCGGCGGCCCGGTCTTTGACCTTAACAAGCTGAAGTGGCTCAACGGCGAGTACCTCCGCGCACTCTCGCCCGAGGCCTTCTTCGAGGCCCTCCGCCAGACCATCTTCTCCGACCGCTACCTCCGCCAGATTGCCGCCCTCATGCAGACCCGCATCGAAACCCTCGGGCAGATCGGCGACATCACCGGCTTCTTCTTCGCCGACAACATCATGCCCACGCCCGAGGTCTTTGTTCCCAAAAAGCGCACCCTCGAAGACACCCTGGCCTTTGCCGCCGAGATACTCCCCACCCTCGAAGCCGCCGACTGGAGCGTTGATGCGACCGGCAAACCAGCCGCCTTCGAGGCCGCCCTCAAAGACCTCGGCGAGCAAAAGACCTGGTCCACCAAAGAGACCTTCATGCTCCTCCGCGCCATCCTTACCGGCTCCACGACCTCGCCACCGCTGCTCGAAAGTCTCCTCGTCTTCGGCAAGGCGCGCTCCATCGACCGCGTGCGCCGCTTCCTGGACGCCCAGAAAAAGACAGCCGCCGCCAAGAAGTAGTGCTTGGCTCTACACCGTTTCGCGTCATCGGACGTCTGCGGCAATCGACACGCACAAAGCTGGTTGAGCCGCCCAGTCGCCTGCGCTATGCTGCGTCTGTACCTCGCGAGGCCGGAGCGGCTGGGCTTTCCCTGTGCCGCGAAACCGCGCGCGCGGCATCGACGGGGTTCAGCGACTGTCATCCAAGAACTGCAAGGAAGAACTGCGAGGATTCCATGCCCAAAATTCCGATTACCTACATCGAACTGCCGGCTCTCGATGTTCTGGCCAGCAAGCACTTCTACGGCTCCCTCTTCGGCTGGACCTTTGAAGACTTCGGCCCAGACTACGCGGCCTTTCACGAAGCCGGTGTGGAGGGTGGTCTCAACGGCGACGCTGCCAGCCGTTCGGCAGCACCCCTCGTCGTCCTCCAAACCGACGATCTCGAACAAACCTTCGAACAAACTAAAACCGCGGGCGGCATCATCACCGTTCACATCTTCCCGTTTCCAGGCGGCCGCCGATTTCACTTCAAGGATCCTGCCGGCAACGAGCTCGCCATCATGCAACCGGCTTAGAGTGTAAACAGCAGGGGCGCCGGGTCAGACCCGCCGCTTGCGCCTGATCGGCGGGTCTGGACTGCTCTCCCCAGGGCATTGCGACCACCTACTTCGCCGTAAACAAAACCTGCACCGGCAGCGACTTCGGCGGATAACAGGCGGCCCGATCGCAAGCCTGGTACCGCAGCACCCCCTGCAGCGTGTGCTCGCCCGCCTTCGCCTCCACCGGCAACCTCACGGTGAAAGCCCCCGTGTACACATCCAGCGTCTCCTCCGGCTGCAGGGGAAAGCTGTAGGCCACGCCGGCCGGATACTCGGGCTTGCCCGCCGTCACACCAATCGCAGGCTCGAGCGTCACTGCCGTCGCGATCAGCAGCTCCGACTTCGGCGTGTGCGAGTTCACGTGGTACCCCTCCGCCACCTGAAAGTGCAGCTCCACGACACCCCGCTTGCCCGCCACCACGCTCTGCGGCTCAGCGACATAGCTGACGCGGCTCTGCGTCTTCGCAGGCCCAGCGAACTCCCCGATCTGGACCGCCGGCAGACCCGCGCCCGTACCAGGCATACCCACACCGGCCAACCCTACCGCCAGACCCAGAGCCAGGCCCCTCACTGGCCACCCGCCACCTTCTGCGCCGGAGCCCCCACCACAATCTTGCGGATGCTCGCTTCGATCTGGTCTTTCGACCCCAGCCCCGCCGTCTCGTCCACCACCACCCCGTCCCGGCCCACGTAAAACGACTCGGGCAGGTAGTCGATTCCGCCATACTTCGGCGCCACCTTGCCGTCGGTCAGCAGAATCGGATAGGTCACGCCCGTCTTCTTCACCGCCTTCGCAATCTCATCCTTGCCGGCGTCGTCCTCGGCGATGCCCAGGATCTCGAACCCCTGCGCCGCATACTGCGCATGGAACTGCTCAAACCACGGCATCTCCAGCTTGCACGGAGCACACCACGTCGCCCAGAAGTTCACCAGCACCGGCCGTCCCTTGTAGTCGGCGAGCGACACCTTCTTCCCGTCCAGCGTCACCAGTGAAAACCCCGGCGCCGCCTTGCCCCGCAGGTGCGGCCTGTCCTCGGACTCCGCGGAGGAGGTCTGCCCGCCGGTCGCCGGCGTCAGCGTCACCCGGTTCTCCTGCGCCCGCTGCATCGCCAGCCGGCGCTCCCGGAGATTGTGCCAACCCGCCCAAAGCATGATCGAGATACCCAGAACCATCAGACCCACAACCAACGCGTAGCGCTTCACGAGGCCAACCTTTCGAAGCGGGAATCCCGCCTCTTTGCACCTTCCAGTGTACGCGCCGCGCCCGTCCAGGAACCGCTTCGCCAGCCTCCGTCTGCTAGCATCACCAGCGATGAACTCAGACGTGCATCGGACGGAACCGCAACTGTCCCGCGAGCAGCAGCAGCCGCATTTGCAGCAACGCCCCGAACGGGGAACACCGCCTCGGCAGGCAAATTCCCCGGCACAGCCTCCGGCCGCGTCCGAGCCCGCAGCCTCCCGTCCCTCCGACCTCGTCCGCATCGAAGCCGCCGCCCTCCTGGACCTCGCCGACCGCCTCGACACCACCTCCGCCCAGCCGTTCGCCCGAGCCGTCGACCTCCTTGTCCGCACCGCCTCCGCCGGCCACCGCGTGCACCTCACCGGCATCGGCAAAAGCGGCATCATCGCCCGCAAGATCGCCGCCACCCTCCGCTCCACCGGCACCCCTGCCCACTTCCTCCATCCCACCGAAGCCCTCCACGGCGACCTTGGCATGCTCACCCCCGGCGATGTCGTCGTCGCCCTCTCCTCCTCCGGCGAGACCGAAGAGCTCCTCGCCCTCCTCCCCCTGCTTCAGCGCGTCGGCTCGCCCCTGGTCGCGGTCTGCGGCTGCCCCACCTCCAACCTTGCCGCCGCCGCCCATCTCACCCTCGACGTCTCCATCTCCAGCGAGGCCTGCCCGCACAACCTCGCCCCCACCGCCTCGACCACCGTCATGCTCGCGCTCGGCGACGCCCTCGCCCTCTCCGTCAGCCAGCGCCGCGGCTTCGAGCCCCACCACTTCGCCGACCTCCACCCCGGCGGCCGCCTCGGCAAACGCCTCACCCGCGTCCGCAACCTCATGCACACCGGCGACGCCGTCCCCACTGTCACCCCCGACACTCTGCTCCCCGACATCATCTACGAGATGTCCCGCAAGAAACTCGGCATCACCACCGTCCTCGACCCCGATAACGGCCAGATCCTCGGCCTCATCTCCGACGGCGATCTCCGCCGCCTCCTCGGCCGTGACGGCGCGCGCGCCCTCAGCCGCACCGCCGCCGAAATCCTCAACCCCCACCCCATCACCATCCCGCCTGAAACCTACGCCTCCGCCGCCCTCGCCCTGATGGAAGAGCGCAAGATCACCACCCTGCTCGTCGTCGATCAACAAGCGGAGCCCGCCTCCGACACCCCGCCCAACCTCCAGGGCGTCGTCCACCTCCACGACCTCTGGGCCCTCCAACTCCCCTGACCAACACCATCCCTCTCCTGGCTACATTCAACCCAACCTAACCAGCCGCGGGTGCCGCATAGCACAACCATGGGCGGGCTCCTCCGGTATCTCCCGTGAGCTGTCCCGCCATCCACTCCGCCTCAGACGATAGAATGTCCCCAGCACTCGACATCCGATCGCAAGCACGTACAACGCCCCCTTCACCACAGCAGGGGCGAGAAGGCCCCGAACAACCATGCACCGCTGGTCCCAGCTCTTCATCCCCACCCTCCGCGAAGCCCCCACCGACGCCGAGGTCACCAGCCACAAACTTCTCCTGCGCGCCGGCTACATCCGCCAGCTCGGCGCCGGCATCTACAGCTACCTCTTCCTGGCCACTCGCTCCATCGGCAAAATCTCCGCCATCATCCGCGAAGAGATGGACACCATCGGCCAGGAGTTCCTGCTTCCGGCTCTCATTCCGCGTGAAATATGGGACGAATCCGGCCGCTGGGCCAGTATGGGCGACAACATGTTCCGCCTCAAGGACCGCAAGGGCGCCGATCTCTGCCTCGGCATGACCCACGAAGAGGTTATGACGTCGATCGCCCGCAACGAGCTCCGCTCCTACAAGCAACTGCCCCAGATTTGGTACCAGATCCAGACCAAGTTCCGCGACGAGCCCCGCCCCAAGTCCGGCCTCCTCCGCGTCCGCCAGTTCCTCATGAAGGACTCCTACTCCTTTGACATCGACGAAGCCGGCCTCGACGAGAGCTACGCGAAGCACGATCGCGTCTACCGCCGCATCTTCAACCGCTGCGGCCTCGAGTTCGTCGCCGTCGACGCCGACTCCGGAGCTATGGGCGGCTCGCAATCGCAGGAGTTCATGGTCTACACCGACGCCGGAGAAGACCTCATCGCCTCCTCCCCCTCCGGCTACGCCGCCAACCTCGAAAAAGCCACCAGCGTCCTCATCCCTGTCGAAGACCTCGCCCCCACAGGCGACGGCCTGCCCGAGCTCGTCCTGACCCCCGGCCTCGGCGCCATCGCCGACGTCACCGCCTTCTTCGGCATCCATGCCTCGCAGGACATCAAGTGCGTCGCCTACATGGGCGCCCGCACCCCCGCCGCCGCCGGCCAGACCGAACCCGCCCGCCCCGTCGTCGCCTTCCTTCGCGGCGACCACTTCGTCAACGAGACCAAACTCAACGCGGTTGCCGGCACCCACGAGCTCCGCCCCATGCTCCCGCCCGAACTCGAACTGCACATCGGCGGCCCCGCCGGCTTCCTCGGCCCCGTCGGTATACCTCAGGTGATGACCGGAGGCTCGCTCAACGGCCTCAACTCCGGCAAGCCTCTCGACAGACTCAAAGGCGTCTCCCGCGACATCCCCGCCGAAGGCGTCAAGACCATCGTCATCATTGACCTCGGACTCGAAGGCCGCAAAAACCTCGTCGCCGGAGCCAATCAGCTCGACCACCACTTTCGTAACGTCACCCCCGGCCGCGACTTCACGCCCACCGTCACCGCCGACATCCGCAACGTCCTCGAAGGCGAGCTCGACCCCATCGGCCAGCAGCCCCTTCGCCTGGGCAAGGCCGTCGAGATCGGCCACATCTTCAAGCTTGGTTACAAATACTCGAAAGCTCTGGGCGCCTCCGTCCTCAACCGCGACGGCAAGGAGACCACTCCCATCATGGGCTCCTACGGCATCGGCATCGAGCGCATCCTCACCGCCGCCATCGAGTCCAGCGCCGCCCGCAACGCGGGCCTCACCACGCCCGGCGGCAAGGGCGACCAGACCGCCTACGCCCTCCCCCCCTCCATCGCCCCCTTCGAGGTCGTCGTCACCGTCACCAACATCACCGAAGCCGCGCTTCTCGCCGCCGGCGAGCAGATCGCCGCGGACCTCAGCCGCGCCGGCATCGACACCCTCCTCGACGACCGCGACGAGCGCGCCGGCGTCAAGTTCAAGGACGCCGACCTCATCGGCATCCCCTACCGCATCAACGTCGGCAAAAAACTTGCCGAGGGCAAGGTGGAGCTCGTCGACCGCCTCCGCAACGAAACCTCCGACCTCACCCTCGACGACGTCGCCCTCGCGTTGCAAGCCCGGCTCACCCAGCAGAAACAGATCTCCGCACCGCGCGTATAAGCGTCCAAAGGAAAGATCACACCGTGGCCGTCAAACTCAAATACCGCACCGGCGCCGCGCAGGCTCAAGGCCTTCTCGCCAGCCCCTTCTTTCGTGCGTTCGCCATCCTCCTGCTCGCCGGACTTCTCCTCTTCGGCGCCATCTTCGCCTTCTACTACCACCGGTACCAGGGCATCGTGGACCAGCGCCTCGCCTCCGGCCCCCTGTTCGCGCCCGTCGCCCAGATCTACGCCGCTCCCCGCGAGGTCCGCAACGGCCAGCAACTCTCCGCCGCCGAGATCGCCCGCGACCTCAACCAGGCCGGCTACAACGGCAACCGCCAGCTCGGCACCTTTGAGATCAACGGCGAGGCCATCACCATCAAGCCCGGCCCTCAGTCCTTCCACTCCACCGACGGCGCCACCATCGACACCACCGGCGGCTCCGTCCAAAGCATCCTCGCCGACAACGGCGCCGCCCTCCGCGCCTACCAGCTCGAGCCCCAGCTCATCACGGCCCTCTCCGAAGACAAAAACCGCACCAAGCGCCGCCTTGTCACCTATAGCGAGATCCCTCGGCGCATGGTCCAGGCCGTCACCTCCATCGAAGATCGCCGCTTCTTCGAGCACGGCGGCGTCGACTACCACTCCATGCTCGGCTGGGTCTACCACGACCTCCGCGGCGATCGCCGCTACACCGGCGGCGGCTCCACCCTCACCATGCAGCTCGCGCGCGGCATCTTTCTGTCGCCCGTCCGCCACATCAAGCGCAAGCTCATTGAGATCCTGATCACCTTTCAGCTCGAGTCGCGCTTTACCAAGCAGCAGATCTTCGAGATGTACGCCAACCAGATCAACCTCGGGCAGCGCGGCTCCTTCGCCATCAACGGCTTCGGCGAGGCCGCCCAGGCCTACTTCGGCAAGGACCTCCGCCAGCTCGACACGGCCCAGTGCGCCACCCTTGCCGGCATCATCCAGAGCCCCAACCGCCTCAACCCTTACCGCCATCCCGACCGCGCCATCGAGCGCCGCAACCTGGTCCTCGACGCCATGGTCGAGACCGGCTCCATCACCGCCACCGAAGGCGTCCGCGCCAAGGCCGAGCCCCTCCGCCTGGCTCCCGTCAACGTCGACGCCAGCGAAGCCCCCTACTTCATCGACCTCGTCCACGAGCAGCTCTCGCAACGCCTCGGCGAGCAGCAGCTCGGCCAGGACACCCTCCGCATCTATACCTCGCTCGACCCCGACCTCCAGCGGGCCGCCTCCGCCGCCGTCGAGGTCGGCATGCGCAACGTCGACGAGCTCGTCCGCAAGCAGCACGGCAAAAGCCCCGGCCCCCTCACCTACCCCCAGGTCTCGCTGGTCGCCATCAACCCGCACACCGGACAGGTTCTCGCCCTGGTCGGCGGCCGCAACTACGGCGCGTCCCAGCTCAACCACGCCGTCTCCAAGCGCCCCACCGGATCTATCTTCAAGCCCTTCGTCTACGCCGCCGCCTATAACAGCTCGCTGAACGGCATGACCCTCGGCGATGGCGGCGTCTTCACCGCCGTTACGACCCTTCATGACGAAGCCACCACCTTCTCCTTCGACAACGGCCGCCAGACGTACAACCCGCGCAACAAATTGAGCGGCTATCGCGGCGACGTGACCGCCGCCTATGCCCTCGCCCACTCGCTCAACAGTGCGACCGTCTCGCTCGGTCAGCAGGTCGGGTTTGAGAATGTTGCCGCCCTGGCCCGCGCCTCCGGCATCCTCGGCGCCCGCGGAACACCCGCGGTCGCCCTCGGCGCCTACGACGCGACCCCACTCGAGATGGCCGGGGCTTACACCGTCTTCGCCAACGGCGGTGTCCACCTCAACCCCTGGATGCTCGCGTCTGTTCGCAACGCGAATGGCGACATCGTCTCCGACTTCGCCCCCGAGGCCAGGCAGGTCATGGACCCACGCGCCGCCTATCTGACCCAATCGCTTCTCGAAGGCGTCATGAACTACGGCACCGGAGCCGGCGTTCGCTCCCGCGGCTTCACCGCTCCCGCTGCCGGAAAAACCGGCACCTCCCATGACGTCTGGTTTGCCGCCTACAGTTCCAACCTGCTGTGCGTCGTATGGGTCGGCAACGACGACTATTCCGACCCTAAGCTCCAAGGCGCCACCGCCGCCGCTCCCATCTGGGCCGAGTTCATGAACCGCGCCATCAAGCTACCGCAGTACTCCGACATGAGGTCCTTCTCCGCCCCCGACGGTGTCACCGTCGCTCGCCTGGACAAGACCACCAACCTCCTCGCCGACGTCTCCTGCCCCAACGACTACAACGCCGCCTTCCTCGACGGCACCGCCCCCCAGAACACCTGCACCCAGATGTCGGAAAGTCCCCAGTCCGTCATGCAGAAGATCTTCGGCATTGGCGGCAACAATAACCCCCAATCCCAACCCGACCTCCTCAGCCCCGACGAAGCCCCCGCCGCGCCCATCGATCCCGCGCAACCCAAGAAGAAAGGCTTCTTCCACAAGCTCTTCGGCGGAGACGACAGGAATAAGTCGCAGCCCGTTCCCCAGCAACCCCCAGCTCCCATTACCCGCCAGCCGCCACCGCAGTAGCCCTCACTTCATCCGTTCTTGCTTCGGGCACTTTAGCGTCCCTCGCCTCCTCTGCGCTAGCGTCCGCTGCTGTCAGCCAGAGACTCCTCAGCACCCCACCTTCCTCCGTCGCGACCCCCGCTCCCCACCTACCGGAGCCACTGCACTCTGCCCCTCCGCCGCCACCCACGGCTGGCACCCCGGACACCAGTACGTCGACCTCGCCTCTACCCCCTGCTTGCGCATCATCACTGTGGCCCCACATCGCCGGCACTCCTGCCCCTGCCGCCCATACACCCACAACCGCTCCTCCCGATCCATCCTCCCCGTCGTCCGTCGATTCCCCGAGTACGTCACAATCTGATCCCCACCTGTCGCTGTATTCCCGGCGATCACATTCGCCTTCATCCACTGCTGGCTCTTCTCCACCATCACCTCCCGCTCGCGAGCCGTGATCGTCCGCATCGCCCGAAACGGATTCACCCCCGCCGCAAACGCCACCTCGCTCTTGTACACATTGCCCAGCCCTGCCAGCACCCGCTGGTTCAACAGCACCACCGCGATCTCCGCCTCCGGGTGCTCCGCCCCATACGCTTCCAGCCGCGCGATCCCGCCCTCGACAGTAAACTCGTCCGACAGCAGATCCGGTCCCAGCTTCGGCACCTGGCTGTTCCTCTCCAACGTCCGCGCCGTATGAAACTCCACCACCGGCACGTTGAACGCCACCGCCTGCCACCCCGTCGGCTCCCCCTCCTTCGGAGCCACCGAGATCGCCACCCGCATCCGGTCCTTCCCCATCCACCACTTCTCGCCCGTCCGGTACAGGTGCCACGACCCACTCATCAACATGTGCGTCACCAGGATCAGATCGCCCGAAAAATAAACCAGACACCACTTTCCCCGCGACTCCACCCGCTCCACCACCCGCCCTACGAGCGGTGCATCGTCGTTCACCCGCGCAATCTTCGCCAGCCCCGTCTCAAACCCCGTCACCACCGCGCCACCAATCGCCCGCTGCATCGCCCGCGCAGCCCGATAAATCGTGTCCCCTTCCGGCATACATCGTCTCCAAGTTCTTGGATGTTCTCGTTTAGACTTCGCCTATGGTCCTGCTCTTTGATCGCGGTTGCTCTATTCGCGAGTGCTGTCCTCCTCCTCATAAGAGAGCAAGCGACTAATCCAGAGGACACCCTAGTTGGAACCAATGAAACGTCCAAGGGCCTTCTTCCGTCGCCCTACTATTCACCCTGCAAGTGGGAAGATTGTAGGTGGTCTGATTGTCATTGTTCGTAGTCACTCCGTTGCTGCGCTGATGGCGAGTGAGCGATCTTAGGTAAGACATGCGCCCTTACGCATTCGGCCGCACCCCAGCCCCCGGCAAAGCCGGCAAGTTCCTCCGCACATTGAATCCCACCGCCCCCGCCTGGAACCCCGCGTCCAGCAGGTATCGCGCGAGCGGACTCTCCGCTACCGCCACCCCATTCACCGTTGCTACCAGCATCCCGCCCCGCGCCGCAGCCTCGCCTTCGCCCTCACGCATCCCCTGCACCCGCCGCACCAGAAATTCCGCCAGCGCCCGCGCCACCTGCCCCCGCGCCGGCTCCTCCTCCGGCAGCCACGCCTGCAGGTTCGGATTCCCACGCCGCAAATACGCCGCCAGTGCCCCATCGCACAGGATCACCTTCGCCCCCACGCTCCGCGTCAGCGTCGACCCCTCATCCGGCGGCGCCGGCCACTTCATCAGCGCCCCATACGGGTTCGCCGGATCGGTCGCCGCCAGCTGCACCATCTCCGCCTCCTCGCCATCCCGCTCCACGCGCAGGCTTCGCAGCAGATCCACCGCCGCCGGCATCGCAAACTGCGTCGCGCCGAGATCCGCCGCAAAGAATCCCCGCCGAATCCGGCCGCTCTCCTCCATCGCCTTCAGCACGTCGTACACCGCCGAAAATCCGCCCGGAAGACCCTCCGCCTGCGCCGTCTCTCGAAACACCACGCCATACCGCGCCAGCAACTGCCCCGCGATCGCATGGCTCCATTCCGTCCCGCGCTTACCCTGATCTTCCGCGGTTACAAATGCGCTCCCCTGCAGAGCCCACCGGCCCTGCATTGTCGGCGGCGTCGTCCGCCGGCTCCGAAACCCCGCCTGGTTGTGCACCCGCCGCGCCGCCGGTCGCCCATTCTTCGCCATCGCAGCCGTCGCCCGATCGCAGTACGACCGCAGCGCCGCCATCCCGTCGTTCGTCACCATCCCCCGCCACACCAGGCTCCACACGGCATCGATCGTCTCCCCCGGATACCCGCCGCCCACTCCGTCATGGAGCTCCTGAAAGAACGACGCCCCACGCGCCCGCAGATATGTAACCACCTCAGTCTCTTTCTCTGTAAGGGGATCAACCTCGCCCAACCGCGGCGGCCACAACAGCGGCAGACGCTCCGCCAGGTACAAGCCCAACCGCCCATCCCGCTCCCCCAGCGGCTCGAGTCCCACCCAAACCACCTCCCCCGCCGCCACCAAAGTATCCAGATCCGCCGACCGATACCCCATCACCCGCGCCGGCAAAATCTCCGTCTCCAGAGTCGAAGCCGCCAGCGGAGCCCCCTGTAGATTCTCAATCACATCCAGCAGCGCATCCAAGCCCCGGCGAGGCTGCACCACACCTTGCCACCGCGTAAACAGCCGGGCCAGCACCTTCTGCTCCACCGGCTCCACCTCCTTGCGCAACCGCGCCAGGCTCTTCCGCCGGATCTGCCGCAGCACCTCCACATCGATCCACTCGCGATGCACACCGCCCGGCCGGAACCCGCCCTCCTGCACCCGCCCCACCTGCACCAGCCGCTGCAGCACCGCCTCCACACTCACCGCCGGCAAACCGAACCGCTCCACGACCTGCTTCGTCGTGAACGGCCCATTCGTTCGCGCGAACCGGCGCACCACATCCAGCAGCGCATCCGCCACCGGCGTCAGAAAGGCCGTCGGCAGCCCCGGCGGCAGAGGCACCCCGATCGCGTCCCGATACCGCGCCGCATCCTCGACCGCAATCACCCGCTTCACGCCCGCAACCTGCACCTCCAGCGCCCGCCGCGCCTTCATCAGCCGGTCGACGCTTTCAGCGACCTCGCCGCTGGCACACCGAACTCGTAACTCTTCCCGCGACAGATCGCCCAGCCGCAGAAGCAGGTCATGTACTCCATCCATCGACCGCGCGCGCCAGCTCTCCGTCAGGCACTGCAGCTGCTCCTCCGTCTCTTCGATCGCGTTGACGTCCAGCAGCTCGCGCAGATCCGCATCGCCCATCAGCTCCCGCAGCTGGTCCTGGTCGATCGACAGCGCCTGCGCCCGACGCTCGGCCAGCGGAGCATCCCCGTCATAGATATAGTTCGCCACATAGCTGAACAGCAGCGCGCTCGCAAACGGACTCGGCGTCCGCGAGTCCACCGTGTGCACCCGCAGGCTGCGGTTCCCGATCGCCCGCAGCACCTCCATCAGCGCCGGCATATCAAACACATCGCGCAAACACTCGCGGTACGCCTCCAGCAGAATCGGAAACGAGGGATACCGGCTCGCCACCCCCAGCAGGTCGTACGACCGCTTCCTCTGCTGCCACAGCGGCGTCCGCCCATCCGCCCGCCGTCGCGGCAGCAGCAGCGCCCGCGACGCACTCTCGCGAAACTTCGCCGCAAACAGAGCCGTCGATCCCAGCTGCCGCAGCACCAGTTCCGCCGCCTCCTCCGGTTCGAGCAGCAGCGGCTCCACCTCCGGCGGCTGCTCGCTCTCCGGAAACCGGAGGCAGAACCCGTCTTCACTCCACATGGTTTCCACCTCTGTCCCGCCATTCGCCCGCAGCTTCGCCGTCACCGCCATCGCCCACGGCGCATGGATCCGGCTGCCCAGCGGCGTCAGGCAGCACACCCTCCAGTCCCCCAGCTCATCCCGCACCCGCTCAATCACAATGGTGCGGTCATCCGGCACAAATCCACTTGCCAGCTCCTGGTCCGCCAGGTACCGCAGCACGTTCTCCGCCGCCACCTGCTCCAGATCGTGCTCGCCCATCAGCCGCGTGATCGCCACACTCCGCGGAGCATCGCGCAGCTCCCGCACCAGCGCTCCGATCCTTCGCCCAAACTCGATCGGCCGACCCGCCTGGTCCCCATGCCAGAACGGCATCTTGCCCGCATCTCCCGGCGCCGGGCTTACCAGCACCCGGTCGTGCGTAATCTCCTCCACCCGCCACGTCGACGCGCCCAGGATGAACGTGTCGCCCGTCCTCTGCTCGAACACCATCTCCTCGTCCAGCTCGCCCACCCGCACCGGCTTCGCATGCGTCCCGGCCAGAAATACTCCATACGTTCCGCGATCCGGAATCGTCCCACCATTTAGAATCGCGATCTTCTTCACACCCGCGCGCGGCGTAATCCAGTTCCGCGTCCGGTCCCACGTTACCCGCGGCCGCAGCTCCGCAAACTCGTCCGACGGATACCTCCCGGCAAGCATATCCAGCACCCCGTCGAACACCGCCTGACTCATCCCCGCGTACGGCGCCGCACTCCGCACCATCCCCAGCAGACCGTCATAGCTGATCCCCGGACTTGACTCCTCGTCCGTTCGCCCCTTCGAACGTCGTTCCGCGTCCGCGACTGAAAGCGGCGGATGCGCCACCACCGCCACCATCTGCTGCGCCAGCACATCGATCGGGTTACGCAAAAATCGCGTGGACTCCACGTGCCCCTCGTGCATCGCTTTGGTCACCGCCGCGCATGCAATCAGGTCCGCCCGATACTTCGGAAAGATGATCCCGGTCGAAGGCGCACCCACCTGGTGCCCCGCGCGCCCAATCCGCTGCATCCCGCTCGCCACGCTCGGCGGCGCTTCAATCTGGATCACCAGGTCCACCGCACCCATATCAATTCCCAGCTCGAGCGAGCTCGTACACACCAGCGCCTTGATCTTGCCCGCCTTCAGCAGCTCCTCGATCTCACTCCTTTGCGCGGCAGCTAAGGATCCATGGTGCGCCCGCGCCACCTGCTCCCCGGCCAGTTCATTAATCGCGCCCGCCAGCCGCTCCGCCACCCGCCGCGCATTGACAAAGATCAGCGTCGACGTCCGCCCCCGAATGATCTCCAGCAGCCGCGGATGGATTGACTGCCAGATCGACGTCCGCTTCGGCCCCTGGCTTGCCGGCCCGCTCGGCTGATCCTGGATCTCGCCCAGCCGCGCCATGTCCTCGACCGGCACCTCCACCTTCAGCTCCAGCACCTTCCGCGCCCCCGCATTCACCACCGTCACCGGACGGTACCGCACACCGCTTGCCACCTCCGCCGCGTCCTCATGCGCATCGTCCGAGACCTCCAGCATTCCCGGCGTCGCCACCTCCAGAGCAACCCCCGAAGCGGGCTCCCCAGGCTTCCGTAGCGCCACCAAGCCGGGTGCCCCAGCCTCAGCAGTCCCACCGCGAAGGTTGGGCTCCAGACCGCCGCCGGTGTCCTCAGCAGCTCCCTCCACCGCAAGCCCCCGGTTAGCTCTTCGCTCCTCCCTACGCCCTGCCCCACCCTCCGCGCCACCCAAAAACCGCGCCACCTCCTCAAGCGGCCTCTGCGTCGCACTCAACCCGATCCGCTGCAGCCTCCGCCCATCTCCAGTACCGGCCAACGCCTCCAATCTCTCGAGCGACATCGCCATATGCGCCCCACGCTTCGACGGCACCAGCGCATGAATTTCGTCGATAATCACCGTCTCCACCGACCGCAGCGACTCCCCCGCCTCACTCGTCAGCAAGAGGTACAAACTCTCCGGCGTGGTGATCAATATGTCACCAGGATGTTTACGAAATCGCGCCCGCTCCTTTTGCGGCGTATCGCCCGTTCGCACGCTGATCTCCGGCATCCGCACCGGCACGCCCTCCCTCTGCGCCATGTTCGCAATCCCCATCAGCGGCGAGCGCAGGTTCCGCTCCACATCCGCCGCCAGCGCCTTCAGCGGCGACAGATACAGCACCCGGCAGCCCTTCTCCGCATCCAGAGGCGTCCGCAGCATCAGCTTGTCCAGGCACCACAAAAATGCCGTGAGCGTCTTTCCCGTCCCCGTCGGCGCCAGGATCAGCGTCGACTCCCCGCGCGCAATCGCCGGCCAACCCTCCACCTGCGGCGCCGTCGGGCCCTCAAACACCGCCCGAAACCAACCCGCCGTAATCGGATGAAACAGTCCAAGCGCCGCGTCGGCACGAGACGCGCTCAGAGCTTCCGCAGGACGCACCGCCGAAGCGAGTGCTTCTATTTGCGGAACCGCAACAATTGCCGGCGCACCACCAGTCTTGCCCCCCTTCGACCTCGGCCGATCGCCCCTCGCCACCGCCATTCGCTCGCGCTCCCTCCTTCTAAGATGCGCCCACCCGTCCCGATCTTGTTATCCCGTCAATCACCTTCGCTTTCCTGCTCCTGCTGTCAGCCTGGGAGCGCAGCGACAGAGGACGTCGACCGATCTCACGCCGCGACGGTCGCACACATCTCCCCGCCCAAAACTCAAGCTGCAGTACCCCGCCAAAGAAACTCACTTGCAGCCCAGCCGCCACCCAAGTAGCCTCCAACTCAGCATGCCCGCAGCTCCTACCGAAGCCCAGCTCCTGCATCTCCTCGAAGCCGCCGCCGCCGTAGCCCAGAACGCCCACGCCCCCTACAGCGGCTTCCGCGTCGGCGCCGCCCTGCTTCTCGCGCACCCTCACCAGGACACCGTCATCACCGGCTGCAACGTCGAAAACGCCTCCTTCCGCCTTACCACCTGCGCCGAACAGTCCGCCGTCGCCGCCGCCGTCGCCCGGCACGGCCCCCACATCCGCATCCTCGCCGTCGCCGTCGCGAACCTCAACCAAGCCGCCTCCCAGCCCTGCGGCGCCTGCCGCCAAACCCTCCACGAGTTCGCCCTCCCCGAAACCCTCGTCCTCTACCCCGGCCCCAGCGCCCAAACCGAGCAGCAACTCCTCTCCGAACTCCTCCCAAATAGCTTCTCTCTGACCCCGTGAACTGAGAACTGAGAATGCCCTTCCACCCCCAGGACATTATCCGCCGCAAACGCGACGGCCTCGAACTCTCCCCCGCCGAGATCAACGCCCTCGTCCGCGCAGTTGTCTCTCACGAAATCTCCGACGCCCAGATCGCCGCCTTCCTCATGGCCACCTTCCTCCGCGGTCTCACCCCCGCCGAGCTCCACGCCCTCACGGAGGCCATGCGCTTTTCCGGCGAGACCTTCGATCCCGCCCCCCTCCAAACCTCCGGGCCCGTCTTCCTCGTCGACAAGCACTCCACCGGCGGCGTGGGCGACAAGACCTCCCTCCTGATCGCACCCATCCTCGCCGCCGCCGGCCTCGCCTCCCCCACACCAGGCGACATCCCCGGGATCTGCGTCCCCATGATCTCGGGCCGTTCGCTCGGTCACACCGGTGGAACCCTCGACAAGCTCGAGACCATCCCCGGCTTCAACACGCAGCTCTCCCTCCCCGAGCTCCTCGAAAACCTCCGCACCTCGGGCGCCGCCCTCATCGGCCAAACCCCCAACCTCGTTCCCGCCGACCGCATCCTCTACGCCCTCCGCGACCACACCTCCACCGTCGAATCGCCCTTTCTCATCACCGCCAGCATCATGAGCAAGAAGCTCGCCGAGTCGCTGAACGGTCTCGTCCTCGACGTCAAGACCGGCTCCGGAGCCTTTCTCCGCACCGCCGACGAAGCCCGCCACCTCGCCCGCCTCATGGTCCAGACTGGCGAGGCCGCCGGCACCCGCACCGTCGCCCTCCTCACCTCCATGGACCAGCCCCTCGGCCGCTTCGCCGGCAACTGGATCGAGGTCCAGGAGTGCGTCGACATCCTCCGCGCCGGCCCCGATCCGGCCCGCCGCCACCCGCTTTCCACGGACCTCATCGCCCTCACCAACATCCTCTCCGGCCACATGCTCCACCTCGCCGGCCAAGCCGAAAGCCCCGATGCCGGCGCCCACCTCTCCGACGACCTCCTCCGCTCCGGCAAAGCCTACCAATCCTGGTTACAAATCATCCAGGCCCAGGGCGGCGACACAACCGTCTTCGACAACCCCGCCGCCTTCCACCAGCCCGCCTCTACCCGCACCCTCACGGCCCCGCAAACCGGCTACCTCCACAGCATGGACTGCACCGAAGTCGGCTGGGCCGTCCAACGCCTCGGCACCGGCCGCACTTCCCCCGGAGCCCCCGTCAGCGCTCACGCCGGCATCGAAATGCACGCCAAACTCGGCGACCACCTCGAAGTCGGCCAGCCCCTCATCACCCTCTTCTCCGAAGACCCCAGCCTGCTCGACGAACCCTCTGACATGCTCCGCCGAACCCTCCATATCGCCGCCGATCCCCCAATCCCGATCCCGCTCGTCTTCGAAGTCCTCAGCTCCAGGTAGTCCGCACCCGATCGCGCTCAGGAACTTCGCTCTGCTCAGCCAAACCGTAGCTCACCTTCCGCGTTCAAACATTTTGCAGAAAACCTGTAACCCGACGACGCCTCCGCAGTCTCATCCACGGTCGCGACCGTTCTAGGTCGCCAACCCGGGAGTTTTGAATGAAGCCATGGATCACCTCTACGAAGTCCATCCTCTTCGCCGCCTCTGCCGTCGCCATCCTGGGGACGCCATCCCTCGCCAAGGCACAGCAGGTTAAAATTCCCCAGGACGCCATCTCCTATGAGGAGAATCCCAAAGTCACACTTCCGCTCGTGATCTGCTGGCACAATGGCAAAAAGGATTTCTACATCCAGACCGAGGCCTCCGACCCAACCGTCGCCGCCGCGCAGAAGATCAACTTCGTGCCCCAGCTTGCCAACGCCATCGACGCTCCCAACGGCGCCGTGGATGACATCTACGTCTTCACCAACAGCACGCAAAAAGATCAGTACAACATCCTTCCCTCCGAGCCAAAGCCGGTCGGTCCTGACAATCGCGACACAGCGTACACCCCTCTCTGGCAGGTCAGCAATGTCACCTGGAACGATAAGGCAAAGCAGAGAACTCTCAAATCCGAAGCCGAGGTAAAGGATGCCGAACAGAAGGGACTCGTCACGGTGGTCAAGATCCGCGTCGTTCTCAACTGCCCCGTCGTCTATACGGACCAGGGCGGCCTCCTCCCGAAAGCAGTCATTCAACTGAAAGACGGCGATCGCGACGACGGCACCTATCACAATTGGTAGCACTCCACCACACCAACCCTTGACACCCCCGATACCATAGAAACAGGAATCGAGATATATACCACGATCCGGCCACCTGCCGGATCGTCCCATTTAACCGGGACCTCCGACCACCTAGATCCAGATCTAAAGTCGTCTCCTTCGAAGACTTTAGTACTAAGCCGGGGGGCCATACATCGACGCAACCGCCACTCGCACCGACCTCGAACCCCGCCAGCCGCAGCCCCGCCCAAACCCGTCCAGTACACTTCCCACACCACCAAGCATTCATCCACCGCAGGAGCATAGCCTTTGCCCCGTCTCACCGGCCTCCTCGGCCTCGTCACCTTCCTCGCGCTCAGCTACGCCCTCTCCTCCAACCGCCGCGCCATCCGCTGGCGCACCGTCGCCTGGGGCCTCGGCCTCCAGATCCTCTTCGCCTTCCTCGTCATCAAGTGGACCTTCGGCCAGACCCTCCTCCACGCCGGCGCACAGTTCGTGACGTCCCTCCTCGCCCACTCCGTCGACGGCTCCTCCCTCGTCTTCGGACCCCTCGGCACCCCGGGCAACCCTCTGGCCGTTCTCGCCTTCGCCGTCCTCCCCACCATCATCTTCGTCTCGGCATTCTTCGCCGTGCTCTACCACATCGGCCTCATGCAGCGCGTTATCCGCGTCGTCGCCTGGATCATGCAGCGGACGATGGGCACAAGCGGCGCAGAATCCACCAACGTCGCCGCCAGCATCTTCATGGGCCAGACCGAAGCCCCGCTCACCATCCGTCCCTTCCTCGCCGGAGCCACCAACTCCGAGCTCATGACCATCATGACCTCCGGCATGGCCCACGTCTCCGGCGGCATCATGGCCGCCTACATCAGCTTCGGCATCAACGCCCAGGACCTTCTCTCCGCCGTCATCATGACCGCCCCCGGAACCATCCTGGTCGCAAAGATGCTGGTGCCTGAGACAGAAAATCCCGCCACCGCCGGCACCGTCCACATGCCGCCCGGCGAAGATCATCGCAACGAAAACCTCCTCTCCGCCATCGCCCGCGGCACCATCGACGGCGGTCAGCTCGCCTTCAACGTCGCCATCATGCTCATCTCCTTCCTCGCCCTCGTCGGCCTTGCGAATGCCATCATGCTCGGCATCTCAAACGTCCTCTGGGCCCACGGCCGCATCCCCTTCCCTCACTCCCTCAACGCCGTCCTCGGCGTCGTCGGAGCCCCGGTCGCCTGGCTCATCGGCATCCCCTGGCACGAGGCCCCCACCATCGGCAACCTCTTAGGAACCCGAACCGTCCTGAACGAGTTCATCGCCTTCACCCAGCTCGGCGCCATCAAGCAGACCCTCTTCCCACGCACCTTCTCCATCGCCACCTTCGCCCTCTGCGGCTTCGCCAACCTCGGCTCCATCGGCATGCAGATCGGCGGCATCGGCGCCCTCATCCCCGCGCGCCGCAACGACCTCGCCCGCCTCGGCCTCCGCGCCATGCTCGCCGGAACCATGGCCAACCTCATGTCCGCCTCCATCGTCTCGGTTCTTCTGCAGTAACGAAGCGAGTCGCAGACGCACCTTCCGCCCTCACCATAAGAATGGGGTGACGCCGATCGGCGTCACCCCGTTCCCTTCCGCCTGACCCTCAGCGCCCCTGCGACATCATCTCGTTGAACTTGTTCACAAACGCCGCCTCATTCGGCCCCGGATTGTTCCGCAGCGGCATCACCCGCTCCACCAGCACCTCGTCCGCATCCGTGCCCAGCAGCTTAATCGTCTCGTCGAGAAACTCCTTCAACGGCATCGCCCTCGGATCATTCAGCTGCCGATCCCCCATCAGCTCCGTCTGCACATACGGCGGAGCCAGCTCCAGCACCCGCACCGAGCTCCCCTTCAACGCATACCGTAGAGACTGCGTATACGAGTGCATCGCCGCCTTGGTCGCACAGTACGTCGCCGTCATTGCCAGCGGAACAAACGCCAGCCCCGAGGTCACATTGATCACCGTGGCCGCGGGCTGCCCCTTCAAGTGCTCGATCAGCGCCGATGTCATGCGGATCGGCCCCAGTAGGTTCGTCGTCACAGTCGAGGACACCACGGCATCATCCACCTCGTTCGCCACGCCATCGTTCTTCATAATTCCCGCATTGTTGATCAGCACATTCAGCTCCGGGAACCGCGTCATCAGGTCCTTCGCAACCGCCGCAATGCTCGCCGGATCCCCGACGTTCAGCTCCACAGACTCCATCCCCGGATTCGCCTTGGTCGTCTCCGCCAGCGCCGCCGCGCGTCGCCCCGAGATGATCACCTTGTTCCCCAGTCCCTGCAGCCGCTCGGCCAGACCGCGGCCAATGCCCGATCCGCCGCCCGTAATAAAAATCGTGTTTCCGTCTAGCTTCATGCGTGCTTTCCCCTTGGCTGTGCGCCCGTCCCTCTGCTCTCGAAGGACGAGTCTCAGATGAGCCGCCAGCTAGAAACGGTTCACACCCACGCACACGCGCCACCTCGGGGCCCCAACCGGCCCCGCACCCTGCCCAGCTACGGCGCCAGCGAGCAGCTCGCGCTGTCCTCCACCTGCGTCAAAATCAGCGACACCGCCGTCAGCCCGCGGTAGTAGCAGTTGTTCAGCCGGTCCTTCGCCCCATAGCTCGACTTCGCCGCGTTGTTGTCGTGTCCCAGGAACCTCCCGGCGGCGCTGTAATGCAAGGTGTCGCTCGTCTCCACCACCTCGCGGCTCACGATCGGGTTCGGGCTGTTCGGCCCAATCGGCGTCCGCAGCTGCTCGATCTTCTGCTGCTTCACATAGCTCGCCACAAAGAACGCTCCGTTGTTACTCGTCTCGGGAGCCTGCTTGTAGTCGAGCACCAGCGGATAGCTCACGTCATGCTGCGTCTGGATCGATCCCGCGGAGGTCGCCGTCGTCGTCAGCTCATGCTGCTCCGTGCCCTGCGTAATGCTCTGCTTGTACTCCGCGCTCGACACCTTCTCGTCCTGCATGTTCCCAAAGCTGTTCGAGGCCTGGATCGTCGTGTCCACCCGTCCATGCGAGGTCACCACGTATCCCGAGATGGTCCACGCTCGCGCCGAGCTCACGTTCACCGGCCCCGACACTGTTCCGTCCGCCGCCGTGTTCAGCGCCGCATCCACCTTGGGCGTCGGCGCCGCGGTCAACGTGTTCGCCGTCACGCCGCCCGTCACCTCCCGGCCGTTCGGGTCGGTGTAGAGCAGCAGATTCGACGCCACGTCAAAGCCGTTCGCCGCGTTGAACACCGACACCGCTACCGTATGCGTCCGCCCATCCGAGAGCACCCCCGCGAACGGCGTCAGATCCACCCGGTACGGCTTGAAGTTCAACGTCTCGATCCCCGTAATCGGCTCCCACAGATACGGATCGAGCCCACCCGTGTAGATCCACGGATACACCGGCGCAACGCCCGCCGGCACCCCATCGATCGACACCTCCGTCTCGCGAAACGCGCTGTTGCCGCAGTTCTGCAGCTCGTCCGCGAACTCCGTCGGAACGCAGGTGTACCAGAATTCATCCGCGCGCTGCGACTGCGCAATCACGTCCAGGTACGCACGCTCCACATTGCGCGGAAACGTAAACGTCGCGCTCTGCGTGTCCAACGTGGAGTTCAGCGACGTCGTCGTATTCGCATCAAGCGACAGCACAACGCTCGGCACAATGGGCGCGGGGTTGGCCAGGTTCGCTGGATAAAACAGCAGCGTTGCCGTTGCGTAAATGACGCCCGTATACGTCGAGTTCACGATGTTCTGGATGCTCGCCACACCCGTCTGGTCCGTCTGCAAGAGCGCGCTCAGGTCCGTCACATCCCGCTCGATATGCCATGAGGGCGAAAGGATCGCGCGCGGCTCGGCCGTTGTCCCGAAGTAGATATTCGCGCCACCTAGAAAGAACTTTGCTGTCCGGTCGAACTGCCGCCCCGCGGTCACGGTAAAGTCCGCCGTCAGCACCACCCTCGACCACGGCCCGGCGCATCCCGTCGGCGGCGAAAACGCGATCGGCTTCGTCCCGTAGTCCGCAAACTCGAGATTCGAAAACAGCGTCACGCTGCACGGGGTCGTGCTCGGCCGCGGCACCGACGGCTCCGGCGACACCGGGTTCGACGATCCAACCTGCGGCACGGGGGGAGCCGGAACAACCTGCGCCCCGGCGACGACGGACACCGACAACACCACCGAAGCGGCACGGACCAACCAGCGGCTACGACCTTGCATAACGACCTCCAAGGGAATGATCGGGAGGATAGCACGCGCCTCGAAACCTCGTATCCTCGATCACCTCGACCACCTCGCTCGATCACTCCAAGGTCGCCTCCGACGTGGACGGGACTCCGATACAGCTCCGAACGCGCCCGACTAGATCACCCGTCTCACAGCACGACGGACCAGTTCCGTTGACACGCCAAAGCCCACGTGAACCAGCAAATGCTCGATCTGCGCCTCCGCAGCCTCGTCCGTCGGCTTCTTCACCAATCCAAGTGCCGGCATGGAGAGCTCGTCAGCGCCCGCAAACACACCCAGCCCAAACAGCATCCCCGAACCCAGTCGCACCCAGTTCCAGTACTCACCCAAACCGCCGTAGAAGCCGCCCACCGCTGCTCCGAACGCGTAGTGCACCACCTCTCCTGCGATCATCCGTCCCCGCCGGCCCAGCGGCCTGTCCGTCACCCGCCGAACCGCGATCTCCGCCACCTGGTGCGCGGGCCCAGACTGATCCAGCTTCGTGCCGCCAGACCCGGTACGCTGCTTACGAACACCCACCATCAGCGCTTTCAACACCACCGAGCCGACCAGACCTCCAACGACACCTGCCAGCACCCCCCGCCACACGCTGCGATCCTCAACGTCATCGATGCGATTCACTGTTATCGCCTCCTTACCGGTAGATGCACGGCTCTTCTGCCCTCGTTATCCCTCCAGGCGCTTCGATCAAGCGCACGCAGCTCCGGTTCATTGCAACTACCAGCACACGAAACTTCGCCAAACATTGCCTGCTCCATTACGTTCAGGCACAAACCCGTGACCCCTCTTCACACCCTCTTCGACTTGACGAGACCCCCCGAAGGACAGCCGCGGGCGAGGCCAGCTGCATGGACCGGTACATCCCTTCCGTAGCCGGCAGCCGTTCACTACAATGAGATCGGCTGGTCGCACACAGGACGGCTCACCCGAAGCTGTCGCACCGGACATCCACGCCATCTTTGCTCCACCGCGACCGCGCCCGCGACACGGGAGCTACCCGCGAAGCTCCACAAAGCCCGAACGGAGGGAGACTGACCGATGTCGAACCTCTTCGACCACGCTGAAGCCGCGACCAGCTTCATCCGCAGCCGGTCCAGCGCCATCCCAGAGGTCGGCATCATTCTCGGCTCAGGCCTCGGCGACTTCGGCAACGAAGTCCAAGACGCCATCACCGTACCCTATGCCGAGATCCCGCATTTCCCACGGTCCACCGTCGCCGGCCACTCCGGCAATCTCCTCCTCGGCTCCGTCAACGGCGTCGCCGTCGCCGTCATGCAGGGCCGCGTCCACGCCTACGAGGGCTACCCCATCCACGAGGTCACCTTCCCCACCCGCGTCCTCGGCCTCCTCGGCTGCCGGGCGCTGGTCGTCACCAACGCCGCCGGCGCCATCCACCCCTACTCCCCCGGCTCCCTCGTCCTCCTCTCCGACCATATCAACTTCACCGGAACCAACGCCGCCGCCGGCCCCAACGAGCCCCGCTTCGGCATCCGCCCCGGCGCTGCCGAGCGCTTCTTCGACATGGGCTCCGCGTACTCGCCCCGGCTCCGCGACCTCGCCCGCCAGGAGGCCGCCCGCCAGGGCCTCACGCTGCCCGAAGGCGTCTACCTCGCCGTCCTCGGCCCGTCCTTCGAGACCCCCGCCGAGATCCGCGCCTTCCGCACCCTCGGCGCCGACCTCGTCGGCATGTCCACCGTTCACGAGGTCACGGTCGCCCGCCACATGGGCCTCGATGTGCTCGGCCTCTCGCTCGTCACCAACCCCGCCGCCGGCCTCTCCACCGAAGCCATCGACCACCACGACGTGATGGAGATCGGCCGCCGCTCCGCAGCGCGCTTCACCCGGCTCCTTACCGGGCTCCTCCCACAGATCGCAAGGGCGGTGGTCAGCTAGGGCCCGCAGCGCATTGACGTCCGGAGATCAGCTCCCGCCCGTCGCCACCGGATCAGCCGGCGCGGGGCACTGACTTTGATCGATCCGGATCTTCAGCCGGCGAAGCAACGGCGTCAGCAGCAGGGCAAAGATCGGCGCCGCTAGAAGCGCCAGCAGCAGCCACGCCACCAGAGCATGGCTCTCCCACAGCCAGAGCCGCCGCGAAAGCTCAAGCGGATGGCTGCGCGCAAGATGCAGTATCTCCGCCGGTGTCATCGGCATCGGAGCCGCCCGAAACAACCTCGTTCCCAGCCGCAAAAACGGAAGAAACAGAAGCAGCTGCAGCGGGTACACCAAGTGATTCGTCAACTGCGACGCAAGGAGGTTCAGCCGCAGGAGAGACGCCACCGCCAGGCACACCACCGTCGTCGATCCAAGTACCGGATTGATCCCGATTACCAGACCCACCGCCAGGCTCCACGCCAGCCGCTCGGGACTCATCCCCAGCCGCAGCAGACCGAGAACCGGCACGATAGCCACGCGGTACATCCAGCCATGCTTCGTCGGTTCCTGCATGGGACGGTTGGCGAGCACTTCTGTCAGAATAGACTGCGCCGGTCAAGACAGGTGTCAGGCAACCGACGAGGAAGCTCCCTGGAGTTCGTGCGATCCACAGTCCGGCTGGCGATACTGGGCGCCGTCATCCTCCACGCCTGCGTGGAACTGATCCTGCACCGGCCCTCTACCCGCCAGGCTCGCGCCCGATGGCTGCACCAGCTCTGCCGCCGCGCCATCCACCTCTTCGGCGTGGAGGTCCGCCTTCACGGCAGCTTTCCCGAGCGCGGCATCCTCATCGCGAACCATCTCAGCTACCTCGACATCATGGTCTTCGCCTCCCTCAGCCCCTGCGTCTTTATCTCCAAGGTGGAGGTCGAGTCCTGGCCCGTGATCGGCTGGATGACCACCATGGCCGGCACCGTCTACGTCACGCGCGGCCGCGGCGGAAGCGCCAGAGAGGCAGGCACGGGCATGCGCTCAGCCGCCGACGCCCACCTGCCCGTCATCCTCTTTCCCGAGGGCACGACCACCAACGGAGACACCATCCTCCGCTTCCACAGCGGTCTCCTCGGAGAGGCCCTTAAGGCCGAGCAGCCCGTCACACCCGCCTACCTGCGCTACTCGCTTACCGAAGACAACGGACCCTCCCGTGCCAGCGACGCCGTTGCCTTCTGGGGCGAGCAGCCGATGTTCCCGCACGTCTTCCGGTTTCTGGCCCTGCGCGGCGTACGCGCCGACGTGACCATAGCAAGCGAACCCCTCCGCTTCACCTCGCCCAACCTCCCTCGCAAGCTCGCCGCCGTGGAAGCCCGGCAGGCCATCTGCGACCTCCACGCCGAAGCCTGTGCCGCTTCTCCAGCCCCCAGCCAGACCGTCGGCGAAGCCGTCTAGCCCCCGTGCAGACCTCCTTGCCTCAACTGCCCGGGTGCGCCTCCGGCACAGGATCCGCGCTCCGCACCCAGGCCGTATAGATCAGGTCCCGAAGCTCGATGGCGCCAGCCGCCAGCCGCTCCTCCGCGAAGCTCTTTCCTTCAGGCGTCCCCGCATCCGTGAACCCACCCGCCTTCTCGATCTGATACGTCCTCTCCGTCAGGCTCGCCGTGTGCCGTAGATACCCGACGTAGTCCTCAAACACATCGCCCTGCAGCGCCCTCGCCGGAGCCGCCCGCACCAGCGGAGCCACCTCGCTCGGCCTCACCTGCGCACTCACAAACGCGCTTTCAAACTGCGCGTGAATCTTATGCTCCGCCGTGTACCCCTTCGGATTCGCTCCCGTCCACCCGTTGAACTGGATCGACACATGCAGCGGCTGCGACCCGTCCGCCACATAGTGCCCCATCCAGCCCGCATAGAACACGATCGCTCCCTCGACCGGCCGTGTGTCCGCTTTCGTCGCCGCCAGGCTCCGGTACGCCCGCATCGCCGCCTTCAGCCGCTCCCAGACCTCGTCCGCCGCATACGGCTGCATGCCTACCTTCTCCGCCGTCAACGGGAGGTCCGGATGCTGCACCTGGGCCTTCTCGAGCGCACGCACATAGTCATACCGATGGTGCGGCAGCGGTCCCACCAGGTCCGCCCACTCGAGATCGATGTAGTGATCCGGCGAAGACTCCGTCGCCAGCTCCTCCTCCGCCCTGCTCTTCCACCGGTCCGGCTCCGGCCCCAGGTACTCGATCGTGTCCACGGCCTCGCCGCTGCGCAGAAACGCCGGAACATCGTTTGGCAGGTTCATCACCGCCAGCCGATTGACCATGCGATGCCCATCCAGACCCCAGGCCAGGCTCTGCTCGGTCAGCATCAAAGGCATCACCATCACCGCGATCGCCGCCCGAACCGCTCCCCAAACACTCACCATCGCCGCAGTATAACGGCCTGCTGTGAACCACCTGAGAACACCGCAGCCGCACTCCGGAGCCACTCGCCACCTAACGCCGCTATGCCTCGTCCGCTTACCCACGCGTCACGACGCCGGGAGACCTCGCCCATCCAGGACAGGTAGCATGAGGCCAGCCATGCCCCTCGACCTCCGACCCACCGACGCCCTCCTCATCATCGACATGCAAACCGACTTCATGCCCGGCGGCCCGCTCGCCGTCACCGGCGGCGACGAGATCGTCCCCGGCATCAATCGCCTCGCCGAGCGCTTCGACCACGTCATCCTGACCCAGGACTGGCACCCTGCAGGCCACATCTCCTTCGCCTCCACCCACGGCATGCAACCCTTTCCGGGCGGAGTTCAGACCACCGTCCAAACCCCCTACGGCGCCCAGCACCTCTGGCCCGATCACTGCGTCCAGGGCACTCCCGGAGCCGGCCTCCACCCCGACCTCCACATCCGCCACGCCGAACTCATCCTCCGCAAAGGCTTCCGCCGCTCCATCGACAGCTACTCCGCCTTCACCGAAAACGATGGCGCCACCCCCACCGGCCTCACCGGATACCTGCGCGAGCGCGCCCTCACCCGCCTCTTCTTCGCCGGCCTCGCCTTCGACTTCTGCGTCGGCTTCTCCGCCATCGCCGCCGCCCAGCTCGGCTTCGAAGCCATCGTCCTCGAAGACCTCACCCGCGCCGTCAACCTCCCCGGCACCGTCGAAACGACCAACCAGGCTTTCGCCGGCAAAGGTATCCTCCGCATTCCTGTCTCCTCGATCAAAGCATGAGCCATCTGCCTGACTGGGTCGAGACCGAGGCGACTGTCACCAGCTGCCGCTTCCAGTTCGCCCGTCTGAACACCCTCAGGCTCGGCATACAAACCGGGGAAAAGTTCCGCATCGCCTTCAGCTACCAGGCCGCCGGCCGCACCTACTCCGACGAGTTCCAGTCCCGCACCGCCATCCCGCAGGGCGATCGCCTCCCCATCGCCTACAATCCGCTCAACCCACAGCAAAACTCCAGAAATTCGAGGGGCGCCCGGGATCGCTCCTCCGCCCCACCCCCACTGATCGCCGTCGGCATCGCCGGCTCGCTGGTCCTCTCGCTCCTCTGGCTCGCTCTCCTCCGCGGCTGCAGCTAGCCGCCACCGCCTACAGGCCCAGCTCCGCCGCCCGCGCCTGCATCGCCAGCAAACACGTCCCTACATGCTCCTCCAGCGGGACCCCCAGCAGCTCCGCCCCCCGCACGATGTCCTCCCGCTTCACCGCCCGCGCAAACGCCTTGTCCTTCATCTTCTTCGTCACCCCCGCCACCTCGACGTCGGCGATGCTCCGCGTCGGCTTCACCAGCGCACACGCCGTCAAGAATCCCGCCAGCTCATCGCACGCAAACACCGCTCGATCTAGATGCGTCTCCGGCTTCACGCCCGAGTAGTCCGCGTGCGCCAGGATCGCGTGCAGGATCTCCTCCGGCCAACCCTGCTCCCGAAGCGCCTTCACGCCCACAAACGGGTGCTCCTCGGTAGACGGATGCCGCTCATAGTCCATGTCGTGCAGCAGACCCGCACAGGTATACCTGTCCGCGAAGCTCTCTAGCTCCTCCCCCGATAGCTCCATCCGCAAACCCTCCATCCGCCCATACGCCTCCGTACACGCCGCCACCGACCTCGCATGCTTGCGCAAGCTGTCGCCCGCCGTCCACTCCTCCAGCAGCGCCCGCGCCGCCACACTCGTATACCGCTCCGTCTCGCCCATACGAAAGATTCTCGCACCGCACAGACACAAAGCCAGGAAGAGAGCGAAGACAGGAGAGCAGAGAGAAAGCAACACTGCCATCTCTGCCTGCCTACCTTCTTCGCCAGTCTGTCTCCACAACTTCTACCGCCTTCCTGTGTGCCCGGCCTGTTTGCTCTCTGCTTTCTGCCTCCTCTCTGTTCTGCCTGCCTTGCCTTTCTGCGTTCCTCCCTGCCTTTCCTGCCTTCCCTTGTTAACTCCCCAGATTCCACCTCCTGGTTTCTCCGTTTGTCTCTGGCATTTCTGGGGAATTGCCTCTTGACGTTCGGGTTACCCGGGTGTCACTCTAGGCACATCGCATCGCTCCGTTATCGGACGTGTGCCGCGGTCCTTGCTCTGGGTCCGCCCGCTACACACAACTTATGGCAACCATGATGGCTTCCGTTGAACAGCGAGAGGTCCTGCGCTGCGATCACTGCAAGCTCGTTCAGTTCCGGTCCCCCAGCACCACGTGCCGCCGTTGCAAGCTGTGCCTGGAGGTTGAGGTCCCGGAACGAGCACCCGCGCCCCTGGTGCTCGTTCCCCCATCGCCATCAGCCGACGGCAAGCTCCAGGTCGCCACCGCCGTCCGCGATCTGCGCCACGTTCGCAACCTGTCGCAGCGCCAGCTCGCGGCTCGCATGAACGTCCCCCGCACCTACATCTCCAAGATCGAGAACGGCAAGGCCATGCCGACGCTCTCCTCGCTCTCGCGCCTCGCCAACGCCCTCCAGGTCGATATCTCCGTCCTCCTGCGCGACTCCAACAACCGCCACAAGGATGAGACCGCCGTCCTCATGAACGATCCCTTCCTGGCCGAGATCGCCCACTTCGCCTCGCAGCTCGACGCCCTCCAGCGCTCGATTTTCCTCAACCACGTCCGCGAGCTCGCCGCCGGCCGCAAGCGCACCGCCTAGCCGCTCACGCTCCAAACCTCCCACCGCGGGCGGGTCTGCGCCTCTTGAGACATCGAGAGCAACGCCGGTCCACTCGCGGCCTCTCCCCTCCCAAACCCTTCCCCCTCCGTGTTGATTGCGCCGCCTGTATCGGTGTGCTAGCGTCTTCTTTGCGAGGTTGTCTTGCGCCCGTCTCCCCCCACACGCGTTCCGTCCAGACTGCACGAGCTCTCCCCCGATGAGCAGAGCATCTACGGGCAGCTCGACCCCGAGCGCATCCCCCAGCACGTCGCCATCATCATGGACGGCAACGGCCGCTGGGCCGGCAAGCGCGCCCTCAAACGCTTCCTCGGCCACCAGCAGGGCGCCGAAAGCGTCCAGTTCGTCGTCGAAACCGCCTCCCGCATCGACCTGCCCTTCCTCACCCTCTACGCCTTCTCGCTCGAAAACAACCTCCGCCGACCCAAGTCCGAGGTCAGCTTCCTGATGAAGCTGCTCAAGAGCTACCTCATCGGCAACGTCAAGCGCATGAACGACAACAACGTGCGCATGAACTATATCGGCCGCACCCACGAGCTCCCAGCCGAGGTCCAGGACACCATGCAGTGGGCCATGGAGTCCACCGGCAAAAACACCGGCACCACCCTCACCCTCGCCCTCAACTACGGCGCCCGCACCGAGATCGTCGACGCCCTCCGCAAGATCCTCGCCGACCTCACCGCCGAGGCCCACGGCAACGGCTGCTCGCTCGAAGACCTCCTCGGCGCCGGCGCCCTCGACCGCCTCGACGAGCCCGACATCTCCCGCGCCCTCTACACCGCGCGCATGCCCGACCCCGACCTCGTCATCCGCACCTCCGGCGAGCAGCGCATCTCGAACTTCCTCCTCTGGCAGATCGCCTACGCCGAGATCCTCATCACCGACCGCCTCTGGCCCGACTTCCGCGGCATCCACCTCCTCGAAGCCATCGCCGACTACCAGCGCCGCGAACGCCGCTACGGCGGCCTAGGCGAAAACCAGACCGACGAAAACGTGAGCACCCTCGAACCCGCCGACCAGGTCGCAGACGAAATCAAGCACGAGCTCGACCCCCACCCAACCCCCGCCCTAACCCGTCGCTAATCTCGCAGAAGTTCCCTCAAGATAGCAAGCAGCGGTGAAATCGACTTTCGACTTGATGACACCGCGAGTGGATGACGAGAAGCGCCCTTTCAGGGACAACTTAAGGCAGCTAATCTTGTTGCTTGCTCAAAACATCATGTTGAAATGCGATGATCGCGGCCAGCCAGATCTTTCGTCCCGTGTCTGAGAGCAACTCGCTGACGGACAGGAACCCAGGTCCGGCTTTACGCAGGTTCCAGCCTGCCCCTGATCCGAGGGGAGCTACGTAAGCCGCCGGAGTAATCTTGGCGAGGCTCTCCAGATATCTGTGACTCTCATCCGTCAGGTTCAGGTTCCACGCCTGCTGTCCGTGGTAGTCCATCCACAACTCACCCTTCTTACTTATGGTGCCAAGATTCCAGCTTCCTGAGTCCTTCGTCCAGCGAAGGGTCAAGGTTTTCGCCGTGATATCCGGCTTCACGCCACGAGGTTCTATCTCCGCGAGGAATGCCTGCAGATTAGCCTTGGTCCCTGGCGCCGCGGAATCCAGACTCTCGTAGAAGCTTTCAGAACTAATCGTGCTCGCAAGCGCCGCACCACCATGCCTAACATCTGGCGGCCGAACTTCGAGTCGCGAATCGTTTAGTACCACTATGCCGCGTTCGATGTTAGTTGTTCCTCCAAGAATCCGAGATTGCGCTATCACACCCCCTTCCGGCCCCGGAAGTTGGAAAATGGCAAGCTCCACTAGACATAATCTGAAATGCAGACCCGCATGTTTCTGCAGGAACTCCGCCATCGATTCCAACCCTTCCCTGATCCCGTCTCCAACGATGATCAGCAGGATTCGCCCCCGTCGCAGTGTTCGTGTTACCGCGTCGTGGAAAGCCGCCTCATCTCTTTCTTCGCCGGCGGATACCATGTGAAAGAGCGTTCGTTTCTCCTCGGAGGTGGCTTGGCGCGTAAGTTGCGCTCGGAGGACAGCAGATTCGAAGGCCTCATAACTGAGCGTACTGAGTTCACTCGCATAATCGACAATTTGTGCGATGACCTTCCGCCTGGCCTCGGGATTCCGCCACAATTTACATTCCACGATTGCGATATCGCCGTTGGGCGTGACAAATACGTTATCGACGTACCCTGCTTTAAGCGGAAGCTCGCGACAAACCGGCACCATATCGTCAAAGACCGGCTCTACCTGAGCAACAGGTAACAGGCCGGGATGCCTCATGACGAGATCTTGTAGCCAAATCTCATCGTATTTCTGCCGTTCGCTGCCCTGTACGAACGAGATGCGTTGAAGTTTTGTAGCAGGTGAATCCTTCAGCAAGCTTGCAATCAGGATGGTGTCCCCGTAATGCGCAAGATCGGCCATGACGTGCAGCGTAGCGTATGAGCTTGCCATGGTCAACGATACGGAATACGCAAATTCGATCAGTAACTTGAAGTCAGCTGGCGTGAACTTATGGCTGGCTCTCAGATGAGCGGCAATCCGGAAGCTCGTGACCAGAACCCGGCCATGTATCCTTGCCACTGACCCCGCAATGAAACGCATCCTCACCGCCCTCATCCTGATCGCCGCCGTCCTAGCCCTCTTCTTCTTCGGCCAGCTCTGGATGATCACCCTCTTCGCCGCCATCGTCGCCGAGCTCGCCGCCTTCGAGTACCTCCAGCTCGCCGCCGTCGGCGCCCGCACCCACGGCGCCACCCTCCGCATCCCCATCGGCTGGATGGCCCTCGCCACCGCCCTCGCGTTTGTCGTCACCCTCCCCAACTTCCCCGTCGAGGCTCAGCTCCCCGTTCTCAGCGCCCTCACCCTCGCCCTCTTCGCCTGGAACGGCTTCCGCTCGCCCCTCCACCAGGTCCTGCCGGACACCGCGCAGGGTCTCTTCGGCCTCCTCTGGATCGCCTACCCCCTCACCCTCGTCCCCCTGCTCTGGAAGGGGGAGGACGGCATCGCCCTTGTCCTCCTCCTCATGCTCTCCGTCTGGGCCGGAGACACCGCCGCCCTCTACGTCGGCCGAGCCTTCGGCCGCCACAAGCTCGCCCCCCGCCTCTCCCCCGGCAAAACCTGGGAAGGCTCCGTCGCCTCCATCCTCGCCTCGCTCTGCGCTGCCGGTCTCCTGATCGTCATCGCAGACCAGCTCTCCGTCCGCGGCAACACCCTCATCCACATCTCCGAGCCCGTCTGGCAAACCCTCTCCATCGCCGCCATCCTCAACATCGCCGCCCAGCTCGGCGACCTCCTCGAGTCCGCCGTCAAGCGCGGCGCCGGCGTCAAAGACTCCGGAACCATGCTCCCCGGTCACGGCGGCATCCTCGACCGCATCGACGCCCTCCTCCTCGCCGCCCCCGTCCTCTGGTTCACCCTCATCCTCAAGGAGACCTTCGGCCTGGGCCGCTTCTAACCAAGCTCCGAGACACCCCAGCGTGCCGAAACGCATCGTCTCCAGCTTCACCGTCACACGGACAGCACCGGTTCACTGCTCGGTGCGAGCGGCTCCCGAAAACCCGGTCAGCGGTTTGTCGTGCTGCTTGATCGCCTCTCCCATCAGCTTCGGAAAGAACGGATACGGGTTCACCTGCGCGTCATTGAACAGACCGTATCCGCTCGCCATGCCAACCGTGATCACCAGGATCAGAGCGTTCCGTTCGGCAGCGCTGACCACCAGTTGCTCCCCCGGCAGATGCATCGAGAGCACTCCCAGAGCAAGGTACGCGTCCACCAGGACCCAGCTATTCCAACGCACCTGATCCAGTCCCACCAGGTGCAGCAAGAGCGGGCTGAAGATCCCGAGCAGAACCGCCAGCCTCACCCACTTCCTCTGTCCCGGCCCACTTGCCTCCGGAGATCTCTGCCGCACCAGGCGCATGCAGAAGTGCAGCAGCAAAACCAGTGCCGGCCCCAGCACACAGATCGAGACAGCCTGGTACGTCCACCACAGATACTGATGCCAACCGAAACTGCTCATCATCTGCAGGTTTCCCGCAAGCGAGTTCGTCAGTACCTGAAAGAAATCTTCTCGAACCACGAAGTCCGCGCGATTCCAGATGGAATCCGCGAAAGCGTCCACCTGCTCCGGAGACATCGGTGCCCGTAGCGAGGTCAACGAGGTCACCGCGCCTGCGACGACTGCAAGAATCAGACCGAAACTCCAGACGCGCCGGCGCCCTTGCGGCCACTCCAAACCCTCCAGAAAGAAGCTGAGGAGCAGGACCGGCGTAAACAGCAGCAGAAAACCCTCATGGATCAGTAAGCCGGCAACTAGGAGTGGAAGTGCCAGCAAAAAACGCAGGCGAGCCGCCCGCACCAGCAGCAGCCCGACCGCAATCGCCGCATCCGGAATATCGCTATACCCCACGATGTGAAACAGGTAGGTCACCGCATAGCTCCCTGCAAACAGCGCCGGAACAGCACCCGTGCCAACTCGCTCGACCAACCCGCTTCGCCGCGTAAACACCGCCAGCAGCAGAAGCAGCAGACCCAGTTCCACGAAGTAGGTCATGCTCAGCGTGCGCTGGTGGACGATGCCGAATGCGCCGTAGATGGCGCCGAGCAAACCGCGCTTCACGAAGCCGTGGCTATAGTCCACCAGAGACTGCGTGAAGCACCACGTTCCCGGCTCCCGCAAACCCTTCAATGCGGCAAATATGCCCAGCACCACCGTGAACAGCGACCAGAACCTGCTCGCGTCACCCATCCAGGCGACCCAACCGGCAACGCGCGGCACCTCAGCTTCTTTCGCACCCAGCATAGCTTCCACTTCACGCTACTACACACCGAACCCACCGGAACTCCCGCTCCCTGCATCGCGAGTGCTCCCACAATCGCGAGACCTCTCCCGGCAATCTCCTTTCGCATCTCCCCGATCTGCGAAAATAGGCACCGTGAAGAAGCTCGCGATCCTCGGCTCCACCGGCTCCATCGGCACCTCCACGCTCTCTCTCTGCGAGTCCTTCCCCGACCTCTACCAGCCCATCGCCCTCGCCGCCGGCCGCAACCTCGACGCCGCCCTCGCCCAGTGCCTCCGCTGGCGACCACGCCTCATCTCCGTCGCCACCGAAGACCTCGCCGCCGACCTTGCCTTGCGCCTCAAACAGAACGGCCTGACCGGCACCGAAGTCCTCCACGGCACCCCCGGCACGGTCGCCGTCGCCACCCACCCCGAGGTCGACTTCGTCGTCTCCGCCATCGTCGGCGTCGCCGGCCTCGAAGCCACCTACGCCGCCATCCGCGCCGGAAAAACCGTCGGCCTCGCCAACAAGGAGTGCCTCGTCGCCGCCGGCGACCTCATCCTCCGCGCCGCCCGCGAAGGCAACGTCGCCCTCCTCCCCATCGACTCCGAGCACAACGCCGTCCACCAGGCCATGCGCGCCGGCAAACACTCCGAGGTCAAGCAGATCTGGCTCACCGCATCCGGCGGTCCCTTCCGCAACACGCCTCTCGATCAGTTCGGAAGCATCACCCCCCAGCAAGCCCTAAAGCACCCCACCTGGATCATGGGCCAGCGCATCACCATCGACTCCGCGACCATGATGAACAAGGGCTTCGAGGTCATCGAAGCCTGCCGCCTCTTCGACCTGCCGCCCGAAAAGGTTCGCGTCACCGTCCACCCCCAGTCCACCGTTCACTCACTGGTCGAGTTCATCGACGGCTCCATCCTCGCGCAGATCTCCGTCACCGATATGCGCCTCCCCATCCTCTACGCGCTCTCGTTTCCCGACCGCCCCGCCGCACCTCCCGTCACCCCCACCGCCCCGTCCCTCACCTTCGACCTCGCCGCCCTCGCTCACCTGGACTTCGCCCCGCCTGACCTCGACCGCTTCCCCTGCCTCCGCCTCGCCTACCAGGCCGCCCCGAGCCCCTCCGCCTGCATCGCTCTCAACGCCGCCGACGAGATCGCCGTCGCCGCCTTCCTCGAAGGCCGCATCCCCTTCCTCGGCATCCCGCGTACAATCGAACAGGTGTTGAGCCATACCCCTTCCGCCGCGCCGACGTCTATTCAGGAGGTGCTCGAGGCCGACCAGGCTGCCCGCATCCGCGCCGCGGAGCTCCTCGCGCAACCTACCCTCGCCGGCGCCTGACGCCCGCTCTCCCCAAGAGGTCCGTTCCCCCGCATGTCCACCGTCATCGAACTCCTCCTCGTCCTCGGCATCATGGTTCTCGTCCACGAGTTCGGCCACTTCGCCGTCGCCAAGCTCTGCGGCATCCGCGTCGAAACCTTCTCGATCGGCTTCGGCAAGCGCCTCTTCGGCTTCAAGCGCGGGGACACCGACTACCGCATCTCCGTCCTCCCGCTCGGCGGATACGTTAAGATGGCCGGCGACAATCCCGGCGAAGCTCCCTCCGGCGATCCCGGAGAGTTCAACGCCCACCCCCGCTGGCAGCGCATCCTGGTCGCCCTCGCCGGTCCCATCTCCAACTTCATCCTCGCCTTTGCCCTCATGACCGGCGTCTCCATGCTCCACAACGAGGTGCAGGAGTACCTCAGCCAGCCCGCCCACACCGACTACGTTCCTCAGAAATCCGCCCTCTCCCGCACCGGCCTCCAGTCCGGCGACACCATCGTCCACTACGACAACGTCGAGAACCCCACCTGGGATCAGGTCGGCGTGCGCTCCGTTCTCAACCTCAACCAGACGATTCCCCTCTCCTACCTCCACGACGGCCACCGCGTCGACACCACCCTGACCGTCGAGAACAAGGGCACCGCCGAAAACTTCTCGCTCGAGAAGCTCGGCTTCATCCCAAAGATGCAGCAGACGCCCGTCCAGGTGTTAAGCACCACCGGTGAGGAGACCCTCCCCGCCGCCCGCGCCGGCATGGAGGCCGGTGACCAGATTGAGTCCATCGACGGCCTCCATCTCCACTCCGTCGTCGCCCTCCTCGCCTACCTCCAGGACAGCGCCGGCAAGCCCGTCTCGCTCGTCATCAATCGCCACGGCGCCAGCATCCCCATCCATCTCACACCCGTTCTCGGCGACGCCGGCGACGGCACCAAGTACTTCCAGCTCGGCTTCCACCCCATGCAGCCGCCCGCCAAGGTCGAACACCTTCCCTTCGATCAGGCCGTCGTCGCTGCCTGGAAGTTCAACAAAAAAGCCTCCCTCCTCATCGGCGAAGTCCTCCACCGCATGTTCACCCGTCAGGTCTCCGTCCGCTCCCTCTCGGGGCCTATCGGTATCGGCGGCCAAATTCACGAGGCCGTCCAGATGCCCGGATGGATGCCGCTCATCGGTACCATGGCCCTGATCTCGCTCAACCTCGGCATCTTCAACCTCCTTCCCATCCCCCTGCTCGACGGCGGCATGATCCTCTTCCTGCTCATCGAGTCCGTCATCCGCCGCGACGTCAACCAGCAGATCAAGGAGCGCGTCTACCAGGTCGCCTTCGTCTGCCTCATCATGTTTGCCGCCTTCGTCATCTTCAACGACATCACCAAACTCAGCCTCTTCTCCAAACTCAAGCCCTGAGGCCCCTCACTCCGCCCGCAGCTCCGCCACAATCTCCGCCGCCGCCGTCCGCGCCGCATCCTCTCGCTCCGGAGGGAAGCTGATCGCGCCCACCCGCGCATGCCCCCCACCACCATACCGCTCGCAGATCGCCGCCAGGTTCACCAGCTCGCCCACCGGCCTCGTCGTCCAGGGATTCGTTCCCACCGCCACCTTCGTCCGAAAGCTCGACCGGCTCAGACCCACGTTGTACGTCCCCTCCGGATGGAGATAGTACGGGATGAACTTGTTGTATCCCTCCGTGGGCTGATCCGTGATGTCGAAGGTGATCACACCCCCGTCCACCCTGGCCCGCTCCCGGATCAGCGCAATCCCCTCCTCATGCCGCCTCATCAAAGGCCCCATCTGCTCCTGCACAAACGTCTGGTCCAGCACCTCCTGCAGGCTCATCTCCGTCAGCAGCGGGATGATCCTCCGCACCAGCCCCTCATCGGTCGAGCTCTCGATCACCATCGTCAGCTTCATCGCCGGCTCCAGCATCTCGACTGCCGCCTTCGCGCTGGCGTACTTCGCCCCGTCCACGATGTTCGCCCAGTAAATCAACTCCCGCAGCGGCTCCATATCCATCCCGAACCGCGTACTTGCCACATGCGCGATCAGCCCCGTGCACGAGGTGTAGCTCGCATCGAAGAACTTCCGCATCGCCTCCGGCCCCGGCGTCCCATCCGCGTTCCATTGCCCCCGCGCAAAGCTCGCCTGATCCTCCGCCGACAGAAGCGCACTCAGATGATGGTCGAACCACCACGTCACCCGCGGCGACGCCGAATACTTGAAGTCAACAATCGCATTCTCCTGATCGTCCCCGAACTCACCCTCCTCGAACAGCGCTCCCGCCCGGTGCACCAGCCCCCGATACTGATACGCCGCCGCACCCCCGGCACACTCCCGGTGAAACCGCGTAAACAGCGACGCCGAGCACGCCCCATCGAAACAGTGATCATGGTAAAAAACTCGCAAAGCACCTCCCCAACCGATCGCGGCTGCCCTCACGCGAAGTCTCCAGCATAAGTCCACCCGTCGTGCTGTCAACCGGCATCGCAACGTCGTCCCACGCGTACAATCCCCGAGACTACCGCATCAGCCGAGGTCCCTATCCCTCCCGAAGACATCCACGCCACCTCCGAGACTATCCCCGAAAGCAGCCCGGACCTCCCACCCGCACCGCCCAGCTCGCCCGCCCTCCGGTCCATCCTCCTCGGCAGTGACGGCCTGCGCGCCGGCTGGAGCCTCCTCCTGTTCATCGCTCTGCTCGCCGTCCTCTTCCTTCCGCTCCAAGCCGCTCTCCGCCACCAACGCCCCGCAACCACAGCGGCCGCCACCTCCCCCAGCCGTCCGGCCGAGCTCCCCGCCTCCGGCACCATCCGCCAGGACGGCATCCTCTTCCTCGTCGTCCTCCTCAGCTCGGTCGCCCTCTCCCGCATCGAGCGTCGTCCGCTCTCCGCCTACGGCCTCGGCCTCACCCGCGGCGCCCCGCGCCAGTTCCTCGCCGGCCTCCTCTGGGGCCTCGTCTTCCTCTCGCTCCTCGTCCTCCTCCTCCGCTCCACCCATCTGCTCCTCTTCAGCGGCCAGCTCCTCTCCGGCCTCGCCATCCTCCGCTTCGGCGGGGAGTGGGCCGTCGGCTTCCTCCTCGTCGGCCTCTTTGAGGAGTACTTCCTCCGCGGCTTCCTCCAGTTCACCCTCGCGCGTGGCCTTTCCGGCCTCTTCGGCGCCATCCTCAAAACCCCCTACCGCGACGCCCTCGGCTTCTGGATCGCCGCCCTCTTCCTCTCCTTCGTCTTCGGCCTCGGTCACCGCTCCAACCCCGGCGAGTCCTCGATCGGCCTCCTCACCGCCGGCGCCGCCGCCCTCGTCTTCAACCTCAGCCTCTGGCGCACCGGCTCCCTCTGGTGGGCCATCGGCTTCCACGCCACTTGGGACTGGGCCCAGTCCTTCCTCTACGGCGTCCCCGACAGCGGCCTCATGATGCAGCACCACCTCCTCGCCTCCCACCCCGCCGGCCGGCCCCTCCTCTCCGGCGGCCTCACCGGCCCCGAAGGCAGCCTCTTCGTCCTTCCCCTCCTCGCCCTGGTCTCCGCCGTCATCTGGAAGACCCTCCCCCAATCTTCCCAATCCTTCGCACACCGATCCCTCACCAGCCAATCCCTCAGCAACCGGGAGCCCGCCACCCGATTACACTGAAGGCAACCGCATGCCGTCGCAGCACCCACTCCCCCCAGAGCCCCTCGCCTCTTTACGTCAGCCGCGATCCGGCGAGCCCTCGCTCGACCCGAGCCACCCCCACGACGCCCACGCCCACCCCCCCGACACCGAAACTCCCGCTCGAATCCCACGGCCCTCCCGGCGCAACCTCCGCCTCCTCGCCCTCATCGCCATCCTCCTCGCCGCTCTTGCCGTCGGAGCCGTCCTCGCCGGCCGCATATGGCTCCGCAACACCATGCGCGCCAGCCTCCCGCAGATCGATGGCACTCTCTTCGTCTCCGGCCTCAGCGCCCCCGTCACCGTCGACCGCGACGCCCACGGCGTTCCCACCCTCCGTGCGCAGACAATCGACGATCTCGTCTTCGCCCAGGCCTTCATCACCGCCGGCGACCGCCTCTTTCAGATGGACGCCCTCCGCCGCCACGCCGCCGGTGAACTCGCCGAGATCTTCGGCTCCAGCCTCCTCGAGCACGACCGCTCCCAGCGCACCCTCCAGATCCGCACCACCGCGGACGCCGCCCTCGCCCAACTCCCGCCCGCCCAGCTCCACGCCCTCGAGGTCTACGCCCGCGGCGTCAATGCCGGCATCGACGCCCAGCGCGCCCATCTCCCCATCGAGTTCCGCCTGCTCAGCTACCAGCCCCGTCCCTGGCTCCCCCGCGACAGCCTCCTCGTCGCCCTGGTGATGTTCGAAGACCTCACCAACCGCTTCCCCGAAAAACTCAACCGCGAAGCCCTCACCGCCCGCCTC
>JAABUO010000137.1_pt1 | contig 79145 bp, 82 predicted proteins | sample 5559291 | NCBI WGS metagenome assembly JAABUO01 (sample SAMN10711878, study PRJNA513372) | rock metagenome | isolation source: Antarctica rocks | place: Antarctica: Victoria Land, Finger Mt sud
TCCGCCCCCTCCCTCCTCTCCGCCCTGCACCCACTCCTCCACTCCCTCAAACCCCGCGACACCTACCACCTAACCACCCTCCTCGAGCTCCTCATCCGCCTCGCCATCCTCACCGCCGGCGCCCCCGCCCTTCAATCCCTCACCTCCGCCCTCCTCTCAACCCACACCCTCCACACCCTCCTCTCCGCCCTCGAATCCGCCCACGAAGCCCACCAAACCACCGGCCCCAACCGCCTCCCCTCCCCCCTCGACCCCCTTGTCGAAACAGACTACCTCAATATCCTCGCCCGCCTCGCCGTCGCCAGCCCGCAGCTCTTCATCCACGCCCTCACCGCCGTCGCACCCTCCCTCGGCGAGCGCTTCGACACCACCATCGCCTGGCTGCTTACCGAGTGGCTCGCGCACATGGACAACATCGGGCACCCGGACCGGCGGAAACTGCACGTGCTGGCGCTCACGGCGCTGTTCACTACGGCGCAACCGTGGATCCTGCGGCGGCTGCAGGAGTTGATGTCGCTGTGGACGGATGTGATTAGTGAGCTGGTGGATGAGGAGACGGGGCGGGATACGATGACGGGGTGGGAAGATGCGGAGGGGAGGAAGGAGGGGGAGACGGCGAAGGAGGAGAGGATGCGCAGAGTTGAGGCGGAGGATGTGGTGCGGAGGGTTGATATCAAGGGGGCGGTGAGGGGTGCGGTGGAGGGCGTGGTTGCGCTGGTTGGGAGGGAGGAGTTTGAGCGCTGGGCGGGGGATGTGGATGCGGATGTTGTGAGGGCGTTTGGGGCGCTGGGGGTCGTATAGACGAGGAGAAGTTGAGGTTGAAAATTGGAAGGCGTGGCTTGCTTCATAATTTAAGGGGACGCCTGTTTTAGCAGTATCCTATTTCCTCATCCGTTCAGGCATCTAGAAATGGCTCGTAGAAGCATGATCTTCGCAACCTTTCGATAAGCATAAGCAAGTAGGAGGAGGCATACGCAAGTATGAAGAAGTATAACGGCTTCTCTGCTAGAGGAAACAGTATGGTGGCCAGCTGGAATCCACTTCATATACCCTGCAGCTTCGGCATTTCAGGAGTAGAATAGACTGGAAGAAAACGAAGTTGCGATCCGGATTCAAATGAACAAGGGAGGGAAGAGCTGTTGTAGTTTCACAACATGTTAACCCACCAAGAGCGATCCAGAATGGGGGTTTCAGCACGATTACTTCGATATGCGCCAAGACTCTGAAGCCCCAGTCACGTGAAACGTGCTTTCGTCTGCAAGCTTCCGTATACTTGATATTCTCACTTGAAAGACAAATAAAGCTACTCGAAAAGTGTGGGAGCATTCCAGGAACTTTCGGGGGTCCTGATCTTCATGGCTGTTGTTCGCTCCATTCCTAGCGCTGCTTTATTTGTTTCGTACAAGAGATGCATGATCAGTCGTTCAGACCTCCCCACTCTCCATCGCTGGCCGCCTCAACGTTGGAAGACTCCCGGTGCAATATCTTCGTTCCCTGGGTAGAAGCACCCTTCCGCCTATTTTCCAGCCTCCGATCGTAGCCACTCTTGGTGCTGATCCTCGCCCGCCTCGCCATCTTCCCACCCTCTTTCCCCTCAAAGACCCTCCGACTCTCCACACCTTTCTGCTTCAGCTCTTTCTTCATCTTCTTACTGACAGACGGCAAAGCATCCAGGAACCATTTCTGCAGATTGTGCCCACCTTCTGCACTCCCTTCGGTTCGGGCCTGCGCTTTCTCACTGGCGGCGATAACGTTGGCGATGTTCTTCACATACGGGATGTCCTCTTTCGTATACAGCGTCACAGCGACACCCCCCTCTCTGCCTTGGCGGCCGGTCCTTCCAACACGATGCACGTACGAGGCCCCGGTGTTGGGGATATCGTAGTTGACGACGCCGTTCATGCCCCTGAAATCTATTCCTCGAGAGAGGAGGTCCGTGGTGATGAGCACCCAGATCTCTCCCTTGCGGAAGCCAGCCATGATGGCCGAGCGGGCGTGGTCGGAGAGATCGGAGTGCAGAACGGCGATCCTTGAGGAGCCGCCTGCTTCGGGAGGGATGTCGTACAGGAGTTCGGAGTGCAGAGCTATGGCTCGTTGGATGGTTTGGGTGAAGATGAGGAAGGGCGGCTGGAGGGATGGACCTTGTTCGTCGGATGGTGCGGAGGGGTGGAGCAGTTGGCGCAGGGCGAGGAGCTTGCCGTGTTCGATTGCGGCGTATGTGAGGCGGTGGGATATGTTGGGGATGGCAGAGTCTTTGAGACCTACGACCACGCGAAGGAGGAAATGGGAGGTAGAGCTGAGCTTGAGGTTACGCCTTCGGTCAAGAATGGTGTCTTGTGCTAATGATTCGATTGATGAGCCGATCGTCGCGGACCAGAACGAGGTCTGGAGTTCGGGGTTGTTGCAGGCTTGCCAAATACCTAGCGTCTGCGACCGGAAGAGTGGGTCGAGCAGTACGTCAGCTTCGTCAAGGACAAGGTAACGTAGGGTGGGCAGCAGAGTCACTGGCGAGCTAGAGCCCCCCTTCAAGGCATTCAGAAGTATCATAGGCGTGCTGACGAGAATGTCTGCCTTGACGACCGTGCCAGGGCCCTGCTCTCCCTGAGCGTCATTGATCTCATCTGCTGAGCCGACGACCGTATTCTCTTCCAGGTTCTGGGGGTCTGCATGTAATTTCATACCCTTTCTCATGGACGAGACTCTGATACCGGTGCCAACGGCCAATTTTCGGCCTTCGTTTACAATCTGGTCGGCAAGCTCATGTGTAGGTGCAATGACCAGTGCCTGAAGTTCACGATCCTCCTTCTTCTCAGCTCCCGACTTCCTGCTTGTACGTCGTCTTTCAAGAAGGCCATGCAGTATATTGACCATGAACGCAAGCGTCTTGCCGCTGCCCGTTGGAGCCACTGTGAGGAGGTCGACTTGAGATTGTTTGTATTTCTTCTCCTTCTTCGACGTTGATGGCGCCAACCCTCGATCTTTGTCGGAGCCTAGTAGCAACGGTAGGCTCCCTATTTGAACTTCGGTGGGGTGCCTGAACCCTTGGGCATCCAAGTTCTCTGCTAGCCTTCTGGAAATACCGTACTTAATTCGCAGCTGTGTGAATGATATTAAGGGCTGTGGTGAAAGCTGAGGGTGCGTATCTTTGTTCTGAGCTGCTTGGTTTACTCCTCGACTCGCTGCTTTCTTCTCTGCTTTTTTGTCTCTATCGGACTTCAGCAGCGTAATCTTGACCTTGTTGCGCTTCAGTATTCTCCGACACTCGTCTTCCTCTATTGTTTGAAGCCCAGTTTCGAGGTGCCCATTTACGATTGGAGAGACGTGTTTCTCATTTTTTGCAGGCTTCTCTGCAGAAGATGAAGCCCCCTTTATGTTTTCAAAATAATCTAGACCAACTGATGGTTCCGAAATTTGGTGCTGAGTTCCTTCGGACCTCTTGCGCTTGATTCCACGAGGCTGAATCTGCTCTGTGGCATGTAGTGTCGCCGCATGCTTATCTGGAGGATGGCTCTCGACATACCCGCCCAAGGAAGAAGGGATCTTATGTTGTTGGACCTTTTTCGAGGATGGCGCCGATTTCTGTAGATTTGTAGACCTAGTAAGTATTTTGAAGACATCCATACTTTCTCAGAGTGTCGGTCTGTACAATGGACTAGAAACGCGATCATGCCATTGACGAGTACTACACTCTCAGCAACGATGGACCTTTGGCAGTCCGAGTGCAAGAGAAGAACCAAGCTACAATATTGAAAGCCAAGACCTTAACACCGAGGTATCGCCGTCCATATCTTATCAATCTTCAGACTCTTGAAGGACTTAAAGTTGAACGAAGTAATCCTTTGGTGTAGGAGTACCAATTGCCTGGGTCGCGATTCTAGCCACCACAAATGAGTATGTAAGACTTCAAGCTGTTCTACATTGCGACAACTCTATGGGGACATAGTACATATGTGCAACGGCTACACTTCTGCAGCTTTTCCGACCTTACCCTTCAGCGCGGAGATTGCCCCCTCTCACGTTTTCAAAGGTCTCTCGACAGATGCTGGTAGCTTTCCCTTGTCTAGTGATGAGGTGTTGCTGTCTCGTGGTGCTCCCTGTCCCCTCTGTAGCCTACCAACTTCATTCGCCCAATCATTTCTCCCACGGTGAAGAAACCTAAAATCTCTGCACCGATTACACCAGCAGAAGCGAGCTGTTTCCGGTCCATATTCCGTACTCTGCTCAGGATTCCTTCTGGAGTGGCGGCGCTCGAGGCCGTAGTTTCTGCGAATACGCTTGCGGGATGTCGGATGGCGTTGATGAGCGGCTGAGAGTACGATTGGAAGGCTTGTAGGCTCCTGGGTGAAAGGCATGTAAGTAGTGAACTCTTCACGAGTGCCATTGGCTTGTATAGAAACCACATACGGTGGGCTCATCTTTTGTCCTTGAAACACCAGCTTCGCGACTTCCAAGCCCACTTTTGAGTAATAGACTGTTGGTGGATACATTGCTATACGAAATCAGCGTCACTCGAACATTCCAATCGTCAAACAATTTGAAGTCAATGGGTTAACGCCACAAGAAACCTGTGAGGCATTCATGGGCGAAAATGATAGTCGTAGGCCAAAGGACCAGGTGACAGGATCAATTGGGCTTCATGAAACGTTGGTGTGCAGTACGGACAAAGAGACGCACATTGGACGAAGTTGATCAAGCTTCCGAGTCTTCCTCCAAGTCTATTCACAGTGTTGCTGACCCCTTGCGATGCACCACCCATAGCTGAGCCCGCTGACGACGTAACTCTTGAGAGACCGGATGAAGCTTTGGACGTCATGTTTGAAGCTGTCTCCTTTCCTTTCTCTGCGGTTTTGGAAACCGCTTGGGTAGCTTCCGAGGTGGTTGAAGCATGTCGGAGAGCCGTCCGACGTGCGACGACACGGTTGTGCCGAAGCATCAATCGCGACGGAGCCGACGACATCAGTCCTGGTGGTCGTTTTGTGACGAGGACGATGTGTCGAAGTATGGAGTCGGACAAGAAGCGGGTTGGTGGAGCGCTTCTATGAGGATTGAAGAACGGACTGCCGGAGTGAGAGGGAAAACGTTGGAAGAGCTTTGGCTTGATGAAGCTAGCTTCTGATTGGCCGGGATTTTACCACAGCTCGTGACGTGGTGCTGGACAGCTCTTTATCGAGAGACATCGTTCCACTGAACAGCTGTTATGGCAGCTGAAAGTCTATCTACATGAACGTTGGAATAATCATAATATAACTCACTTTCCACCATGGCGCGCCCCCGCCGTAGCTCCAATGCTTCCCTGGGTTCTGCGGTACCGGACCGTGAGCAGGTCAGATACCAGATGCCCATTGTCTCCATCTTCAATACTTACATTAGAAATTAGGAACTTGGGAGTATGTACGATTATCTTGCAAAAATTATCCTCATCGGACCCTCCGGTAGCGGCAAGTTCGTTCGTTCCCCATGCCCTCGGACAATTTTAGGCTTACAACTTCAGATCTTGCCTTCTCCACCGCATAGTTAAAGACGAATGTAAGTTCCAACGGAAACCCTGAGTATCAACCAGCTTACCCTTTAGTAGGGCGTGTTCTGTCCTCTCAGACAATCGGAGTAGAGTTCTCCTCCAAGATCATCAAAATCGGCACTGGGTCGCGGCGCAAACGTATCAAGCTTCAACTATGGGACACGGCAGGCACAGAACGGTTTCGATCCGTCGCACGCTCCTACTACCGTGGTGCTGCCGGCGCGATCCTGGTTTACGACCTCGCTTCTCACAGCTCCTTCTCTGCGCTACCCACCTTTCTCAACGATGCACGCGCCCTTGCCTCACCGAACCTGACCGTTCTCCTCGCCGGAAACAAATCCGATCTTCTCACAGATCAACATATCTACGACGACCATGTGCGGGAAACACAGCCAGCGAGGACGCCCAACAGCCCTTCAAGTCGGCACTCTTCCTTCCCCAACGACTCTTGGGGACACAACGGCTCCGCTAGGCTGAGCGCCTCTCAGACCGTTACGATTGCACCCGAGGGGCGCGAAATCCCAGTTGCGACCGTGTCGCAGTGGGCTTCGAGCAACAAAATCCCAGTCTCGGTGGAGGTCTCTGCATACAGTGGCGCCGGCGTCGAAGAACTATTCTCACGATTGGCGAGAATGATACTGACCAAAATCGAGCTCGGGGAGATTGATCCCGACGATCCCGCTAGCGGAATCCAATACGGAGATGCAAGCTGGAGAGGTGAAGACGGTCTGAGTGTGAAGAGCGGGGGTACAACGGTTAATGAAGAGGGTGGCCTTGGCAGGAGAAGACGGAAAGGTGGAAGAGGGAGAGCCGCTACAGGAGGTTGGGCTGGTGGGATGAGAGAATGGGAGGCTGTGTTCAGACTAGATGGGGCAGGGCGAAGGAGGAGAGGCGGATGTTGTTGAGTTCCGCTCAAGTCTCATGTATAGGTAGGACCGCCTGTGTGTTGGCAATACCATGATACCCATTTCTATCCCGTGCCCCTGCACGAAGTGGTGCACCCATCCTTGGCATCTATGGAAGAACGCAAGAACGGAAAGTTGATGGACTGAATCACCTGTGGAGATTTGTGGCTAAAGAGGCAAACCGTTGAAGCACAACCGTCACCCGATCGAAAACCTAAGAGCAGGGCTCGGAGAAGGTCCTGAACATGTGTGATACGAGGAACCCCTGAAAAGTGCACTGTGCTGGCGCACGAGATACACCACGAAGCTGAGAAGCAGTACTTCACTCCTAAACTCCAGTATTTTGGAAAACCTCTACTCAAGCCGGTGTTTCTACAATCCACAGACAATCCAATCCGGACACCGAGGTCCCATGCTTTATGAAGGTCAAAAGACGGAATGACTGTTTGCCCCATGGGGCCTACGTTGGTCACGGTGCCTAACGTGAAGTTGTGTAACCGTTGAACCATTCATGATTCAAGGTTACTTGGGAAATTCTCATGGTCACTATTTACCCGGGCGTGCATTTCGGAAGAGCCGGCCTGGGTACATGTACTTTAGGAAAAAAGTTCTTTGGCCGGGTGTGACTAGAGGGAATCGACCGAAGCGGCAAATAGAACCACGTATGCAGTTCTGGGTCTTACCTAAATGTAAGTAAGAACCATTCCGTCGGGACCTTATAGAGCAATACGCCACACGTATCGTGTGGGAAGTAGATCGACACCTGTCAGACACTCAACCAGGCCAAGGACTGCGTGACCGTTAGCGAAAAGCTGTCTCGCAACCTGCAGCACCATCATCCCCGCCGAGCCCTTCAAGAACCAGCAGCCAACATGCTCCGCTCGCATAACCAACATCGCCGCCCAGTGGGCGAGCACCACCAGAGCGGCTAGATGGTGGCGCCGAACCATCTGATTGAAGTGATCGGATATATTGGCCGACCACGTCGCCAGTCCTTGCCACGCCGCTCCCGCCTCTTCGCTTGCAAAGCTGATGGAACAACATTCGATGACAGTGGTGATGGCTGATAGCGTAGCGGTGACATCCTGGGCGTTCTCGGGTCTTCCGAGCCCTTCGGCGATGCGAAAAGGGAGCACACGAAGAAGGTTGAGCAGCTCAGAAGGCGGTTTCTCGCCGGAAGAATACAAATGTGGGTATGTGATGAACTTCTCGTGTGTAGAAACCCCTGGACGGACAATTCCTCGTGATGTTCGTGGCCATCATTCCGGATGCCACTGTCACGAAGCACAGAGCCGGGGACGACGCACCTCGAATGGTGGACAGAATCGATAGCAATTTACTAGGAGCCACCAAGTCGAGCCAACGCCCATTGTGCACAACGTAGTAAACAATTGATCTGCTCCCCGGTCTTCTTAGCCTCCTTTCTCTTTCTCAGCGGCCTCGAGACCTGAATCACACCCTGTCGTCTGCCGCAACCCGGCAGAAGACTCAGAAGAGAATTGCAGACCTCGCTCGCGATGAATCCGCTTGGTCATTGTGTGGTCCGCAAGCGCGGCCAAATGGTGCGCAGAGATGGCCAGTAGACCACACATCCAGCCAACGACGCCGCAGGGTTCGGAGAACAACATGCATCTGCCAGGGGTGTTTTGCGGAGGGAGTATCCTGGATACCAGGTAGCGTGAGAGAAGTCATGGTGAGGAGATGATGAGAATAGGTAAGCGTTTTCAGGTTGAAGTCTGCTGGAGAAGGGCCTTGAGCGGTCCCGGGAGGGGCTGGCACACGTGGTAGTGGTGGCGGCGTCACTGTGATAGTACCGTGGCCCAAGATGACGCTGTTGGTGCGTCATTGCCGCGAGCTGCGCATACATAGTGTTCACGATTGCGCAAATACATACTAATGAGACAGACAATATCTCAATAATACAACTTGTCTCGGCCCCTTGTACACTTCCTAACCGCGTGTGCCGTGTAATCGTTGACATAGCTGAGCACCCCATTCGGCTCCAGAGAGTTAGCCAAGAGAATCAGAAGCCATGCTTCAGAAGATGATATGAGCTATTTGTCCCTTGGCTATGAGGTCGTTTGATGATAGGAATTGAGAAAGAAAAAGCTCCACATGTCGGCCTCGCGTTGATTACAACCATGAACAGGTCTTAATACAAAACAAATCTTGTAGCACTGCCTCTCTCTGTTAGTGGATGAGAGTTGATCTCATGTCTGCATCTAGAAATTCTACCGAGGCGAAGCAATAGATCGTATCAAGGGAGGGCGTCGCACACAGATAAGAAAGAGAGGATAACTACGAGAACATCATAAACCGATTCAGAATGCGCTTACATCGTTCATTGCCCCTGTGTCTTTCTCATTGATCAGATGGTCGGTGACTCGAGCAAATCTAGACATGAACAACTCTGCAAAATGTTCGCTGAGTTGACGGTGATTTGCTCGTCGTCGAGGAGAATCATCCGAAAGTGGCAAGATCGGGGAGAAGCACACCTTCTCCAAGGCGTTGTGGCTTTGTCGCATGGCATAGGTCAACCTCAGCAGCATCATCGGAAAGCACCAACCTCGTATCGCGCTTCTTCTTCTCGACACCATCTACCTATCTGCTCGACTGGGCCAGCATAGACGTTCAAACAGGATCGAGCCTATTTTCCCACTCACTTCTCGTAGCGTCTCAATGCCTATTTCTGATCCTCCAGCGTCTTCCTTACATACTTTGAGTTGTCCTTGATGCTAGCCTCCGCCTGGTGAGCTTCCTGCTGGCCCTTACCAGGAGCTTCTCCGCCGGTACTTCTTTCCAGCCCAAGGTGTTGAATGGAATAGAGGGGACTGTCGAGAAAGAATGTGGTAGTAGTAAACGTCTGGTCATAGGAGCCAGAATTGGCGGCACACCGCTTTCCTTTTATGTTCCATCACGGCAATCATCTTCGAGACCACCTTAACGAGGCTATGCGAGAAAGCGCGACGAGTAGTCTACTTTCCATTGATATAGGATGGTGTTGTGGGTTATGTTGTGATTATGAAATTCAAGCGTTTGTGCCTGGAGCAAGCATTGATCCATGCAAATATCGCACTGAATCTCAAGAGACAGAAGATATGCTTTTGAGTTATCCCTTATCTTGCTAAGAAAATAAAATGCCAATAGTCAGAGAAACTCACGTATCTCAAGCTCATCTTCAATATCTAGGTGATGTACCTTAAACACAATAGTAACGTGCCCATACAAAATTGGAGGCAAGTGGTAAATGAGCAGGGTTTACGGTACTTTAGCGCCCTTCCGCGATCCGCGAGGCAACGCTAAAATGTTATATGCTTGGCATGTTTGCTTGGCACAGTAATGGAAGACTGAATAACATTATGTTTTTGGCACGGGCACAGATTCCAAACCAATGAGTCAGGAGAACCACTTTACAAATATTTAGGGAAGCGTTAATAAACATCCGAGATGTTGTCGTCACCTGCCTCCCGTCAAGGACCGTATGCGCCGACGCCCCATAGCTACATGCCGAGCTCAACGCTCCAAGCAACCATCAGTCTAGACGAGGTTTGCCACAAGAGAAGCATCTCTGCTTCGGATCGAGCGACTGATGGAAGACTCAGGAAGTCAAGCTCGCGGAAACAGCTGCGGAACGGGACCTCATTGACTCGCTGGCGGAAATATATAGTATCATCATCACGCTCGATGGACTAGAGAAACACTACACCAAAGATTCGATAACCGAGTCTGAGTACACCGAAATTTGCAACCGGCTCTTAAAGCAGTACAAATCCATCCTCAAGGACGAGGCTGTCTCGCGGGAGTTCGGGGATCTAGAAACGTTCAAACGCCAATGGGATGTATGGATCCCCATTTTCATGCCGTCATCGCCATCTGCAAGTCTTCGTGCTGACTGGCGTAGTTGGAAGTTCCCCGCGCAACCGAACGTCTTCGTATCGGCCTTCCTGCTACCGTCGCAGATGCGCCATCCGCACAAGTTGCTGCGCCTCAGAACAACGGTTCTTCAGCAACCGGTCAGCAGATCCTTCTGGCAACGGAAAACTTCATCACCTTCCTCGACGCCTTGAAACTGAACATGCTCTCGAAAGACAGCTTGCATCCTCTCTTGTCCGAGGTTATACAATCTGTAAACCAGGTCACCAACATAGACTTCGAGAATAGGGGCAAGATCATCAGCTGGTTGATAAGGCTGAATGGTATGAGAGCCACAGAAGAGTTGAGTGAAGCAGAAGCAAGAGAGCTCTCTTTTGACATCGAAGGCGCCTATGCTGGCTTCAAAGGTACCCTGAAGTAGGATCGCCTTCTGTGGGCGGTCTTTGAAAACAAGAGTCGGCTTGTTCCGTCACACTTGAGGAGTCGACCTATATGCTACCTTAGAATGACTTCTAATCTCAGCTCAGCCGAGTCTAATCCGCGAGACCATGCTGCGTAGATAAGCAACGCCTAGGAGGAGTGAGTAGGTAGTAAGATGGTGAGGCCAACCCACATCTCCTCCGTCTGCATCGCCGCCTTGCTGATCATGATAGCCAGTAGGCTTGAGCGTATGAGAGTCTGTCGAAAACTCGGCTCAGGAAACCCCGCGCCGACTGGCGGTCGTTGTCCGCACTCTGGTTGTGGAGGGACACCAATCAGGAATCGAGGAGAAGCAGCGAATCCTGCGGGAAGCGGAGCTATGACCAGCCTTCTGTGAGCAGGTAATAAGTCCTGTAGGGGAGAGTCCGCCGGTGATATCCTGCAGACCATCGAGGGCGCTTTCGGAACGCAGGGTCAAGATACATAATACTTGCAGGAGTCGTCTTGCCAGCAAGGTCCAGCGTATCGGTCTATAAGCTGACGGTTGTCGTCCAGTAGAGTAATACCTAGTGTTCTCAATCTAACGTACTAGAGTACATCCCTCGAGCACACGCAAAGTAATGTACTTCTACCCATCATCCCATACAACCACCCCCACCCACACTAAGCCAGGGCACACCCGCGCTTAGCGCAGACATGGCTTGATGGTTTCTGTCGCCATCAACCAGAGGTACAACTTTACTTCATGCCATTTAGCAGTCTCGCATAGATCGGTCCGACAGGATCTTCATGCTCAGGGACATATTGAGGCCTGATCACTCACTATGGGACTTCACTACAACATGTAACGATGATCGGACGATGCGCCAAGGCCGTCTGACTTGGCAGCGCACAGCCCGCATGGGAAGCAAACCGGCATCCCTCGAGAGCAGCTGAGCCTGAGCCCCACGGTAGAAGCTTACCTTCTCCCCACTACTACTAGCTTCCAGCTCTCAAGTGTCTGATTCTTTCTTACTCTCCTACTTACTTCTACATTGTCTTCCCCATCTCCTGAAGTCTTCCCTGTATCCGAAGTGCAATTCCCAGACATGGGTCTCCTTAGACCTTCTTACGCCCTCGTGGCCTTCTCAGCTATCTTGATCCTACTATTAGCCACCCCAGCAGCGGCTTTTGGCGCTGGAAACATTGGTGAGCACTACAATATTTCTCATTTCAAGGGTCCTTGTACTTTTAGGTACTTGAGCACTAATATGAGCTCCAGCTTCAATTGCCCGTATTGAAGGACAAAACTGGCGCCATGGCGATATCGAAGATACCTTACTCAACATACTTATGTCACGTGCCGATGGAGGCAAGAAGTTTGGCAAGCTTGATGTCAAGCGGGTTTACTTTGGCAATTGGCTACGAGACTACAGCCAAGCTGTCGACGTTGGAACGGTCAAATACATAAGCGCAAATGCAATCACCTTTTTGCTATGGATACTCGGCTTCATGTCATTTGGCTATGGTGAGCTTGGATTGGTCTCGAGTTCGATCAAGCCTTCTAAAAAAGCGCAGCAACCAAAGAATTCGAGGTCACCATGGATCGCTTGGGCTGCTATAGGCCTGAAGAACACATCGATAATCCCAAAGACGTACGGTCGAGCATTGAAGCTATGTATCACTGAACGATGTATTGATGTATTTCTAGTATGCAGATAATCTAGATGCTCGTCAGTACGATAGACGGCTGCGAGGCCCGGTCGACGAGCGCCGAGAGCTTGCGATCAACCCTCAAACAGGTATGTCAATCAACGTCAAGCATTTGTGCCAACTTGTGCCATTCTTCCAATAATAAGGCCAATGCCGTCAAAGTTCTCAGGCTTTAGCAAGTTATCCTATGACGCAGCTTGGCATGGTTTCACATCTGCACTGCAACACCCTCCGATGCTATCGCGGTTAAATCCTTGCTGATTTTGAATAGGTCTCAAGAATTACATCTCTACCGAAAATATTGGCATTACGACCTCCGCCGGCCTCGTTCGTAATCTCTTTGGCCGCTGCATCCAGCTTGGAAGACAGTATGCACGAAGCCGCAACCAGGCAGATCTATACGAAGCTTTACGCCTGCTCGGGACTGGCTGCCATTGTCTCGAGGATTACTCAGCGCATTCAAATTACACAGAACTTGCACTGATAGAGCTTGGCGAACGAGAAGTCTTCCCGCACGTAGGTAGACGGACCCAATTGGTCCTTCCTGAGAATCGGCATTCCGTTTATCCAATCATAACCGGGACTTTCGGAGGCGTGGACTTCCTTCACAGTGTCATGGGCGAGTTTTCCGACAAGGCTACCCAGTCCGAGATTCAAGAGCTCCAAGGGACCATGGAACAGTCGCAAAATCAAGGAGATCAAAGTCTACTACAAGACCTTCTCAATCAAGTTCCTAGCGGACTGTTTGGTGGAAAAGATCAAGCTGGAAAAGCAGATGAGCTGCAGGCCAACGCACAGGCTGCGCAGATGCAGCACACGCACATTAGCCCTAGAGAACCAGAGGCATTTGTGAGGGAAATAGAACAAATACGTAAACAAGTCTATCCTATCCTTGAATGGCATGACGAGATGATGCAGTCTATCACGGAGGCTATCGAGAAGATACCTGTCTTACCTGCTCTTGTTGAGCAGCTACAAGGTGCGTGGACGCGTGGAAGGTCCCCAAAAGAGTGGCGGTCTAACTTGCCGCAGATCAGCTTAACATGTTTGTGTTTAGCCTTCTGGCCCCTTTTGTCCTACCGATCATCAACCAGGTCAAGACTGAATTGAACACTGGATCTTCAGAGATAATTCAGAGTAGCAAAGAAAAGCAGCTAGTTGTTTTCTATGACGACAATTCATCTAACCCTACCCATTCTATGCTGTCCAAGGACCACTTCTCCAATATACTTAATGAGCCTGCAGGAAAGATCGCCAGTCAGGTCCTGAAATGGGTTGTCCCCCAACTGATCAGCTGCTGGGATGATGAGCGCATTGATGTCGAAAGAACGCTTAACCGAATCATCCAGGGGGTCTTCCATCACCCCAATCTTCGGGATTTTGGAAATGATGGCGCTGTCGACGGCCGGCGCCTAATGTTTAGTGTCGTGCAACAGTGGTGGGGTTCCAAGGACGAGCAGGAGCGTAGGATTATACGTGATCAACTCTCTAGGGACGGCGTTGAGAAGGGACGCAACCACAAAGAAGGCGTCCACGATACGGGACATGGTTGTGGCAAACCGCTGGGAATGCCAACGACCAAAACGGCTAAAAGCTCTGGAGCACTTGGTGGACTTGCTGGCGGGGCTATCTTAGGGCAGATTGGCTCCGCCCTCGCCGGAGAATCCCGCTATGATGCAGGCTACTCTCGGAGCACTCAGTCAGGTGGCGGTGGCGGTGGCGGTGGCACGTCGGGGATTGGCAAGTTCGCGGAAGCAGCTGTGGGTGGAGGAGCAGTTGGCGGTATCGTTGGCGGTCTAGCTGGCGCCATAGGGGGCGACTTGTTAGGGGAGGCTTTCGGAGGCTCAAAGTCTGAAAAGAAAACCTATCAAAGCCAGAAGTTCGAAGAAGATGGTTCTTATACGCAATCTGTCACCGAGACTGGCTACCGACCGCAATATGGAGGTAATCAGCCTGCTTACGGGCAGGCTGAGTATTCCCAGACCCGCTTCTCTGGAGGCGGCCAGCGGCAAGAATACCAGCGCTACGAACAGGATGATCAGTATGGCCGTACTGGCTACGGAGAACGGATAACGCAGGAGTCTCGCCCAACGTACGGTGGAGGCTATGAACGGACGACCGAGAAACGGTATGAGCAGCCCGGGGGAGTTTGGGAATCAGAGGTCGTTCGTGAGGAACGAGACTCGAGGGGTCGAATGTTTCGAGAATCAAACGAATATGAGGGTCGAGGCGGCTTCAGTAGGGTTTCGGAATCGGAAAATTACCGTCAGGAAACGACCGAGAGCTTTGGCGGTCAGAGACGGGGTTCTGACGAAGACAATCATCGAACCCGAGATCACCGTGGCGACAACCGTTTCCAGGAGCAGCGATCTGAATACACTTCTGGTGGCTACGACCGCCCGGCGTTTGGAGGCCAAGATTATGGCGGACGACAAGAAGAGTTCGAGAGAAGGGAAGAATATCCGGGCCGGGAGGAGTTCAGTGAGCGGCAGGAGTATGGGAGGGTTTCGGGTGGTGGAAGGTTTGAACGTGAGGAGGAGTTCGAGCGGCAGGATTATGGCAGAGGTTCTGGTGGTGGAAGGTTTGGACGTGAGGAGGAGCCCGAACAGACAGAAACGTTCGGGGAGGAGAGGAGCTATGACCAAGGAGATCGCGGGTACGGTCAGGTTGAAGACGAGCACCAAGAGCGTCGTCAATACGGCGATGAGGACCGTGACGACCGCTATTAGGACGCTGAAACCAGGGTTCCTCCACGTACTGCAAAGTCTTGCTTGATGCAATAGCTAAGATGCTGTCTGGTAGAGCGTGCGACAGATATCAATCACAATTCGAAGCACCCGCGCCGTCTACTTGGGGCAAGACATCCATCTTTCGTGATGGAACCATACCTATGGAACACCAGCCTCTCGCATTTTCACAAGTCGAAGATCCATTTAGCAAGTCAATTTCATATTTCCTTTTGGACATCATCTCCCCATGCCATGATTCCACCTGCTACTCCATTTCCTGTGCAACTAGTCTCACACAACCCATGCTCGCATTCCCCTATCCAGAAGCCCACCGTCATTCCCAACTACATGTACTCAACCAGCAAAAGCTTATCACTGCAACATCTACACACAGATAATATAAATTGCTAAATCAGACCCCATCCACCTAAACCCATTCACAACCTTTAAATCTTCAATTCTCACGCTATGCTTTCGAGCTCCATACCTCCCCCTTGAACACTCCACGCAATCCTGCCTGAGCCTCGAATATCAAGCAGAAACAGCGTTCAAGACCATCCAAGAAGCTTGTCTCGGACTTATGTGAAGGCTAGTAGGTATCTCTTACCGGAAGCCAAGCCAGTCTTGGATCATAGAAGTGTTTACACAGCACCGTTGTATATTACCGTGGAAGTACTCAGTGGAGAGTAGTACGCCCGGTTGCTGTTCTGATTGGAGGTTCGGCTGTATGCAAAGATACCATAGTGGGATGATAGTAGGTTTTGTCAGTGGTTCAAGCTGATCTCTAGAGATGACGATGCCTGCGCTGGGGGTAGTGATAGGGACTAGGCAAGTCTCTTCTCAGATGTGCGGTGGTGAAGGGCGTAAGGTAAAGCATCGTGAGATATCAGCTGCGAAGGGGGAGAATTGCGAGAGAGGTTGAGATGGATAGCATGGTAACGAAGGAAGGGCAAGCCTTTCGAAGACGAGAGTAGAATATGATATTGTGGGGAGAACACACCGTCAGATATGTTAGCGAAAAACCACCCCACCAAGCTTCCTCATTATAGATCACACATCCAAAAGGAGCGGTAACAAAGTGCCAACCCCTAGAACAACCAATCCGACGCCCCCAAACCAACCCCATCTCGCCAACCTATGTCGATCCTTAGCAGACCCCGGACGATGGCATATCTCCGCACCGTCGATCACACTGGTGAATGCATTGTAGAGACCCCCCAACGTCAAGCCCATGCCGACAATGCCCCGGAATGTAAAGCCTTGGGGCAAACCGGGATTGGCAACCCACTGGGGTAACATTCGGATTGCGACTGCAGTGGCGACGGCGGACGCGAGGTGGCTGGCGGTGTTTCTGAGGACGGCGCTGGGTTCAGGCCAGTGGATGGAGAGGGTGGTGGTTCGAGGAGGCATATTCGTAAAGGGACGATTTATTTCGATTCGAGTACCGGACGGACGGAGGAGATATGACACAGAGTGTTAAAGAGGACCGGCAATTTCACTTGAGCAGCCGCCGGCTCAGGAAGGAATTGCTGGAAGTCTTCCACGAGATCAGGGGCCGTGCTGAGAAGCTGCGTGACCTGCGCGTAGACGTCCAGGAGGGGTATCGAGTCTCGCTCGTATTCCTGCAGGATTGCCAGGAAGGACTTGTAGATTTCTGGCTGTGCGGCGAATCGTTTCTGAAGAGGGGGTTAATACCACGAATCGTGCTTATTGTGGTTGGATGCCATACCTTGACCTTGTCCACGTAATTCAGGGCAGATGTGAAAGTAATAGGCGCTTGCTTTTTCGGGGACATTCGGTTGCCAGGAGGTGAGATGATGAGGGAGTTGCTTTGGCGAGGAGGGTAAGCGAGGTTTGTGGCTTGCTGTTGTTGAGTAGACAAGCTTTATGGTTGTGGTGGCGAATGTTCATCATTCTGTTGCTTCTTCGAGTTCCTCATGGTGCAGTCGCGCCTCTCAGGATCTCATCAATCGTATTGAAGGTCTTGCCACTGCTGATCTTGCTGGGTAGTTGATATCTTTAGCGAAGTTGTCATTCTGGCTGTGTCTGTTCACTGGTCGCTCGGTTCGTTGTGATCGGGTCATCCCTTGTCAAGGGGATGAGAACGCCATGGAATGGGTGCACGAGTCTTCACCAGCGCATGGAATAGCCGTCACGGCATATTAACGTATACACGAAATACAGTCTTATTGAAAAGCCAGCTCTTGAGGCAAGGGAAGTTTGATGGAGACCAAGAGCCGAGGTGCTTGTTACAAGCTAACAGCAGGTCCCATCTCTTTTGCTCACAGCGAAAAGAGTAAGGAATGATAAGATAGGGTACTTGGAGTGTGAAAAAAGAGTATCCTACTAATGCCGTGTACTGTGGATAAGTGTACTTTAGGTCACCGCCGTGCGGAGGTACTGTACGAAATTGTGGAGCTGGCATAAATCATCGTCTTTTCTACGACTGCACAGAAAAAGCATCAATACGCAGATGCACTTAGGATTCGTTGCAAGGCTGTAACCACGAGAGCCCCTAGGTAAATAAGCGCTTGTGTACTACCTTAGCATGACGCATGATATCGATTGCTAAGACCACTCAGACTTAGAGATCCCCATCGCCATGCTCGAAGAACAAGCTGTAAAGGACCCACAAGACATGCATGAAGTTGGGTAATCTATCTCGAAGGCTGCTTTCTAGTCTATCATCTCTTGCGAAGGAGCATCACCGCTGAGTGCTTCTTTAAAGAAACGAGGAAAGGTTTTACTCAGCAGCTTTCTCCGGCTCGGGAGCCGCAGGTGCGTCGCTCTCGTCCTTCGTCTCCCTAGTGGCCGCGCCGCTGTCGCCGCTAGCAGTAGGCTCGGCTTCCGATGAGGTCCAGAGAGTCTACATTGCGATTAGCAGATTTATGTGGGTGATATCTTGACTACACCTACCAAGTTGTCTCGGAGGAGCTGCATTATCAAGGTGGAGTCCTTGTATGATTCTTCACTCAGGGTATCCAATTCTACGATAGGGTTCAGCAAGGTACTTCAAAGGGTTTCAGAGGCACTAACCAGCAATGGCATCATCAAAAGCTTGCTTGGCAAGATGGCAGGCCTGGTCAGGGGAGTTGAGGATCTCGTAGTAAAAGACCGAAAAGTTTAGGGCCAGACCAAGACGGATGGGGTGAGTAGGCGCGAGCTCGGTGGTCGCGACCTCGGTTGCTGCCTTGTATGCCTCCAATGACTTATCGGCGGACTCTTTACGCTTATCGCCCAGAGCGAATTCGGCAAGGTAGCGGTGATAATCGCCCTTCCTGTGTAGAACAAGCCAGTCAGCTGCCTAGCAATCCTAGACGACGTAGCAAAGATCAGATCGCGTACATCTTGTGGTAGAAAACCTTCGATTCGCCGCTCGCAGCAGACTTGATCAAATGCTCGTCGAGAACCTCCAAGATATCCATGCAGATCTTGGCTAGCTCGGCCTCGATCTTCTGACGGTATTCCTTGATAAGCCCGACCTGAGACTCATTGCCCTTGGACTCCTCTTTTTGCTCGATCGAGGTGACGATTCTCCACGAGGCACGTCGCGCGCCAATGACGTTCTTATAGGCGACGGACAGGAGGTTGCGCTCTTCGACGGACAGCTCCTGATCTGCAGCAGCGACGTTCTTCATCTCTTCCACCATCTCTGCAAAATGCCGTTAGCTGAGCTTGTAGCAAGACGCGATTGATGTTGGGTACCTTCGTAGCGCTCAGCCTGCTCGGCCAGCTTGGCCAGGTAGACATGGTTTTCGTATGCCATTTTCGTCGGTGATTTCGGTTCTGTATCTACCTCAGTCAGCTCCCATGTGCCTCGTCTAGGCCTCCCGAAATAATTCGTTGGGGCTCCTGGCTGGCGGGTGACAAAGGTGATGAATGGGGGTCCGTCCATGATTTGTGGTTGTGTGATGCCCTGGCAGAAAAGTCCCACACTGCCACATTTAATTGCAGACAGCGTGAATGACTGTGTAGTGCCGGCTAACCCTGAGATCCGTGTGTTGTCCAAATTACTCCTGCACAAAGCATACGAGCCACGCCAGCACCTCGGTGAAAAAGATACCTGAGTGCTTACCTGCTGCTGAAGGAGTGATGTTCGAGCAATGTATCCAGCTTCAAGTATCAATCTGATGGGTTTGTTGAGGGACAGTGCGTTTTCGTTTAGGAGGAAGATGTTTTAGTATTTACTTGAACAGTAGGGCGAGCGTGTCGTCTCGATGTTGCCCAAAACATGAAGACCGACCAATAAAACGCTATTCCGCTTTAGGGCGCCTTGGAATCAGCCTCATCCATCAGCATGTGTTTCAGCGAGCAACGCCAGTACTTCAATCCTACTTCATTGGACTTGCTACTAGTGAACGAGCCAAACATTTCTCCAATATGGTATTTACAGTGTTCGGTGTGTTGCTCGAGGTTTCGATTTCTTGACTCAGTCGTGGAGCATTTAGATCAAAGACTGTCAAACTCCTCAGAAGGTCGAGAGCATACCTAACCCAATGCTCCGCTCCCGTATCTCTGTAAAACACGATGAGTCTACAGGTGATTAATGTCTAGTATATCGATAATGTAGACGTGGGAAACAAATCATGCCATCGTCATTGTGTTAGCTCCACAAGTCCTCCCTTAACGTAGTCCTCCTGATGTCATCTCATTACGATTCGAGCTCCGTCCAACATCAGACTTGCAGTTACCCAAGATCATCCATTTACCACAACTTGTAGTCCATGATGATCCGTCAAACCCTATTCCAGAGCATTAAGCCAGCTCTATGGAGCCCCATCAAAGCGACTCGCACATTATCCTACACCGCCGTCCTACACGCCGAGGGCGACGCTGGCTCTCCACGATCTGGTGGAGCTGCTTCATCGTACGTATTCAACCGTCAACCGTCTCGCCCTCTAGAAGTGCTGCTAACATGTTTGGGCTAGTGATGCCTTCACCAAGCGTGAACATGCACAGGAAGCAATGTACATGCAGCAAAAGGAGAAGGAGAAGTAGGTCCTGTCTGGGCCATATACCAGGCGATACATCACCCATAACAGCATACTGAAGTATCTCCAGGCTTGAAGCGATAAGGGAGAGACTCAAGGAACACCGCAAGCAAGTGGATTCCTTGGACAAGCATGTGTATGTCTCGTGGACCTGAGCGGTTTTTATACCGGGCATGCTGACGGTGCCTGTAGAGACGAGACGTTGAAGGATGTGAGCGATGAACCGAAGAAGTAGCATAGGTGGTGTGCCTGGTGGGCATCTCAGGGGACAGAGGGGTGTAAGGAAGCTTTGTGCTTGATGTACTGAACTAAGGCGCCGGTTGTACTATCAACGTGTTACCCTATTTCCAACGATGACGTTAAAGGCATTCAAAGTCTTCGCCCGCTCCTCGAAATGCCTAACTTATCTCCAACGCTTATCTTAAAGCTGCAGAACTCCGCCAGGAGCTTCTGACACCCTCTACAGAAGATCTGCAGTAAACTGTTTCTTTGTCCCCTAAACAATCATCACCTGCACACTACGACCCTAATCATGCCCCCGCAAGACTATGCCGGAACCTGATACAGATCCTACGAGGACAGATCAAGATGGGCCTAGTCAGAACGAGGAAGGAGAAGAAAGGGACCAGGAAGCTGATGAAGGTTCGTGGTTCCCTTGTTATCTTACTTTCCTCCTATATACTCATGAACCTCTCTTTGATCTGCTCGCACCGAAGTCACTATCGTGCCCTACATATCATAAGCAGCTTTCTGATGATTGGAGTCTGAAAACTTGCTTACTTTCGCACGAGTCGACGAGAGTTCGCTTGCCTTGCCTCGAAGCCAGAAGTGATCTAACCTTTCTACACGAAGCCGGTGGAATGAAACATTACAGGGACTTTCATCAAGGTAATCGAGATCAGCAAAAGTCGACACCGTGCTCTGTACGTGGCAAGCATATTTCCACTACCGAACTTATGAAACGGCAGATGCTAGTGCACGAGTCAACAATAGTTCACTCATCTTGCTTGGAGCTGGGTTGCGAGAAAACCCTTTTAGATAAGTTTTCTCGACAGACACGTTATAGGCATCTTCATCAATAAAGACCCAAGTCATGTACGAGTCGCTTACCCTATCTGGGACGCCGAACTCCTACTACTATTTGGACCACAAGGAACAAGACCCGGCAGGTGAGGATTAGCTTACATTGCGTGGTTTTCTTATCATACATTTCGCTAATCCGATCTTAGCGATAGTTTGCTATGTACCGAGTAGTACCGCCAACCATACTTTCACAAGGCTTGAATATCGAAATATCTTGGCTTGTCCGTTTGCCTCTCTTACCTGCTGTTCCCCCGCCCTCATTTGGTCTCTCATGTTTTTTTTTGTTAATTTCGCTTGCCCCTGCTTTCAGAGCTCCGAAAGCTTGCTTTCCCTGTCTTGATTTCAGACTCAGCTTTGCTCTTTTCCTAAATGCCACCGTTTGCGAAGATGGGCCTCTTGTCCGGAATACCAGTCCCACCTTTTTCACTCCCTCCAATACTTGAAGACGAAGGACGAAGAGTGGTGAGCGTTGTATGGTACGAAAGCGACGTAGCTGAACGCAAGGGAAGCTGGTTGATATGTGAGGACGAAAATATAGCAGGCGAAGTGTTTGGTGGCGTAGCTGGATGCTTCGATGACGGAATCAACATTGCGCGCTCAGCTAGACGGAGCAGAGGTTGCGATTTCGATTCTTCAGCTGCGGTAAAATCCTGGGACTGGAATCTGGCACTGTCGCGTTTGACAAGTGGTCTGGGCAAATGCAGGACGCTTCAGCCGGATGAAGGTACTGCCGAAGCCGTGTCACAGCTAAGCGAGTCCAGATCGCACCTGAAGGTACAACGAATAGACTCAGCGTTACAAGGAACCATGATATGCCGTCGCGATTATATTTTATCAGAAGATCACCGGCTGCTATCTAGTACTCTTTCGAAGGTATACACAATCGTAGAGATGCACGGCACAGAAAGACTCTGCGTACCAAAATTCCGGATTCAACTTCAACGACGATCTGTGAAGTGCCCTTCAAAATTACCTCGGTGCTGCGTCAAGGCTACTTCATCTGGTCTTCGTCCTTACACAACAGCTGCGCCACTCAGGAGATCATCTCAGATCAAGAACGTGTTCATTGCCTCTGCGGTTTTCCTGGGAACTTTTATTGGATATATCGAAATTACTGATACGCGCGCGGGCATTCACCGATGGCTTGCAGTACCTCTGATTCGAACGATATGGCCCAATGCAGAGGATGCTCATAAGGCTGGCGTTCGAGTTCTCAAGGAACTTAGCCGCCTTGGCCTCAATCCTAGGGATAGAGGTCAGGATGCGAAGGAACTTGAGACAGAAGTGTTCGGCATTAAATTGGTGAATCCTCTAGGTATCTCGAGTGGTTTGGACAAGCATGGGGAAATTCCAACTCAACTTCTAGCACTGGGGTTACTACATCTCGGTATTGCTATTACCATTTTCACGCTATGCAAAGAGCTCCGAGACCTGTTCTCTAGATATGTCTTTCCTCTTCTCTTCTTGCAGAATAAGTACTGTTGGCTCCGAAAAATGTTTTGGTAATGCACTATGAAATTGCCGACCTGTTAGATATCTAGACTCAGTCCCACTATATTTGTTTGCTTTCGCGGCATCTTTAGCTAACTTCGAATGCTACGACAGGCCTGCAATCCTCGAAATCGGTGGAGTCACCCCAAGGAGGCAGAGCGGCAATTCTAAACCTCGAGTATTTCGCATTGTCTCTCAGCAAGGAATGAAAAACCGGTACGGTCTCAAATCCCACGGCTCCGAGCTTGTGGCTGCTCGACTGCGATATAGAGTCCGTAGATTCGCCTATGCGCAAGGCTATGGATCTGACGAGGATGCCGAAAGATTCGTTCTAGATGGTAATGCCGGTGTTCCCCCAGGCTCGTTAGTAAAAGGCAAGCTTTTAGCCGTCCAGGTAGCGAAGAATGACTTTACATCAGACAACGATATAGAAGCGATTACACAGGATTATGTCAAGGCGACGAGTGTGCTTGCAAGATATGCAGATATCATTGTAATCAACGTTTCCTGCCCGAATGCTTCCGGCTATAGAGAATTACAGAAGATTGACCCTCTAACAAAGATTCTCACCAGTGTTGTCCATGTCGCTTCGTCGGTAGATAGGAATTCTAGGCCAGCGGTTATGGTCAAAGTGAGCCCTGACCAGGATTCAGAAGAAGAGGTCGCTAGCATCTGCGCTGCTGTATGGGACATCCGGCGTCGATGGCGTTGTCGTCGGAAACACGACTTTGTCCAAACCGAGTCCTCTTCCTGAGGGAATAAGCTTGTCAAAGGATGAGACTGCTGCCATGGAAGAGCGAGGCGGCTACTCCGGTCCTCAGCTTTATCCACGTACTTTAAGCCTTGTGAAAAAATATCGTCGAATGTTAGATTATCCTCTGCACGAGCACGACGAGTCGCAGCAAACGCAATTGCAGCATCGGGAAGCAGAGCGCCACGATATGAAAGAGGCTTCAGACGAGCCGATCAAGTCGTCCTCAACAAGCGCCCTGGCCAGAAGCCCACTATCCGCGCCAGGATCAGATACAACGTCCAGCTTATCCCCTCCGCATCACCTAGAACAATCATCCCCCCCTCAAACTTCTGCACAGCCAATCATACTCACCCCAAAGACAGTCTTCTGCTCCGGGGGGCATAACGACGGGCGAGCAGGCGATGGAGGTAATCAAGGCTGGGGCGTCGGTGGCCCAAATATACACCGGTACGATCACGCCGTATCCAGATCTTCGGGTGCGAATCACTGCTAATTAGCATGACAGCCCTTGTTTACGGTGGTGTAGTCCATTTAACGGCTATGAAACAGGATATGAAGCACATCATACGTGCGACGCGTGAGTTGGAGACTTGAGGGAAGGAGTTGGGATGAGAAGTCACCTTTGAACGCCGTGGGGTTATATCATAGAATGTTGGCGCCTCCAAATCTCTAATAGTAGACTCATATCTTGGGTACGAGCAAGGTGACATTAATGTTCTAATTGACGTTACCAAGTTACGAGCTTCTGCGACTTCTTGTATCCTACATCATACAGTGACATCCCCTCTTGATGTTCTATGCGACTGATTTTGGAGACGCTTGAAGAGGGCACGACAACAGCCTCACAAAACTCCACTCAAATATTGCAACGTGACAATTCTGATAATTTATTGTGCTTGTTCAGATCCATCACAATCGGGTATCGTCAATGGTATTCTCTAAATGTCTAACGCTAGTCGTACATCACCTCCTGCCCATGTATGATCGATAGAATCCATCAGCAGCATCGCTGCTTGGCCCATTGTAACCGCTAGTGGCACCTAGACCCTGGCTTGCCTTCTGCGCGGCAGTTACTTTCAACTGTAGCGCAGCCGCACCCTGGTCAATCTGCTGAAGCTGCGTGAGATGGCTGTTGAGGACACGGACAACTTGCGATAGCTAAAAGGAGGATTAGCTTCAGCTGATGACACCAATGCGCCTAGCTAGCTTACCGGATCATCAGGCTTATTGTTCTTGTTCAGGCTGGAAGATGCGTCATTGATCTCCTCGATCATGCTCGTTAGGTCCTTGCCCATGTCGTCGAGACGCTCGGTAAGCTTCTCCGCAAGCTCATACCTATCACCCTGTTAGCGTGACATCACATGCGTGATATCCACAAGGCTTACGTCTCTTGACGCTCTTTATCCGGTCCCCGCAAGGCATCGCTTCCTCCTCCTTGAGCCTTCCACATCTCCTCCACCTGAGCCTCGTAACTCTCCAGGTAAGTTTCCAGCTCATCCTGCTCATTCTCGACAACCGTAATCTGCCGCTCGACCTCCGCCGTTGCTCGTTGTGCTTCTAAGGTGCTACCATATAGCTTTTGAATCTTGTCACTGTTTTCGACAAGCATCCGGTCCCACTCGGCAACCTTTTCTGCTTGCCTCTGAAATTCTTTCTGATATTTCGACAGATCCGAAGCCCATCGCGTGATGATCTCATCCATAGACTTGTTCTTTAGCCTAGATTGAGGCGTCGGTGCTGGACCGGAGGTAGAGGCTCCTAGATTGGCATTACCACTGACGGAGCTTGCAGGATCCGTGGTCTTTGTCGCAGGTGGCTGCATCGTAAAGGCGGTAGGCTTGGCATCTCCTAAGCCAGAAGAGAGTGGAGCTGCCGCTGCCAGTAAAGGAGCACTTGAGGCTGCGGTACTAGCTGTGGCGTTCTTTGATTTTCCTGCGGGTTTTCCGAGGTCCGCAAACATATTCGTCGTTGAGACCGACGCTGGAGGAGCGGAAACACCTGAACCAGCGTTCGACGCGGCGAACAGACTGGGGCCGGACGTGGCGGTAGTACTCGAGTCCGCTGGTTTGGAAGTAGATGAAGGAAAGAAGCTGAGAGAGGACTTCGGTGCGTCCGAAGGTTGTGTGGTGCTCGGGAACATGGAAAGACCGCCGGACTGCGCTTTAGAGCTAGACGCTGCAGACTGTCCTCCAAGATTTCCAAAAATGGACTGCGGAGCTTCTGCCTTGGGTTGCTGCGCATCAGAGGGTGCCGGAGTTACTGAGGAGTTTGCAGCACTGGGATTGGGGAGATTGCTGAAGAGGCCAGCTGTGGATTGCGCTGCGGGCGTATTTGCGAAAATGTTGGAGCTAGTATTGTTCGATGTCGCCCCTGATAGGACGCTCATTGCCGGCTGAGAGGTCGAAGTCTTCGCGCTCAAATCCGCTGGCTGACTGTTCTGGAAGATTCCCCCGGACGGCTGGGAGGTGCCACCGAACAGACTTGAAGGTGCTGCCGTAGAAGCATTGCCTTGTGCCGTGGACTTTGGCTGGCCCTGTGAGAATATGTTACCCGTCTGCTCTTGGGGATTTTGAGCACCGAAGGAGAGCGGATTGGATGGAGGTGGGCCGGCTGGTGTGGTGGATGGATTTCCGAACAAAGCGAAGGTCCCAGGAGCTTTGCTGGTCGGCGTTGTAGCGCCAAACGGAGCGGATGTAGATGTTGAAGAGCCTACATTGCCAAACAGACTGCTTCCCCCGGTGTTACTTGCTCCACCGAGCTCAGTCGCTGGCGACGTTGGCGGTTGTCCGCTCTGATTCGGACCAAAGTTGAAGCCCGCGCCGCCAGCTGGGCTAGTAACACCCAGTGTATTTCCTCCGGCGTTACCGCCGCCGAAGAAGCTCGAGCTTTGGCTGTTGTGTGACGCTCCACCAGCGTTACCACCGCCAAAGAGGCTTGAGCCCTGATTTGCCGTTGAGCCTCCACCGAACAGTGAAGGGGCTGAAGTCCCAGGGGCGTTGCTGGTAGCACCAAAGATGTTGCCTGTGGGTGCTTTTGAAGTGTTTGTAGAGGTTTGTCCAAAGAGATTGGATGTGCTTCCGGCCGTGCTCGTACTGGGAAAGGTCCAGCTAGGCTGGGACTTCGATGGATCGGTCATTCTGCTATGGTCCCCGTTCCTTGTGCCAGCAAGAGAATCTGTTGTGATTGGTAGAGAACATACAATTCAATCTAGCGCACAGCGATAGGACGTGTTCCTTTGAGTTTATGTCGGCCAATGCGTCACATTAAGCCCCTATATTGGCTGCAATCAACGCTGAGACGCGAACCTCTACCTACCGTGACTTTTAAGCGCCCTTAGCGCTGGAAACGGACCGCTTCTCCGAAAAGGCCTATCAAACCTCACTATCATGGGTTGTAGAACATAACTGCGCTTCTTTGATGTGAAGTCTATTCAGTAGAACAATCCACTATTCATTATGGTAGAATTGGCTCCACCCGGGAAAAGTGTTGAGCTTGAAGATCCCGGTGCTCATGAATTAGGTACGAACATCCAACTCTTCACCGCATCGAAGCTGTGTCGTCAATAAAGTGGCTGACATGTCCTCTAGAGCAATCGGAGAATGATAGCGATGTCTTCGCGGACGCTCAAGAGGGTCAGCAACCATCATCAGGGTCTAATTCACCAATTCCCATCACGAGAGTCGAGAAGGTCCGTGTAGCCCTGCCTTTGCCGATGCAGTAAATTGATCTTCAGATTCTCAGGTCGACGATCGCGAAAGCCATGGAGATGTACCCGGAACCGAGGCCTACAAAATGCGGACGCAAGATGCCGTTCCCGATGAAGTCGAAGTAATACCCGAGGGCAACACCAGCAGACGAGGCTCGTGGGTCAACGAGGAACCAGGCAATGAGAGTGCAAGAGCTACACCGATACCGAAGACTGTGGTAGAAAAGCTAGACATTGAACACCCTGGACACGGCGAGGTGCCCGGCACGACAGCCTACAAGACTCACAGAGCAGATGCTGTGCCCGATGAGATCTACAAAGCATCGGGCTTAGAGGCCAGCTCACCCAGCGAACCAAGAAGCGCAAGCTCGGAAGAGATCCCAGTGCCTATGACAGTCATTACCAGGGTCGATTCAAAGCCAGCTCATGGGGAGGTCCCCGGCACCGAGGCGTACGATATGCGGAAGGGAGATGCGGAGCCTGATGTGCTAGAGCAAAAGGGCGATGTACCTGGTAAGCCACACCACTTTTCCTGGATGTTGTCCAGCGAACCAATGACAGAGTCAGATTTACCAACTTCTTCTCTGAACAGATCCACGCGTTTAGCGTTCGGTGCTCGAAGACCATCGATGAAGGGCGCCTCTCCAATAGCAGCAGACGGTGGCTTTGGCCCCATGACGTACGAAGATGAAGGGGTTGAGGACGCGGAGGAGAAGCATGATACAAACACAGACGAAACACCTGACGATGACGATGGCTTTGGCGACGACTTTGACGATTTCGAAGCCGGGGCTGGTGATGACGACTTCGGGGATTTCGACGACGGCTTCGAGCAACCCCCTGAGCCCTCAGAACCCATAGCCCCCAAGCCATCAGCACCTGCCCCAGAATCCCCTTTTGTAAGTAGCATTATCCACGCAATATATATACCAACCACCACAACCACCTCCCAACCCCCCATCGCCAGAACCTCCACTGATGCCACTCTCACGCGTAGTCCCTCCTCGACTTCCGCACCATCACCGACCTCCCCACCCTCCTCGCCTCCACCGCCCCTCACCTCAACGCCCTCTTCCCCAGCACAACCCACCCCCTCCCGCCCCCTCCCCCAAAACCCCCCTCCACCCCAAACCCCATCTTCCCCACCCCCCGCGCCGCCTCCCTCTGGACCCAGCTCGTCGCGCCCCCTCCCCTCCAACCCCCCAACTGGGTCCGCTCCCGCATCCGGCGCCTCTTCCTCGTCTCCCTCGGCGTCCCCATCGACCTCGACGCCATCCTCCCGGCCTCCAAGCAGAAGAAACTCATCCTCCCCTCCACCCTCAGCAGTTCGCCCCACCGCCGCCGCGACCCCCGAGGCAAACTCGAGAACTCGAGCACCGTGTCCCTGGAGCAGCAGAGCAAGGGCGCGAGAAAGAAGAAAGGTCCGCCGCCAGAGCCAGAGCTGGATCTCGGCGCGCTGAGACGGCTGTGTGCGACTACGGAGGAGGCGCTGGCGGGGAAAACGGGGGAGGAGCTGGAGGAGCATGTGCAGCGGTTGGAGGCGTTGGAGGGGAGGGCGAGGGAGGTGTTGGGGTGGTGGGAGAGGAGGCGGGAGGAGAAGGTGGGGGATAAGGAGGCGTTTGAGGGGGTGATTGCGAATCTGGTGAGGCATGCGAAGAGGGTGCGGAAATGAGGCTGTGGGGGGGTGGTTTTGGGGAGTGGGGAGGCGTGGGTGATGTTTGGTGACGAGGGGAGGATGGGGAAGAAGGAGGTTGTCTCTCCCCGAGGGAAAAGGGCATCATATACAGTGTGGAAATAGAGAGCTGAAAGAAAGATAATTATGCTGGCTGTTGCTCGCTTGTTTATCTATGCTCGCTTGCTAAAGAAGGACATCAGCTATCCCGTCCAGCGCCTCGCTTGCTTAAAACCGATGCTGGGTATTGAAATGCCTGTCAATAAACATGCTCTTTCGCTTCTCTGTGAAAGCCATTATGGATCTTGCCGCCCTTGAAGCCAAAATCCAGCAGTATGCCACCAAGTCTATCTATAACAAACCCCCCTGTGTGGCCATCTGCACGCAGAAAGACTGGCTCTAGGATGGACTTATCGACAGTCCTGGCTATATGTTTCATTTCTTGCTCTTCCCCGAACTCATCGACGTGCTGGAGATGCTACGCGTGAGGCCGCCAATATAATTCTGCAGCTCGAGGTTATCCCGCTCCAGCCTCGCGTGATCCATCTTCACAGTCTCGATCTGGTCGGCGATCTCATCGAGCGAGGACTGGAGTGACTGCGCGTGCCTGCCACAAGAGCTATCAGATCACTCTATCTTTACAACAAACATTCTGGCTGTCCAAGAACATACCTCTGGATCGAGATCCTCGCATTCTGATGCATCTGATCCGTCTCCGCACTGCTCCTCCGCGGGCTCATGGCCCTCGCATCGTCCGGCGGGTACTGTGCCCGCAGCTCCTCGGGCGTCTTGTTCTCGATTTCTTCTTTTGTGGGGTCGGGGCGGAAGACGCGGCCGGAGGTGAAGGAGATGCGGTTTGTAGAGAAGTCGGAGTCGTCGGGGTTGGAGATGGTGGAGGATGAGCCGTTGGAGCCGGATTTCAGATGTTTGGGGTTGGGGGTTGCGGGCTCGGCGGTTGCGGGGGTGGGTTCGCGGGTGGGGGATTTGGGGGGAGAGGTAGCTTTGGGGGTCATGGTTGAGGTTGAGATGGGTGGAGGTGGCTAGGGGAAGGCTTTGGTGACTCGTTAGAGTGTGTAACTTCACTTGGTGCTTGATACGAGAGATAGGCTTCAATCGTGCTGGATGGGATCTTCAGATTTGATCGATCTCGCAAGCTTAGAGGCTGCGGAACAGAATGTCGGAGGTTGGAGGTTGGAGGTTGAGGCTCACGTAAAGTGGAGGAATTTGCAAGTCCAACACGTGAGGTTGAGGTGAGGTCTGTGGTATCACAGGAGCTTGTGCAGGCCGGCGGCTAAGGCAGGATTTGTCATTTGTTGCATGACTGCTCCCTTTGGACCAGGTAAAGGTGGAAGATCAATCTCTTGGTGCATGAATTGCAATACGGTCGATGCTCGAGTCATCTTGAGCTGCGTGAACATCTAACAAGTTGATTATTCGCTTCTGTTGCTGGGCAGTTTAGTAGCTCTATGTACAATGACGTAGACGACCACGCTAGAAAGCACTTTATACCATTCTCAGCTAGTACAGGATTCTTTGGGGATGCACTAACTGCACAGCTAGGGGCCGCCGGCTCTACCCCTTGACTGGTCAAGCTGTTTACCACTAAGGAATGAGATGAGAAGCAATTCACAATTACAGGACAACAGGTAGGGCACTTCGACCGATGCAGACCCATACGCAAAGCGTCGCTGAATCTTCAGGATTAGAGCAGAGGGTTGGACTTGCGGTGAAATTCGTCTCTTACGTGTGCAATTCCAAGAAACTCTGCTGAGTTAAAGTAGTAGATTAGGAGTACTGAATTCACATCACAAGCGTTGAAATTCTCTGCGAACAATGAATAGTATTATATCAATGTATGCACAGCCTTTAAACCAAGCAAGGCATGGCCCTTATGAACATGTACCTCCTTCGACCCATTGCGCCCTATCTACGCCTCGACAAAGCTTCCTAGGGTTTCGTAGACATTGCTTCCAAGGTGTCTGCTTTCTCTCGATGGCTTGGCAACCCTTGCTCGGGGTCCCAGTTGGGGCGTATCAACTTTTCGGGCAGCAGAAGGCCTGAGATACTGGACTCGAACCGCGCGACCCCAGGCGTGGGCTCCATCTTTGGCGAATTTTGCATGTCTGGCCTCATCGGGGGAACAGAAGTCCACGTAGACGTAGGGATCATTTCTTCCGTTCTCGACTTTGTGGACGTAGTTTCTACACAACGTCAGATACGACTCGAACACCAGGTGAAGCAGTTGAACCTACACATTGAATCCCTGGAACAGTTCTCGGATTTTCCTGTCAAAGCCATAGTAGCTCGTTAAAACAGGTAAGTCTAGGACAAGCAGGCGCGTTGCCTCGTAGCCCCAACTGTCGACCGCGTCTGTTCTCTTCTGTCTTTGCAGAGCTGTGTCCACATGAAATTTATGGTTCGAAGTCGACTCGGCGATCCGGTTGTTGGCTTCTCTGCGACTAAGTCCTGGTCTTCTCGGCTCAACCATGATGGGTCGGCCAAGTATCGCCGCGCCGTGTAGGTTTCTCAGTGCTCCGTCGGCCAGATCTTTCCTTGTAAGCGCCACGAAGCAGTATTGCTTGTTTTCTCTGCCCAAATTAAGTAAACCGTTCCGACAGCTCGTCCCATCATTGCATACCTTGTGTTGGGATCTGTGCACATCTCGATATGTTCCCTGAGTATCGGTATTAGGAAATAGCAGGAAATACTCGTTGACTTTGTGAAACCACTTACACCGCGTATCCTGCCTTAGTAACGAAATCATGTACACCCTGTTTCGTGGCCTTGGATGCCAAGCCGCCCACGCGAATGGACCTTCGTTCCTGAATAGCTCGGTCCATGCGTGGGTCATGTTCTTTCTTGGAGCTGTTCTCGTTCGTCGTCTTGCCGGGAATGATTGCCGGCTCGTTTTTATCAACATGAAAGCCGTTCGAAGCCTCACGAGGCCGCCAGCTTCGATTCAACGGTGTCCTGAGAATAGCTAGAGATATCTCATCTTTGACACGCCAATCAGGAGAGAGCATTGCGTGGTTGGGAGGTCTGGAATGTATGTAATGAGCCATGCTGGCACAGGCAAAAGTGAAGGATATGTATTCTAAGTTGCTTGAACGAATGTACGGGAATCAAAGATGTCCTGAGATAGTAGCAATGTGAAGATGTGGGGGGATGAGAAAAGGGAGGGAAGAAGAGGAAGAGAAGGATACCGAGACGTATCAGGTAGATACATGCTCCTCCCAACGAGTTGGAAGGAGCGACTGTCAAGTAAGTCTCCTTCTATCTGAAGGCTGCACTCGGCATTTGCCGATTTAAGGAAAGAAATGTCTGGACCAGAAGCTTAGGAGCTCCTCTCAAGCCGGGTTTTCTCCAGTAAGATATAGAGATCAAATGTCTGAATCTACATTGGCCGAGCTTCCTAGCCTTTATATCGTGTAAACACTGATCGCTCTCTCGGTTCGATTTTGATCGCGAAGTACTTGTGCTGTTTATTGTCAATGTTGCCGATATGCAAATTTCTTCAGAGCTGGCCTGAGCTTTGGAATACATAAGATACTGACGCCTGCCGTTTTTCTCGCTGACGATGAACTCCACTGGGTTTGCGGCAAGGCAGGTGCATAGGAGTGAGCACTGCATCATGTGCTCTCCTCAATGTCTGCTGCTTGAAACAGTGTAGATTTAAGAGTGCAAATTAAGCCCAGAACAACAGCGTTCCGATAATTTTGACATCAAGCCGCCCACCCAACTCTCATCTGAATGTGCTCTGAGTGGCTAATACCAAGCAGGAAAAAAACATCGGTCTTAGCATCTCGACCATCACATCAGGCATTGTACTCCAGCTCATCAAATTCCTGTATTTAGTACCGTGACCTTTTCGCGCTCTCATGGGCTCAATCCATCAATCTGGAAGAGTCATCGAAGGTGTGCTATAAGAGATGAGACAATTTCCACTTGGTCGCTTCATGTGAAGCAGACCGTGAGGACCATGAAGATGACAGAGAACTTGAGGAGGGCTCGCAGTAAGATTGGGATACAAGTGGACTAAACCACGCCGACCACCGGATATACCCATAACTTATGCTGATAGACATCGCCTTTGCGGTGCTCTGATTGAGTGATGCAGTATCCTACAGTGGATTGATTCTTCGTCGACCAATTCACAGCTATTCGGTGAGCCCACCATCGATTCGTCGAATCCCCTTCTTGGTAAAAAGGGAACCAATCTGGACATCTTTAGTTCAGAATTTCCCACTTGGAGCGGAAACGGAGCTGAAGAACTTGCTCAACTTAACACCGAATCCCAATCACACTAACCGCTCCGCATAGCAAGAAGAGGCAGTTATGCTTTTCGCAATGCACTGGTCGATTGTCCGGTTGCTATATAACGTCAGTCCAAAACCATTGCCACCATTACCATCACAATACTGCCTCAAATTCAGATTTAGAATACTCGCAGAGTCAAAGAAGCGTCAACTGGTGTACGGATCCTTCAAAAGCACTGCTTTGGTAATCAGCAAACACTCATAACCAGCTTCGCTGTCATATCGTAATAAAGTCGAATACAGTGAGCAGAATCTACACGTGCGTCAGTCCCGTCAAGCCTGACAGCCTATACTACAGGATAATGTCAAACCCGATTTTACCAGATATTGAAATGGCATCGCCAGACGAAGTTTGCAAGACCCTTGTTGACGCAGACCGCCGCTGCTACAACGCAGTCGAGGTTACACCTAGGATATGGCCACCTATGATAGGGAAAAGTGGCGAACAGCACACTTACAGGTTCCGCGACGATGCAGAATTCGCAACTCTTTTCATGGTCGTCAAGAACGGATCTATCAACGCTGTTTACCTGGAACACTGCCGAGTCATAGAGACGAGTCCCTTCACTGAAAAAGCTCTTGAGAAGCTGAGACTATCCACCCCAGTAAAGTTGGAGAATGTCAAAAGCAAGATGCACAACATGCGTCACTTTACGCTTCAGGGTATATTTGTGAGAATGGAGAAGGAAGAGCAGCAGCGGAGGAATGTCCAACGCTGTCTAAGGGTGCTCAAGACTCACAAGGACGCCAACAAGACTCGGGATGACGAGCTGTCGAGAGCAAAGAGGGAGGAGGAGCTGGAGAACGAAGAGAGACAGCGGAGTAACATCCAACGATGCCTGCATCTATTTGAAGCTCAGCAGAACGTCCCCATGGCTCAGCAGAACGTCTCTACGGCTCAGGAGAACGACGACAGTCCTCGGGATAGCGATATCCGTATGAGTCTTGCAGAATATGAGAGGATGGAAGCGGCTGAAAAGTTGCGTTGTGACGCGATGTGTGCTGATATGATGGGTTGAGCTAGAGGGCACGTTAACATGAGTGACATGGCGGCTTTTGTAGATATAGTTGGAATATGATGGCAATTGACGGTCGACTTGCAACACGTGATATTAGCTGGGCAACAGAAAAGTTGAATGCAGACGGTAGAATACATGCCGGAACTCACTCCTCCTATTTCCCTCCTCACAGATGTCAGTAGACCGGAGCTTATCGCACGATCCTAGAACATAGCACGTGATACTGCTCGATGACATTGATGTCTGGCAGCAGCTCTTATTGTATGCCTTTCTTTGAATATCTGGTATCTCCCGATGCTACATGCTCGAATAGCTATTCCTTCTCCGCTATCGAAAGGATAAGGAATTGCTCAATGAGCCTGTCGAGAGCCCATCGAATCATTCTTCGGACCTTGACGCTCCCCCGCCTGCACTAGATAAGTAGAGTACATCAGCGACCTGATCCCATGGACTTACCTCTGTCTCCTGCAAGGTACCCTGCTCCAGGATCTTGGTAATGCACTCGTCGTCATTGTGCGTACCAAACTCGTTCTCCAAGGTAGCCTTGCTCGCAGAGTCATGAGCGTTCTGAGCTCCGTGCCTGTAGAGGGATATCCCGATAATTAGCTGCCGTTGCAACCTTGAGGGGACTATCTGTTGGTGAGTGACTGGGCATACTTGTGGGTCACGAAGATCTTGAATCCGCTGACGACCTGCGCCAGAGGAATTGATCGATCATTCTTCCAGTCCTGAACTGCTTCGACGTCGTCCACAAAGATGACGAAGTCTTCTTCCTTGCCTTGGTAGTGCATCTTAGCTTGGTGGGCGTTTCCCCGAGTCATAGTGGATGCTATGGATATTGATTGGAGTTTAGCTTTACAGATGGTATGTGTGTGTAGTCTGTGGAGCGTGTGTTCGTCTACTTGGGTAATTGCTTTGACCAGTTGTTGGTCTTTGATGAAGCTCTTGGACGATCAATAGAGTATGAAGCTCCAATAGAGCATAGCACGCGACCCTCTACGTCACTAGGGCTATCGATGACCCTAAATCTGGCTGTCGCGGTTAATGGAATGGAAGTCAAAGGACGCCGATTCGGACTTTGGAGCTGGGCCGATCCAGTTGGTCAATGATAAGGTATATGCTGGAATCACTCATATATGGCACAAAAGCTACGAAGCTGTTGAAGGTCAAAATCTAATAGTTTCCCCCACAACTGGCGCGCTACTCCAAATTCTTGAGCATGATCCAATCAGTCTGCCGACAGGAGCCCATGACGAAATCGCGATCCCCAACCTTTTCATAACCCAATCTACCATACACCTGCTGGGCCTTGATGTTCTCCTCCCATACCCCCAGCCACATCGTGGAAAAGCCTTCATGCCTGGCTATTGTCTCAACATGCGTGACGAGTGATTTTCCCAGACCCCGTCCGTGACTATTGGGCTCAATATAGAGTCGCTGTAATTCGACAGTCGTACCCTCAAGGTGCCTGATGCAAGGCTCAATGGTCCTCCGCGTTAGGGTTGCGAAGCCGAGTACATGGTTTAGGTTGGTGCTGGGACAGATGACAACAGTATCTTTCTTCGAGTTGGCCAAATCTTCGAGAATGGCCGAAGGACTGTATGATTCGGCTAGGTAGGCATCAAGGTCGGACGTTGGCAATGAGTGGCCGAATGTGGTAGAGAAGACTTTGGCTCCCAGACGCGCGATCGCGGAAGCATCTTCTTGTTTTGCTTCCCGGATTCGGGTCGGTTCATGTGTGACCTGGGTCATACTTCCTGGAGAGGCTTCTATAAAGTACAGAGATCGAAATACTTTCAGGAAAGACTGGCCCCGGGGCCCGGAGTAGCTTTTGATTAATTTCCAAATATCTAACATAGGAGATTGACATCTACCACAGATAGAAGTAGTAGCAGGACATTTATTATCTAGCTTGTGAGAAACATAAAAGACAAAACTTTACCTTGTCTAAACCCATGCCGATGAGTCAAGCAGATTTTAGAATGTTCTAGGTGTTCAGCATCTAAAGTTTGAATGTCGAGAGGAAGAAGGGATCCCAGGCAGAGCATCTAGAAGTCGAAGTAATCTAGCGTCGAGCTTACCCAAGCCGGAAAGTCCAACCTGGAAAAAGTCCAATGTCTCAGAAGACGGCAGTGTAGACCGGAGGAATGCCGCCGTGCATCATGAGCATCTCTACTCAAAATATCCAAAGCTGGCAGACATCTCTCTGACCAGAGCACTGCCACTCCACGTCCTCAGCGAGATCAATCCATCTCAATCCCCCAACCATGTACCTCCGCGCCGCCCACGCCGAGCTCAACATCCCTCCCTCCGCCGCTACATCTGCGAAAACCCCTTCGGCATCTTCACCACCGCCTTCCCCTCCCCCACCTTCCCCTTCATCCAATGCACCCACATTTCCTTTCTGCTCGACATCGCCGACGAGTCAAGCGAGACCGAGCTCGGCGTGCTCTGTGGCCACATGGCGCGCGCCAACCCCCACAGCAAATCCCTCATCGAGCATTTCCGCGCCTCCGCCCCTGGCGCCCCTGGCGCCCCGCTGCAGCTGAAGCAAGAAGTGATGGTCCTCTTCAACAGCCCGCAGCAGCACTACATCACGCCCAAATTCTACACCGAGACGAAGCCCAGCACGGGCAAGGTGGTGCCGACGTGGAACTATGCCGCGGCGCAGGCGTATGGCGTTGCGACTTTCTTTCTGGACTCGAAGGCAGTGGATACGGATGAGTTCCTGGCTAAGCAGGTGTCTGACTTGTCGGAGTTTGCGGAGGGGAGGGTTATGGGGTATGAGAGGACGTGGAAGGTGACGGATGCGCCGGAGAGGTTTGTGGGGCTGTTGAGGAAGACGATTGTGGGGTTTGAGGTGAGGGTGACAAGGTTGGAGGGGAAGTTTAAGATGAGTCAGGAGCTTAAGGAGGGGGATCGGGAGGGAGTGATAAAGGGGCTGAAGGAGTTGGAGGAGGATGATATGGCGGAGACGGTGAAGAGGAGGGCGGAGTTGAAGGTCCAGCAGGCAAAAAGTACTCCTTGACCAGAGATCGAGGGTGGTTCAAGATGATGCACCCAGAGGGACGCATGCGATTTCTCCCAGAGTGTCAGAGGCCTCGCACTCGCCGCGTCCAGAGCCATCGACGTTGGGGCAGAGCGGCTCCGAGAATCTTGTCAATGAAGTCGCTGCGATCAGGTCGTCGGCTCGGACACGGGTACCGCGGATTTGAAAGTTTGCGTTGAGGTGAAGGGGAAGCTTTGGCGGTCGAGGCTGAGACGGGGCTTGCCCTGAAGGAAGAGAAGGGGAAAATGGCGTGATGTACCGACAGCAGGAGCACTGCTGGCGCCGGCGGCGGAACTAGGCAACGTCGATGTTGTTTTCAGAGAGGTCGCGTGGCTGGTGTGAGCTGGTGGGGCTTTGGGATTGATGGGCTGCTTGGTGAAGGCATTGCAACTTGGTTAGTACTGACGTGCCATTCCCGAGGGCGATCTAAGAGATAACGAGGTTGGACTAGGATGTCAGAATGGGTACAAGGGCCAAGAATCGATATTTGACAGGAGGATACCTGTGTGGCCGGAGAAAATGAGAGGATCTGGACCAAAACATACAGGCATCGAAGCTTTTGCCATTCTACTTTATGTCTAAAGTATGTCTACAGCGTAGGAGCTCGTTTCAAGCCCACGCAATAACGAACAAACAGGGTATCTAGAAAATGCTCATGTCGTATCCCCGGCGGTCTATGCTCGCCGAACTCATCAATCGCCTGTTGGACGCCGTACCCTTCCCTCTCAATGAGATATGAACAGATGAAGAACCCCGTCCTGTTGAACCCGTAATGGCAATGTACACCGATCAACGCTTGCTCGAATCCCGATTTCGGTGGCGCGGAGCGCAGGCGGTCGACAAGCTTGATGAAATCTCGTGTCTCCTCTGGCGTGGGCGGGATCTTCGAAACGGTCGGGAATTTGTGATACTCGATGCCGCCTTCGTCTAGGTTCTTGGGATCGTAGACTGGACTTTCGTGGCTGATGTCGATGACGGCCTTGATCTTCCCCCTCCATTGTCTGACGAGACAGTCGGGACAGTGGGTATCGTCGATCTGTCGGAGGGTCTTCATGGCGCGGAAGATACCAGCGATCGGTTCGGAGACTGGCCTGACTGCTTGCCATTTGGCAAGGTTCTTGACGTCCCATTTACCTCCGGTCGTAAGATATTGGAGCTGCCATCCAAGGGAAAGACGGCTATCGATGTGATCGTAGAGAAAGGTCTGTATCAACCCAGCTAGGGTACGATACGTCGTAGGGTCATAGAGAAGCGCGTGAGAGGCGGGCGCTGGCAGAATGCTGGTTTTCAGTACCCTCTGTCGTTTGGTATATGCTGGTGCCATCCCGATGCTTTCTGTGGCAGCCTTCTCGTCCTGCTTGAGGACAGTCGTCTCGGTACTTGTTGTGCTATGATTCCGTCCCTGGCCAGATGTATCTTTGTCGAGGGCGCCTTGAGTGCTACTGGCAACCTGGCGACCGATGTTACTTGATCCGCTACCATCTTCCCCGAGACTTGGGCTTGCACTTGAACGAATGACTTGACTGATTTTGGTAAGCTCTTCTGGCTTGGTAATGTTGTCTGCTTCGCCCGCGATGAGAAAAAGTGGTATCTGAAGGCTGCTCCAGATTTCCAGGCCTGGGAGGCCCCCAGAACCCATATGCTGTTGTCCCCCTTCTTCGAGTCTCGGTAAAGTTCCCCAAGCCATCCTTCTCCAAACGGCTGTTCGGCTTTGTGAATTGAACCTCTCCTGTAATTTCTTTGCCTCGATGTCTGCACCTTGGCTTAAAAATCGTGCAACGCTGCGGCTGTTAGGCCCTCCTCTTCGGTCCCATCGTCGCCAAATGTCGAAGATTGGGGTCGGGACAGAAAGAAGCCGCCGGAAAGTTGTGACTTGGTGGTCAGACGGTGCTGAAGCTCGTGGGCAAATCGCCACTAAGCCGAGTATTTCAACCCTGTTCTTTGGATGTATTGGCGACAATGGTGATGCTAGGAGGGCCGACAACGAGCAGCCCATACTATGGCCAATAAGTACCACGCCTTGGCGGCCATGTTGCTCGGCGTGCTCCGCAACAACCACTGCCAGAAGCTCCACTAGCGCACTTGGGGTGTAATATTCCCAGGAGGTTGGCGAAAAGTCCGAAAGACCGCAACCTGGCAGATCAATGCCAAGGCATGGAGCAACGTTGACAAGGCTGGTGAGGAGCGCATTGAATTGCGCCAATGATCCACCAAGACCGTGTACGAATACCAGAAGGGGAAGAGGAGTCGGAACGGAGGGAAGCTTGTCTGCCTGAGAGTGGGGCCGGTAGAAGGTCCGGATGCGAGGATAATATGCTCCGCTTTGGGTGGTGAAGGACCTGAACGTCGAGTGTTTCTTCAATAGACCGGGATCAGTGCTTTCTGCATCTGCAGCGGATTCCAGTATTAGCGATTAGCGACATCGCTGTTGTGCAATGGAACCCGTTCAATACATGTACGTGTGCGTTTAGTATCCCTTGCTGCTCACCTAAGCTTCGCTGCTCGTCCGGGATCGATCGTTTCACCTTCTTGACCCCAGTGCTTCCAGATTCTGCAGAGTCGCCATGTTGTGTTGCCCTCCTCTTTTTCCAGAAGCTAAATGCCCCAATGAGGCTACAGAATGCTATCAGCTGCACCATGTCCCAAACCCCGAGCTGTCTGTCGATGGCGCGAACATATCGTTGAAGCCTTGTCCTTGGAAGAAAACCGTCTGTTGAATGAAGTGGAAATCCTTGTGCATTGGATTTTCCCGGTCTCTGAGTTGCTTTGGCGCCGGATGCTGAAGAAGGTTCCGCCTGTGCACCGAGCGTCAAGAGAAAGATAACAACGATCAATGGCTGCAGGAATGCCTGGGCTTTTGTAGGCAGAAGAGAGCATGGTGCCATGGCAGCATCTCGCTAGGACGTCGAGCAGCGATGATGAACCAATGATAGAAGCGCGATGGCGCAGCTGCAGCAGTCGCTGGCTACCGATGGAGCGTCAAGATGACCCGACGGAGTACTTGCAGGAGGAAGCATGAGCCTTCGACTGCACAGTCGATTCCGGGAGCGTTTTGCTCTATTCCGTTTAACGCTCGGGTGCCAGAGTATGGACTCTGACCTGGCTATTGGTGAATGAGTACGAGGCAGATGCAGAGTATCTTTCTTGACGGCAGATGTTGCAGGGCAGACGATCTCCAAGGCAATCGTCAAGCGTTGCTCGGGTCCGGCACTTGCACCTCCCGCCTGGCGATCCAAATCGCTAGTTCTCAGCCCAGAGACAGCTAGACGTTCGAGAAGGTGCAGGGAAACGACGGCCGGTCTGGATGTGGAGCGGAACTTCAGGAAGGCACGTCTCGGTGGCGAAAATGATTCCTACCTTGCTCTTCTTACCAGTCTTCTCTTGGTTCACTTAGTTTCACGTAGTTCAGTCACACATCTCCGACGGTCCCTTGTCTACAGTTCAGATAAGTGATCAGCAATCATGATGGTGGGGAAGAGCTGGTGCGAGTCGTCAAGCAGAGGGCTAGAATACCCTTCTCTGCTGCAAGCAAAAGTCTGCTCGTCTCTCTTTCCTTCCTTCTCCGACCTCGGGCTCACCGCAACTCGCCGTCTAAAGTAGCTACCACCTTTTCTCTGTTCACGAGACCATCGTGACTTTTGGTCGTCCCCTGCTGTATATCCGCATCAATCATGATTCCGCATTCTTGAGCTGCTCCTCCTTAGACTCATGTAGCCGTGGTCTCGTCCTTGTACTTACTACCTTCACTTCGATCTAAATATTTGGGTTTCCTCTTCATAGATGTCATTACTTACTGTACTACTACTATACCCTGTTTCCTGTGTTGCTATCAATTTCGAGACGTACACTTTTATAGTTGCTACCAACAATGGATCTTGAGAATCTTCAGAAGCAAAGTGAGCCTGAAGAGCCAAGGTTTTTGACCTTCCCTCATCTTCCGGACGATGCCATCACAGCAGACGGCAAGAGTCGACTCAACAAGTACTCCTCGACAATCACCAAGGATCATGATTTCCCAGGCGCACAGGTATGGACATATGGACCGAGCTTCTAAAGCCATCACGGCTGATGCCGCCGCAGGCAATGCTCTATGCGGCCGGAGTTCCTGACCGTGACGCGATGAAGAACAGCCCACATGTTGGAGTGGCATCGGTCTGGTGGGAAGGAAATCCGTGCAACATGCACTGTAAGATGCATTTTATTGTTTTAGTGGAGGAACGATGTCTGACCGAGGTGGCGAATACAGTACTTGACCTCGGAAAGACCGTCAAGGAGGCTGTAACGAAACAGGGGATGCTAGCCTGGCAGTACAACACAATCGGGGTCTCAGATGCAATTACTATGGGCAATGAAGGTATTTTCGGACACTGAGATTGAGCACACAGGCCGATTGATCGTGCTAGGTATGCGCTTCTCGCTACAGACTCGCGAAATCATAGCCGATAGCGTTGAGACTGTGACTTGCGCCCAGCAACATGACGCTTGCATAACTATACCGGGCTGTGACAAGAACATGCCAGGTTGCGTCATGGCAATGGCTCGTCACAACAGACCCTCACTCATGATTTATGGGGGATCGATAGCGGTAGGCCACAGCAACCTACTTCGAAAACCCATCAATATCTCGACCTGCTACGAAGCTTCTGGGGCATACATCTACAATAACCTCTCACAGCCCTCAGACGGGGGCGATCAATCCAAGAATAAAGATGAGATTATGGATGACATTGAGCAGCACGCGTGCCCAGGCGCTGGCGCCTGCGGAGGCATGTACACGGCTAACACCATGGCCACTGCGATCGAGTCAATGGGGCTCTCCCTGCCCGGCTCCTCTTCCACGCCCGCGACGTCCCCCGCGAAAATGCGAGAATGCGTCAAAGCCGCCGACGCCATTAGGATTTGCATGGAAAGAGATATCAAACCCCGCGACCTCCTCACTAAACGCGCCTTCGAAAACGCAATGGTGATCACCATGGCCCTCGGCGGCAGCACCAACAGCGTCGTGCACTTCCTGGCCATGGCCGCCACCGCCGGAGTTCCCCTGACCCTCGACGACTTCCAGCGCGTTACCAACAAAACCCCCTTCATCGCAGACCTCGCGCCCTCAGGAAAGTACTTCATGGCCGACCTCTACGCCATCGGCGGTGTGCCCTCCGTCCAGAAACTTCTCTGCGCCGCCGGCCTCCTTGACGGCTCTATCCCCACCATCACAGGCAAAACCCTCGCCGAGAACATCGCTTCCTTCCCCTCTCTGCCTCAGGACCAAGTCATCATCCGGCCGCTCTCGAACCCTATCAAATCCTCCGGCCATCTCCAGATCTTGCGCGGGAACCTCGCCCCTGGTGGTGCAGTCGCCAAGATCACAGGGAAAGAGGGCACGAAATTCACGGGCAAAGCGCGCGTCTTCGATAAGGAATCTCAGCTGGACCGCGCGCTCAACGCGGGCGAGATCAAACACGGCGAGAACCTGGTCCTCATCGTCCGCTACGAAGGCCCTAAAGGCGGCCCCGGCATGCCCGAGCAGCTCCGCGCCTCGGCAGCGATCATGGGCGCGAAGCTGACGAACGTGGCACTCGTAACGGATGGAAGATATAGTGGAGCGAGCCACGGCTTCATTGTGGGACATGTGGTGCCGGAAGCGGCGGTGGGCGGACCGATTGCGGTGGTGAGGGATGGGGATGTGGTGACGATTGATGCGGAGAGGAATGAGATCCGGATGGAGGGGGTGGGGGAGGAGGAGATTCGAGAGAGATTGAAGGGTTGGGAGAGGCCGAAGAGGAGTGTGACGAGGGGGGTGTTGGCGAAGTATGAGAGGTTGGTGGGGGATGCGAGCCATGGGGCGTTGACGGATGATTTTTGAGGGGTGAGGATGGGGTGATTGGTAGAGGAGTGGAAAGGGGTATATAGCTGGTGGTACGGAGCACCTGATGAGGATGGAGCTGGATAAAGTTGTCGTATATGCATTCTGGACGCTCTATCTACCTATAAGACTGCTAGCATGCATTCGTGTTCCATATCTGAGCCAATGCCTTGAACACCGCCAACAATGCGAGGGTATCCTAACCGCTGCAAAAGCCCGACAGATGTTCATCAACTGCCCCTGGTGTCCTATGCTTCATGCCAAACGTCAACACACCCCCAACAGCAAAAGTATTCCCAACCGCCTAACAAACCAGCTCACACAGCTCCTGCGTCGAGAGATCGAACAACTCATCGTAGAAGCTCTCCTTGGCCATCTCCCGCCCTTCGCCAACCATCCCCGACGATCGCTCCTCCACGTCTCTTGCGACGTCCTCGAATTCCGCATCGCTGATCGTGTCATCCTCGAACGAACGAGCCGCATGCGTCAGACTAATCCCTGCCTCTGGAAGCGAGTCCGGCTCGAGATCAGCGTCGTAGTCCAGATCCTGGGTGCAGAGCCCTGCGAGTAATGCGGCTGTGTCGTCTCGAGGCGGCTTGGCTGCAGTGGGGAAAGATGAGGTTTTGGCAGAGGTGAAGCCGTGTCTTTGGTACGGGAGCGGCTTGGGAGCAGGGGCCGCGGTTCTGAGGATAACGTTGTCTGTGGAGAGTTCGCGCTCGATCTGGGTGTTGGAAACGAGGAAAGCGGCCCAGGGGTCGTCGAGGGGGTGGGGGAAAGTAGGGAAGAAGGTGCTGGGTGGGAGGAGGGTGGGGGATTCGAGGCGGGGGGGACGGGGTTGTGGTGGTGGGGGCATGGGCATGGGCTTTGCTGAGGGGGGTGGCATTGGGTTGGGTTTCGAAGGCTGGCGTTGTTGATTATGTACTTTTGGAGACACGGTTATGGTAGCTGTCGTCGGTTGCGCTGGTGGGCGTATCGCTCTTGTTGGTGGTAGGATGGAGGATTTGTGAGGGCTTGGTATTGAAGGTTGAGGTTTAGGTGTCACAGCTTTTGAGGTTTTGACTTGCGCAGGGACCCTCGCTTCAGTAGGTGGTTGTTTCACCTGAGTAACCGGGGCTGGTGTTCTTGAATTGAGTGGTCTGGATGCTGGGGTTTTTGGTGGTGGTCCTATACTGGGCTTCGAGGGCGGTATCGATGGTGGTTTCCGGAAGTGCTGTCCCCTTGGGGTCCCTGTCAGCTGCTTAGACGGATCTGATAGCGCTTTCGTTGCAGAATTGATGTTTGGCTGTGGCTTCTTGTTCACTGGATCTATGACCGGGTTCGATGAACGTGGTTGTAGCGGGCTACGAGTTGGTGCTGCCTTTTGGCCTGATCTCTGGGAGCCTGAACAACTGCTCTTCTCACTACTGCTTGCCGGCGACAAGTTAGGAGTCTTCTCTCTTTTCCGCTTCAATCCCAGCCCAAAGTCGATGAAAGCACCGAGACGCATCTGACTGGCCCCGCATGTCTCCTTGACCGGGCTTGCTATGCCCATTCTTTGCCGATTCTCCCTCTCCTTTTCCATCCTCTCTTGCTTCTTTTTAAGGTTGGCTTTGCGTTTGTTCTCCCTCTCCTTGATACGGTCAGCCCGAGCTTGGAGCTCGGCACTACGTTCGAGCTGGCGAAGTTCGAGTTCCGAGAGTCGCACGGTCCCGCCAGACTTCAGGTAGGCACGGCGAGCTTGGCGGGAGGTCTGCGGACGCGTGGATATTGTCGCAGGCATGGTTAATAAGAGATCGTCGTAGCTTGCATTCAGAGATAGAGGAGAGAGGGCTTATAGAGCGTTATTTGGGGATGAAGGCAGCCTACTAGCGATTATGTGATTCGCAGGCTCAATCCCTTTCATTGCAGTTGAAGGATACCAGGGAGCAGATATCGGAATGACAATCTGTTCGTCAATAGAGGCGTCCATGAGGGATGGATCATGAAGGAGGACGCCTTGGCATTTGGTAGCGGAATGAATCCGTGAGCCAGAAAGGGCGTAGCGTGGAGTTTGTCCTTGGCAGTCGCACTTGATGCGAAGCTCACCTCTGCCCATGGTGGTTATACTACACATATGTCTTCTAATACAGAACCTGGGGGTTTCTTGCATCCTAGCTTACCATCACCTCCTCCGTCATCTCACAGATCTGGTTCGATCGAGCCTTCTCATCTACCTCAGACTAGGGTCCGCCCGCTTAAGCCTGGAAGTGCGAAGGAAAGTAGTGTCATATATTATCTTGACGACAGATTGCTTGCCATCTCTCGGCGCTATGAAAAGAGGATAGAGGAGAGAACTTCAGATAACGAGCCGTCGCGCACTGAGGATCGTAGTCATGGTTACCGAACGCTCGGACAGCTCGCTCAAGAAGTCGAGGCTGTTGTCGATGTCGTTTGGGTTACTGCGAGTCGTAAGACCGCCTGGCCAACCCGTGAGACGTTTCCTGACCAGTGTGGCAGCAAGTTTGCAAGTATCCTATCTCCTGGCCATAGCGTTGTCGGTCTGCACGTACTTGCCATCCTTTCCTTTTTCTCCAAGGCCCACATTTCATTTGCTCGACAAGCTTGATCTTGCCTTTGCGTCCCTGCTGCAGGGCTCCAATGTGGAGACAGGAGAAAGACTGCCTGGTTTCGAGGGACTTCTAGGCGCTAGAGGCATAGATACGACCAAGAAGGTGCGAATGAAAGGAATCGTGGAAAGAACGCGGACAGCAGTAGTTGAAGTCGCCGCCAAGAATGAGAGTAGTCTTGATGAAATAAGCAGCCAGCAAGCACAACAAACGGACGACGATAGGACTATGGAACACAGCAGCGACTCTGACGATGAATTGCTCATTGACGAAGACCGAGGGGATTGGGAAATGAGAGTAGCAACTGTCTACGAGAAGACCATCATGTTGCTAGGCGAGTCCCTGGATTTACCTGTCCATGGAGAGCCTGCTTAGGGGAAGTTACCCTCAAAGATGGATCTTATGCCAAAAGAAATGGTACACCGTCTGCGTTAAACCGTGGTTTCATACTTCCTTCTTCCAATCGTTGGTCTAGGTATGTAAAAAGGTCTACTTACCGTAGCCATATTTCCCCTTTCCCTTTGCTAGAATGGGGTTGAGCAGTCGCTTTCTTGAGCCCATGATTAAGGTAATCTGGCTTCATAGTAGCGAGAAAATCGTAGATATCTGCCAAGCTTTGTTGTGGTAGATTTTTGTTTTTACGTGTTCACGAGTTCACGTAGGCGCGCCTGCCCAATTATGCCCTAAGCCCAACTCGTGAACACGTGACCCCTCATTTTCATTCCTGTTCATACACAAATCCACCAACTTCAAGACTCAAAATGCCTCGTTATTGGGCTAAAGACCTGTCTGTTAGGCTCTCGGAGGTGGGCTTGCAACAATCTACGCCCCAACCAGCGAGGAACGGCCAAGTCAAAGAGGTGTTTTCACGTAATCACGAAGCCATTGCCTTGGTCTTTAATGAAGGCGACAAGAATGGCGTCCTTGCTGAAACACCTCTCCATAGCGACGAAGATGAGCTTGCTTTACAGTTTCTCAACAGGCAAGAGAACACGCCGTTCGCCGTGATCTTAGCTGGGAAAGCTTCAGACGCACCGCCCAAATCTGGAGCACTTTGCCTAAGTGTCTTCCTGTCTGAACGATGCTTCAAGATCAATACATCGGGGCAGCCAGGCGTAGCAAAAGATCTAAAGATCGACGTCTTTCTTGATGGAGTTCTCTGTGGGTCTGCATTTGTTGCTAGGCGGTTCGGTACCGAGAAGCACAAACACACGGAGCAAATTGTACGCTTTGCTGGACGCCGTATCGGTATGTTTGCTAGCTTTTAAACCTCCTTTCCCCTCTATACCCAAGACCTTTAAGATATAGAACGGCTATCATAACAAGAAATCTCATCTCACGGGCTGTGCCTTGTTTTCACTCTGGGTAATCGTCAAGCTAACTCAAGACTACGCAGGCCAGTATCTAGAAAAACCCTGGGTTCTTCTCACGCCTCGCGGAGACGAAGACAACCACCCGGCGAGTACGCAAGCGGAGAATACCACCGTGGAATCCAACCAACTAGCGAGTACGCAAGCGGAGGATACTACTGTGGAATCCAACCAGCTCGCGAGTACGCAAGCGGAGAACATCAACCCAGAAACCAAATGGAACGTAGTCAACGCTACCCTGCTGCAGTATGCGGATCGAGTAGGAAAAGACGATACCTTCCTTGGCAAATATCTCACTAGCCTCGCGAATCTTCCCCCACCCGCTGAGATCGGCACATCTGGGAATAAGGACACGCATCCTCGCAGCTGTACATATGGTATCTTCGATGTTGTTGTGACAGCAGGCAAAGGCGCCAAAGCCAAGCCCTCTCAGGGTGGATCTCTCGAAAAACCAACGGCGCTGATGTTGGGAAAGATTGAACCATTGAAGCCTGCACAGATACTGGCAGGCGAATACGCCCAGAATTTGAACCTACTGCAGCCTCCGTCGATACCAGTCACACCAGTTGCTAGCCGCGCACCGCGTCAGCCATGTAAGTTTCATCTTCCAATCCCCTTCGAAGAATATGGAAAGCCGGGCGTGCCCGAGACTTACTCTCTCTGAAAACACACCTCTCTGCGTGATTTATTGCCTCAAAGACGTGATGCTAAATCTGAATATTTGCAGCGACGCGTTATCGTGTACCTGAAGAAGTGTGGCAGGCTATGTCACATTCTGACCAAGTAAAGCACCGCCATGTAATGCCGAAAACCTTCGTTCCCGAGCAGATTACAGGATTCGAGGTTCTCGGGAAACGCACTCGAGAAGCTTATAGCAGCGCCAACACGCCTCAACCTTCGTCCTCATCCAGCCCAGCGCCCAATAGCGTTGCCGCTTTGACGCCCACTCCATCTCGTCGTGCACCGCCTGTCGCCTCTGCCTCCGCAACTCATCCATCTACCAGCGGCAAAACCTTCACAGGCGAAGGATCTGGCTTCCAACCCACACAGCCACGCGGCTGGGCGACCGTATACGATGCCGACGTCCCCCTAACGCAGGAAGAGCAGATGGCAAAGATCCAAGCCGAGGCAGCGGAGTCCGCGCTGCAGCCAAAGGAGCCCGCGCCCAAGCCCAAGTCCCTGGTCGTGGTCCTGAACTGTGATCTCAGCAAGCTACCCAACAACGACATCACGCTTTCCCGCGCCGGCTCCTCCCTCTCCACCCCAGCGCCCAAACGCCGCCGCCTGAACGCCAACGCGGCAAACCGTCCTTTCATGCCCGCCGCAGAGATCGCGCGCCAGGAAGCGACCTTTACGCCAACTACCGCTGGTGGGGTGGGCTATGCGGCGCCGGGGGTGGTGCGGCAGGTGAGGATGGAGCGCGGGGGGAAGTTCACGGAGGAGGAGGTGGTGTACGGGTGCAGAATGCTGGTTTGACATGTTGGCGTGCGGGGTCTTGTGGTTGTGGGCCTTTGTCGAGGCGGCTTTGCGTGTTTCTGCGTGGGCCTGAGGCCATTTGTCGGTGGAGCTTTGTGGGGTTTGTTCGATTCCGTGTGGGCCTGAGGCCATTTACCAGCGAGCTGCTGGATGGTTTTTAGTGGGCCTGAGGCCAATGCAAGTGATATTTTTAAAGCATGCTACGACTACAAAGTTCTCTCTTCCTTCTTGATATCAAAGTTAGAGAAAAGGGGTTTGTCCCGACATTATATCACGTGACGCAGTACTCTAACGGAATGCCGACTTTGCGTTGGGTAATTGTTAGAATTTTGACCAGTTGTCAATACGTGGAACAGTCTTATAGCATTGAGATGAAATGTTGATGGTGACAATGCGGAATCTGTAAGAGAACGCTTGTGCATTCGAGGAACGGCAAACATGCTAGCTTAACGACTCGAGAAGACTCTTGGGATATGAAGAGCAAAATAATGCATCAAATGCTATCTCTTAGCCAACCTGGAGCAGGTATCTTCTTTCTAGGTTTCGCAAGCATACATAGCGCTCAAATGACAGCAGATAGGTATCTCTGATGTTGAAAGCAGTAAACAACGATGATATATCCTCTAGATACCAGCATATCACATTTCCGTGCCTGCTTCTTTACGCCTTCTCCGGATCGCTAATGCCTCCGTTGGTGATGATGTAGGTTGCTTCTCGCTCGGGGCAGTCTGTTATGAAACACGATCAGTGCATGAAATCTCCAAAAGCCTCGTCAATGGCCGGGCAACCTACCCGGCGAATCTTGTATCTTGGCTACCCGCTCATCGCCACGCCCTTTGCGGAGCAGGACACGAGTTGTCGAGGCGTGCGCGAGGACGTGGCCACCGACTGGCTTGCGGCCGTCAGCACCGGCGAAGAGGGCGCTGGCACCAGGATCGCTTTGGACTTGGTTGGTCTGTATGGCAGAACCCTATCAGCGAGGCCTCTAGTCAGGCAATGAGATTGGCATACCATGAGAACGCAAACGTTGAACTCCTCGGCCATGTGAGTGAGCTTCGACAGGAACTGGTTGAGTTTCTGTTGACGATCGGCAAGCTCGCCGCGGCCACAGTAGTCAACGCGGAAGCAGGCCATGATGCTGTCGATGATGAGGAGACGGTATTCGTTGCTTGAGAACTGCGCAGAAAGGGTGTTGAGGAGCTCCAATTGATGCTATGTTGATACCGGCAGTCAGCGCCGGCAGGTGCAAGCTGCCCTTGGTCTTACCTCGCTGTTGAGGGCACGACCGTAGGCAATGTTCTCTTGAGCTAATTCAGGATCCACTGTCGACGTTTAGGCTATCATACAACAAGTGAAGCTCAACTTACTGCCGAAGCGCTCCGCAATTTGTGCGATTCTGTACTGTGAGCAGGGGATAGGAAAGACGATTGCAGGGTCCTACCTCTCTGGCCTAAATGTGCCTTCGGTATCTAGAGTATGTTACTTAGTACGATTAAGGCGGATTTAGCATGGGATGACTGATACCAATATATGCCACTTTGCCCTCGGCACCTCCCATGTCCTACAAGCTTCAGTGGGGCCTTCAAAGAACCGGCAAGGTGAGTTGCTACCTTGGGTAGCTAGACATATACATTAGATGACCGACCGGGCATTTCCAGGCTCGAGATGACTTGCCTGTGCCACAACCGACATTGTATGAGAAAGCTGTGTCTTGCCACATCCTGGAGCATTTAGTCTCCGGTGTATGTGGTACTATAGAGGATGGACGTACTAAACTCTCCATACACCTGAAAAACATGGCCTGTCAGCTCAAAGTACAGAGACACAAGGACCAAGCATTACCTCGCTAATGCTCATGCTTTGAAAACCACTTGCAGAACCTTAGTATCGCAGAATGATCGTACGGTTAGTGCTTGCGGCGTACCCTCCGAGTATCGAGTCCAATTGCTTGCTGCCCGTAGATATCCTCACTACTCTCTTCCTCTGATGACCGAGCTCAACAGCTGTGATGAAGCCGGAAGTTGTGGGCTACAATAGCGATCGGTGTTAGCTCACCATCGCTCGGTAGACCAGAAGTGTCTGCGTTGCCCTGGTTGCACTTGAAAGCGATATTCGCGTTTGAAGCATCTGACCTGCAATTTCTGAATGGCTTCCTTGATTTTCTCAACCTTGACCTCGCTAAAGCCTTTGACCTTGAGTAACGTCTTGCGCGTTGCAGCATGCACAGACTGAAGCGGTCGCAGGGTCAGCTGCCTTGAGTATATGGGTCTAGGTGTGGCGAAGGACTGACAGCTACGGTGTAATAGCCATTGGCCTTCAGCTTTGTGATATCTGCCGCACCAACACCTGCCCGAGACTCAGCACCTTATCCGCGCTGGACGGGTTTTAGACTCTGCCATACCATGAGCTTGGATGTCGTCTATGTCGACGATAAAACCCTTACACCGACCGGGTCAGCGAAGTTGAGAGTAGAGATGACAAGAGAGCTACTTCGTCGTCGCAATCGTCCCCAGTGGTCGAAGCAGGCATGACAGTTGGCTTTTACGAAGTGCTGCTAATGAAGATGTCGCGCTGAACAATAATACAACAGGTTTAACAGGGGCGGGGGGAAAGAATGGAGTGGCGAGCAGTGGTTGTCGGAATAACGTTTGGGATCTTCGGGCAGACTCAAGCAAAAGGGGTTTTGGACCAGATTCCCAACAATAAAAGAGCACGATTTACTGTTCACGAATATGAGACCCAACAAGACCGTCTTCCTTGCTACTTTAACATAGCTAGAGACCAGTGCTAGTCAGGAAACCCAACTGACTGCTAGGAACCTCCGTCTTTACCAACCTTTCGCTACACTATCCTTTCTTCTTCAAACCAAGTGTCGTCTATCCACGCTTTCTCCTCCACCATCCTCCGCTTCATCTCCGACTTCCTTCTTTCCCTCTCGCTCTCGCATCGCGCAAGCTGAAGCCATTGGGTAGAGTACAAAGATGACGCCGTTCGTAAGGCCTGGGGTATGCCGGGATGCAAAACACGGTGAAACAAGACTCGCTGGACTTTTTAGTAGTCGTAAACATTATGGCTGATATATTGACCGATTCGGAGACGGAACGCCTGCAGTTGATCAAACGCCGGAGCTGCCGGGAATGAACGATTGCTCGTAATGCATCGCAAGGTCGGACAACAATTAAAACATACAATCGATTGTGCGCAAGAAAAGAATAACAGGGCTAGGTCCTGCGCTGGTATTCGAGGGTGCTTTTAAGCAACGGCTGTCGCAGATGCTGCAGGCTGGTTCGTGGCGTCGACTGGTGCTTCAAGAGGAGGTTGGCCGTTGGCATCGACTGCCGTACATTCACGAGAGATATGACCGGCTTGTCCACATTTGTAGCAGACCTTCCCAGCTTGATTCAGAGGTCCGCCGTTTGGAGCCGTGCAGTCACGTGAAATGTGACCCTGATTTGATCAACATCACCTCCACCTTCGACAAGTAGACAACTTACAAGTTTGCCACAAGCATAGCACTTCATTGCTTGCGCCTGGCAGTCCCTGGCGTAGTGATTGGGGCCCCCACATTTGTAGCAAGTGGCCGGACGTGGTCCGCCCGCAAAGCCTCCCCGGAAGCCACCGCCACCTACAAAGCCTCCACGAGAAGGTACAACTCCTCGGCTAGCTCCGACCGCTGGGCTGCCAGCATATGCAGGATTGGGACAAGATCGCTAAGTAGATTATTGGCTCGGGGTCAACCGACACCGGGTTTTGAACTTACAGCAAGATGACCAGGTTGTCCGCACGTATAGCAGCGCCCCCCTGTGCCTGCTCCACTAATACGCAGTGTTGGGCAATCAGCTTGGACATGACCATAGCCTTGACAATGGTAACACTGCTTTGCTGGAGCATTCCGATCAACAAAGCGTTTCCCAAAGTTTCTGGTGCATCGGGAACCTACTTTCAGTAGTGCGTGGTTGCGGGCAGCCGTTAGACTCGTGTCCTGCAGTCTTGTCAGTGCCAATAGGACGCACTGTCCGAGGAGGGGCCTTTTACCTGGTTGTTTGCCTTGATTGGGATTAGTCAGTATATCAGACCCAAAGCTTCTGAGCCTGAGACATACAGTTATAACATAGACGCTCGGATGACGAGCAAACCTCTAAGCAGAGCTTAGTATGTATACCGAGTCCTGATGACGCCAAAATCACTAACCGGCATAATGTCCAACATTGCCGCATTTGTAGCAAGCTCGGCGGGATAGCGACGACATCGTATGGTCCGTTCTGCCTAATCCGTAGTCTTCTAAGAGTGATGTCAGATGACAGCATTTTGAGGTAGCGGTTGTCGTGTGTTGGTGCAGGAGGGTAATCCATGTTATATTGATTGGTAGGATTGTTTGCCGGTCGAGTATCACCGCATTATGATGGAAACAATAGGCGACGGTGACAGCGATGCTGACAGTAGACTCGTACCTTCAACTAGCGCACTCCTCAAATGACCTTCTCTGCAACAATTCCAGAAGTCAGCATCCTCATTCCGACGCTCGTAGCACCGCTTCATGACTTGCGCACGTCAGTGTGGAGTATACCTCGATCAATCTTCTTCCTTCGCAGCACAGCACTTCCTGCCCTCCTTAGCACAACCTACGGCTGACCTTCCAGACTGCAAAACAAGAGATGCAAAGTAAAAGCCTGCAAGCTGCTGCAAACCAACTGGGGAAAAATTCTGGACGTTGACAAGAGGCCGGGGAAGCGCTTTACTCTATCAGGTCTGGCGTTGATCATTTAGCTCATTGATCGGTAAGCGAGCCGTTGTTCAAGCAGCTCGACCAGCTTAGGGAAGTGCAGTTCACTATTGATTCTTGCTTGAAGTACTACTGTCTACACGTGGATTAACGTCTAGTAATCCTCTATCGCTGCTTGGGCGTGTAAAGTCGTGCCAGAAACCCATGTTGGACGAATCTAATGCTGGAGTATCCTCATAATGCTAAAAAGCTGAATGCCTTAGTTGGTGGCCAAAGTGATTGTTTACCCTTCTTTCTCGATGACCGCAGGAGCTTTGATAGATCGGCCTTTGAGGAATCCTAACCCTTCTCCGCCCTGGCACATTTATCAGCAGATGTTTCAGCGAAACAAACCGGGGTCCAAGACATACAAAGCTTATGAGAGGGGATACCTCGACCCCATCATCCGGTGGCCCAGCCTCACTAATGACCGTCCCTCCTGCGCTCTCGACCCACCGCTTTCCTTGATCCAGGATATCTCTCTTGCTTGTATCCGGGTCATCCTCGCCTGTGCCCTTGGCGTTCTTCAAAGGCGAAAACTCGTCTTCGCGCTTGACCTCCATCGATGCGAATTTCTTTAAGTCGAGCATGGGGAAAACGTCGAAAACAAATTGCTCAAGTTTGATGCCGTTTGGCTTTTCAGGTTTGACGGTCTCGCCACTCTCAGTGTCCACGTAGGGAATCTTCTTTCTGGCTACATGATGGGGTAGCTTGTGGGCCCATTCCTCGATTGTCTCCAAGAAACGGAACGAGTAATAGTGATTAACGATGTTGGCGGCTCGGAATTTGAGTAGTTGTGGCTGTTTACTGTCCTTGGCCTCTGCAGTAGCTGTATCGATTTCGGAGTACTCCACCACGTCGGGCTTCCCATTCTTGCAAAGGATCAAGCCGACCGACTCTTTTGCATTGCGCTTACGGACCACTTTCGTAGCAATATCTACGTCTTTCGACGCAGCGAAACCTAGGAAAATAGGGTCGGCAACTTTCACCAAGCAATTGTCGACACAGTACGCATGAATATGTTTGATCCCTCGGTCACGCATGTCCGTTCGTACCTTTGAAGTAAGAAGTGCTTGATAGATGCCCCCATTGCCATCTGGGGCCACTGCTACCTATCATACTACGTGAGCCACCGTTGTGATCGATGTACAATTGGAAGTGTAGAACCTTTGATTTGCTCTCGAGCAGTATCTTTCCTTCATTGGAGATGCACGGGAGAACACCTTGCTCAAAAATCATCACATCGTCCCTACCTAACCCGAAGAAATCGTGTTCCTCGAAGAATTGCTCGGTGGGTTTCCTAGTAGGTCCACTCGTCATCACATACCAGGGTATCACCATGTTCTTCTTGCCGCTTTTCTTCTCGGCGAGCTGCTGAACCTTCCAGATCCGCTCGGCCTGTATCTGAAACAGAGACTTCTCGCTTGGCAAGCCAATGTTGAAGCAGCCTTTGGGTGCAGAGCTGCCCAATCGTGTGCCCTGACCACCAGCCATTAGGACCACAGCCACCTGACCCTTTGCCACAAGATTTAGACCAGCATTGTACCAGTCATCAATATCCTCTACCTTCGAGTCCAGTAAGGAAGCCGTTGAGGTCTCCGGTAGAGGCTCGAGCTTGGGCTCCTTATCTTCCTTGGTGGCTTGGGGTGGGTGCAAAGCTTTTCCAGCAATCTCATTGGTATGCTTTGGGTCAATTGATAAGAGTCGCTCGTAGAGACCGGCCTTCTCTGCTGCGCTTAGCGCATCATAGAAGGCGAAGACTTGGTCCTGGTTTGCACTTGTATAGGATTGGCGAAGCTCTTGTAGCTCCCGGTCGGTCGGTTCCTTGGCTGCAACTCCCTCGTCTTTGGTGGCGAGGTTGAGCTTCTCAAGGATGTTATGGACCGCGGCCGCCATCACTAACTCTATCGAAACCGACGAGTTATGTTTGCATTGCCTTGCTGTTTGAAGAGGTGATGTTGTACTTCTTAGAACAAACAATGCAAACAAATGTGCCGCTTGCACTAAGTCTTAATCCGGCTCCTCACCCAACTGGTCACTGTTTGGCACTCGAACAACCTCGAATAGGGTCGATGCGGTCTGTAAAGTATGCCTGTCAAGTGAAATACCTAGGTAGAAGTAACCGCATTTGCATATGATCTGGGCCCTGGAGATCCGTCGAAAACCGCTCTAGTTGGATGACTTTATTGATGAAATAAGGCATAAGCCGCCGCTCCTCTACGCTACTGAGGTGTAGACACTAGACAAACTGAATCGGCACTTGGCTGCCTTAAAGTAAGGTATTGATTGACTAAAGTAGGCTAGTAATGACACCTCGCTGGAAGCCGCGGTGGCAGCAGGAACAAACTGAGATGAGTAGAGATACAATCAAGTATTGTCAGCATACAATGAATTGTAGCTATAGCATGTCATAACTTGGAACTCTTTCACCGTAAGAGAGCACCCTGAGCGCCGTTCAACCTGGATCCCGCTATTTTCAAGCACGTAGAAGATTCCGAAGAGGTCAATTAGGTCTTGACCTAACACCCGCCTGTTGCGCTCCTAGTAACGATCCCTTTGATAAGACCCACGATCGTCCCTGTGCCCCCGATCGAGTCGTTCATGCCTCGACGGCGGTTCCCTATACAGGTCTGGTCGCCGTGGGCTCCGACTCCTCGCATCACGCTTAAATGATCGATCTCTCTCACGTTCCGAAGGCCGATCATGTCGGACACCTTTATCAAATACCATACCGTACCCATCCGCCTTCGAATTCCTCGCCTCGGTCTCCGCGTCCTTTGCTCGATACTGTCTTTTCTTTTCGAGGTGTGATATACCGCCAAAGCCTCCACCTTCCTTGGATCGCTTCAAGTTCGTTGCGGATCTCCAATTGTTAGAGAGCCTTGAGACCTATGCGACCAATTAGAGAAGCATAGACAGAAGGAAGGATATATAGTCGTACAGATTGCGAGAAGTCAACGTGGATACGATGATCATCTATTAGGACTCCCTGCATCTTGAAATATGCCTGTTCGCAGTCCTTTTGATTTTCGAACTCGATGAAGGCGTATTGCAAACTGTCGCCGGTCCTTTTGTCACGAATGACTTCACATGAAATTATTTTGCCGAATCGACTGAAAATCAGGTCAAGATCCTCATCTATGTACAGTTAGAGATGCTGTTGGAAGCGTTTCAAGCTCGCTAACCTTCTGTAACCGGATTCAGCTTGCAAACAAAAAGCACGTTCTCTGGGGGTTTGACCTCTGCAAAGGGTAGGTCCCCCACAATCTCAAGGGTCAGCGCTTGAGCCCTCGCCTCTCGCTCTCTTCGCAATTTTTCCCTGGCCTCCTCCGCCGCCGCTTCATCCGCTTCAGTCCCTTCGTTAACCTCTGTGTTAGCTTGCACATCATTGCCTTCGCGCACGCCGGAGTCTGGCTCTGTATCCATAGGAGCAGTGGATTCGAACTGCCCTTCAGCCATGCCAATCTCCAGAAGCGCCAGCTCCGGCAGTCATAAGTTTGCACCAACGTCAAGTAACGTGGTGATGGATGATGAAAAGTGAGTGAAGTTCTAAAACGAATCGGGAATGAAATGCCCGTGGTGGCTTAGTCATTTGATCTAAATTTAGTCCCACCGCGCCTCGTGGCTTCACTGTCAGGAACACGACATTTCACGCTTACGCTCTCCAATGTAGGGGATTGTAGCAGGTTCATGCCACAGTCCTATCAGTCGCCGGAACTGGGCACCACATTGATAGTTTCCAAACAGCTGCCATCACCCCTATCGCAGCGTCCATCGGTCAGGTACATGTATCAAACAACGAGGCGAAGCACACCGTTCTTAGCGGCTCCAAGCATATCCAGCTGAATGCTTCTCCAAGCATATCGAGCTGAATGATTCTCCAAGAAGGACTCATACCACGTTTCTTGTGCTGGCGCCCAACATGCCGCACAAGCTCGGTGAAAGAGATAAGGGCTGATTCTGCTGCGCCGTTCTCCATAGGTGATAATATTATCTAATAGCACAAGATCTGTATCGATCATGTCCAGGATAAGGCTTACGGTCTACTTCCGCGCACAATCTGCAGCCGCTACTGGAGCACGAGCAACGAAGCACAGACCCACCCGAAATCTACGTGGGGACTGCCATGACGCCCGGGCGGTTTCTACAACCACACCGCGCACTGATCAGGCGAAAGTCTGGCTGGACTTCTAAGTATGCATGAGCGTGGGACCTTACACCGCCGACGGGCACTGCATATAACGGTCGCGGGTCGGAATGGGTAATCACCTCACCGCATCTGCAACTATCCGTTTACACGCCGCGCTCATGGATCAAAGAGCGGCAATACTTCCCGTCCTTGGATCGGATTCATACTCACTCTGCTATTTCGAGCACCTAATACTGAACACGCAATAGACGCAAGAGGCGTTCTTTGTGAATGCGTTTCAAGCAAGAATATGGTGAGTACTCTTCTACGGATGTTGTGGGCTCCCGGCAGTCGGGGGCGCAGGCGTTGCTTCACAAGCATCTCAATGTCATGCACGTGCAGCATGACTTGAAACAGAGAGGCGTCGTTTCCCTGACCATAGGGTATACTTCTCCAGTGTGTCATTCTCCGCCCACTTGAGGATGAACCGGAACTTCAAGTCATTTTGTTTACTACACACCCCGATGCGGAGCTCCGCAAAAAGCATCAGCATCATGGGAGCACTTGCGACGCTGTAGTTCCAATACGTACAATTATTCCTGCCGGGTTCGGTCCAGCTGCAGCTATACAACAGCTTCTTGAGGGTTCAATTCTGGTTCTGAGCAAAGAGTCAGTCCGTATGAGGTCAGGGCACCGAAAGGGTGACATGGAAGCTGAAGATATCGCTGAAAAGGCTTTTGGCACTGACACTCTTGCCGGGGGGTTCTTCCCCCGAAAAACATCAGCACGTTTCAGCGTTGCCGTCCCCTTTCGGAACTCGGAAGCCCTTCGATAATCAAATCTTGCTTATCCCCCTGTTCTCATCTGTGCATATGTCTTAAGATCCAGGCAATCGATCTGGGTAGACATGGCCAGACCCAGTTGGCCATGTGCTAGCATCCGGAATTTAGACATAGCTTGTACTGGCAAGGCGTCAGGAGCTGAGCGCCCAGGAGCCCAAAATGGCCCAAACCAGTGCGACCTGAAACATTATCAAATCGCCGGTTGTGCTACACTAGAAACATTCTAGTGTCATCTACTCCAATGATTTCATTGCACGCCTTTCGAGCCAACTTTCTGCACGTTCGTATACACCATCGAAGCTCAGCTGGCTCGAGCCTCTATAATGCTAGTTATCATGGATTCGCATGCAGTCTTGGTCCTGCGGCCTCGTGTTGTACAGTCGAAGTTTGCTTCGCGGTCGCTACGGCTTAAAAGAACAAACATCCGCCGATCTAGACCTTTCCGGCTGATCTAATACATTGAACAGATCGCAATGTTCCAAGTAAGACGCTTAGTGACGGAAAGCCACCTCGGATCGTGCCTAAAGCCCTCTTGAAACGCCATATCATTTACTTTTCTACTTTGTTTGTTTGGGGCTCGATCGATTTGCCCCGGTTTGTCTCAATCGCCATGACCTGGGCTAGGCATATCTTCATCCATTTTTTTTGGTATTCTCCATGGACTCCAGGCTGGAGAGCAGGCGGCACAGGAAATGGTTAAAGGTACTTTCAGCTGTCCCACGTTTCACTGGGCGATCAACGCAAGTTTCTGCATGAAATCCATCCACGTACCTTAATGATATTCCAAAATTCGATTAAACATCGACGGTTGGCTTGTGCTGTGCTCTTAGGCGCTGCACGTAGCCGTGCACGAGCCAAAGCTCAAAGAATATCTAGCCTGTGGTATGTTAGCATCATTCTCGTGCGCAAAGACCTAGAGAGCCCAGTCCAAAGCAATCGCTCCCTGACAGGTCGTTTTGACGTGGCCACCTAGCACATCCTGCACCAATGGTGCATCCCTGCCAGATCAGGTAGACTGAGTCTTTATAGCCAGATCCATCCTCAAGCTCTACCTCAATCGTGCCCTTCCCGAATATCAGTTCAGAAGCTGGTGACTACTGTATGGGCAGCCGCTATCCTACCAATCCTCGTCACAAACAATACCGTGCCAATCTTTTCGACTTTAGTGGTCTTTGGGTGTTATTCAATTCAAGTCTCTCGCTCTACTGATAAGTCCATAATCATGCGTCGTCAATGCTATGGAAATCCCGACACCATCGATCAAATGCACAACGTCAGTCGAGATTTGCCTATTCAGGAGAGATCCCGGAACTGTCCCATCACTCGTCCTGTCCGCCGAGCTAGCCCACAACAAGATTCGGAATCGGAGAAGGGGGGGAGCCATGCCAGGAAGAGGATCAACGTAGCGGTAAAGGAGACCCCGATGCTTACTACTATTCGCACACATAGATGCTGATAGTTCTGACAGTGCGCTCGCTGCCGAAAAAGGAAAATCAAATGCAGTGGAGACTTGGGAACTGGGATATGCCTCAATTGTAAGAATGCTGGCTCAGACAACTGCGAGTTTCTCAGGGTATGGCAACCTTCATCTCACGTTCGTCTAGCAGATGGCTAACCCTTGTGCATCAGGTGAACTCTCATCAAGTGAACTCAACCCCAGCATCGATGGCAGGATCTTGGACGTATGCTCACTGTGGTCTCCCGAATGGCTCTCCAATGGTTCGCAATAGCCTGGGTCAGTATTCGTCGACGACCGTACCAGCCTCGTACCCTGGCTCTGCTTTGGCAGCAGCTCCATACCCTGGCTCTACTACTATACATCCGGTGCACAGTCTTTCAAGCGCAACATTCCCCTATGGACCTTCCCGACAGTCTTATCCCTCGGCCTACAGCCACAGCTATGCAGATGACCTATTTCAGAATTACGCCCTGCAACAGTCGTCTCATTATCACCCGGCCGCACAGGAGGCGCATCTACCATCTCTCGACTATCTTTCACCAGAAATATCGCGACAGTGGACACCTGTAGCTGTGGACGGCAGACAGCCGCAGCACAACCTTGATATTGACCAGGAAAGCTCGAGTAGGTTGAGTACTTCCGTGTCTGCCGGTACATCTAATGCTCTGTTCCCGGGCTTGGGTGCCTTGAAGAATTATTTGCCATCTTTCGCCCCTCATAGATCTCGTACTTTACCTATGCCGGAAAGCCAGCGTACTTCTATCAGTCACAGTACTAATAGTGTGTCTAGCATCTCTGGCGAGAGTGCACCATCTGGGTTTCCCCAGGCGCTGAGTTACAGGTCCGGTAATCCTTGGAACGCCGAGAAATCAGCTCTCGAGACGAGTGAAGCATGCAACGGCTCTATTTCAAGCACAGGTACTGGATCTACGAGTATCAACTCCTCTTCCTCGCCTCAAGTATCCCAGAAGTCTACGACGTTCGGCTTCTCGGCAGTACCGTCCAACCCGTCCTCTCGAGAGAATTATTACGCCTCGGCGAACATCTCGACAAGCGCGCCCTCTATTGAGGCTACGCTCGATCCAGAACACGCAACTTTCCATGGTCGGCTTTCCAAAGACCCTGGGGTATCCACCCAACACCCGACATCCAATCATTATGGTTACAGCTTTGGGAGCAGCAGTAGAATTGGCGCAACAAGCGATCAGATGGTCCCTGATGGCACGCTCATGAGTGGACAGCTCTATACTCGCTTGGAAGAGCCTCAACAGTCTTACGAGAACCTCCCTGCACTTTCTAGTGGAGCGAGCTCTCATGCTCCGTACAGGACGTCGATCTCGAGTCTCACCAATAACCCACTTTATTAGTCGCCATGGAGGCGTAGTAACGAAGTCATATTCTGAGTGTTTCAAGTCTCCTGGTACCGTATCCTACGGCGAAGTCAACCGGCAATTTTTGCCTTGCAACGATCTAAACAATCTTGCCAGATTGATGGACACGCATCTGAACCCCAAATACTATATTTGTGAGCGCTGGGAACCCGACTTGAACTGTGCTTGCGTTGGATCTTGGACACTTTACTACTATAGCTCTCGAACCATTCTGGACAGTCCTTTGCTGTCAGCCTATATACGGGGATCTCTCTACCCTTTCATGTCATTACTCCATATTCGCCGGGCTAGCTTCTCTTACCTCGTTTCTTTTGGCAAAGGATGTCAGTTATATAAGCTGCAGGGAGCGAGAACGCCTCGAGACTACGGCAGACTTAATTGAGGGACTATACCTGCTAGAGTAAGGAGCACTATTGCCTTTTCAGCTTGTCTCCTTCAATGAAGCCTAGGACTACGAATATGTTCCCCGGCCGTGACGTTACGGGTTTCAGCTCTTGTACGTGCCATCGACCACAGATACAATCATGGGCCAGTGCAACAGACGGCCTATATCTCAGTGGATCAGGCTATATTCCGTGAGGGATGCAATGTTTATAATATCCGCTGGTCTCGTGACAACAAGCGTCCAGAACGATCAAAGGATGGGCGATGAAGTGATCGATGGGTTCTTGGACAACGCGATATGAGAAGAGATGGGTAGCTGCACTTCTGTTTCAAAGGCGACTCCTAGGTTTGCATTCTTGTTGCAGAAGCATGGTCTTCTGGTGATGGATAGATGAGAGTTAGAGCGGACTTGGGAATAATTCACTGATGTAATATAACTTTCGCTTGTAGACGGATAGGAATAATAATGACTAGAGAGCAGCGAGATCCAGATGACTTCAAGTGACCTTCAAAAAAGGATAGGCTTATCATTCCCTTGTGGATGGGCTTGAGCGGCAGTGAGAGTCTCATATTGCTTTCCCTAAGCGCCACATGATGCAAAGACATGCGGATGTGCTATGATATGTATCCATAGCAGCACCCATGAGTATCTCCGTCGCTCAAAACTGCCGAGCACGACTCCATCAAGTAGCCCCTCACTTCTTCTTATCCTTCCCTGCTCCCTTCGTCTTCGCCGTACCCCGAACAGTCTTCGACCGATTCTTACGTTGCTTGCCTGTGTGACCATCCCATCAGCACTCTGTCTCTTCCCCGTATTCCCCAAAACCACACGAAAGGCAATACGTACGCTGCTGCCTGCTCGCCTTCTCAACCTTCGTCGCCTGCCCATATCTCACCAGCCGATAATGCGGCTCAAACTTCTTCATCACCTCGTTCGAGTCGTAGATCAGCGCGAAACCGGTGCTCTTGCCACCGCCATATTGTGTTCGGAAGCCGAAGACGGAGACCGTGTCTTTGCTGGCTTTGTAGAGCTCGGAGAGTTTGGACCGGAGTTCGTCTTTGGAGACATTGGCGCGGTTGGGGTGAAGGACATCCCTGGATCAAAGATTATTAGCAAGAGTAGCTTGAGTAAGGACATCCGGTAACGAGGAGGCAAAGCCTGGGGTTGGAGACGCACACGACCATTTGCTTTCTCCCTAGGAGAGCATTGCGAATGAATTTGCGCGTGCGCAGCGTCACGGGTTGTTCGCGGTCTGCCATGTTGTCGAGCTACACAGAGCAGTCAGTATGAGAAGCACCTTGAAGTGTATGGACTTGCTGTTACCGATGTGTGGTGGATTTGTCGTGCTCTGGATGATCTTCAAGGTAGCTCCTCGTCGATGCTCGATTTCCGTGTGGGCTGGCTAGCACCAGATTTTGATAGCCGAGGCGCTAACTCCTAGGGTACTAGTCGGTTCTGGCGATTTGTCCGGCTCACGGACAAGCAGCACTCAGCTTTCGATATAGTTGCACACGGCGATTCAAAATACTATGAATCGCTCCAGCCCGTTGGAAGAGCTTATGATGAAGGTGCCATTCTATGAGATAAGGTGCTTCTACTCACCCAGACGCTCAAACTGAGCACCGTCTGGCGCTATCACATTGAATTTCGCGCATCGGAATATAAATGTCAAAGCAAGATGGAAGCGAAAGTTTCCCAAGGTAGCATGGATGCAGAACAGCAGGTTGAGCTGCTAAGGAGGCAATATCTACAGCTCGTTGACCCTGGCCAACTGTCGCTGCCTTCCGATCCTCTCTTGATACTGCCCGAAGTTCAAGCACAAATATACACTACTATGTTTCAACGAGCAAGTATTTTTGATATGCCGCCGGATCGTTACCGGTTCCGTGTTCTGAAGAGGCTGATTGATCGTTTGGAACAAGCTTTCCAGAATCCAGAGGATGATGTGAGGCTCTCCTTACGCTACAGCAATCGCAATCTCCTTAAAGTTATCATCCTCTGTGATGGCAATTTCATTTCGCCATTCGTCTTTCCTTTTGCTGATGATATCATTTGATGTTCTCTTAGGAGATTTCGGATAGTTTGAGCAAAGCTTTTGCGCAGCTCCTGGCTCTACCACCAATATCCCAAATTGACTTGGCACAGCAAAAGAGTTATGTAACGTATACCGCGCCTCTGAATTTGCGAGATCCTGAAACTCCAATGCTCACCCTGTTAGAGGCTCGCTCAGTCTTAGCGTCTTCCGGAAACACTGGCATTCGCACTTGGGAAGCTGCACTGTGGCTGGGTACATATTTTTGCTCCGAAGAGGGCAGAAAACTGGTCAGTGGGAAGAATATTCTTGAATTAGGCGCAGGTACTGGTTTTCTATCCATCCTTTGCACGAAACATCTGCAGGCCCGGTACGTTTTGGCTACGGACGGAAACGCAGAAGTAGTGGATGCACTCGATTCAAATATTGTTGTCAATGGACTCGAGCGCGACCAAAGGATTCAAGCTACTGTCTTGCAGTGGGGTAACACACTTGTTGACGAAGACATAATGAATAGCGATGGAGATCTTCAATATGACTTGGTCATAGGAGCTGATATTGTAAGCTGTGCGACGGAGGTCATTTCGTTCCGAATTTCTCGGTGGTCTCACGTTAGAATGTCCTGACATTCAACAGACTTACGATACAGCTTCAATCCTAGCCCTCGTTGCGACACTGCTAGAACTTTTCGCTCGTCATACGCGTGCCACATTTCTCTTGTCAGCGACGCTCCGAAATGAAGCAACCTTTGACACTTTCAAGAACGCATGCGGTAAGGCTCTCCGAACTGCTGTCAGGGAAGTAACGTCCTTGAATGCTGACGAGGCAAGCCAAAAATAACCTCGGTATACAACATCTCGACTTCTGCTCCGCGGAAGACGATATGCAGACTGGTTTCTTTCACTCAACAAGCATCCCTGTTCTTGGTTTCCTGATCACACGCTTGGCGGTCAATGATAACCCACCCCCCTCCTAATCATCAAACCCTGCTGTATCGCCAATATACGACCAAGCTACGGCAGGGTCAACCTCTCCAGGTTACGGCGAAGCTGTTGGGAACTCATCCTCAAGACTGAGATAAAACAACATGCGCCGACGGGACAGTATGCGAAGCCTCCGCTACATGATGGCCTATGATTGATCAGCTTAAGGGTATACTGTGTCCAAACAGTGTCCTCTTTCTCGGGATACGCCTGGGCTTGTTCAGCCAAAGGGAATGCTTGGATCAGACACCTCTCTCACATGATAAATAGGTCATCAAATCAGGATGCCAAATGGACTTTGCTTAATTTCATCATTCCCGTGGCGATATGCACTTTCTTGTCCACTGCCTTCCTGCATTCACATGTTCTACATGAGCCTCCCATGATTCGATGCACGAGGTGGCAGTGATGCCGATGGCAGCCGAAGTACCTTGGAGCCATGTGCCTCGGTATACTCTGCTGTGCCGGCTGGTAGAAGTCATACAAGCGCCTTGCCGGCGTCGGCGCCTCTGTTCACTATGATGGCATACCCAGAAATTCTCAGCATTGGCAGGCGATGTGGCACTCTGCCATGCTACACTGACTGGCGGTGACGGCATACTTGTGTGTAGAGTAGTCCGCAACGGGCAACATCCGATAATGAGGATTTGTGGTGGCCTCGTCGCGGCTATTGGGTACCAGTTATCCAAGCAGTCAGCAGGCATGTGTGCCAACCCCGCTGCGATCTTCTTCAGGCGGCACATGGAAGCACTGGGGCAGCATATGCGCTCTGGAGGATATCTGATCGCGGTGAAGGCGAGCTAGATGTTTGGCCACCATCGTTGACGACTGGTGCGAGTCTGACCCAGACTTCGGCAAGCCTTCACTGTCATCGTAGGTACTTGAGGTGGTCGAGAGCCCTTCCCCTCCGACAACCAAGACGGACAGCCCGAATATCTCCGGTAGCGTCGAGAAATAGCAACGTTGCAACCATCGACCATTGGCCCATGATGTTGTCACGATGGGAAGTCGATCCGCCAACCAAACGCCGTTGGATGCCAAGCTTCATACAACCTTTACCACTTTCTCCTTAGCGCCAAACAAGGATTCCCCACATAGATCTAATCATCTAATCTCTTCTTGGCCTCGTGATGGACTACGCACCAGATCGAATATCGATCCACCACCTTCAATGAACTGATGTATCACCAATTAGTCACTCTTGCATGTCATCCAACCGTCAGCCAGCCTACGACCTGACATTCTCCATCCCTCGTCCCCGTCCATCCATCGCCGCATCTGACACACCTTCCCCACAATCTGCAGCGGCTGCGCATCTAAGGCCATGACGTTTCACCGCACGGGCAAGGAGCCTCATTGGGCTCTATGAAGGATTGGTCATGGGAATGAGAATTCGCCTGCACAATGGCGTCACACTTGTATACAGTTACGCTTGACGATGGGTAGAGCCGCCTGATCTCACCCTTTCGTGCTTCTACCGGAACAATGGGACCGTGTCAGGATACCTTCATCCAAGGCGGGGAAGGGAGCATGAGGAGCATATCCGCTGGGATGCCAGTGTCTCCTATGTAGCAGTGTCCTGGGCTTTGAGTGAAGACTATATAAATCGGTAGGTGCACGCTCCTTTGTCACAGCTCCATCCCTTGCAGATCTTTATCAAGAAGCGTATTCTTTTTGGTACCATTAGCCATCTGGATGGCTTTTGCATAGTTGCATATACCATCCACCATATCCTCTAGAATACCAGCTATACTACAAAATTCTCGTGTTCTACTATAACCACCATGCTCTACAACGGCTTTCTCCAGAAGGCTGCTCTTGCCCTCACACTGATAGGTAGCGCACAGGCTGCACCCGCAGGCTTGTATGGCACCTTTCCTTATTCCTCTCCTGCGCAGCCAACTAACGTCTATCAGCCGTTTCAAGAGCCGGGGACTATCCTTCGATTATAATAACAACAAAGTGCGAGGCGTAAATCTGGGAGGCTGGTTCGTCCTCGAGCCTTGGATTACGCCTTCCATCTTCAGCGAATGGGCGAACTCCCAAACTGTCGTCGACGAATATACGTACACGAAAACCCTCGGCAAGGCCGAAGCATCTTCGCGTCTGACCAACCACTGGAATACGTGGATCACCCAAGCCGACTTCAATGCTATTGCGGCCGCGGGCTTGAACCATGTCCGAATTCCTATTGGCTACTGGGCCGTAGCGCCTCTTGATGGTGACCCGTATGTCCAGGGCCAGCTGCCTATTCTGGATCAAGCTATTGGCTGGGCCAGAAGTGCGGGCCTCAAAGTCCTGCTCGATCTACACGGAGCACCAGGCAGTCAGAATGGCTTCGACAACTCCGGCCGCTATGGACCGATCGCCTGGCTGCAAGGTGATACGGTCGCGCAGACCGTCACGGCCATCCAAAACCTTGCACAACATTACTCGGGCGACTCCGATGTCGTGACAGCGATAGAGCTCCTCAATGAACCCGCCGGTTGGGCTTTAAACCTCGACGGTATCAAGAACTTTTACAACAGCGGCTACCAGACCGTGCGCGCCAATGCTGGCGATACTGTTGTGTGCATCCACGATGCCTTCCAGGATTTCCAGAGCTGGAACGGCTTCTTGAGCCAGCCGAGTGGAAATGTCATGCTCGACACCCACCAGTACCAAATCTTCAGTCCAGCTGAAAACGCTATGTCGCCCGCCGCCCATGTCTCTACCGCTTGCGCCCTAGGCCCCAAGCTCGCTGGCACCGACAAATGGACCATCGTCGGCGAATGGACAGGCGCCCAGACCGATTGCGCGAAGTGGCTGAATGGCCTTGGCAAAGGCGCTCGATACGATGGCACCTTTCCTGGCAGCTCGACTGTTGGTAGCTGTAACGGGAAGTACACCGGTACTGTCGCGGCACTTTCCAACGATGATAAGAACAACCTCCGCCATTTCATCGAGGCTCAGCTCGACGCTTATGAGAGGCACACTGGCTGGATCTTCTGGACTTGGGTCACCGAATCGGCGCCGGAGTGGCACATGAAGGATCTTCTCGCCAATGGGCTGTTTCCTCAGTCGTTGACCAGCCGACAGTACCCTGGGCAATGTGGCTACTAGACCTTGTCCAAGGAACTTGTCCCTACCCTCGGCTTCACCAAACAATCAACTCAGCATGACTCTCGCTACCTTCCACCCATCCCCGCCTTTCGCCATGATGTCGACTACCGTCCGTCTCGCTCTCTCCATGCCGCCCGTTCTCTTGCCGTCCAGCATCTACTCTCCTCGCTCAAGAGACCCAACAGTCCACAAGCACCGCTATCAACCGTGCATCGCATCTGCGTCTTCATGATCCTCACCTTTCACGACTCAACGCCCGCATTCTTGGATTTAGCGCCACATCCACACTCTCGCTCTGCCGGCCAGCCGCTACAAAACCCGCATCACACGACATTACGCACGCAACGTTCGCTGAGATAACCCCCTCCCCCGCCTATCACCACCGTCTGAGATGATGTGGGATGGCATTGCATTCGCTCTGCTGGCCAGTTTTGCTGTTGGATACGAAAAGCTATGTTTTGCGTCCTGCTTCAGCGATCGCTTGGTTGAGTGATGGTGTGTATATAGCACGTGAAGCCGTGTCTGTACATAGCACAAGTTGAATTAAGACAAACAACTACTCATATAACTTGGTTTGGAAACTGCAACTCTTCACTCCTATCCTCTTCTTCTACAATCTTATCTTATTCGATTTTTCGAAAAAGAAGAAAAACAGAATTCTATCTTATCTTTTCTTATCTTTTGGCATAATTCTAAACACACTCCATCTCTTGTCACTCACCAAAACACCAATCAATCTACATCCAAGTTCACTTTCTTCATCTAGCTCTTCCACATGAATTACTAAATCACTTCTGCTTTGCGCATTATTGTTATTGTTATCGCCACAGTTCCTCCCTCTTACATTCACAACCTCCGCCTTCAGCTCCGAAGCCTCAGCACGGCTGCATTCCCTCCACAACTGCAACCATCCCCGTCCCCATCTACCCTCCACCCACATACTCATCCTCTTCAAACCTTTTCGTACGGATAGCGCGCGGTGTGTGGCCACCAAGGCAGGGTTCAGGGAGCTGGTTTTCCTGGACGACGGCTTTAGCACCGTGGGTGAGGCGTGAGAGGGGATGTCGATGCTGTTGAAGGGCATCGGTGCGCCGGGGAATGTTTCCCTTCGCAAGCCGTGGGAGGCTGGGCAGAAGCGTCACGGGCACGTGTCCAAAGCTACATCTCCAAAGCTCTTCTCGCCCATTGACCGAGCCTTTCAGCCGCCTGGAAAATGCAGCGTTGCTCGATACGCCTCAATCTCCCTCCCGTGCCACACCACGGACACTCTCTGAAGAAAATACGCGCCCCCCTCCTCGTCGTCCAGCACCCCCTGCAGCACGCTCCACCATCCCCGGACGCTGCCCCTGATCCTCACCACCTTAACCTCCTCTTCTGCTTTCGCTGCGCCATTTCTTCGATTGTTGTCGATCGCGGCCTCGCCCGAGAGCGTGGCCCCCTCCTCCTCAAAAGCTTCCAGCTCCGGGATTTGTGTCTCAACAATTTTCCGCACGCGCGCGAGGTAAAAAGGTGGGGAGAGGATCAGCGCGAGATATGTCGCCTCCGGGGGATGAGCGACGCCGTGCGCGAGAGCGGAGGCGTCGTTGGCGAAGGAAGAGAAGCTAGCGCTGCGGAGGGGGGGCTGGTTGTCGCGGAAGTGGTTGGCGATGAGGGCGCGGTTGAGGAGGGTTGGGGGAGGAGGGTGGGTGCTGGGTGCGGAGGAGGGGTGTTGGTGGTGATGGTGGTGGGTGAGGGTTTTGAGGGCTTTCATGGTTGGTTGAGAGGTATGTTGGGAGGTATGTTGGGGGTTGTGTTGGGGGGTGGGTGGGGGAGGTGGTGGGGACGAGGTGTGAGGGAAGTGGTAGAGAGGTGTGAAGGGAGGTGGTAGAGAGGTATGAAGGAGGGTGGAAAAGTCGGCGAGAGAGAAGTTTGCTGACCGTGGTGATGGGAGTGGTAAATATGGGCAGCTGAGGGATGGCGAATCGATAAAACTAATTCTTCGTTAGGTAGCGCAGAGACGACGTCATCATATGCTAGTCCTCTTTTGGTAGATGGTATCGATTTTTCCGTTGAGCCAGATGTGCAATTGCTCGTTGCGATTCCAGCGTAGCAAAAACCAAGGAGAAACATGCTGAGTGTTTCCAAAACATGCGAAAGAGGTATAAGGAATGGGAGAAATTGGATTGATGACCCCATCCACGGCATGGTTCTTGAACTCCGCAGATCGAGTTCACATTTGATAGCTTGATGAAAGGAGACAATCCACGGTTTGCACCAAACAAAGAAGTAAGAAGAGACTCTTTAACCAGTAGTACTTATTGAAGGTCTGAAGAGCCACACTCTCGGCCCCGTCATTATTCTTCTCCGTCCCGATCTTTACATTTCTATCGTTAGTAATATGCATACACTGTTCATCCAAAGTCCGCTCTCTACCTGGAAACAAAACATGCCCGCTCGCTGACGTGGGTATCCGATAGGCAGAAAGAAAGAAAAATCAAGAGTGGACCGACCCATCAAGCAACCGCCAACGCTTTTCTGACTTTCAGGCCTAGTGAACCATGAAGCCGTAGATGCTGTGGTAGGAATACTGAAATCATAAGTCGCCGCGACCGACTTCGCGTGTAGGCGCTTGTGCAAGAGAAGGAGAGTAGAATAGAAATGACCTGCTGGAGTCAATACCTGCTTTGACTCAGGAAATCCACGGCAATCCCGTCACGACGGCCGGTGGTGGTTCGTATCCGGAATTGATACTCGTCCCTCAAAGTCTGCCGGCCCAAGAACCTGTGCAAACGTCAATGGTTTGGAGGTATACGGCTGTACTATCCTGCTGGAGTCTTCTGGTCCACGCCGGTGCTGCTGCTTGCCGGAATCGAGCAATTGGCGCCGGACCTTGGGGTAAGACGAAGGCGGAGGCACCAGCAGTGTGCCAGGTCCGTATTTGATGGCTACGCCAACTGCCAGTACGATTGTGAGCGAGAATTGAAACCATAGCCGGAATGTCCGTCGCAAGGATGGCTCCTCACAGTCTTCGCAAGGGAAGACATGCGGCTCTTCGCAATCCTGCTTTGCTAGCACAGGGGGTGTTCCTTTGCTCCTGTCGCCACTTCGATGCGCCAGAAAGCATTGAGCTGTCCTCCGCCGACTGGCGCTGGCAGAATACGGCCTCCAATCAAATACACTCGCTGGCTGTACCTCACCTGTCACCTCGTCAGTCTGCCGTTCTCCATTCCCAGACCGAGACCCGAAAAGCACACCTAGAAGCCACCATCCTATTCCGCCGAGTCGCGCGGCACCGAGCGTCCATGCGTTGTAGAGGAGTCGCTGAGCCAGGACCCTGGGGTCTTGTTTCGTGCGAGTGATCATGCTTGTGAGGCGCGTGCAGAGACCGGAGACGTTGTGTGAGGCCACGGCTGTTGATGGAGGCGACTTCGGAGGAGAATAGATGAGGGTGGGCAACCTTGAGGGTTTCGGTGCGATTTCTGAGGGAGGGGTGATGTGCCTTTGCCGTAGATGCGCCTTTGATGATGACGGTGATGAAGGTCTTTCATCGATACCAATCAGGATCGAATCTATTTCCATAGTATGCTCATCAAGTTGATTGCCCACCGTGCCTTTCTCAACGGGACCAATTTCCTCATTTACTGGTATCAGGCCATCGTCGAATGAAACAGCAAAGCTTGAATCACTAGCATCCAGATATGCCTGTTTAAGCTCCTCTTCGAGGCTCCTCGGTCTCGGTCGCTTCTCTTCAATTTGCTTTGATGACTCCCTCATTGCCTTTGTAAGGGTCTCTTCTACTGTCGGTGGCGGTGATTGAAGGGAAGATAAGTCTTCCAAGGTCTCACTTGGAATTTCAGATCGGCCCTCGAGCGACCTCAGCGTTTGCGCTTGTGCCCATGTGTTGGACCGTACCCGCTTTGGCTGAGTAGGCGTTCCGATGGGCGAACCGCACTCTTCTTGCGATAGAAATGCGATCGTCGGATCTAGGGAGAAATTCGAAATGTCGCGTTTATACGCATCGGATACTTGGTAAACCGGGGCCGAAGCTGGCAAAGATGCTGTACCTGCTGCACTTGGCAGGATCAACGTCTTTAGGGTACCACATCCAGAAGGAAACCGTCTCATTCGGCGTTGACGGTGAGTAAATCTGGACGGGCCATCGCGCTCAGTAGCAAGCGGTAGGCCCCACGATGAAGCCCCATAAGACGAATTCGAGTGAAGAGAGGTTGGTCGCGATGAAGAGGATGCAACTGAGCGGTCGAAGGTCGATGTGCCGGAATCTTCGTCGAACACACCTGCATGCTGGGAATCAGTCCTCGGTCCGGACGATCCCAGGACATCCTCGTCGCCGTAGTTGCTCGGCTGCTCCGGTGAGCCAGAGATGCTTGAGTCTGATCTCAAGGTTCCCGAGTGCCAAAAGGTGGATTCACCAATGGTAGACAGTGACAGCCGCACACCTCCTGCTGGTGATAGCATTGACCGCGGGCGTGGTGTTCTTTTCTGCGGATCAATCTTGCCAGGTGAGGAGGCGGCCGATCCAAACTCAAGCTTCGTAGGTGACTGTACCAACAAGCCGGTCAAGACATCAACCCTCTTCTCTAGATTTGCATTCGTTATCTCCAATGAATCCGTATCCTTGAGCTTCAGCCGCAGTGTCTCATTCTCGAACTCCAGCTCCTTGATCTTCATCTCCTTAATCTGCCCCTCATCCTCAGCGGCCTGCATTCGCGATTTGAGGCCAGCCTGCAGTTCCAATCCCTGCCCCATGCCCTCCTTCACCCTCTCTGCAAAATTCTTCTCCCAGTCCGCCACTTCATGTCGTAGATTGCGCGCCTCAACAGTGAGTGCTCGGAGCTTTGTTGCACGTGTTTTGTTAGTGTTCGGGGAGACAAGAGTATCCAATTTGGCGTTGAGAGCTGTGAGCTGTGACTCGAGATGCTCGATATACTTGGATGCCTCGAAACTCGTCGATCGAAGGTTCAAGCGGCTCGCGTTGCGCCCTTTAATCTGTTTGGCCAGGGGCGAACTCAGCGGGGGTGGTGTCCTTTGATTCAATGAACCTTCACGTAGTGTCATCATGTTGACTGGCGACGTTTTGAGGGAGATTGGTGAAGAGTTGCTGCTTTCGTTGTACCAAGATCCGCCGTTCAGCGAGCTTGTTGACTCGGTTGCAGTACAGTCCTGGAAGATGCTACCTAAGCCTCGTCTTGGAGCCTTCTTCTTCCCTCTCGACGAGTTGTGAATCTCCTGCAAGATATTCACTGGGCTTGGCGGCATATCCTCGCCGTATAATATTCTTCTATCGGCACTCAATGGGGAATTCTCGTTGTTTACTGGCGCACCGGAGGACTCAGAATACGACTGCGAGCGGAAAATCGGACTTATGCGTCGAGCTGGCAGAAAGCTGCCACGGAAGCCAGCGTTACGCAGCTGCAGTCGTCTGCTCTGCTGAGTGAGGCCATCATACTGTCTTGGGGAAGTGTGGATATCGTTCAGTGAAGGTGTCGCCGGCGCCGCATGCGACGGTTCATTAGGCAACACAGAGGAATGCTCCATATCTTGAGGAATGCTTTTGGGGTGTGACCCATTCCTCGACAATGGGTTGGGCTAACTAACGCCAATTAGCAGCGCACAAAGGACCTCGGCGTTGGTCATAAGATGTTCATAAGTCATGACGAAAAGAAAACAAAGACAGCTGAGCATATGCACATTAAGTGTAACACTCGAATGAACGAGTGAAGCAGTCAGCTGGGAGCCAATTGAGGCCAAAGTGTGGAGTTTGAATTGTTTACGGTGGAGCCGTTGCTGCGTGCCCGAGGGGGAGGGGCCCGTTTCAGGGGCTCGGCTGCGGGGCTCGTCATACCCTGAAAGCAACACATGATCTTATATCCAGATCTGCCAACATGTTCTCTCCAAGGTGCATTGTCAAGTCAATGGCAGCATAAAGTAAGTACATCTCCACGTCATCCTGTGGTCTCTGTCTCATACCAATCGACTGACTCGGCTGATCTATGTTAAGAGCACTCTAACACCCGATTCGACTGTTGCAGATCGATGCAACAGGCCCCTCTCCGTCACGCAAGACAAGGGGAACAAGTAGGTCAACAAATCTTTCATCTTTCCAATGCTCGAGACCTTCCGACACCTTCCGACACCTTCGTCTCTTGAAGGTTTGAAGCTCAACCAATATGTGAGCAATCCCATGGACATTTGCAAAACGTCTGCCCCGGAGCTGCTCTATGAGCTGCAGTACGTCAACAACGGCACTCTTGATTTCAATCTCGATTCCATGCTTGAACTGAGTCTTGTGAGCCATATTGGATGCCTCACCCTCCGACGGAAAGGAATTCCCTTTCGGTGCAGCGAAAGCAAAGCATACTCGAACATCAACTCGTTCTAACAAGGTCCGGTGAGTCCAAGGTTGTAACCGGCGATAGAGGTGCCGTATCATTCGCTGCTAGGACACTGCTATTGGCATGAGCTGCTATCGTCGACCCGACGGAATCCATGCCCCAGACAAGGGTCAGACTCCACTTTCTTAGCGGCTCAACATCCACCTTTGCATAGTTCATATTCCTTGAACGCTCCGGACCGGCGAAGCATTTACCCATCATCCATACCGCCTCGTTGATCAAGCTTCTCACTGTGAAAACGTCTGGGTCCCCGTAGATGGAAACGACACTGATCTGAACGAGGCAATTGGCAGCATACCACTGCTGGCCATCGAAGCTTTGCCAGGGCAGAGGTATACCTGAGCCTGGTTCGTCAAGCATCGACAGCAACGCTGCAAGGCAATCTGTGAATGCACCCGCAGGCTCAGCTATCGTTTTGACGCATCGGACAGCTGCGCGAGCTCTAAGAGAGGGCATATGGACCGCAAGGCTTGAAGGACCATTGGTATCGTCGGGTCGATATACAGAGACCGAAGAAGGTAAATGAGGCGTTCTGACATATGATGCGGCGCTCCCGACCCTGGTAGAACCACTTTGTTGTGTCGGAGGTTTGATTTCCAGACGATAAGAAGGAAAGTGGGCCAGCAAATATCATTGCACTTGAGGATGGTGTCACTCGGTCTGTAAGAAAACAGCGGTACAACAGAAACATGAGATGGTTGGGTAAGTCCCGTGCGTCAATTGTCGCTCTAGGTTCACCGACACCGATCGCAGTGATGGCGCAACCGTTTGGCTCATCCTGCCAACGCTTGAAATCGAAGGATCGAGGATCTGTTGGTGTGCTTCGCATCTGGGCCAGTACTGCAAGGCAATTGATCACAGCGTCTGGCTTTTCTGCGCCTGTTTGACATCGAAACGATTGATACGAGTTGCCCTGGCTCGTGTTCGACGAAGCGGTAACTGTGCTGACATTAAGCAAGGTTTGAGATGCTGACACAAGCGTTACGAGAAGAAGACATAAGAGAGTCACCGTTGGTCTCATCTCTTCCTATACTGCTCTTTACCCGAAAGTAATATCAAGAAAGGCATCTGGTTGCACAGAGCCATCGCGCATAGCAGCTACTCTTTCAGAAGCCGCTCGCTCGCGGGTAGACAATTTACACGGGTATTCAATCGCACCGCAAGTAGGCCTATAACTCTGTAGTCCCAGACGCCTCCCAATATCAGTAATTCTCCCGCGGTCAGGTCAGTCAGCGGTCCCTCGGACACCATGGCCTGTTTAGACGTCACGTGGACAATGAGGCAGTGGTTGGTGCGGGTAGATCCCGCCGGCCAAATCTCCTTTTTAATGTTTCAGCTCCGCCAAGCTACTCTTGCCCGGACTGGAGATTGCTTCTCGTAATCAACCTCCAATGGAAAATTGGAAATTCTCTGGGGGGCGCCGCTTATGCAGGAGAATGACCATAAGCCCCGGAAGAAGGGGCTTCTCGTGATTCATGATAGGTGGACCATCGCCTAACGCCTTCGTGTTGGAGAGGCGTATGACTGCGCCATAACGGGCCCCGGGGTTGGATATTTCGCTCGCTCTCCTGTCTCTTCTAATCCTTATTGTACCTATCTCACTGCATGCTCATCTATTGAATCGTGTCTTTTGTGCTCACTCCAGTCGCTCTTTAGCAGTCACACGCTCATTATTTCTCTGTTTCGCTGTCGCTCTCTTTTCAGCAATCAATACCAAACTCCAGACCCAATCTCCTTCAAGAAACACTTGAGTCACCTTTTTTCAATTTGAAGATGCGTTCCTCAATCTCAATCGTGCTCTCTGCAGCCCTCAGCCTGGCATCTGCTTGCAAAAAAGCCCCCTCGGGCAAGAATGTCGGGAACCCAATTGGCGCACGTAAGTCCACTCACCAATTCTCTACCCACCTCTCGAAAACCGCAACACATCCACCCCATCCCCCCAGACCCCCCTCCTCTCCCCTCAAAAACCCCTCACTAACCCACCCCCCCTCCAGCCGGCCTCAACCAAATCGTCCCCGCCGGCGTCCCCTTCACCATAACCTGGCAGCCCACATCCCCCGGCCCCATCTCCCTCGTCCTCCTCCGCGGCCCCTCCACCAACGTCCTCCCCATCGCCTGCATCAACGAGTCCATCCCCAACAGCGGCACCCTCTCCTGGACGCCCCCCACCACCCTCGAGCCCGACGTCACGCACTACGGCCTGCAGATCATCGACGACGGCACGGGCGACTACCAGTACAGCACGCAGTTCGGCATCTCGAACCCGGCCTACGGCCACAGCACCACCACGTCGTCGTTGTCCCAAAGCTACATCACTAGCGCCAAGCAAACCACCGCATCTGCGCCCCAGCAGAGCACAACCACCACCTCCCAGGAAACCCCGCACACCGGCGTCACGGCCCCCGTGTCCCAGCTCCCAGACGGCCAGCCGCAAGCTCCCACCAGCGCACCCCTCGCCTCTCCCGCCCTCAACTCCACATCCACCTCCGCCACCTCTCCCTCCCTCCCCCCCTCCGCCCTCCACGCCTATCCCCCGCCCCTAAACACCACCACTTACCTCCCCGTCCCCATCCCCAGCGCATCCACCCTCCTCCCCTCCTATCAAAACACAACCTCCCTCCAGCTCACCCTCCCCCCCTCCCTCAAGACCTCCACCCAAACCGCGCCCCTACCAAGCGCCACGGGCGCAGGCAGCGTGACTGTCTCTGTGAATGTCAATGCTACGAGGACTAGGGGTGCGAGCACGGGTGGCGCGTCTACGACGGCGAGTGGGACTGCGAGTGTGAGTGTGGCGCTTAGTACGGGTGCGGCGGGGAGGGTGGGTGCTGGGATGGGGATGGGGATGGTGGTGGGGTTGGGATGTATGGCGGCTATGGTGTTGTAGGTGGATGGGGATGGGGATGTGGGTAGTGAAGTGGGAATTTTGGGAAGGGGGGAGGGAGGGAGATGGGTGTTGGGGAAGGATGGAGGGGAGTGAGATGGGGGATGTTGTCGCGCAGGGAATGTAGAGAGAAGGTTCACTAGCTGTTGATTGGATACTTGGTGGGTAGGCGGTTTGATTCCTTATATATCTTGTGTATTATTCGAAGAGATATAAATGAAACGTATCTACGTTGTCAATGTAGGTACTGGTGGTGCTGGTGGTGTTGAATAGCACTTCTCCGGTTTCCCTACTATGTACCCTCATATCCCCTGAACGTGTCTGCTTCTCAGCTATCATCGCCCATACTTTCTCAGCTCGAGCCATCGGAGCGGAGGGTACACGAGCGCAGCCCACGAAAAGCCAACGTAGTTCCCGATCTATTGTATTCGATAATTAGCAGCCTATACTTTTCCATTTCATAGACTTCAAGTCATGAAACTTGTTATGAGGGGAAGGATACTCACATCAGCACCATACTCCCCCACCAGCCTCGCAATAGGACCTTTGTACCAGTTCTGCGCCATACACAGGATCGCACCCGCCCACCCCACCAAGAACGCCACCAGCGCCGCAAGACCATGGGGTAGCTTTCGCTTCTGATCCCAAGCTGTCCAGTCATAGCCACTCTTCCCACGGAAGATCAACTGTTCCTCGAGGGTGATGGCAATCCAGATCGCAAGCCAGTAACCCATCAGCGCCAGGAAATTCGTGAAGATGTCACTGAGATGGTTGCGACCGGCAAGCGCGCAGACCGTGTAGATGATTACTCCAACGGTATTCCAGATGAAACGGGGGACTCGCGCGAAGTATCGGCCCAGGATCTGAAAGTCGATGCCGCTGCTGTAGGTGGGTGGGACGGCGTTGGCGATTAAGCCCAGTGCGATGACGACACCTAGGAAGCGGCCGAAGTTCCCTAGTGGCTCATCCAGGGCGGTGACGATGAGGGACCCTAGGCTGATTTGAGAGGCGGAGGAGAAGGTTGGGTAGGAGGGTATGGCGGAGGCAAGGCCGATGCCGACGATGATGGCGAGGGTGAAAGAAGCGGTTAGACCGAGGAGAGTGAGAGAGAATATCGCTAGGCGAGATGTAGATGCAGGATAGTAGACAAAGTAATCAGCACCGCCGCCGGCGTAGGTAATAGCGGCTGCGAGACACAGAGAGAAAAATGAGATCCTAAACTATGATTAGTTGTGGTACATGGCGAATTATGTGGCTGTAGCAAAGCAAATTGTTACCTGTTGCCGATGATTGTTCTTGGGTCTCCCGTCGAGGGTGTAGTGGTGTCGAACTTGGAGCCCGCGACACCATACAGAACGCAGATGGCAATAAGCTGTGGAAGAAACGCGTAACTGCATTGGCTTCAGCATGTTCGTCCATTCGTGCTCCTGCAGCGAGAACTTTTATACCGTTCGTATATGTGGAATATCTGTATCCCAAACGTAGTCACAACCCAAACGATGATTGCAACAATCACGATACCTAAGCAGTCAGCAACATTGATCAGGCTCTTGCATACTACTTACCAACGACCACAGACATGCTACCATTGGAAGATACAGCGGAGAGTATCTGACCAGCAACAACCAGACCAATCATTGAGTAACCCAAAAAGACAATGAGGTTTAAGATGACGATCAACTTGCTTGGCCACCAACCCATCGTGTACCTAGCGAAAATCTATTACGAAGCATGTCAGCCAAAGCGCTATGAGATTCTTGTAGGGTTCTACCAAGGTACGATTCCCCGATATTGGACCCCAGGTAGCGATGTATGCGACAGCTACACTTCCAAGCATAGCCCCAAAGGCCGCGCACAGAGCTGCGTCTTTGAAGCTGAGAGTGAACAAAGCTGGCGCCAGCATTCCCAACGTGATGTTCACGGCAGCGAGATTGATGGAAAACCACATGAGAAATATCTGAACATAACTCTTCCACGTCAAGGCATGACACTCGTGAGGCTCCACACGCTGAATGCCGCGTGCTTCAAGGTTGTACTTAATCAGTTGGTCTTCGAAACGTCGAAAGTACGATTCAGGTCCTGTTTCTGTATGCGCCGGCGTCGAATGCGATCCCCAATCCCCAGGCCTATTAAGTACGCCATCAATATCACCGTCCGGGTGGCTTTGGCCCGAGGGTGCTTTCTCCACATCCACTGCATCGAGGGATAGCTTTGACATTCCATCCTTTGTGGGAGTCAGTATGGTTCCGTTTTGCAAAGAAGAGGATAGCGTGATTCT
>JAABUO010000474.1_pt1 | contig 78754 bp, 79 predicted proteins | sample 5559291 | NCBI WGS metagenome assembly JAABUO01 (sample SAMN10711878, study PRJNA513372) | rock metagenome | isolation source: Antarctica rocks | place: Antarctica: Victoria Land, Finger Mt sud
CTGTGCATCCAGGGATACGAAAGTCCAGTCGTTGACTGCATACCGTATGCATTCTCTGAGAAGCTTGACCTGTTACGAAGTCGCACTCTGGGGATGTTGTAAGCCTCACGCAATCGATAATATTTGCGGCAGGCGGCTGAATTTGCCCCGCACTGCCCCACCTGGCTTGACTTGTTCACGGCTGCATTCTAAAAGAAGCAAAAGCATCGTCCAATTGAGCCGGGCACGCAGAGTTAGAACGGGGACTATCATGGACATCTTTGTGCGGAACATACCAGACCAGGCCAGTAACAAAAACCTGGAGATATTCTTTCAGAAGCAGTTTCGACCATTCAGCATTGACGATTTCTCTTGTCAGAAGCTAAAAACGCGAGGATGTGCTATACTGACGGTGCTAGATGCCGAGAAGAGACTACAGGTCACGCGACCCATATCGAGCTCGCGCGATTCTGCGCATAATTCCGCTTTCCTGAGCTAAGGTATTGAATAGATAACAGCGTCGACGAATCAAAGTCTTTCAACCTTCTTGAATATTCGAAATTCAATTTAGCTATGATTAATTAAATATTAATCATACATTGATATGATCTGTTGTAATCACACATGAATGAAAACATTGAATCAAGTGATTCGAATTCAGAATTCAGTGACACTGAAAATGTGAAGAACGCAGAGAAAGAAGATGTAAGAAATCAATTAATCTAGAATTAATATCTTATTGATCAATGATCAATAATAGATCTGAGAAACTGAAAATATCTTCATTCTCTTCTTCAACACACAGAGTCTAGCAATAAAAGCAGTACATATTAAACATGCTTTAATTCTTTCTGATTATTCAAATATGTCAGGACCGTGCCTAGATGATACAACCAATGGAGGTCAGGGTTGATAGTGCTTGATCTTTAGAGGTAGCTATAACTGAATATTAAGAATACAGAAGAAGGTGAGTACAAGAGCTTCTATTTAAGTAATATTCAGAGGCTGCGCTAAGCCCGAAGGGGATGTGTTTGTGACACGGGTAGAATGTGATGTAGGAAGGAAGGTGGTGTTGAACAAAGAGGTGTTGGGGAAAGGAAATAGGGGCTGAGCCAGATCTGGGCCAGATCTGGGCTAGAGGCACTGGCTAGCCCTATTCAGCCTTGGTACGCTCGTAACAAAATACAGCTCTTGATGAATATGCATATATTCTTTCTACTTGTGAAGCTTCTAATTGAATACTCAGAGATGAATGTCAATCAATGATTAATTCTCAATCAATATTTGATTAATTAATGACTGATCAAATATCAATATCATTAGATTCAATATTCATCAAAGCAAAAAAACTCATCAAGAGTTACTCAATTATTGTATTTAAATAATACAAATTGTGATCATTATCAATAGACTTGTTTTAATGTTAAGATTTGTGATTATTTACATTCAAATATTGCAAATTTGCATCATGAAAGCTTGATCATCGATGATTGAGAACAAATTAAACAATTTCGCAAGCTTGATTTTACTTTAGAAACTCATCAGAAGAAAAATGCAAATGAGTATTGATTCTCTATTAATAGCTTATTAATGAGTGATTAATTATCAATTAATATCTCTCAGATATTATCTTTCTGCAATAAAATGATTTCAATCACAAACATCATGTACAGATTATAAAAATACATGTTCATCTGTGTTAAAAGAAAGCAACAAAGAAATATGTAACAATAATAACATATTAATCACTGAATAATCGCTGATCATTTATTGATTGATTAGAATGTTGCTGAAGTTACTTATCATTTCATTGAATGTTCTAATGTAAATTGAAACAATTTTCAAAAGCATTACTATCAGTCTTTTATGAATCAACAAGATATTGATATTGATTTTCTTAAAAATCAGTTCAATAATTTACAAGTAATGAATATTTTCATCAACAACTGTCATATTGTTGAACAAGTGAATATTAGAAGAAAACATTGTGATAATTGATAATATATTATTCAACTATCAATATTCTATCAATATTTGATTAATTGCTGATTGAAAATAGACATTGATCATGTTACTGAATCTGACGAGTTGATGTCAATACTCTGTGAAGTGAAATTCAATTATTTCATTTCAAAAGATATTACAGAATGTGATTCTTTCATCTTTTGTTCTCATGAAATTCATACTCATTTATCAGCATCATTGAATCAATTATCTTTAGAATTATGAAAAGATCTATTGAAAACAGTAGTCAAAATTCGAGATTCAAGTTTAACAACATGTAAGTGATTATTATTCAAAGATCAATTCTTCAATAATAGATCATCAATCTAAGATTATTAAACTATTAATAGTCAAATTTCTACAAAGTTCATTGTTGAACAACTTCTGCAGTAAATATCATAGTCAACACATTTTCAAAATTCATGAGTTTTTATTGAATATGAATCGAATATCTGCAATCATATATAAACAGAGATTGTTGCATTTCTCTGCTGAACAAAAGTTCAATGAAGTATAATGAGAATATTGAACATATCATGAAAATGTCTCTCAATCAGTAAGATATCAATTTCGTAATAATTCTTGATTAATAACTGATTAATCAGAAACGATATATTCAATTTCTGAATTATTTCGAGTAACATAAAATTGTAGTCTGTTTCTATGAAGAACAAGCTTGAATTCTGATGAAACAGAAATCATTTGAAGTTGATATGTCTTTCAAAAGAGTATGAACTCGCAATGTTAATGAAATCGTTTTTGCAATGTTCAATCAATTGATGAAAAAAGATAAGTGATCATTTATTGATCACATATTGATATATGATCAATTCTTGATTAATTATTAATCAATATATAGTTGTCACTTTGTGTTGAGTCTTTACAGATACTCAGACTTCGAAATGTTATCAATTTATCTTTTCTATCGTTTTTTCTTTATTTCAGAAACAATTGAATATCGAAGTTAAATAATATTATATTCATAACTCAGAATTTGAAGTTATGATTATGAATATGAATTCAAGTCAACTAAAAGATGATTAATTTTCTATCATTGATATATTATTCAATTATTATTATATCATTAATTAATGATTGATCTAGAATTTGAACTATACTTGCAAAGTATCGATCAACAATCTCGTCAATGACAATGATATACAGCATGAATAATTATCTATTGTAGAATTCATTTTCTACGTGAAGTTACATGATCAACAGAACAAGATACACATTCAAATTCTATTCATGATCGTATGTTAAGTTTATTAAATGCTCAGTTCAAAGAAGATTACTTTCAGATCTGTGATTTACTAATAGATAATCATTTCTTTATTAATCAATTATTAATCTCTCTTAGCTTTTGATCTCAACTCATCAAATGTAAAATTCTGAATCAAGCAGAAAAAGACAGATATTATTGCATCTGATGTGAATGTTCATTGTTCAAAAATTTCATTAAATGCTTTCGTTTACGCTTGAAATCACATCAATGCTGTTGAATAAACACATCATAAAAGCAATAGTTCTGAAAAAAGATTAATGCTTCTTCAAGCTATCAAAAGATTTGTTTATTGATACTTAATTAATAGAAAATTAATAACTTATCAATCACAGAGAATAAAATCTGAATGATCGAGATCTTGCACAATATAAAGCATTTTGAAACAAAGAAATTTATCACTCATATAAACAAACTTCTGCATCTGAGCGATTCTTCAATTCAGAAAAACGTAATCATAAGTTATTAATAAATGATTGATATTTGAATAGTAACTGATTAATATAGAAACAAAAAAAGCAAATATGCAAAAACGAAAATGAGATCAAGATGATGATGATCGTGATGATCGTGATGATCATGATGATCATGATGAATTTGACACATTGTCTCAATATTCTTCTTCTGAAAGTTTACGTGACGAAAGATTTATATGAAGTTAATCTTATCAACAAAATTCTTCAAATAAATCTTGAAGATATTTTTTCATTATCAATCTAATATCAATAAATGAATAATTGCTTATCAATACTCAGCTCTTGAATCTCTTTACATCAACAGATATTTCAGAATAATCAAACAGTTTTTAATCAAACTTCATTAATTATTCATTAACAGAAGATTCAAATTTGACAGTTGAAGACTGAAACTTAAAGAATAAAGCTTGAAAATGAAAAATCGAAATTGAAGATGATTCAAATACGAAGAGATTTGCAGAATGATCAATGATTGATCATTCATTAATCATATATTAATCAATTTCACATTGATTTTCTTAAGAATTTTCTGAAGTTAATTAATGAGATCAATCACATATTATTGAATGATTAATTTCATACTAATCAGCTTGTATATGCATAGATTGCATCTATCTACTGATAAAATGTTGCTCAGATATCTCTCTTTTAAATCATCTTAAAAGCAACAACAGTTTATCAATCATTGATTGATAGATGAATAATCATTGATCAATCATGAATCAATGATGTTATCTTAAGCATCTTTCTACGTCATAGTAGAATTTACCATCTCATCATCAATCAATTTCTTTCTACATTCTTTCTTTTCATTCTCTTTATCATCTGAATTCTGATTCTCTGATTCTGATTCTTGCTTCTCATTTTGCGATTCTTTCAACAGAAATTCGCTTTTCTCTTTGCTTTCATCTTCATCATCATTTTCTATCAATTCTTGATTAATAGAAGATCAATATAATATTGATAGAAGAAATTCTTATCAGACTCTGATTTTTTGACTGATTTTTTGCCTGATTTTTTGAAGAATTCATCAACTGCAATTCTCTTTCTATTCTTGACTTTTGAAGCAGAAAAAACTGCAAGAATATTCTCATTCTTGCAGTCAAACTTTGTTAAATAAACACAAATGTTTCAATCTTTCAGACAGACTGCTGATTGATCAATGATCAATGATCAATCATCTATCAATTATAAATTAATATCATATCGATCTTAACATTCTGACACTCGACACATTTAATCATCTCTTTCATCTTCAATTTCAAATAAATCACAGTCTTGTTGATCTGAGATTAATAAGCTATCAATTTGTGATCAATTCATGATTAATAGTTTATCATGTCATTCTTCTTATGCAAGACTTAAGAAAGTTTTTTTTTTGCTTGACTTTTTCAAGCATTGAAACAGAAAAAGTTGAAGCTTCAGCATTTTCAGCAGTTTTAGCTACATTCTTCTCAGACGTGTCTGATATTGATTCATATGTCAAACGCTTGAAGTTTTCTATATCAATTATTGATTAGTCAGTGATTAATCATTGATCAATCACATATTAATCATATATTACTTATGAACATAGATGTCAAAGTTCGCTTGTCTGATGTCATCTGTTATCATAATGATCACAACATTCTCTTCATGCTCATTTACATGCTTATGTAAATTGCTCATCGACGTATGCTTTCGCTGTGAATCGATGAATTATCAATAATCTATTAATTCAAGATTAATAAATCACTTATCTTATTCTCACAAATGCTATCATCTTCATCTTGATATTTGCAAAATATCTCTCTCAACATGATGACAATTTTTCCCTGCTATTAATTCAATATCAATTAGCAATCAGTATCATATTAATCATTGATTAATTCTTTCTATTTTTATCAACTTTTTCTTCAATTATTGTGATTAATCAATGATTAATCACATATCAGTAAATGATCAATCTATTTTTCTTTTCATCAATGAATTCAGAAATACAAAGATAACTTAAATTAATTCAGAATTAATTCAAAATTAATTCAAAATTAATTCATGTCACAGTGAGAGCTTTACTCACTTCGTTTTTCACTCATGATGAGTGTCAATCAGGCCTTGTTTTCAAGGTCTGATATGCAACATATGCGTCTGTTTTCTTTATTGACGATATTGCAATAATTAATGATTTATTAATGGTTTGTGAGTTGTAAGAGTAATGATTTGTGCGATCCTGAAATCTATGTATGAGCTCGAGCATTAGCGTGTGTCTTAGCTTCGAATGATCGAAGAGGTCGCGCGACCTTCGATATGAGTCGCATGACCTACATTCTCTGTCGAGAAAGCCCAGCGCTTTCTCGACATCTACGAATCAGCCTTTCAGAAAGGTACAATGCGCACAAGAGCACAGGCACAGGCACTGAAATACATGAACAGAGATCTTTTCTGCTTCTTGAGCAAATTCAAGCTCGATGAGATATTACTGCAGATCTTACGCAAAGAGACAAAGAACAGAGAGAATCAGACTCGCATCAAGACATCAGCAGATGATTTCGCTGAGCAGATTGATTGTGAATTCGAGTATATCTGAGTTTAATGTGGTTTTTGAAACTATCAAGCGTCCGATCTAGTCTTCGTCTCTCAGATCGTGAATCGAAGAATGAGTTTCATCATGTTCGAAATGAAGAATCTGATGCTAATGACTCGTTCTAACGATAGTGCTCTCGTGACGTATCGACTCGATGTTTTCTATTCAAGCGTTCAGTTCATTACGATCGAAAGCTTTCAAGACTCTTCGCTTATCATTACTTTATCTGAAGCTTCAAGAATCTATCAGCAGTCTATAAATGATTCAAACTTCATTCAATCTTAATTTGATGCTCTAGAATTATATTTGAAAGCGCAAGTCAAACTCAAAAGAAGAAGAGTGACAAGTCTTGATGAATCTCATGAGCGTATCATAAGCAGTTGTTTTGTGTATCGAGCATTGATTTCGAATTTCAGCAAAATTCGTTTCATTGATCTACTACTTCGAAAAGACTGAGAGATGCTTTCAAGTATCTCGTGATCTACTTCTGTCGTTGCGTCTAAATCATTGTATACGATGAAAATGAATCTGCTCATTTCGACTCTGTGCAATCGATATAACTCGTTCACTTTCAATCTTCAGTTTCAGATGCAGAGACTTGCTCAGAATGATTATCTGACTTTAGCTTGAATGCTCAAGCTATTATCTCATATCTTGCAGATTTTTCATCATTCAAGTGACTTCACAGCTGCTGAGACTCTTCGAAAACTGTCTAGACAACTCTTATTTGCGAGCTTTGACATTGATGACAAAGTTTTTATCATAGAATGTATAGAGAAGCTTCTCAGAGAAAACGAGAAGATCAGCACATGAGAGCTATCTCACAACTTCAGCGTTACGAAGCAACATTCACACGTTGATCTTGTTCACAAGACATTGATAATGTCGATCGATGTTTATCTCGAAGAATCGAAATTGAAGATGAAAAATCGAGTGTTACGAGCGTATTTCGATCATGCAGATCATTTTATTCATGTCATCTTCTCGAATGAAGACGAAGAGCGAATGATCTTCGATCGTTTTGTGTCTCTTGAGAAGATTTTTCATTCGAGATTCAAAAACATACTTGACGAAGTCATTCTCATAGCAAATCATCACTTCGCTTTTCTTGACTTTTTGCATTCGTCATTACAAGATCAGACTTGCTGATTTATGACTTCTTTCAAGCACAACGACGTGCTGCTGAATGCAACAGTCGTTATTATCAATCTTGATAATTTCTCTGCAATTCGATCTTCGACAAAATGTGCTGTGAGAATCGATCAAGCTTTTTTTAACATCGACGAAGTCGTGAGAATATCTTCAGCGACTGTCGACGAGATCTCGAACGTCAAGAGAAATCAAAGAGTTTTTTTCAATGATGTAGAAACAATCTCGACGAAGACTTTGATCATGCTCTGAAAAGAATATGCTTCTGCGAGAAAGTCGAAGTTGACGTTATATTAGATCAGATTCGCAGATACGTGACTGCATTCATATCTTCAAATCAGTCATGAAACCTTTTATGATCGAGCATGACTCGTCTCTCGCCTTCGAGAAAGCGACTCAATTCTTTTCTCTTGAGAGACAGTGATGTAGAACTTGATACTGATCTTCTGTTATGCAGATGTTAAGAAGATGATCTCTCTCGACACGAGGCTCGAAGGCGAGGCCTCGTTGCTTCGCCGATCCATGATCAAGTTTACGAGCTCGAACGCATCGGATATCGAAATCTGTGGATCGGCCTCCCGACCACTTCCGATGTATCTCAATCGCCAATACATCAAAATCATGAAAGACCTGAAAGTTGACCCTAGCGTGTTTATGGAGCTGCAGAACGCTGCCGTGAAGCGACTTCGTCGCATCACACTTTCTGCAGTCAACGTCACCAGCTTTTTGGAGCGCGAACTCGTTGGCAAAACAGCTCGAGTGCCTTGATTCATTCGGAAGCTCTACTACATAGAATTTGAATTCCTGAAGAACCGTTTTCTTCGAGGAATAGTCGAGCTGACCGTACTGTCACAACTTCGGAAGCTGAAGCATCGTTCTCGCATCTTCGTGAAGCAAGGTGTAACGCTTTACGGCATCATGAACGAGACGAACACTCTTGCCGAGGGTGAAATCTACTGCCGCACTGATAAAGAGATTATCATCGACAAAGTCACAATCACTCGGGCGCCGGCATTGCATCCAGAAGACATACAAGTCGCCAACGCAGTCGACGTTCCCAGTGAATCTTCACTCAATGCTCTGCACAACTGCATCGTGTTCAGTCAACAGAGTCAGCGAGATCTCTCAAGTCAATTGAGCGATGGTGATCTTGATGAGAACATCTACAGTGTGATTTATGATCCCCGTCTGCTATCTCCGCGCGTCGTCGAACCGGCAGATTATCCGAGAGTAGTCCCAAAGAACATAGGCAGGCTGATCACGAGAAAGAACATGACTGATTTCTTCATCGACTTCATGAAGAACGATCAGCTGAGGAGGATTGCTACTATTCATACGCAGCTGACTGATCGCAGCGATGAAGAAACTCGGCACCCAGATTGTATTATCTTGACTGAAATTCATTCGACTGCAGTGAATTTTTCCAAGATCGAAATCGCAGTGTGTAGCATTCTTGCTTCAATAGAACAATCGTTAACGACGTCTGCAGATCGACATGAAAAAATGTTCAAAGTACGATCTATGTCGACTCGACTTTATGACTTCTAGCCCTCGAGTGACCGTCGAGAAAGGCACCTGGATTCTCGAAGGGAAGTCGTCGCGCAGTCTTGCCGAAGAGGACGAAGACTCTGTAAGCGCTCTCGACCCAGATGTCAAAAGCTATCGCTACTACGAAAGTGAAAAGGTTCTGAGCAAACTCTATCACGTCATCGATGAAAAGAACTTCCTTGCTGAACTGCAGAGACGAGCCCGAGAGCTGAAAGCCATCGATAGTTTCGACCAGACTCTGATCCATCGGCTGTGAGCTTACGTTCAGAGCCAGACGCGCCTCATACAGTGAGAACATTATCGTGAATGGGCGCATGAGATCAAAGAGGCGTAAGTTCTTCCTCGTCTTCTTCTCTACCTCGTTCCTCTCCAAACCGTTCAGCCGAAGGGCAGGCTAATCACGTGCTAGCTACGAAACGCAACTTCTCAACACCATCTATCAATACAGCACTAACCTCGCGCATCTTATCAGCGAGCTCGAAGTCTTCGTCGACATCCTGCTCGGCAAGAGTGGGAGTGTTCGAAACCATCGCCTTCGCGAGATGTCAATGAATATGAAAGAGACTTTTGAGCGTGACGTCGCCTTCACTGTCGATTGCATAGTCAAGGGTTCACAAGAGGAGGACGGAAAGGACGAGACGCTAGAAAGGTTCATTGCATGCTTGATCGTTGCGGTGAAGGAAGTGGGGAGTACGCGGGAGAGAGCGAAGAGAAAGCTGAAAAGTTTTCGGTATATTGCCGCTGCGGTGTGCTTGAGCGAATTGGAGAGGTTTCAAAAGAGCTTGAGGTTGCAATTTCCGCTCTGAGCGGCATTGGGAGCTGTTGGGTGAGACGAATGAGGTGAATGTAATCCCATGCATACATGACGATTATTTCTAAGAACAAAGTTCTACTCTTTGATCGGTGTTTCCGCGACCGTGACGGCTCGATATCGCCCACGTCTCCAGCAATAATTGCGGGTCATATTGGCCTTTGTAGAAGGCACGCAGCCCGAGCTGGTGAAGACTTTGATATCTAGCCTCGCACGAGCGCTCTCTTTGGCGTGCTTGGCATGATTAGTCATTGCTCGCGCTAGGTATGGCTGATGCGGGGTCCAGGCTCGCTTTCGGCCTTTGTGTGAACTCTCATGTCTAGAAATTCGATCAAGTCGAAATCTTAGAGACTTTCGCTCGCTTTCTTGCCCTTTCCATAAGCTGTGGGGATATGAAGGTTGGAGACTGTAGGCCGCCCGTCGCTGCGCAAGCTTGCCGTGGTTGGGGGTTGATAGAATTGAACGGAATCCATGTTGACAAGGGTTATTGTAGGACACAAGTGCAAAAGCTAGCCAGAGGATCCAGATGAAGTCTGATCTTTTTTTGGCCGGGAAATCTGAGAGGGAAATTCCAATTGGAGTGAGACGAGGAGAGCTGGGTTATTTATACACACAAAGGCTGGTAAACCATCCACTGCAATTTTCCCCACTCAAAATCCCACTCCTTTCCCTTCACTCAAAGACCACCAATCGCCGATCTTCAATCATTTGTCTCACACCAAGTTGTATGCCCTGGCGTAGCTTCCAGCCGCTGGAATCTCGTATTCAATAGACATCCCATGCAGCTTGATTCCCACTGCGCCCCTCGCAAGCGTCCACATCCAGCTGAAAAGGTCAGCTGCAGCGGCTTTCATCATCGAGCTGAGACAACCATGATGCATCGGCTGCACCGCTCGGCGAAGAAGAGATCCACGTCTCGAGACCCTGTCTGGGTGGATCTTCCCCAAAATCTCGCCTCTCGACACCCAATCATCCCCTGTCGCCTTCTTGACCTAGTGCCGCCATCGAGTCTCACCGCAACAGCTAGCTGGATAATCCCAGCGTTTCGCCTGGCAGAACGCCTCGCCCCCAATGGTGCATGGCTCAGCCCCGGCACAGCTGAGACCATCACCGCCACGAGCTGGAAACCTGGCACTGTAACTGATGCGGGTGAAGAGAGCTCGGCCGACGGGTACATGGAAGCGTCACACCTCCAGGAGCCTAATGTCGACCGAGTCTTCACTGCGTCTCTCGGAGATGTCCATCTGTGGAGCCACGTCAGCTGCTGCTGCTGCCTGGATCTTCGCGCTGGGATTTCTGCAACGGGTCAGAGACACTGCGCTCTCCCCGATCCACAGCGAAAAGCGAGATCACCGTCTCCAGGCCACGTCATCAGAACGGCACTATTGCGGCATCTTTGTGGGCGCAGCCAGGCAGACACGTAATGGCCGCTGTCGATCAAGGCCAGGCCCACGCTCCTCCGATTCCATTGGCTGGTTCTGCTGTCCTGCTGCTGTTTGGCGTCACGCTCAGACCACAGCTGAGGTGCGACCCCTGTCGGTGTGGCCAGGCAGATATGTAGGACGCCCGAGCCATCGTCACGAGGGATGAGGCATTCCTTTCATTGGTCGTGTGGAGCCCCAAGAGAGGAGTCAGGATTTCGCAAGCTGAAAGTTCTCAGCCAGTACCGTGGCAGGATTGCAGATCAGCTGAGCAGTGGTGAAACGGTGGCGGGCAAGGGAAGGGAAAGGGCAAGAGAGTCCAGAAAGGCAGGGCCGAGCGAAGAGATGGTCCAGTATACCCTGAAAAAGGGTCATCTCGAGCTGGCCTGCAGGGCAGAGGAGGATACACAAGGCGGCGAATCAGATGGGACGTCTGTATCACTGGCTCCAGTCGTAGAACAAGGTAGGTAGGTTGAGAGAGGGCCAGGGTGAGAGTTGAAGCGATGTAATCCCTAAGGGAAAGGCCACCGGTACAATGCCTCACCCAAAGGTCCAAGCACAAGGATCGGCGATGGTCGGTAGAAACCAGCTAGGCAGTAGGATAGGGGCGCAGACCCTTACAATATAAGAAGGAGCGAGGGGACGGCAGAGAGATGTGGAAGAAAGGTGAAGGGAAGTGGGAAAACAGAGAGCGGTGCAGGTCTTTATACCTGGAGAAAGCGGCGGGTGGGGCGATGCCGGGCGCCTTGCCCGAAGAGGCCGCGCCAAACCCGACGGGGCCGCGCCTTGGCTGTATTCATACGGAGTCTTAATATTGTATTATAGCTAGGACCTTGGGATCGTCTCTCGCCTTTTTAAGTACTGCTCTCATCCGAGAGTATAACTTTCGGTCCTCCCTATCCCATCTGCTACCGCCTGGAAAAACAACCCTGCGCGATTCCTGGCGGCTGTAAAGCAATCGTGAGTGATTGGCCCAGGATAGTACATGATTCCGCGATTGTAGCGGTCCGCGTGGTGAACAGAAGCCCGCCTCCGCTATTTCGTCGAGGAAGGATCTCGTCCAGTACCATTCTGGTGGTCTCTTGGGTCACGTTGTCCAGAATGAGAAGCCACTTCTTCCCAGCTGTCAGATCTTCGAGCCACGCTCGCCACGGTTAACTTCGTGACCTGATCCAAAGCGTGCCGTCCAGGGAGACGGAGAAGATCCACCAATTTGGAGAAGTCCCGAGCCAACTTCTCCACTGACCCGGCAGCCACCCAAAAGGTATACATATCCTCGCTCCTTCTAGAGGCAAGCATCGTATATCGCAACGCCAGCTGTGTCTTCCCTACTCCGGGCATGCCATGTATGACGCAGCGGGCTGGGAGGTCGCCAGAGGATGCGCTGAACGCGCGATCGATCTGCTGCAGCTCATCGCCTCGGCCCGTGAAATGAGGGGAGAGGATAGAGTCAGGTAGCTCGCAGGGAGCCTCTTGTCTGTGATGCGTTAGAAGTATCTTCAGTACACCAAAGTCTTAATGATCAGAACGCACCAGAGCTGGAATCGAGGTAGATCGGTCCGCCGCCGGTGTTGAAGCTGTTTCCCATAAACTGCGAACCTCCACGGCTGTTGAACTGTCCCCCATACCCTGTCTCTGCCTGCGTGCTGTCGGTTCGCATATCTATCGTGTATGTAGTGTCCTCATAATGGTCGTGCTTTTCGATCCCAGAAAAGCGATGTCGAGCCTCAAAGCACGGGTGACGGTCTAGCAGAGACTCGTCATCCCGTGTCTCCGTCAAACTTAGGCCTGCGAGTAGTGGACCCCTGCCGAGTCGCTGGCCGGAGTCGTTTCTCCTCAACGTTCTCTCTCCGGATTGTTGAGGGTAATAGGTCCCTGTCTATACGTATATCTGCGCTAAGCAGCAAAGCGGGTAGATAATACCTCAAACATAATCTTCAGTATCCAATATATAACCGCATTGGGATCGGCTTCACAAATCAAAATTATCTTAAGCAATGCCGTCTTTGCTGGCCTTTTAAAGTCATCCAACTTTTGGAGAGTAACGCAATGAGTACATCTTAGAAGATGAGATGAAGCTAAAACACGAAAGTCATCATGTTGTACAAATGCATGTCAACACATCCACCCTGAAAAGCTCAGCCTCTTTCCCTTAGAGGCAGACGTCTCGTAATTGTACCGAGTTGACGCTTGCCGTATGAGACACCTTAAAAGTATCTCTTGACATATTGCTGCTTTGATACAACTGCGAGATGCAAATTTTGCCCGGGTCCAGCTCAGGATCTACTCTATATGTTAAATGATATGAAAGACTAATTGAAGGAAATACTTTGATAGAATGATCGCCATCGTGGCTGATTTAGGCAGCTACGCTAGAAGGACGTTGCCTGGCTACTCGTCCTCCAGGGAGTTAAACTCTAGCGTGCGGGAGCAGATCGCTAGTTTCTCCACGCCGCCCTAATAATTTACTATGGCAGCTCTGAAGATAATCTATCTAGTATTTTGTTTGCTTTCCATCTGCTACGATGACTGCTTTACATCTTGCAGGCATTGAATCTATTAGATGATTCAATTGATCCTTTCTAATTGCAAGCCAGCCCCGATGAACAGCCTCTCGTATCACCTCATATTTCTTTAAATCCTCCATTATATAATTTTCTGCGATCCAATCCTTCAAGAGGTCCCATAACGACTCGATTGGATTCAAATCAGGTGAAAAGGCAGGCCAAAATATAACAGAAACACCTGCTTCGTGTAAAATCTGCTTAGTGTATTTAGCAGCATGGGGAGAAGCGTTGTTCTGCATCAATTGTAGCTCGGAATGATCTCTAATTTAACATAGTAATTAGCAAAATACTCTCTATCTTTGACAGAGTATATATACCTGATTCAAGCAACGATCTGCGGTATCGTATGTTCAACGTAAGAAGCCTGATTAATAGAACCTCAGCTCTTCTCTCAGAAAAGCTCTGATCCTAAGCCCAGTTCACCACAGAACAGCCATCCGTGAGGTTTTGCCTCCTTATCTATGACGCATGTATCATCATATTCTTCTCCTGCACGTCTTGTAACCCAGATCTTAGTGTGCCTGTTCGTGACCCACGTTCCATTCGTTCAAAGTATTCGATTCCATTGCTCTCGTGTTCAGAACAGATGTTCGTAAGCCCAAGCAAGACGTGCTAAACGATTATGCTCCGATATGTAAGATTTTCTTCGAGCCTCATGCCTGCGAAAGCCATGTAACTCGAGGAAATGTTGTATAACGCGTTCGGAAACGTTTCAATTGAGCTCGTAAGCAACAAGAAAGTAAGGCATTCGACGATGAAGACGTGATGCACAGACGAAATCAATCAATATCTTTGCAGCGTCATCATTGATCATCAAGGAAGAACCTGAGAGCTTGTTTTGGGGCGTAAGACGATGATTCAAAGCGTATTGAACCTGACCTTGTGATATATCGAGTGAGGATGCAATTCTGGCGTATTGAAAGTCGACGTCGTGTAAAGTACGTACTTGTAGACGTAGATCTCGTGTCAATTGCTTGCGTACAGGCGTAGAAGGCGAAGGAGGTGAAAGAAGCTCCATGTTGATAGGAAGAACCATGTTGATTGACTGATCAAGTAGGTAGTAAAGAAGATGTCTTCAGAGCTGCCATAGTAAATTATTAGGGCGGCGTGGAGAAACTAGCGATTTGCTCCCGCACGCTAGAGTTTAACCCCCTGGTAGACCAAGTAGAGAGGATATTTGGGCGCTAGTACCGGTCCTGAACGGGAAACGTGGAGGTATTTATGCATGATGAGATTTTGGAGAACGGTCGGAGTTCTATTCGAGGACTTGCATTGAACTCTAATTGTAATAGATAGCGCTAATCGATCAACTACAGACCCGCATGACGCTCTTGCTATTTAAATTAAAAGGTCATTGACCCCCCTCTTGAATTAAATTCACTCCCTTGGATCATTTTGGCCCCATTGGTATAGAATGTGCCAGAAAAGGTGTTAACCGACCTTGCTGGCTGAAACGGCTTCTCTTTACGCACGGTGTTCTGATCTCGCTCCTTCCTCGAAGAACTCTCATTTCCAACCCCACGATAAGATTGTCCTTGGATTTCAGGGGATACAGAGGTTACTAAGGGTAGCTTTGCTTTCATTTGTTCCTCGTAAGGTTGAACGAACCTGCTAAGCTCGGAAAGTACGTTTCGATAATTGGGATCTTGATCACTCAAGAATTTGGTCATACCCATGTGGTCCGCGTGGATGCCAATGGACATATACCTGTCGAGGGAAGCCGAATGTTTTGGTACAATCTTGCGAGGGTCAGTTACAAGAAATTTCCTGATCATTTGAGATAAAATTACCTTGTGCTATAAAAGCTACGTACCACCACCGCAGGGTCCATACCTACCACTTGATATTCCCCAACTCCTTCGCATCACTCTCTTCCCACGGATACTTCTGCTCAGCCGCCTTAATCAACTCCTCATGCACCTTCGATCTCGGCTTAATCGACGTCCGATACGGAATAGGGTGGCTAATCATGCCGGGCTCAAATTTAACCTCCGGCTCCACCATCTTGCCGTTCTCAACGAGCTTCTCGATGTTGAACACTGCGAGGGATTGAGCAATGGTGATAAAGAGTGCGTTATCAGCGACGTAACGGCCAGGGCAGATGCGGCGGCCGTAGCCGAAGATGAAGTCGCGTGGGTCAGGTTCGGGGTTGTGGGCTGGGGTTTCGAGAAAGCGTTCGGGCCGGAAGGTCATGGGCTCAGGGTAGACGGCGGGGTCGTGGGTGATCCACCTAGGTTCTTGTCAGCGACTGGGTGGATCCGAACATTTCATCGCACGTACCAAGTGTTGGGCATTAGCATGGCGCCCTTAGGAATTCTGTATCCTTGGCAGACATCCTCTGCGGTGCTGGTGTGGGGTAAGCCCATGGGCGCAACGGGGTGCCAGCGGTGTGTCTCCTTCATGACTGCCATGATGTATGGTAAATTGTCACGGTCTGCGCTAACAGGCAGTCGGCCGCTTCCAATGACGCGGTCGAGTTCCTCTTGGGCTTTCTTCTGCACTTCTGGGAACGCATTCATGGCTAAGAAGAAGGTCATCAGTGAGGAAACAGTCTAAGAGACAGTTAGCGATACCCTTACAAAGTTGAGTGTAGGTAACTCACTGTGTCAGCGCCGCCCGTAAATAAGGAGAGCGCCGACCACTTGTGTATGAACTCCATCTCTGCATTAGAGCCGATATTCTCAATAGCCTGAGACAGGAAAGACGTCTTATGTCTCTTCTCGCGCATTTGTTGCTTGACGAATTCGTACGGCTGGTCGACACATTGCCTCAAAGTATTGGCCATGCGACGACCGGTGTCCTTGAATCCGGTACCGGGACACCCATCTGGGAGATATCTCACTTATTTCTGTTAGACGTGTTGTGTGGGCCTGCTTGTGAGCACTTACAGAAAGGCAGGATATCCACAATCCACTTGCCAGGCACTGTAGCTTCAGCGAATGTCTGCATGGTCTTGCCCGCCAACTCAACGAAGGGGTCTCTGCCGTGGGCTTCAGCTGTGTAGCCGTATGTAATCTTCAAAATCACGCTGCCGGCCTCTCTGTGCATGCATTGGTCAGGTTTGATACTTGATGGCAAAGTTCATGCGTAGTGAGAACTCACTTTCGGATGTGATCAAACAGGTCATTCGGGGAATCCAAAACGTTGAGCAGAAAGTGCGCAGATTCAGCCTCCTGGACCCGATCGAACACCGAGATGAAAACATTGGTGCTGGCAACCTTCGTAATATTCTTGCGATGAATCTTCCAGGTGTCGTTGTAAGGGCTCATTGCAATTGCATTTTTCCATCCGACGCTAGGTGCTTCGTTAGCATTCCATGTGGTCGCGTTCTGGCGAGGAGCTGTGGCTGGCTTTAAACATACATTTCACCACTGAAGATCTGACCCGGTCGCGAGGAGTGAATAGCTGACCGGTCTCTCATGAGCTCAAAAGCGATTTGTTGGTCGTTGATAATGACCATGGTCTGTCCCAGGACTGTGACAGAGCTGATTGGGCCTGTAGGTCACACATAGGGTGTCTTTAGTTACTGTCGTGGCTAGACAAGGTAAGGATTATACGCACCATAGAGTTCCTTATGCTGTAGCCAGTGATGGCATTCGAGCGTACCGGGCTTGGGCATATCATTGATGTTACCGAGGATTGGAATGCCCTTGGGCCCAGGAGGCAGTGGTCGGCCATTACCTTGCCCTCGTAACAGTCGACTGATCACGTACAGAGCGACGATACCAAAGAAGATGGTGAGAGTGGTAGGCAATGCAATGGCCATGTTGACTTACAGTCGTAACCAGAGAATAAGTGGAGCCGAAACGCGTGGCTTCTGAAGCAGGAAACCAAGTGCTCAACGAATTGCAAAGAGTTTTTATCGGATGATAAGAACGCGAGGCTGGCTTGGCGAAGAGCACGTGTCTCGGAAGCAGCAACTCTTTCTACACGAGCACGCTGTTAGCCCTATTCGAGACTAGCTCGGATTGCAGGGTATTTAGCACTTTCTGGTAGTTACCGACGCTTAGAAATCTACACCTTAGGTTGACACCTGACATTAGTTGCATCTTCTGCCTACCCTCCATACTTTAGTCCGGTTACAACGTTACAAGCTACCTCCATTGGAGAAAGATCTGCCAATCGCGGTTTCTTCCGCGATTGGACGCCCTCTTTGGCGCCTTCCATGGTACTTGAGTAGTGACATCCATCGCTGCGGATCGCCCACAGAGCTGGGGAAGATTGTGACAGATTCTTTAGTCTTGTATTGCCCTTTCTTCAGTAGACAGCTTTCGGCTCAACTGATCTCGCTCTTAGAGACGTTCCACCATGGTTTTTGGAGTTTTTAGACTCGGTGCGATCGTGGAACAAGTGCCGGAATGCCCAAATCCTTCGCGTGAAATACGGTTTGGTGCCACCAGCGGCCAGCCTCGCCGAAGGATTATTGATGATCCTTCCACGGTTCTCGAAAAGGCATGGATAAGCTTGAAAAGTGGAACGGAACAGCATCCCCGGTGCGTCCTCAATGAGAAGACCAATGGTAGGTCTTCGTTGCTTTTTTCACGCGGGTGGAGCACCAAGAGCCCGTTCGCTGCCGATCTTTACCGGCCATGGTTCGTCCGGCTTGACAGCTAACGACCGCGACTCTCGACGTTTCGATAGCTGTGCACGCAGCACGCTGCTCCCCTGTCGATGCTTGCTTCATGCCGCAAAGCCCCTTACTAATTAATGCACAGACCAAACAGACCCCATATATAACCTTTGGCTTTGACACGTAGTCTTAGGAACAGACTTTGTCCTTTGTCCTACCATCGCTGACAAAATGATGCTGCTCGGTGTCATCGTACCATGGATGATCCTCTTAAGGGCTTGCCTTGCCCAGCAGGACCTCATGAGTCGACTACCCGACTGCGCGGTATGCCTGCCTTCACATTTCGCAGACATGGACGAAGACTGACCTCGCTGTTTAGGTGCCATGCTTTGAGGCTGCTTTACCGATAACGACCTGTTCATCCGATGACATCAGCTGTCTCTGTTCCGATGCACACTTCTTCACGGCTGTCGCTGCTTGCAATGTCGGCAAATGTACTGTTGTCGAGACTCTAAGTAATCATCCTGCCCTCATTGTCACCGACCACGAGCACATCGAACATGATCTAACATTGCTGCATAGAGAGCACCAACGAGACCCATGTGGCGTGTGGCGTTCCAGTACGCGATCAGACCAACGTGTTGATTGGAACCACCGCATCTTTTGGCGCCATGGCTTTGCTGATGGTCATCATGCGGCTGCTTGATCGAGGCATTTCTGCCAAGGCAAAGCTTGGCTGGGATGATCTATTGATTGGCCTGGCAGGGGTACGAAACGTCACTTGCTCTCCGTCTTCGTAGTCATGCTGACTCTTTTCGATTTGCAGCTATCGTCTGTCGTCCAGAATGTTCCTGCCATCGTTGGTAAGTCACCCAAGCATGAGGCTAATGAAACACTGGCTGATCATTCGTCCAGCTACCGATTATGGTTTTGGAAGAGATATGTGGGGGATGACGCCCGAAGAGATCACCGGTAGCCTCCGTGTAAGCCACAGTAACAATCTGTCGTTCAATCAGGATTAACGGACTGGCTAGTGGCTCTATTTTGCCTACCCCTTGTACATGACCACCGAAGCCTTCTGCCAGCTCTCTATCCTCGCCTTTTACCTCCGCATCCTGACCGACCGCAAGATCTGGGTATCTATCTGGAGTTTAATGGTACTCGTCGCTGCCTTCGGATTCGCAAACCTATTCGCCATGATTTTCCAATGCTGGCCCATAAACTACTTTTGGGACGGCTGGAAAGGCCAGATGATTGCTTCCAGCGTCATCAAGATGAATCTATTCAGCTTCATTCGCGGCGGCATTGAGATTGCTCTCGACTTGATTATCCTGTGCCTTCCTCTGCCTACGCTTGCCAAACTGCAGATGTCTTCCAGGAAGAAGCTCCAGATCATGTCCATGTTCTGCGTCGGTTTTGTGTAAGCCCACCTCATTACCGATCCGTTAACATCTTGTCCCATGCTAACGGGTTTTGCTTTAGCATCACCGGTGTTAGCTGCGCCCGACTGCATGCTTTGGTCCAGTTCGCCCAGACTTCAAACCCAACCTGTATGTCCCACCCAACTGCCATCTCCCTGAAGGATTGCTTACCTTTGACCCGCAGACGATAATACCTCTACCATCTATTGGTGCCTGATCGAATCCAACCTCTTCATCGTCGTCGCCTGCATGCCGGCCATATTCGCAATCCTGCAAAAGACGTGGTCCACCCACCTCAACCACAACACGAGCGGATGCGCTAACAGCGGCAAAAACCCACATTTCAGTAACTCGGATCGCCGCGAGAAGTCTGGTGGCAGCCTACGTTTCGGCGTGATTTGGAAGTCTACCGATGTCAACCTTTACCGCACTGATCGGTCTGATCTGTCGGCGTCGGATGTGGAGTTGGTGGACCGCCTTCCTTACATTTCAGCTCGCTACGGAGAGTCATACGTCGCGGCTGCATAAACACTGGGTGTTTCGATTGTGGAAGTTTCATGGCGTCTGCGTGTATGTACGTAGAAATATAGCCAAAAGTAATGAAGTTGACTGCATTGAGGTGTCATTGATCCCATGCAGTCGCTCTCCAAAAATGTAAATCGTTGCGGCAGCTATGTCCCCTTAGGCTCGCTTCACCATGCGAAGGACGTTTATGATTCGTCGCAAGTTTGCTCTCGCCCTTTGCAAACCGTGCTTTCGTGCCCACTTTCTCCATCATCGTCCTCGTCATTATTAGTGCCGCCGTCATCGCCACCATCATTATTATCGCTGTTGCAGGCTTCCCTATTTCAATTAGAGACTAATAACGTAATCCACGGGCGAGCTGGCCACTGTGCCAAGCCCCCACCAACCTCCTACCACATCTACAATGCCTCAACGCATCAACGCGCAAATACCATCTAACGAAAGCATGATACAGCTTGCTCTTCAGGCTATCCAACAAGACGCGGGTTTGAGCTCGAGATGGCGGGACGGGGCTACTTTATTGCGGAAACTTTTCGAGCGCTAGTGGTATCCGTGCCCCTCACTAAGCTCATTCTTCGCTTAGTGCTCGGCAGCCATGCAACAGTTCCAGCCATGCAACAATAAATCTTCATATTTTTGATCCATCACCTTCAAAAATCCACCAAAAATCCACGCAATGACTTCTACATACGCTATCATCGAAGGTCGCATTCAGAAGGCTATTGACGCCTACCTCTTATTCCCGACCGTCACCGGGGTCGGTGACGCTTTCTCAACCACCTCGGCGGCGATCGCCTTGGCACGTCGATCCGTCACCGATCCCCCCGATCAATATGCTCCTGTCAGGGACTGGGCTAGGCTAGAGGTACTATCAATATAGAAGACTGATAATATTATTATTACTTGGTAGGATCTAGGTACAAGACAATACACCAGGTAATGTACAAGACGAAAGACAAAGAGCGAAAGGAAAGAACGAGGGCTCGGCTACGTGAAGCAGCGACTGAGCCGTTTGCGCGACTGAGGGGTAAATACGAGTATATAAGCCAATCGCTGAGGTGACGGAAGATATCTTAGCGGTTTCTGGTGCGCCAAGCGATATTCTATTAGTACGGCTGCGGCCCGTGTAATGCTTGCATTCGACCATCATTCTCTCCGCACCAGCGTATATCATAGCTGTACAGTTATCAAGATATCGTTCTACAGAAGGCAAATTCTCTACTCTGTCCGTAACAACGGATATCTTTTCAACCACATGAATAACCAGGGTGCTAAATGGCTTGGCCTGGTTGTTCTTTATGAAGGAGAAACCTCAGATGTTGAGTGGGTCTTCTGATTCTTATGTTGTCCCCAACAGACGCCTGCTAACACAACTAAACTCTAGTGTTGTTGCCGTTCACGGTCTTGAAGCAGATCCTGCCTGGGCATGAATACGGAAGGTTGGGGTGGAAGGGACTGATCAATACAAGAAGGTAAACTGACTCGCAGACAAGGACCTACTGCCAGCGAAGATGCCGCATGCCCGCATTATGACCTTCAATTACGAGTCAAAATGGCATAAAGATGCGCCAAAGCAAAGACGTGTTCTTTGTGCTGATCAACTCCTCACTGCACTAGATAATAAACGGAAAGAGGTAAGATGTTAACATCTGCGGTTCTTGTCAACACTGACTTTAACAAATGATAGAAGAAGGAGACTAAATATAGGCCTCTCATATTTATTGGACATAGCTTTGGCGGAATAGTCATTGAGCAGGTGAATTGATCTTTCCCTACTTGAGAGATGTGTCATTGATTATCTGCGACAGGCTCTTGTGAGTGCCAATTTCGATGAGAATACCTTTCAATATCTTGCGACATCTACCGTTGGGATTGTCTTTCTTGGGACCCCTCACCGTGGTACAAAAACTTCAAAATGGGGAGAATGAATAGCATATACTGGCAAGAAGTTTGAATTAGAGATGAGTGATGCGATTTTGAAGAATTTACGTGAAGATTCTGAGATCTTAAATGACCTACTCTATTATTTCACGCTATGACTTTTTCGAATGTCAGTTCCAACAGTATGCTTTTTTGAAATGCATAAGACAGATTACGAACAGAAGGTAGGTGGCAGTTGGAAAGAAATGGTATGTAATATTCAACATTGAGCTTTTAGTAAACTCTAACATCTTGAGTAACTAGGTAGTAGAAGAGAAGAGTGCTTGCATAGATGGTCACCGAAAAATTGCCTTATCAACAGATCATTTCAAAATCAATAAATATGATGGGCCTGAGGATGATTCATACAGAAATGTTTATCCTATCATCAAGAAGATGGCAAGACATGCTATGAAGAAGGTACAGAGGCGCCTAAAACGTAGGTGTATTCAGGTTACAGGTTCATTTTTGCGCTAATGCATTTATAACAGCTCAAAAAATCATTCATGACAATTCGAGTAAGAAACCCGCTTCATAGACGATTGCTCATCTTTGCTGACTTGAGATAATCAGTAATACCGAGAGAAAATCTCAGCTGCCTTCAATCTCTGTTCCTGACAAATCCTCTTTATGATCTGGCAGCTATTCGAAGGTCTAAAGGGAAGCGAGTTGAAGGCACTTGCGAATGGCTACTTCTTCACGAAGCATATACTGCCTGGCTAGTTGAAGACAGCCCTCGAATGCTTCAACTAGTAGGTGCTTCAGGCATTGGAAAGACAATGATATCAAGCTACTTGATAGACGAGCTTGACAAGAGAGCTCAATTTACTTCCGACATGATATTTGCATACTATTTCTGTGACAACAAAGACGACAAGCGCAACACTGTCATTGCTATCATTCGAGAACTCCTCTTGCAGCTCTTGAGACAAAGACCGCTACTGTTCAAGCATATTCAGAAAGATTATGATCAGATGAGAGACCGAGCTTTCGATAATTTTGATGCTCTTTGACGAATTATGCTCAAAATATTGACAGATCCCAATGCAGGCCAGATCTATCTTCTGATAGATGCTGTGAATGAATGTGACAAGTCACCACGTGAATTCCGGCAAGCCTTTCTTGAAAACCTGGCAGAATTATTTCCTATCGAGCAAGGAAAAGGAAGTGAGAACATTGATGTTAAATTGCTCATTACATGTCGACCAGAGTCTGATATCTCAGATGAATTAATCGATTGAAGGAGATCGATACGTATTGATTCAAGTAAGATCAATGCTGATCTTGAGAAATACATTCAAACAAGAGTCAATGAGATCTTCATGAAAAAGAAATATTCTTCGAAACTAAAGCAAGACATTCAGACCGCTCTGTCTGAAAAAGCCGAGGGAACATTTCTATGGGTTTCACTCGTTCTAGAAGATATTTCTAAAGTTACAGCTTTCTTCATGGTAAGAGGAAAGCTACAATCATTACCTTCAAGTCTTAGCGAAGTCTACAGCAGAATTTTGGACAACATTAAGAAGGAGGACGTGGAAAATGCTAAATTTATCCTATCATGGGTGATTACTGCTCGACGGCCTTTAATCGTTGATGAACTTGCAATGGCGCGTGCTCTAGGCCCAGAAGGATGGGACAAGAACATCATTCCAACAGCAGATACACTGAATGAACTGAAGGATGGCTTCAAATTCTGTGAGCCTCTTGTTTACTTAGACGACGTCACTCAAACAATCAACCTGGTTCATCAATCTGTCAAGGATTATCTTCTAGAGGAGAATCTCCAAGGAAATAGCCACCTATCAATGTATAGAATCATTCCAGATAAGGCAAATTCTTGTATACTTGATATATGCTGGAGATATCTGAGCATGGAAGAATTCAGCCGAGATATCATGAAGCACGCAGCAGAAGGAACCATATGGGGACTGTCACAAGAGCGCTTACAGACTCGCTGTTTCCTTCAATATGCGATTGAAGAATGGCAGGAGCATGCACTAGCTGCGAGTCCTGCTGTGATAATGAACTTTGCATGAGAAAGCAATATATTCAATAGAGTTTCATTATTGCGTGACCACTGACTTCAAAGGGCAGCTGGGAAAGAGGATGATGCAGTGGTAAGGAAGCTGCTGACGACAAACGCCAACGTCAACGCCGCTGCTGCTGCTGGTTATGGCCGGACGGCATTGCAGACGGCCGCCGATGGAGGGCACCTTGAGGTGATGGAGAGGCTGCTGACGGCAAACGCCAACGTCAACGCCGCTGCTGCTGCTCATTATGAGGGTCGGACGGCATTGCAGGCGGCCGCTGGTGGAGAACACCTTGAGATGGTGGAGAGGCTGCTGGCGGCAAACGCCGACGTCAACGCTGCTGCTGCTGATTATGGTGGTCGGACGGCATTGCAGGCGGCCGCTGAAGGAGGGCACCTTAAGATGGTGGAGAGGCTCCTAGTGGCAAACGCCGATGTCAACGCTGCTGCTGCTAATGACGGTCGGACGGCATTGCAGGCGGCCGCTGAAGGAGGGCACCTTAAGATGGTGGAGAGGCTACTAGTGGCAAACGCCGACGTCAACGCCACTAGTTATCGTGATCGGACGGCATTGCAGACGGCCGCGGGTGGAGGACACCTTGAGATGGTGGAGAGGCTGCTGGCGGCAAACGCCGACGTCAACGCCGCTGCTGCTGCTGATTATGGTGGTCGGACGGCATTGCAGGCGGCCGCTGGGCATGAGGCTGTGATGATGGTTCTACGAGCGGCTACAGGGCCTCAATAATGCTACCTACCACCCCACCCACCGCCATGATGTATAATCACTTTATATATTGTCTTACCAAATTCTTTTAGTTTCTAGAAGATGTGTCAAAGATGACAATACAAGGTTTCTCTGCATTTTTTGACTTTCTTTCTAAATATTTTTGTAAGACAATGGCCGATCTTGTGCCTTCGCAGACAATTGATTGTACTCATGTGCAGCGATTCCACCTGATCATGCTCCTCGAAACGAAGGTACAGCTGCAGTAGTCAGTAGCGCTCACTTAGCGAGGATTCGAGGTATCTACTCATCTCCTGTTTCCCTATGACCTTTGTACGAATTGAGTGTCAGTCGTTGACTGTTAGGGAAAATGCAAATGAAAATATTTCTGTACCGCAGGGCTTCACTAGTCCCGGCATAGTCTCTATTTATCGCACTAGGACGATATGCTATTCCAACAATTAGGGTTATAGACAATGCCTACTGAACATATTCTTGCTCGCGAGAGTACGTATCGTGTTCAATGTCTAGTGATATTGAAAGATTTGGTAAAGGCTATCCACGGCGATGGTTCATTTAGGAAGTTCAGCGAGATATCTGTGCGGTATGCCGACGCTCTACCGGCCTTGGGAAATGTAGCAGTCAACATCAATGGCCAATTCGAAGGGTTTCAGTCGTATAGTCTGAGCCCTGTTGATGATCATGTTCAACAGAGTCAAGGAGTATGGGCAATTCTACATCTCCTTAATTGCAAACTGAAAGGATACGGCCGAAAGCGACGAGCTGCCATCAACTGGTTTTTGAGGACCTTGCTGTCGCCATCAATGTTAACTGCATGAGTTCTACTCCCCGGCGTGACTACTGCTCCTAGGGCTGACCACTGCTGGTAGGGCTGAAAGGCTCCGGTAGGGCTGAACACTGCTGCTAGGGCTGAACATAGGTGGGAACAGGTGGGCCCCGGGGCACCAACATCTCCAACCCCATTTACTGAGTCAAATCTTGATATTTTTCAATTATTTCTGAAGCATTGAACTCAGCTAAATTAGAGCTACAAACATGTCTTTCAGAGTATGTCAGATAGTCAGTGCGCATGGGTTGATCCGAGCGAGGGAAGGGTACTCCTAGGTGCGCAGTCGGTCACCCAGCGCATTGAACCTCCCCAACCCCATTTACTAGGTCAAACCTCAATATTATTCAATTATTTCTGAAGCATTGAAATCAGCTGATTCAGAGCTACAACTCTGCTTCCCAAAGTATGTCAAGTAGTCAGTGCGCATGGGTTGATCCGGGCGGAGGAAGGTGGTAGGTGAGGGACCGGTCAACCAGCGCATTGAACACCCATTTGCTGGGTCAAACCTCAATATTTTTCAATTATTTTGAAAGCATTGGATTCAGCTAAACCAGGGCTACAAACATGTCTCGCAAAGTATGTGGGGTATTCAGGAATCAATCCGGGCGGGGGAAATTGATGGTTTTGATGTTCAAGCTGATCCGCGCTAGCAAGATTCTTCAAAACCTCAATGTTCAACAATTTTCTAAAAATGCAGATAAACGTTGTTGAGCATCCTATCGAAATCGGGAATAGACCTGACTGAGACAAATAAGACCTGAAATTTTGAAGAGAATCGGCCAAGGAAGTTAAATCATCAATGGTAGTCTGCCTCCGAAAACAATGGTAGTCAGCCCCCTGTTCCCAAGTTCTCGCTTAATTTCCTCTCCAAAAACAATGGTAGTCAGGGCTGCCTACCATTACTCATCTAGACTTTAGAGGAGCAATGCCTGAAATTTTGAAGAAATTCGGCCCAGGAAAGTAAATGGTTTTCAGCCCCCTGCCCAAGATTTCTCGCTTAATTCCCTCACCAAAATCAATGGTTTCTAGCTCCGAAAACCATTACCCATCTGGGATAGGGATCGCGGATACAGATACGCACCCAAAGAAAACTAAAATATCATCGCTCCTGCTTAATACTGAAATTCCCTTAAATTTTCATTATCTTCTTCCGATTCTTCATCCTTTATCGAACACTATTCATCAACCTCGCGATTGTAATGCTTCCTCAGCCCCAGACGAAGCCTTCTGCAGAGGCAGAGGCGCTCCCACCTCCTGCTCGTATGACGAAGCGCATTCTCTCACCTCGTCTCTGAGCGGTGACACCCCGCCAACGATACCCCCGCGATACTGCTCCAAGCATCAGTCCCAATATCCGCCGCCCGGGCGAAGTCTCTACGGATAGTAGTACTTCTCTAATTCCTTAGGTGACATGCTGAGAATGGTTTGTGTATGCTCTTAAGACGGCATTGATATTTAACGCATAATGATTTCTGTTGGTATGCATTAGACTCGATTACACAACCCTTCTTGCAGAATATACACCACTTTGAACATCTTCTATTTAGTGTCTTCGCTTTTTATTCTTCCCCCCAGGTTTCTTATCAGTATACGTTTTCTGCTTTCGGCTATCATCCGCATCACCGCTCTCAACTTTCTTTTCATTCTCACTCTCGAAAAACTCGGCAGTAACATAGAATAAACGTGTTGGAGACATTTTCAGCGGTTTGCCTAGATCCCAAATAGCTCTGACACTTTTGATATTGGGCGATGATTCCTGAAGAAGATCTTCTTCGAAAACAAAAAAGTTCTTCAAAAGCTGTCGCTCATCGCGCCTGGTGAATTCAACTGTCCTTTCGATCGATCCTTCTGATACGGAAGTATCGAAGATTAACAAATGTTGAGTGTAGAGAATAACGCCGACGTCGTTCTTCATCTCGTATCGTTGTGAATTGTAGTAGGGAACGTTTTGAGTGTTCCACGACGGGTTTTGCAAGTACACTTTGCACTCCATCAAGACATAACCTAGGTAACGAAGGACAGACCAAGGCGCATAAACATTGACCCATATGCAATACTTAGTGTTTTCACGGTCTGCAAATATTTCCAGCTCGACGATTTTGTCAAAGTCCTCCAAAAAAGTCAGAAGCTCTTGACCCTTCTTCTTCAACTTGAGCTTATGCACATTCGTAGTCTCAAGGTTGTGTCTCTTCTTCCTCACAGATATCGGCGTTGAAGGAAAGCTTTGTGGAAGATCGCCTTGCTGAAGGAACGCCTGATAATCAAAAATCAGTCAATACTTCTCTTACGATCGACGAATTGCAGCATACCATGCCACAACAGCACTTCGTAGATGAGTTTGAATTCAATTCAATCTTCGTAGTAGAATCGTTGGAGAACATTTTCCTTGTGCTGTAAATCGAATGTTGTTACTGAAAAGTAGATGTCTGCCTAATATAGTGTGTCAGCGCCAAAAACAAGTTTGACGAAGTATCATTACGCGTCATCGTCTGATGAAAACATAGGCGGCGAAGCATAACCGAGGCATTCTCTAGGCTTGCCACCAAATTTAAACACCCGTCACCAGGGGAGACAAAAGTCACACGACCATACTGTAAGCGACTAAAGCACTCTCAAAATTTTATCGCTTACTTTTGTCTTCCCCTGGTGTGTATTTTGTCTCCATGATTATCTGATTCCAAGAGCTATGTCATTAGGGTCAGGTTAGCCCAACCTTCGCTTGAATATGGCTGGTCTTATAAATGTACTTATTCTCAAGCCGGACCAGAGCAAAAGCGCCGTGAGAAGCTAAGCCATATCAGCCATACGTTGCGTTGATGTTAGCGCAGGCATACCTGAGCGCAGCTTCATCATTATATTCTCACATCGTATGTCATGGTATTTCTTCAACACGAATTCATTCCTTTCCTTCGATATCGATGCTTTAGTGTTCAAGCCTTCGTCGACTGCGCTGCAAAGAAACGAAGTAAGGTGAGGAGATTCTAAGTAGAAGAAGAACACACTTTAGGTGTAAAGAACACATAGACTCTCTTATCTCTTGCTGTTATAGGTCAACAAAAGCAATCATCATGATAGGCCATAAGCCTACAATTGAAGAGGGCAATCTCCGAAATGAGTCATGACCAATCAACCAACGCTTCATCACTTTCATCTCTATATTTCAAGCTTCTTCAGCTTCCTCAGCTTCTTCACCTCCTGCATCGGCTCGCACTTCGATAGGTAGAATAGCACTTCGCCGTGGCCGTCAAGAACTCAAACGTCCTGCTCGAGCGATGCTACGACTAGCTCGAGGGATCAAGAGCGATGATTCGTGGGCGAAAGGGGTTTGGGATCTAGCAAACCCTTGAGTGAAGATGCTGAATACTCAGCTCCTAGTATATGTATATTTGAAGTTTAGTTCGTGACAAGGTCCTCAAAGATGCGGGCGCCGCTGCAGACAATGAGGTCGGCTTTACCGCCGGCGATGATGTGTGGAGAAGTCAGAGATCTCGTTAGAGACGACTTGGGCGATGATAACTTGAGAGGTGTGGCTGGGTTTGGTACACAGCGGTAAAGTCTTCAGGGGAGACTCAGGGTTTGTTTAGAAATGATGATGTTTCTATAATTGAAGTGTACAATGAAATAAGATATTGCTATGGTTTATCAGGGATCGACTCCGACTTAATGCTCGATTGATTCTTGTAATGATGTTGACATTTTTCGCTGTAACTTTCTCTCTGATCATAGGGGAATTTCTCAAGAAAGACTTATTTGTCCTTATTAAGAGTCTAGTATAATATAATCGACGACTGCTTGACGCTTTCAGCCTCGATCAATGCGACGTCATTGATAGCGTTTAGAAAGATAACGATTCCATAGACTCTCAGCAAATTGATTGAAAGTAGTGCTTCGATGTTTGGTCGATCTGGCTGTCTTCAGGTCCTCGAGAATCTCCCATGTGAGCAGTGATCGATGTCTAGCTTGCTTGACGACTTCAACGCCTGATCTACCCACAGTTGGGTCTTGGGTGTACCACACTATTCACCTATAGAGTCGTATTTTGATGTTGTATGTTTTGAAAGAGTAGCAATAGTCTTTAAGCAATGTAATATCGTTGTATGCAAAACCTTGTTCGTTTTTTTAGAATTTGCCGAGCGCCCCATCAAAATTTCAAAAAGTGCAAAATAAGAACCAGATTTGTAGAATCAACCCCACTGCCTCCCCAATGCTTCATATGTAGTATATTCAGTGCTTCATATGTGGCCCATTCAGTGCCTCATATGTGACCTACCCAGTGCTCCATATGTAGTATATTCAGTGCTTCATACGTGATCTACCCAGCGCTCCATATGTGGCCTACTCAGTGCTTCATACGTGACCTACCCAATGCTCCATATGTAGTATATCCGATGCTTCATATGTAGTATATCCGATGCTTCATATGTAGTATATTCAATGCTCCATATATGATCTATTCAGTGCCCCATATGTGATCTATTCAGTGCTTCATGCGTAGTATATTCAATGCGATCTACCCAGTGCTCTATATGTAGTCTACCCAGTGCTTCATATGTAGTATATTCAATGCTTCATATGTGGCCCATTCAGTGCCCCATATGTGATCTACCCAGTGCTCCATATGCGGCCTATCCAGTGCTTCATATGTAGTATATTCAATGCTTCATATGTGATCTATCTAGTGCCTCTTATACGACTTACTGAATAGATCGTATATACTACATATGAAGCACTGAATAGATCGAACATGAAGCACTGAATATACTACATATGAAGCATCGGATATACTACATATGGAGCATTGGGTAGGTCACGTATGGAGCACTGGGTAGATCACATATGAGGCACTGGATGAGCCACATATGAGGCACTGGATAGACCACATATTGAGCTCTGAACATACTACGTACAAAGCATTGAATATACTACATATGAAGCACTGGGGGGGCAGTGGGGTTGATTCTACAAATCTGGTTTCTTATTTTGCACTTTTCGAAGATTCGCTAATTTTCATGAGGCTCTCGGCAAATCCTAAAAAACGAACAAGGTTTTGCATACAACGATATACAAAATGCTCGATCTTCGACATGTTAGCCTGGCGACGCCTTTCGGCATCCTCTCGATGTGATTCACACAAGAGCTCTCTCCAAAGCTCTCAGCGTCTCTGCGGGCTCCGCCTGATGACTGAGAGATTAAGTCCTACCGAAGAGCAGTCAATCACTTGAAACATCTGATATTCGGATACACGGGAGAACCACTAGCCAGTCTAGTAAATGAGCATCGCTTGGTGCTCGCTCACGAACTATCACTCTGAATCCTGCTCTGCGACTGACCAGAGTCCCTGATGACTGAGAGTCATGTGTGCAGGGCGTGCTTTACCACATGTCGGTTTGTCAAGCCAATCCATCGAAGCGAATCTACGGAACAGTGTTCTCGGAGGGACTCTGGGTCAAGAGACCCAGCTCTTGCCTTGTGGCCAACCTACCCGAAGCCGGGCGCAACTTGGGTACGCGGAGTTGATTGAGCACCCTCTACCACGACGCTGCCCCTTGTATGACCTGTAGAAAGCTTTCACGTTGATTGATGATCATTGAGCACAGTCCTGAGAGACGATTTCAAAGGCTGTCAAACAAGGGGGAGTATACGTAGTTTGAGGCTAATTTTTTACGTATGCAAGAGAGCTTCGATAAGTGGACGGCCAAGGCCATCGACATACTCGCTGATCGGTATACCGAAGGATATATGTCGAAGCGAGCAATCTGGCTCAAATTTTTGTCGCACGCTGTTACATTGCTGTCTTGCAATCAACTTCAAGTCGAAGAGTCATTCACTGTTACAAGAGCGGTTCAAAGTCATGCAGTACTGATGGATGGACATGCAAGGGATGGCCAGATATGTCCCCTTTGTACTGTAAAGTTGTGCCTTAGGGTGAGTCGTAGTCTGTATTGCCACGGTGATTATCTTTTTGCAGGACAACTCGCACAACAAGGTCTACTTAAAGGTCAACGTGCACTAGAAGATGGACATAGACTCATTCGTCAAATTCTTGATATCAAAGCCTGTATTTCCATGATATTGGAAGACTTTTCTGGTGCAACGAACTTGCTCCACCAAGCAATCAACGTCGGTCTCGTCAATCTGAATCCCTTAGATGAAGAGATTTTATACTACAAGAGACTCTTAACTATCTCTCTGACGGGAGAAGGCCTCTTAGGTCTGGCGTTGAAGGACAAAAAAAAGACCTTTGAAACGTGCGTTGAAATCCTCGGTCAAGACAGCCAACGGACACTGTTTATTATGAGTGCCTTGGCGAGAAGCTATGCACAAGCAGACTGTACCAAGGAGGCTTATGACTTAGCAGTGAAAGCCATGCGATCTTATGCTGAAGTTCAGAATAATTTCAGTTTCGAAATGTGAAGGGGCATGATAGACGTTGTGTAACGCTCTCAATCCTGCGCAAATCCATCAAGGAACATTTTAGCGAAAATCGTGATACAATCATAACCCTACTACTATTGGTAAGAATATATATTCAACAAGGACGTCCCGAGGAGGCAGAACCTCTAGCGATTGAAGGGCTTAAAATCTGCAAAGAAACTCTGGGTGAGAAGGATGATTACACTATTATAGCTGCTACGTCGAGAGGTCAGCGCTATCGGTGGTCTGAGGTAGCTTCCAAGGGTTCTGCAGGCCATGGATTTCGACTCTGGCTGGGTCTTAATAGCACTACCTCCTGCTCCTCCTATCTGCGTCCGCCCAGAGGACACTCAAGTGGTGGAATAGACTTTTCGATAATCAAGTTACGAGCGCGCGATGATATACCTTGACGCCAGCCACGGAATCTTGGACAGGTGGTCCTAAGCCTTTGCATCGCCGCTGGAAGAGTAAGCCAATGCCTTTTCGATGGAACCACAGGTCGCGCCTCCTGTCGTTCACTGTACGACCATGGTATCACTCTGTATGGATTTGGGGATTGTGTTGAAGACCACTGATACAGAAAGCCGAGGCCTACACAACTCTTTTGATGGAACATTCGTGCAGAGGGTCTGAAAATTCAGCGAGGCTAGATAGCGTCGTGATCTACTTTTGATAGGGTGTCCAGTCAAAACGCCGTTGTGAAAATTTCGGCGGTTGAATCCATTTATGCAGCGTTATCAAGAATTCCGTAAAAAGTCCATGAACATCTGATAGTGAACGCGATGAAGTTCTTTTGATCTATCTTGGACTCTACCCCTTCTCTCTTGCAAGGGTGTTTTTCAAGTAAGGGGTAAAGGCGGGGGTTGCAGAGGTTGGGGGTGGCGGTGAAGGGGGTAAAGGAAAGAGATGAGCTAAGTTGAAAATTCTCACGAGATGTCGAGTGTTTTGTGCCCTTCTTCGTCCTCCTGCTTCCCCATCACTCGTTGAAATGTGTACTCCTTCAAGCCTTTTACATGTCCGTTTTCGTCGCTGTTGCAAATCGCTACTGGCCAAGTACGCCTAAGCACATAGTCTAACAGAAGCACAGACATACCGTCCGTCGAGACTTCGAAGTGGTGAATAAAAAATTCAGACTGCGCTATAGATTGCCTGTCTGAAGGTGACAACGTCGATACGGTGATCAGGATTGCTTTCTCAATGGATTCCTCCGCATCTCAGACCAAAAAAGGGTACAGAAAGTGTACCATCGCGAAAGTCATGCGCACTCGGGCTTTGTGAAAGTTTTCCGTCCATGCGTTACGCAGAATCGTCTTTGCACAGTCGTCTGTAATTGTCTTGCCTCGCCAGACGATCTGCCCTTGACTGATCTGTATGGAGGAAGTAAGCTTAAGCCTGTTGGCAACCTCTTTTAGTGTGAGGTGAGGAGAGTCTGAACAAGTAGCCACGGTGTTCTGTGAACAGTTTAGTAATGTCAGTCAAGATGAAAACTACTGCCTACCGTGAGATTAGACATCGATACTGGATGATGGATGATAAAAACTTTTCTGAGAATAACACGAATCGGTGCGCATCGTGCTATCTTTATGTATGTGTCATTCCCCACCCCCACAGCACTGTATCGATAACCCCTTCTATCTGCAGAATACGACACGTTCCGTGTGTGTGCTTAGAAAGCGCCACTATTCTATCGTGATAAATGATAAGAAAAGTGACGAATAAAAATATAGAAAGATGGTATGTTGACGCACTGACGTTTAGGATATTAGGAGATGACACGATCGAGGACTCTCTGTAGTACGAAGTACGGACGTTTTTTCGCTGCACATGATCCTTAAATGTCACTGCAATCACAGGCGAATTTGACGCTTATCATAACTGATGAAGTGATGTCGTACACTCCCAGATTGGCATTCTTCTTCTAGAAGAGGTTGATTGATTGGGATACGTACTCTATGCGGGAGAGATTGTAGGGCAATGTCGAAAAGAGGCAACGTGTGGAAAGTGGAAAGCGAAGAGCGAAGAGCAAGCTCACAAGAGTATCTCGTCCCTGGGAGAGAGAGCAATTCTTGCAGCCTTCTATTTGAAGACCATAAACCACCCCATCCACCCTAAACCGCCTTGCCAACCCCACAAAACCCAGCCCATAGTGTCAAGACCCCCCTTAACGGATACTGACAAGAGAAGATACGTCTCTCTCCCCTTTAGCGACTTCTATAGAAGATGCAAAATGAATTAAGGGCAAAAGCCTCTTCATGTCGCAGCACTGCATTGGATGTGGAAAACACCGTTGCACCTTACAGAGCGGACAGGGTGCCAGACTTTCCTTCATGCTGCTCCTCTTGTCTGCTGACTGCGAGTGCTAGCTGTGTGGAGAATTACATATCCTTGAACTTCCTTTGTCGTCCTATTGGACTTTGCACCGCCGTCGACGTCGCACCTCCGCAGGGACATTCTGACGTTTCAAGACCCTCTCACGACTCCACTTCGAAGGCTGGGAAGTCCTTTGTGTTGCCCTCCTCGAAATTTGGCTGCAAGTCATGAATGATGCGGAGAAACCCGTGTCGTGCAGCGACGTTCGGCTCTCACAAACAGTAGATTGGATTAAGCTTTTTTCTTTTCGTAGGGAAGGCAGTCGGGAATGATCAGGGGAGGAAACAAGCGGCGTAGGAGTGAACGAGATAGAAGAGCACGAGATTGTGAATAGAAGAGGTGGGAGTGGTGGAGGGATTATGAGAAGAGGGTGCAAGGAAAAGAGGAATTATAAAGACTATAACTAAAGGTATTAGTATATTTCAACAAAACAACATTGATTAGATTTAAAAAATCTTTTGATCAGCGGGTTTTTCGGACGCAGATGCTAGTTTTCGATATTATTATTTTTAGAAGCAGCTTCCTGCTTTTAATTTTAGGCTCTTCGTGTGTCAGGACGGGTAGGACAAAGAGTTGTAGAAGGGGAGATGGTAGGAGGAAATTATAAGCAAGTGCAAAGACAGAGCTTGAGAATGGGATGGGGACAGGGAGGGAATGGGGGGAGATTCAGGAGATAGGGAGGGAGCAGCGAGATGAGAAGGAAATGAGAAGGAGGGTCGTAGAAGAAAGGGTCAAGGGGCAAAAGATTCTGCATTGCCGTGGTAGATCGTGACGATTGAGATAACCTTGTCCCCCTGCCATTTGAAGCAGGACGACGAAATTCAGAAAAGAAATCTCAGAAACTAAAACTCCTACCGCGATCCCCCAATTGGGGAGGCGGCAGGTGGAGGTGGAGGATCAGGAGCTCGAACAGAACCAGGATGGACCAGGTGGGGCTTTGCATAAATGGAGCGATGATGGAGCGGTAGTGTCGGCAATGGAGGGCAGTGGTGGCGAGGCCGCTTGCTTCGATTTCGTTCTAATCGAACGCGTCAAAGGCGGCGGCGAGGTACGAGGACCGGCCTCATGTTTCCTCGCTTCCGCATCGTCCATTGGGCCGGCCTTCTTTGACCCGAATCATTCTGCACGAGTCAACCGCTTGGTTGGCGGCGTCAGTGGGGAGAGAAAGTTTCCGCTTCCTCATGCTCTCATGCCGCAAGCGCAGTAACCCCCCCGGATTGCTGCGGTGCCTTCCGGACCCATGTGCGCCTACACCCAATGGTGGGGGCCATCTCTTGGAGGCAATCGCTTATGATCACAAAGAATCTCTTCCCCCAGACTCTCCCAAACCCTTGACGCTTGCGGATTCGATGATTTTGCATTCAGTACCGAAGGGTTTTATATCTCTGTTGTTGAGATCTTGGTCATTCCACTGGTTGCGCTGCTCTCTTCCACTGCGTGTTCCTCGTCTGCGTAAGAGGCTGGTAAACCAAGGCTTTGGAATAGAGCAGGGAGCTGTGACGTTCCTTCCCAAAATTCATTGGCTGAAGGTCGAGAAATCGTGTATGGCATATGAACCCCCGCCAGACGTTCGACTTTCTAACTCTTGCACGTGTTTCTATTTGCGATTGAGGGATATGGGAGTTCTGAGCTTGAGCTCCAGCCTTGACAGATGATCGGCTTTGCCGCTCAGAGCACTAATCCCGGCGTTGCTTGTATCGTCTTCTAACATGTCGTTGATGATTGATGCAGTCTTATTCTGAGCTTTTGATGCCTACGAAGTCAACTTTTGATGACTTTCACCGGTCAACCGATCGATTGTTCGAGGTCTTATACGTGAGCGCTTGGAATTACTCTGCTCTGATGACTCTTTATCTCTCGGCTTGTCACGTCGCTGTTTGTTCCTGGTAGCAAGCTGCACATCCTCGGGTACCTCTTCCACGAAGCGACACACTTTTCACTCCTCCAGCGGATTGAAAGCCATGAGAAGGATGCACACATCTTGGGGTCGGGGAGTCGTTTGTGGGAAGAAAAGGGGGAAAGGTTGGGGGGGAGCGGGAGGGGCTCGTGGTGGACCATATCTGTAATGTTCGAACCTTCGTTGAGATGACTGCAGCAGTAAATATTAACACCGTATAGCATGCGCCCACAAACTCATCCTACAAGCCCGCTGGCCCCAATTCACCCGCGTCTACGCCCTCAAATGACCGAGTTCCAAACCAAAAAAATGCACATCCCAGAACTTTATCTTTACTCTCTCTACATCAACAACATTGTCAAACTCTCCCTCTATCGCGACGTCGCGAGTCTTCTCGTCGTGGCGAACGTCTATGACATGCCTCGCTTGCAGTTACTCTGCAAACACCGTCTCAGCAGAAAATTAAACGTCGAATACGCGGTCATCGTGTGGAAGTGCGTCGGCACGGCGAAAGAACAATGGCTCAGATGAAGAGCAGCGAATTACTGCCTCAGGCGCGTGATGCGCACCAAGGCGTTTCGGAGGTTGAGCAGGCTAGAGCATGATGGAGCTGTGCGAGGTTGTTGAAATGGGGGAGAGTTGTTGATAAGGAGGAATTGGAGATCGTGGGGAGTTTGGGGGGAGTGATTTTGGGGCTGTCGGGCTAAAAACGACACATCAACCTGTTTTCCCAATGAGCTTAGATGCTCTACTGCTTATAGTATTGTGCGGACCGCTCTTATTTCTGTCCATCAGACGGGAAGAGTCAAGGGCGGGATTCGACAGGTGACTGTCCAAAGGGCAAAGTAGGAGATTCGGCTTCTCCTTTGCTCACCTTGGTTTCCCCTCCCAGGGGCGAAAGCATTGGTGATGGTATGGACGATGCAGAGGCGATGCGGGGCGCGTCCCGGGAGCGTCACGAGAGGGAGAAAAGGGTGGTAGTGATAGTGATATGAGTAAGCTGTAGTATGTTGATCTTAGAGGGGACCAAACGGGGTTACAGTTGGTGGGGGGTTGACCGGAACTTTTTTTTTTGAATTCCGGCCTCGGCTCAACTTTCTGCATATGCAAAGCATAAGCTGAAGAATCTACTATATAGCACAAGTAGTTAGAAGATAAACAGCAAGAGCGAAATATTGAAGTCGTGCATATGCACAGCTTGAGCGAAGCATCGAGAAAACAGCACAATCACAGGTCATGCATATATCATGAATAAATAGCAAGACGAGCAAAGATTCTTCTACATGTGTTTAGCATATGCATTGAGAGGATCCTCATCAGCTCGATTTTGAGCGTCGATGCTTTCGTCGTCCATCGATGTTTCTTGGTGCTTGGTTGATGCTACGCATATGCACACACGAGGCTTTGGTAACCCGATGTGAATTTATTAAAGCTCGACCCGACGCCAAGAATCTTTTCCAACCCCCTACCAGCTGCACCCCAGCATCGAATCGGGACATGTGTTTGTTTATTTTGATTGGTCATCATGTTGTGATTCGTTATCCACTAACCACAACAGCAGAACCAGAGCAGCGACGTGCGCAGAAGGCGGAAGAGCGCGCAAATACATCAAGGCACTGTTATCAGTTCTGAAACCAATGTTATCCGAACAAAGTACGTCAATGGGAAGGATTTCTTGAAGATCAAAAGAGTCGTTTCGATAAATCATTTCCGTCCTAAAAGCTCAGATTCTGCTCGCGAACGCTTTCAGATCGGTCACGGGGTGATGTTCGAGAGTCGTCTCATACTCTCGATAGAGACGCTGAGGAAGTGCAACAGCGTCTGCAAGCTCAACAGCTATCTGACTCGGGCTCAAGACCAGCTGATAGAATCACTTGAAAATGGTCCAAACTGCACCCTTCGAAGAGCTACACCGCCAACGAATCGAGGTGATATTGTTGGATTACGTATTCCTCACACAAACGTCTGCGCACACAACACTGTAGCAATATTTCCAAGCTTCTAAGACTTTAGTCCCTTCATTGGAACGGTAGCTGTAACTTTCGTCCATTACCAACGTGCCGGTAGAGAGTGTAAAGCCTTCAAGTCTGAGTACAAAGAACGACGCCAAATGGATCGTCCAATGGATCACTCAGTGAGCCACCAGCCGGCAAGCCCGCGATAGAAACGGTTACACTACCGACGACCATCCTAACCTCAGGAATTCACCTCTCAAGATCTCACCGGTGTTGCGTTGATTCGAATAGGAATTGGTTCACTGCCTTCAACATAGCAGTACGGTCTGGCACCACATCGTGAGACATTTGAGTAGTGAGACCTGGACTGTCGACGATGCGACTGTCGAATTTCTTCAACTTAGATCCCCGGCGATATCAACGGAAGACCGTCAGTCGATTATAGACGCCATGGAAAGTGGGCTTCTGTTTCCACTTTTGGTAAACACTTGCACGAGGGGCTGAATTACTCGGGACTCTTTTGGATATTCCCTGCCTGGATACCTACCATCGAGACGTTACTGAAAAATACCTAAAACCTCGTGCGAGCGTGATGAAGGGTCTTCTGAACACAAAGACTCGCACAACAGTCAGACGATTTTATGAGACTGCTTTCAGAAACTCCTCAATTCTCTTTGTTGAAGAGGCAGAAGGATCTTTTCGCACAGAGCATTTCAAGGCCGATAACGCTTTTGAGTCTTCCTACAAACAATTATGGCTCTCGATGAGACACTTCCCTGAATTGATCGATGTAGCTCCCAAAAAAGAATGTGATCAACCAAACCCACCTCGGAAGGAGCCGGATAGATGGCTTTGGTACAATTTTGCCGCAATGGCGAAGAGACTTGGCTTCGAGACAGCAGAAATTAACAGAGTCCTGTTCACGAACCCCGATGCGGCATTTGCGAGGAAGACGTTACTCAAAGCTGGGTCTCTGACTGAACAGTGTTAGATGTCTGCTGGAAATGAAAGTCGAGACTTACACAGTCTTCGGGCCAGATTGTCTGTAGAGGAAACCGATCAAAATCTCCCTCGAAATAAAAGAGCTACTATTTTGTTCCTTCGTCATCTCACAGCAGCGTCGAAGCGAAGAGACGTGAGACATTGAACATAAAGTCAATAGCACAGCAGTAAACGTATCAGTCATATCGGGGTGTGCGAGATTATCCAGTCCAGGAAGACATAACGAGCTCCATGGCATCTTCAAACCTCTTCGTCTCAACCTTATAGGGGAGACTACCTAGAAAGGCTACTAGCTACAAGAAATCCACCCAACCGCAACGTTCAGTCCCCGTCCCCGTGAACGCCCATGCACATCAACATCTTCATCACCGACGTATCTATCGCTTCAGCACATAGCTAAAAGGTTTCATTAAAAGCACCCAGCGTACAGCCTATACCGCCAGACCCAACTACTTCCCCACCTTCCCAAATCCCAACATCCTTACCTCCTTGCCAATCATCCCAGCGCTCATCCCTTCCCTTCCCTTTCCCCACCCACCCCCTTTCCCCCACACACCTCACAACCCTTCTAACCCTCATCCTTCCTTCCTTTGACGCCCAAAGATTGTCAATCGAGCAATATGATCTGGCAGAACATCGCATTTTCTAAAGCATCGAGCGCTTGAGCAGTAGCTTGAGCTGCTCTGGATCGACATCCATAGATGGCTTCGACATCAGAATACCCTTGATACACTAAGGAATCCCGAGATCTCAGCGTGTCACAAAGACAAAGAGCTACTATCTTTCATCTCGAGACAGCTCTTCCGAGAATGTGAAGGACACGATCTTTCCTCTAGTCTCAAAACGCCGGCTCAGCGATATTGTTTAAACACCTACCAAGTAGGTAGCGAGATAAGATCTCGCTACCTACTTCGTCATCTTCTTCTCAGAAACCGGAGCTTCCATACCGTATCCATCATTTTGCAACAAGAGCCAAGACATCAACTCGTCAACGTGTATCCGCGCTGGTAGCTTTATGAACGGTACCACTGCAAGTCAATGACATGAATATTTTATTACTCTTTGCTCTTTCAGTTTCTTCGTCGTCTCAATCTTTTGAGTCTGAAACTTAGGGTTATCATTGATTCTAAGATTTCATCTGTCATAACTCACTTCTCCTTGACAGCTTCATAATTCAGCATTCATCTCGTCTTCTTCTTGAAAATCATTCGCATCGAACAGCAAATCTTCTCTTCCGTTCATCATCTCTCATCAACATGACCGTTCCAATCGCCGGAAGCTTCACCGCCGACTCAATCATGCAAAGCGTGGAGGCATTTCTCACCCATCTTCAATCTCAAGCCACAGACGACATTCGAATTCATCTGTTGGAAATAGGGAACAGTACTGTTACCCCTGTGGTTAGTAATCTCCGCATTGATCCTGCGCTAGTGGATGGGTATTTACCCTTCGCCCACTTCTTCCTTCCTCCATAGTTCCTACCTACTAGATAGTTCAGTCAATATATCTATATGCCTCTATACCCATATGACCTCGTATTTCAACAGGTTATGAGCCCGGGTTATCTATTCCGCTACCGCAAAAAACAAAGGGCAGAAGCATCGAACTCGCTGTCACCAAAATCGACGAAGATTTTCTCTATCGACCTTCATCCCTTCCATACCTCAACAACGATCCTATCGTTTCTCTAACCTAAAAGGGAACGAGAATTACTCATCATGGAGGGTAGATGCAATCAGGGCCCTGAAAGCCAAAGGTCTCTGATGAATCATCTCGAGGAAGCTGGAGAAACCGGAAATCCCGGATCCCAACGTCACGGCAGCAGCCAAAAAGGAGTACGCCAGTGCTATTAACCACTGGGAAGATAAGAACGACAGGGCCTGCGGTATAATTAACTTCAGTATCGAGCAGAGACCTAGAATACACTCGGATCTTACTACTCTACACCTGGCAAAGAGGGAGCTGGCTAGTTGCCGGCCCCAGGGAGCTGGCTGATTGCCGGTTCCACAAGAGGGAGCTGGCTGATTGCTGGCCCCACAAGAGGAAGATCCTCACAAGAGGGAGCTGGCTAGTTGCCGGCCCTTTCGATTTTTGCCTTGACGACGAGCAGCAGGTGAGCCGAGAACCTTGCGTTGATGTAGCCAGTATCGTCCTGTTGAATATGAAGTTCCCTCCTCTTTGCAGACATCTTTGATCGATCTATCGCGATCTCTCGTATCTATCGCATGAAAGAATCGTGCTTTGCGTACAGTATCAGCTTCTGGAGGATCTTTTGCTCGTTCAGGTGTTCTGGGCATGGCGTTGGTAGTTGGTAGGATTTTAGTAGGATTTGGGTAGGACTCCCCAAAATAGGGGCCTCGGCTATAGTGAGGTAGTGCTAAATACTTCTGTCGCCCCCTGGTGCAGTACTGTTCCCTATTTCCAACACATTCAGCCCGTCATCATTATCAAACATGGCTGATCCGACAAACATTGTTCCTCCTTTGAACGGGCCTTGATCGACTTTCAACATGTTATACATCAGCAAGCGTACATGTCAATTAAAATTCGAAACTTACTTCGACCGTTCATTCCGAGTTGTAACCGCTTAGGAACCGTGAACTCCTGGTCTGTAGATTGGCGCTTTGATGGGATCATTGCCGATTTGATCTATGAATCATCAAATCTAAGACATAGATCTCATAGAAGATGCTAGCACGAAGATAGTTGGCTGATTTTGTGGTGATTGTGAGACCCTAACCCGTCGATTCTTTAGAGACTTTCTCAAGTAGCACTTCAAGGAATCAAGATCTGCTCAGTTGAAGAGATAGCATGAGCAATCAGTAGAGTATAAATTCTGTACTTGCGGCTCAGAGCTTTCACACTGCAGTTGCAACGAAAATGTATCTTTTTCAACATCATTCAAGCTGATTCGCCTTCAATGTATCTCTGATGTACAAAGAAATTCGTCTCTCTAAAATCGGGATTCGGGTCCCTTAAAGAACTTTCCGAGTGGTTTGAAGACAAGTTCATGTTCATATATGAAACCGTCCTCACAATTGCAATGATTGCTTAGAAACAGCTTCTTTAAGTGTGGATAGCACATACTTTCACAGGCAGTATTACTTTGGCGGTTTTTATAAGTTGAAAGGGGAGTGGAGAACAGATCTAAAAACTGCCTCTGGTATTTTTCTGACATAAGGATTTCGGCGGAAGAATATGAGAACTGCAAATGAACAGCAAAGTCATAGAAGATTCAGTTTCTGACCGATCTCGGGTTGTATCATCTCTTGAACATGATCTATCATCATTCTTTCACTTGATTGTTGCATCGCTTCTAATGATGATTCTATCTTCAATGCACACATGGTTTTGAGCATTGGGCGGCAGATTGTAACTTGTGAAAATGCTGGTTGAGCTTTTGTTATTGAGACTGATATAAGTTCTTTTTGTCTTATTTACATCAACGAGCGTACGCTAAACCGATCCCGTGAGCTAAAGAAGAGACTCCGCTATACACAGAGTGTTGAAGAAATAAAACCCACCTCTGTGTATTGGACCTTTTCGAAAGAAGATAGTCAAAAAACAGCCCTAAGGTACCTAGGTAGGTACCATGGAGGTTTCTTACCGTACGTAGTAAGCAATTGCGCTAACCCGAAGGGACTTAGCTATGGAAACGTGTCTGACCTGACTCCTGAGGCAAGGAGATGAGGTCTAAGAGATACGTGCTGACAATTTGGAGCATAAGGTAACTACCGTTTCAACAGCAGGGTTAACCTGATTCAGAGGTAGTCGCGGCATGGCGGATGTTCAGGGACACTACGATATTACGCGTCCAATAGATAGGAAAGAGTCCAATTTCGTTACATATTGTCATCCCATGTTCGGCAAGATGTGTTCGCTCTTTTTGAGGGATCTCTTCTTCCTTGGTATCAGAGGCGCAAGTAAGAGCTAAAGTAGCTGGAGAAGCTGAAGCAGCTGAAGTAGCTGATGAATAGTTGAGATGATAGGTAACTTAACGTCAATAGTTGAAAATTAGATCAACCCTCGTCTTCTTCCTCCCTTCGATTTTCCTCCAACCCATCTTACGAAACAAAGACCATAATAAGCTTTGTTTAGGGATGTCATCGGGTGCAATCTCGTCTTCATGTTAATTTTCACATCAGTAGCTTACGTTATTAGATAGCTCTTATATATCGTTGAAAGATGCTGACGAAGCTGCTTCACAAACAGCTAGAAGTCAGTCATCAGAATCAGAGTCAAGCGAGTCAAGCTCAAGCGATTCTGACGCTTCGAGCGAACGTCTCAAACGAGCTATCGCTGAACCTGTTGACTACAGAGCACTCAATGATCTCTGAGTCAAAAGGAATAAACGAAGCTTTGTCACACGAGCAAATCGAGTTCACATTGAATCGAATACATCACAAACAGTGAAAGAAGCGAGAGCTAGTCTCGATTGAAAACAGTGAAAGCTTGCCTTTAGAAGTGAGGTTGACGCTCACATCAAAAATAACACCTTTACTCTGAAGATATCTTTATCGAATCAACGTGTACTTCCGACGCGCTGAGTGACTATTAAGCGAGAATCTCTAGAAAAGGTAGTCAAATATAAAGCTAGATGAATGTGTAAGAGGTTTCGTCAGAAACAAGAGATTGACTACGACGAAATCTTTGCTTCAGTGATAAGAGTCATCACTATCAAAATCCTTCTGACTTTGACGATTAAATATGACTACGAAGTCAAACAAATGAACGTCGTCATCGCTTTTCTAGAAGCACACATAAAAGAAGAGATCTGAATGCAGCAATCTTCGAGGTTTGAACAAAAAGAATCAAATGAAATCTTTCTAGCCTGTCGGCTAAACAAAGCTCTATATGAGCTGAAACAGGCATCTCGAGAATGATACTCTACCTTGAAGATTTATCTCATCTTCATCGATTATCAAAGGGTAGAAATTGATCATTCGATGTTCATTCACGAAAAAGACACTATTATCGCTGTCTATGTGAACGATCTACTCATTCTAGAATCAGATATATCTGATATTCAAGCTTTGAAGCTACAATTTGCAGAACGCTTTCAAATAAAAGATTTTGACTCAATCGAATGATATCTAGAAATGCACATAGTTCGTGATAAAGCTGAACGAACCGTTTGAATCAATCAAAAAGCGAGTCGTTGAGCTTCTTGATATGAATCATTCATGTAGTCTCATTAAAACGTCAATGCATTATAAATGTCAGCTAAAGAAGAACGTCTACTGAAAGTCTAAGGAGTGAGTTGAGTATCAAGCTACTCTCGAAGAAATAGAGAGCTATCAATCAATCATCGAAACACTGATGTTAATAGTCTGTCAAACACGGTCAGATATAGCCTACGCAGTAGGCAAATGCAGTAGATATTCGACAAATTCTACCCTTGATCACGATCTAGCTGTCAAGTAAATTGTTCGTTATCTGGCTGAAACTACTGAGCTGAAGCTTCGATATGAATCTTTCAAAATGAAAGGAAATGAAGAAGTCGAATTTATCAAATATACTGACTCGACTCATGCAGATTGCTTGAATTCTCGAAAATTCACATTTGACTATATGTTTTTCATATGAAATGAATCAATTAGCTGAAGCTTCAAACATCAGCAATGCATTAGTACGTCATCTGCTGAAGCTGAATACGTCGACGAATGTAATGTAGTCAAAGAAGTAACCTTCCTGATTCAAGCATTGAAAGAGGTGAATTATGAAGGGTCGGATACATACTCAGTTATCATACTGACTGATAATCAAGCGGCTATAAAAATGGCCAGCAATCCTGTCAATCATCTTCGAGCAAAACACATTGATACGTCGTATCACTATGTCCGAAACAAGGTAGAAAAGGGAGCAATTAGCTTGAAATACATACTTGACCAAGCCCCTGGAGTCAGGAAAATTCCTAAAGTTCAGATCAGCTATGGGACTAGCTTCGGGTAACGATGATGTCGCCGCCGGGCATGGCGCCGGCGAGTAAAAGAGCATGGATATACAGTAAGTAGAGGGTCTGAATAGCTTCATATAAAGCTTCAATTCCTAAGAGGGAGTGTTGGAAACAGGGAGCAAAACAGGGAACGATACTGTTATCCCTGTGGTTAGGAATCTTCGCATTGATTCGAAGCTTCGGCGCTAGTGAATGGGTATTTACCTATCGCCCACCTTTTTCCTTCCTTCGTAGTTCCTACCTACTAAGTTCAACCAATATACTATACAAGCCATATAATGCTCCTTCTGACCCTCTTATAACAAGATAACACGCCTACGAAGTTGACAAGATTTAAGCATCAACGGCTTTAGCAGCTTCTCAAAGCATCACTTGAGAATGGCAAAAGTGGCGAATGAACGACGACTTCGGGAAAAGTTTCGCAAACAAAGGACAAATCTGTTCGAAGGAGCGAATGAGCTGGCGTGAATGACAGAGTCAAAGATACACATAGTTATTCAGCATAGCAATCAATTTTCTAACCCTAAATGGACAGAGAAGGTCAATTGACCTTCATTAAGAGAAGTAGTGAGTCACACCGAGCTCATCTTGGCCCATCGTTGACATAATAGGGAAAACACAATACGAGCGCCATTTGCCCTGCACATTTCCAGGTTTGTGTTCCGAAGATAGCAAGGACAAAAGACCTCGTCAACTTTAAGGTACGCCCGAACTCAATTCAACGGTCAAACTACTTCTTTACAAATGAACTTGCTTTCTTTGCTGATCTTCTTTCCGTCTCATGAAACTGAATGTCATCTGTGATAGTTTGATAACTTTGAATCAAGCTGTCAAGATGTTCGAGTAAATGTGATTGTTGTGTCCATTCATCACAATTAATAATCCCTCTAATATCTTGAGTACATTCTTTAAAATGTTTAATATTATGTAGAATCGCCCTGTGATTCCACTTATCAATGTTAGGTTCGAATTTTTCATTCATCAGGAATCTCTTGACAGGCTTATCTCTTTTAATATCGTGCCGACCTGTGTTAATCAATCCGATAGATCCGAGCGACTGCATAGATTCGTTCGACTCGATAGATTCGTTTGACTCGATAGATTCATTTGACTCGAAACCTGCCTCTATACTTGGGAATTTTGTTTCAAGTTTAGGAAGTTTCATTAATCTTGCTTTCATTGCTGTTTGATTATATTGTTGTAAGGAGGACATTGTTGAACTTAAGATACGTGAAAGTTGCAGAGGGACACGTATTTATGTATTTAGGTGCAGGCAGTCAAGGCGTCAATTTTAGTCATGTAAGCTGATCGTAATCGAGGAGAAACCGGTTGCAGCGAGAGTTTTAGCTTTTGGGAAGCGTGTTCTGTCATGCTAATCTATTGAAGTCATCTATTTTTCCCATTAGCCATCTTCTTCTGATTCCGCAGACTTAACCCACATTTCATCCTCTTCCCAAGCCCATTATCTATTCACACCCCACACCTCGACCCACATTCCCCTATCTTCCATCCACGCATCAAGTTTGATGAAGTGTTGTTCTACGAAGGAAGCAATTTGGTCCTGTAGGGCCGATGCTAACCTAATCAGGTTAGTGAGCAGTGGTTTACCCTGCTCTCATTGCTCCCACTGCTCCCCCTGCTCCCACTGTTGCTCCTATTGCTTCAACAAAGTTCATCTCCCATTATCCCCCAAACATATTCACATTCAGGTCTTCAACCCACGTCTTACATCGGTGGTTTGGGAGCCGGCCCGGGAAAAGTGGTTTGGCCCAGCTTACTATATTCCCGGGCTCTCAGGGCCAGTCTACTACTGTATATCTCTGGGCTCTCAGAGCTCTCAGGGCCGGCTGAGCCCGAGAGCTCTAAAACTTTTTGGGGATTTCATCGATAATCTCCGCTTCAAACCGACTTTTCACCCTCTCCGCTTCCTACTTCATTTATCTACTTCATCACCTACTTCATCGATGTACACATTCCGTCGATCCACGTCAACTAAGGCGATCTCATTCTCAAGCTAAGACCTTCATGACGCATCAGGTATGCCGCACCCTCCATTTTCTCCAATCTCAGCACCATAGATTGACCTATCGGCACCACGGGATTACGCATAACGTGAGGCTAGATTTCCCAGTCAACAAAGGAGCGTCAGGCCACTTCACCCGTCTCCTTGCATTGCCGTTCATTGCGTCCGCCGTGAACTTTGTAACTCGTTCAATTCTTGTGACAGATTCGCAATCTGTTTCTGCTGATTCTCTGAGGTCTTGAGTAGGAATGACACATCTTTCGCGCACTGTATTCCTTCGTCGCGTTTCGTTCGCAACGACTGTATCATCTGAAGAACGAGATGACAGCGTTCCTTCACAAAGGCTTCGAGGTTTCCCTCGCTGTTGATCTCATCAATCTTGATGATGTTCGTGGTTCTTCCTGAGTCCATTGTTGGCAAAACGGAACTACGTCGTTCTTTCGCAATCTGAGCTCTTTCTTTCATTTTCTGAGTTCGTTCTGACTCTGCTGAAGAGCCTGGTACTGATTCTCTGAGATCAAAATCTCAAAGTCTTGCAAACAAACAAGCTTCGGAAGAGCCACCTGTAAGCTTCGAGAGGAAAGAGAATCTCTTTCAGCCGTTTGGCAGAATTTCTTCATCAGAGCCGGACGAAACGTGTTCTACTAGCCTGAATGAACATCCCCTAAACGAGAGTCCAACGAGACCCAAAGATTCGGGTAATCTTTTTACTAATATTGAAAACATGACCTCATCTGAACCTCAAATCAAGAGAAAAAGGTCTCATGAATCTGCCTCGCCGGTTCGTAAGTCAGTCCGAAGACACAAGGATGAATCTAAGCAACTCGGGGGTGAAGAACAGAAGTAGTTTGATAGTTTTAGTCCCTAGAATTGTTCAATTTGCTTAATTGTCGAAGAAATCTTTGACATACAAAATCAATAAAGTGTCTAACAATTGCACAAAAAAGTACATTTATGTGTAGAACACAGCGTATGTTCCGTGTTCTAGAGAGATCAGACTACTACTCAATGCCACTGCTCCCACTGCTCCCACTATAGCTCCTATTGCTCCTACGTTCCAACAGGTAGATACCATTCTGGACATTCCGAGAGTAGATTAGCCATGACGCAGACAACCGGGAAATATCTCGCACTGGGCCCGCGATATTACTCAAACAAGCAAAACAGTTCTATGTTTTTCTCGCTATCGGCGAGAGGGAAAGAATATGCAACAAGGGACAGAGACAAAGAACATCTACGGGGGACAAAACGCGAAGCCCCACACGGGCGATGAACTCTGGCTACAGTACTATCACGTATTGTTAGCCTCCTTAGTAATTAGTAGCTTGGCACTCCTATATTACCCCACCTACCTACATAGCCTAGATAGCATTCTACCACAATACTACCACCCATACCATTAAGTTAAAAGTATTCTATGCCCCGATGGTCCCACTTCTTCCTTCCGGAGTTCCTACCTACTAGATAGCTTCAACCCAATATACTATATACCCCATATGATCTCGTATATCAACATGTGTATCATCTCCTGGAAACAGTTGACCGCTCGTGTAAACCAGCTCGTTGAATTTCATGTGAATGTCTTCATCAACGACTTTATTCAATCATTGTAGCAATCCGGGTTGATCTGTTTGCTCTTTGATGCTTGCAGCCTACGCTCAAAAGCGGTAGGCCGGCCATTTGTGAGAAGAGATGAGCTACGGCTGCAACAGCTCGATACGGTGAATTGGCAACGTTTGAATCGATTGCCAATGAGGATCTTCTGTTTGACATCGTTCAATTCTGTGCACTGCGGGTGATATAGATACTGCTGTCATGCGTAACAATATTGACTTGAACACTCATTGGTTTAGCCTATCACGGAGGAGAAAAGCATAACAAGGTCATACATTTACTTCACTCTTCGCTCAGACTTAGAATGTCATGATACAGAGCACGTCATTCGCGAAATATATCTAAAAGCATGAGACACTGTTCAATGTCTTCTTGGTATTCAAAGTCTTATCTTCATACCGTCAGCCAAGTCAAGAGCTATCTCATCACTCAACTGATTCAGAGCTACAATTATGTCTCCCGAAGTATATAAGATAGTCAGCGCGCATAAATCAATCTGGGCGGGGGAAGGTGAGCAGCCAAAGCCGTCAATATTTCCCACGTCGTTTGCAGGGTCAAACCGACGTCTTTTTCCAAGATTTTTGAACCGTTGAAGTCGCCTCGATCGGCTCGACAATTCATGTCATAGAAAGTACCGAGCTAGGTAGATTCCGAAGTTTCAGGAGCAAGCATTAGGTGGTGAAGGCTGTTATGGTCAATTTCAGGTGTAAATTAGCTTGGAAATAACAGTTGATCCAAAGGTACTTATTTTTTGGTGGGGCACTCATACAAATAAAGGTATTTCTAATCGACTGAGTATCAGTAACTAATTCTAATTTGAATGAGTGTTTATGTAGTGAAATAGGGTGTGCAAATATCGTTTCCCTATAAATATACAACAACTTTAGTTGTTATTACCTTTCTCGTTATTGTATCCGTTCTTCTCGGCACTCACTTTTACAATTGAATGTCAAGGACAGAAATCAGGTGTCACAAAATATTCATTACTTGCGTCGTCGATCGATTCACAGACCTTGTTGAATTTCTATTCCAATTTGCCTATATCAACTTCAAGACTCAGCTCCCTGGAAGTCTCACAATCTCATCTTCTTTCGATTCTAGAAAGAGATTTCAGCAGGCTCTCAGGCATGTCACACCCTTCAACCCCAAAGGAATCCAAAAAGACGAGACGCGCCAGTTCGCCTGAAAAGCATTTCACAACACCTTCAAAATACTATGGGAAGTGGAAAGAAGAAGCGAAGCCAGAACCACCTCGAGGTATTCTGAGCATGATTGGAAGGCTAATTGAGGTTCTGGAGGCTAGTGAAGGTGCAGCAGGCGCCTGAGGAACGGTAGGAAATACAGGTTTCGAGAGGTAGGAATGAGGCTTTTCCGACCTCTACTTCTGGGTTTAGACTTTTAGTGAGACATATGCATGAGAAACGAAGACAATGTCAGGAAGTAGAATACCGTTGTCGAGGGATAGGGTACAGGTGCGGTATAGGGAGCTCCGGAATCAACAGGGTGAGCAAACAACGAACACGTGCACGGTCGGCCTAGTAGGTAGGTAGATCTAGGAGGTAGGCTAGATACAGGTAGCTAGATAGACAGGTAGATAGATAGATAGGTAGGTAGGTATGCCTGCCTGTAGAAGAGTGAATGCCCGTCCGGTAAAGAGGTAGAAAGATGGGTAAAAAGGTGCTGCAGAAAACTCCGCTGGGGAAACCTCTATCAATGGTAGCCAATATCCCCGTGGACCCTGAAGGTGCGGCTGAGCCATGCTCGGGAAACCCCTATCAATAGTAGCCAATATCCCCGTGGACCCTGAAGATGCGGCTGAGCCATGCTCGGGAAACCCCTATCAATAGTAGCCAATATCCCCGTGAACCCTGAAGATGCGGCTCAACTGTGCTGGGGAAACCTCTATCAGTAGTAGCCAATATCCCCATGGACCCTGAAGGTGCGGCTCAGCTGTGCTGGGGAAACCCCTATCAATAGTAGTCAATATCCCCATGGACCCTGAAGATGCGGCTCAGCTGTGCTGGGGAAACCCCTATCAATAGTAGTCAATATCCCCGTGGATCCTAGGTGCGGCCGGATCAATGCTGTTCCATGAACTATCGAGGGGTGAGGCTTCGCCCCACGACACCGTCATGGAGCTGTAAGTAATATTATCACCATCTGCCAAAGTCTATTCCAATAATTCTTGAATACTATGTCTAATGATTACGAATCAAAGGATCTTAGCTCAGTAATTGCGGATTCCATTTCACTTCTTAGTCTGAAGCATTCGAAGAGAGCTTCATTCTCAGCACTTTCACTTGAAACTTCCGGAATCCGTCCTCCGTTGCTTGACATAGTTGATGCTGTAGCTTTGAATTTGTTCTTCCTCATTTTTAATCTTCTCAACCACCATTGCTAGATCGAGATTTGCGATATCTGAGTTCCTGATTGCTATATTCATCTTCTTTCTGACTTTCATTGCTCTCTTCTTCGCCGCTCCTAGTCTCTTCTTCGACGTTCTCCTTCTCTCCTGCTCTTTCAAAATCATTCTCGCTGCTATCAATTTAGATTTCTCCTAAGTAAGATATTCATATATCTCTTTGAGGCCTTTTTCAGCCTTTGACTTTTTGATGATATAACTTCGATCCAGAAGCATGTTCTTTGATGTGACTGTCTTTGATACAACAAAGATATCAGTGAATGTTGTCAGCTGTCTCTGTTCTGCGTTATCAACTTGAAACTTCGACATCATTGCCTATCAAGAGTGTATCTAGACTTGATAAGTAGATGTTGCAATAGAACACTACGGTACAGCTCACTCTTTCGAGCTTCAAGCTCATGTTTCTTGAAGAATTACCTCTGAGCTTGATGCATTACATCTGAGACAACATTCGACGTATCTAAATGATATTCATTCAGTCCGTCATCATCATCATTATCAGACATGGCTGATTCGGCAAACATTATTCCTCCTTTGAACGGGCCTTGATTGACTTTCAACATGTCATACATCAGCAAGCATACATGTCAATTAAAATTCGAAACTTACTTCGACTGTTCATTTCGAGTTGTGACCGCTTAAGGAATCATGAACTTCTGATCTGTAGATTGGCGCTTTGATGAGATCATTGCCGATTTGATCTATGAATCATCAAATCTTGACGTCTTCTGTTACGATCCTAGCTACGCACCTATGTTGGTAGCTATGTTGATGACTATGTTGGTGGCTATGTTGATGGCTATGTTTATGGCTATCGCCGGCCGCTCGTCATTAGGCTATCGGATTGTTCCGAAGCCAACCCTATTCAGGGTTAGCTTATGTTCCTCTGAGCCATATAGATAGCCGGCCCTGCCCTTGTAGATACTTTCCTTCCTTAGCATTTATATACTCGTTACATTACACCCATATAACTCGCTCTATGCTGGCCCCTAACATCTTCTAGATTTGCTTAGATATCTATCTTGAAAGAAGACATAGATCTCATAGAAGATGCTAGCACAAAGATAGTTGACTGATTTTGTGGTGATTGTGAGACCCTAAATGCTTGCTCGCCTCAACTCAAATTTGACAAGACATAAGCAGAAGAAATTAGATGCTCTTAATCAGAGATTTGGGATGGAATTTGAAGGATAAGAAATGCTTCACCGCCGAAATCTCTCAGAACTGATAAGCTAGAGAATATGAAGTGACTTCTCTTGAATAGACCAAGAATTGATAGCAAAGCCTTCGAAAATGTCTTTTGATAAGTTCTTTTCAATGCATGCATCAAAAGATTAGACTCATAGGTCGTTGTGAAAGAATCAATGAACAGAGGCAAAGCATTGTTCTTGATAGAAAACCCCGCCGAGATGATGCATTCACACTGTGCTGTGAATCGATGTGAATATTGAAATACCAGGAACTCGAGGTGACTGGGCGTATCACAAGCTTACCTAACCCGTGCGATCCTTTGCTGTGCAAGCAGATGTAGTAAGTCTACACGCGTCGTGAATCTCGTGTCAGCAAAGGGAGATGTATAGCGTGGCTCTATCAGTAAAGTAGCAGGTAAAGAGGAATTCTCGTCGTCCTCGCGAGCTCTGGGCTCTTTACGGTCCTTGCAAGCTCTACACGCCCTGCACGCCTTGCACTCCTTGCACGCCTTGCACTCCCTGCACGCCTTGCACTCCTTGCACGCCTTGCACTCCTTGCACTCCTTGCAAACCATGTAGACCCGGCGGACCATGTGGTCCTCGCGATTCATCTGCCCCAGGAGTCCCGCGTGGTCCTTGCGGTCCTTGCGGTCCTGTTGATCCTGACGATCCTGACGATCCTGGTGGTCCATGTGGTCCAGGTGGTCCTCGATATCCCTGATCTCCTGGTGGGCCGAGTGGTCCAGGTGGTCCTCGATATCCCTGATCTCCTGGTGGGCCGGGTGATCCAGGGTGGCCACGTGATCCTGGTATCCCCGCTGGTCCAACGGGACCAGCTGCCCCTGGTGGTCCAGGATAACCTTGGGCTCCCTGCGGACCTGGTTGTCCTTGGATACCTGGTGCTCCTGGTGGTCCATACGGTCCCGGAGGCCCCGCAGGCCCCGCTATTAATCGTGGTGGACGGTAGAAGCACTTTTCCTGCTGTCTTAGGCTGCAGCAAAGGGCAAGCAGCAATAGAACCCCCAAAATGATACATCCCACAATAATTCCGATCGTTGTAGCTGAGGTGTTATCACCATGATTAGAGACTGAAGTCTGAGTTGTAGTTATAATGGCTTGTTGTTCAGTTGTTGCGGCTGTTGCACAATTCGTTGAGGAGCCTAACTGGTAGACAGTTGTATAAGTAGTATGAGGTTTCGTGATGCTAAGCGTTACGAAATAGCCGGTCTCGCAGTTCTTTGCTTGCATGGCGGGGCCTGGGAGTTTGGTGTCACCAAAGCTGACATGTTCTCTTGAATCCGAAGGTTGAGGAATATGCAAGCGTGGAGCCAAATAGACTAAGAATACATTTTATTATCTCTAATCATGACTGAATGATGTCACTGATATTAGTCTAATCAGGTTCTGGAATAACTGTCTTTGCATGCATCGATGACGACGAACGCCTCATCAAAGCTGCTTTTCTCAAAACAGAACCTCGTAGGATCAAGCCCAATGGGATGTCGAAGAATGCCATATTCTAAGGGAGAAGGCGCTGGTTATCTTATCCACGTGGGGAAATCTAATTCGCGAAGAGAATCCACGCTCATGCAGTCACATCAAGTGAAGGACTTTTGTCTATAGCATCGGCCATCACCAGGGGGGGAGTTGCCAATGGACAAAGTTCGAGTGCAAGAAGCAGCTCGAAATAGGAAGGAGGGACGTAAAAAAGCACGTTCGGCAGCTTCGTGAAGGGGGTAAGGAATGACGAAAGAATGGTCAGCTGTGGACAGGTAGCCTTGCAGCGGCTAAATGAAAATGCGAATTGATAGGTCGACAGCGGCCATAAATTTCAACTTCATTTGGCTTAGTAGTTACAGATATGCAGAGGTGACCGTTTTAGGAGATCTGCGGTCGCCAGTCCCTTTTTCTGACGTTATTCATGCTTCGACCATCGCTAGATGCTTTCGAATTCCGTGTTCAAGCTTTCGTAACAGCTCGAGAACTGGAACCCAACTATCGGCTTCCGCGTAAGTATAAGCTTAATTATGTATAAACTCTCTTCCAATTGTGAAGCTTGTGGCCCTGTTATAACTTTCGCGATTTTTAGCAGTATCTCTGCCATTATGTATGCGTTGACAAATGTCTGCTCCTCCTCCTTCAGCATTGATTCCAGTTTCAAGAGTTGTTCATTAAAGTCGACTTGCTCCTGAGAAATTCGACGCTGAATCTCTTTGCTCAATCTAAAGTCACCAAACAGAAGATCCATTCTTTCACAGAAAGAAAAACCGCACTTTCTTTCTTCGGTTTGCCATTCCAAAACAATGACTTGTCGAATTTGGTACAGAAGTTCTCCAGCGTAGGTATTTTCTCAATCTTATCTGACACAGTTCCTTGAATATAATAATGAATGACCGCAGGAATATGAGGAAGCTCAAGCAATCTGATGAAGAACTCTGAGCGTTGAGCTTTTGCGAGGCAAAGCCAGAGACCGACTGTTCAGACATCCATGTTAGACAAACCTTCCATCACTGAATCGATGACGCTCAGCTGTTCAGAATTCTCAAAAAAAAGAACATCATAGTCTTGAACGATTTTTATAATTATGCTGTACTCTTTCCTTAGACTGCTTTTCCACTGTTGCATGATTTCCGGTTTGCATAAGTCGTCAAGCTCGTGTACCGTCCAAGCAGCTACTCTAGCTAGTAGCGCACTTCCTTCATTACAGTGAATATATAATAGAAGATCATATACGGCAGGTGAAGTTGTGTTACTGCCGCGGATGCGCAATGCTTGAAGGCACGTTCTAAGAAGACTGTTAGCTATGCGTACCATGAAAAGTTAGATTAGTGTAGTCATTACCGATGAATTAGTCGTAATTTCTCGTCAGTAGGAGGTTCTTCGGATTTCACGGCCGAGAAGTCCCTGATATTCAATTCTTCAAGCAAGGGATGCTTGATTATATCTTTGTCTACTTTCTCCAGCCATTGGTTATCCACCAGGTCGGCAGATGACAGCAGAGCTCTGACTTCGAGATACATGCATTTCGACACTGTGAAAATTCAGTAAGGGAGGAAATGATCGAAATAATTATGGCAACTTACCTGCAGCTGCCGTTGCAACGAATATATTATCCTTCGTCGCTTTTGACCAGAGATCCTTCACGCGCTGAAGTAGGTCTTGAATAATGTCCAGAAACACACCGTTCTCAATCTTCTTGATAGATTGCTCTCGTAATTCCGAGATTGTCGATTCGGACGTGGGACCAATCTCAAGTTCGCTCGTAGACATCTCAGGAACTATTTCCTTCGGAACGGTGAAGGTCGTTGGTTCCTTCGTATAGCAATTTTCATGTCTGTTCAAAGACTGTTCAATGATAGAAACTATTTCCATCAGGACAGTGACAAAATATACATGACGAGAGCAGGGTATCAGCCGAGGGGCAATTGATTCTCGATCTGATATAACCTCTTTCAAGTGAAGTAACACGGAATGCCGGGCTCTCTCAGTCAGCTTGTCCACTCTCTCGGCGGTTCTGTCTACAAGTTTCTTTGTCGTCCATGTTTGCGTATTGAATCCAAGCAGTATTTTGAACGCCACTCCCTGAGTATGCTTACATTTCTTATAGATCTGGAGTGTTTCACTGTCCATTCTCGTGACCTTGCTCGATAGTCGGCAAAGTTGTTGCAGAACGACCTTGGTTGATGCCGTTGATTGCTATCGATGGTCATGGGAGTTGAACAGACTTTGTCTTGGTGACTCTGGCGGCTTAGACCGGACAAAAGCCCTGGCACCATAAGCGGCACATACTAGCGCATACATGATGGGGTTGACGGACAAGCTTTTAGCGCTGTCATCTAGCTCTGTTACTTGTGCTATTGCTGGACATCTACTGAATCATTTCACATCATCATCCGATGCGGTCTTCCACCATTTTACTGCCATTATTGTTCAGTGCTGTTGTTTAGTGCCGTCACCAAAGTGCAGTCTTCTGGCGCTTTCTGTATGGGCAAGAGGATCATTCGGCATCATGAACGTTCTACCCGTAGAAAGCTTTTGAGGGATCGGCCATTCACCGCCATTGTCGCTGGCAGCCCAGGGTTTACGAATGGTGATCTATGGATCGGTACGGACTAGAGGCTCCTCTTGTTCACATGTTATGCGCAGGATTATTAGTAGGACCCTCGCAACCGCAGCTGGTCAGGAGTTGAATCTAGAGACCTCGTGCACTGTGGATCTGTAATTCACCCTCTGGCTCCTCAAAGAGCATCTACCATTCCTACGTCGGCATTGTGATTGGGGAGCAAAAGGAGTCAATCTTGGTGATGGGTCGTTTAGGGAAGATTGTAGCCGCTCAGCCGCTGTATGCACCTGCTTCAGTACGAGTCTACTGCTGGCATCCCCCCTGCTAGATCGCTACCTTAGCGCACAAACCCGGGAAGGAACATACGGTACCTTAGGCTCCTCTCAATGTCGCAGCTTCGTTCAGGAGGGTTTGGGGGCTACGCATCTCACCACTCAGCCCGCAAGGCACTGTTGGAGGACAAGGTCATATGAGGCATTTTGGTATGTGGGTTGAAGCTTAATAGGAGTCTAGCGGCCTGACCACAGTGATTGTGGAGGCCCACAAGGCTGCGGCCGAGAACAACAAAGCAATAATGGTCATCTGGGTCTTGCTAGCTGTGTTTGGATCTGTAGTTACTATCTTTAACGCTTTTTCTTTACCTGCGTTTAATGAGACTCTAAACGAGATTAAACTTCAGCTAGAGAGACCTTTATCTAATCGATCGTTCATCTTTGGGAGATTTGTATTCAAGGGTAATTCTCCGTTATGGTCTGTATCTGGCCTGAATAGCTGGTTCATGCTTCAGGTACTTTATGTTCTTACATCTTGTTCCTCATTGTTTTTTGATGACAATAAACTGACCGTCTTCACAGTGTAATTCTCCCCATGATTGTCTGACTGTTAATACTTTCAGCATGTCTGTGATGGCTGAGTTGTACTTGATCTAGGTAGCAAATTTAAGGCTTTACTCGTCATATTACGACAACGCAGATGACTCGTTAGGTGGAAGTCTTTTGATCGAGCCGATGTTCGAACAAACCCGTTATTCAAAGATCTTAGTTTGAATGGTCTTCCCTCATACACTAGGGTTATCACAGTAATTTAGTTCCAACCATTCGATCCCTCTGAAACATATCGATACAAGCCTCCTACGTCGTTCTACCAGCCATGAATCAGAAGTGTAATTGGACATGAGACGTCTTGCGACACATAGCGTGTTAAGACGATGGAGACACTATCCCTTCCGCTGGGGAAACGGCATCATCCCCAAAAATCCTACTTGGAAAAACCTCTATGTTGGTGTCAATAGCTTTAGATTGAGTGCTGAAGGGAGTCATACTGCAACTCAATATGGGAGTTTGCTGCCCTTCTGAGCAACAGAGGATGTACAGAGGGTCAATGTCCACTCTTGTACATTGGCAGTCATGAGAAACTGAATCTACAGCAAATCTATATAGTGTATCGAGGCCGCAAGCATCTTAAGGATAAGCTTAGTGAGGGGCACGGATAGCTGTTACAGTACTTTACATTCAGATTCAGACATTACCGTACGAAGTACATTCCTACGTTACCCCTATTTCACATTGGGTAGGCCAGACTTTAGATTTTCCAAAATCGAGGGTCCACCTTCTGCAAATTTTGCCCTGCACCCAACCAATTCGCTGGGGAAGCCTAACCACCACCCCATAGACCTTTATTCCTTCCATTTGATATGTAAAATGAGGTTATACAAAGGCGGTCCCTTCATGTATATCTGACGTGTTGCAGGATCAATTCCAGCGGGATTCCAGCGCGATTTCAGCGCATTTCAGCGGGATTCCAGAGCTCTATGCCCCCCCCTCTTGCCTCCACCCAGAAGGATCGAATAGCAGTGCATCTACAGCAGGGATTGTCGCCTGAGATCATTGCCGACGTCGAAGGGGTCGGTGCTGGAACTGTCAGAAGGATCAGAGCTAGATTAAGAACATACGGTCAGCACTCATCTCCTAAAATGAGTGCTATGAGGCAGGCGCCCTTGATTCATCCTGCTGCCAGGATTGATCTTCGGCATTTTCTAGAAGGTCAGCCATGGTCATATCTGAATGAGATGCTATACTACCTCTTCGATGACTGGGGCATCACCGTCGCTCTTTCCACCCTATCCAACGCTCTAAAGATCATGAAGATCAACCGAAAATGTCTTAAACGGGAGGCTTTGGAGCGCTCGCAGGAGTGTCGGAATCTATACTTTCTAGACGTCAGTCAGTTCACTCACGAAATGCTCGTGTTTCTGGATGAGAGTGCAGCCAACGAACATACGATGCATCGTAAACGTGGCTGGGCCCCCTATGGCATATCTACTGTTAGGGGCCAGCATAGAGCGAGTCATATGGGTGTCATTTAACTAATAGATAAATGCTAAGGAAGAAAAGTATGTACAGGTAAGAACCCAGGTTCTTATATGTGTTTCCCAGCATCGCGCTAGGCCCGAAAGGGTTGACGCCTTACACAGATGATGCAGGATCTCAATGACATCATAGCTGGCCCAGGTTCCCGCTAGTCCTATACTAGTCTAGTGTCGTCTGAATTCATATAGAGTCTGGATTCAGGTAGCGAAGGCTAGAATCATAACAGTACCTCCTTCCTTCGACTATTCATGTCCGCATGAATGTTATTCCTTAGTGCGCTTTTCTTGAATATTTGGTATGAAAGTCATCAACCACGTCTTGAGCGTTCATAAATTCGTCGCCGTCAGCGTTGTACCAAGGTTAGGGTTAGGGTTACCAGTCAAACGAAGCGAAAAATGAAGCATTCTACCGGCCTACTGCTCTGACGGCATTCTGGCCAGTCATATACATCAGGGAGGGATTTCTGGAGCTCGCTTTGAATGGTTCCTAACGAACGAGATGCTTCCGAGATTGTTAGGGGCCAGCATAGAGCGAGTCATATGAGTGTAATGTAACGAGTATATAAATGCTAAGGAGGGAAAGTATCTAGGAGGGAAGGACCGACTATCTATATGGCTCAGAAGAACATAAGCTAACCCTGAATAGGGTTGGCTTCGGAACAATTCTATAGTTCTAGCGACCGGCGATAGCCATCAACATTGCCATCAACATAACTACCAACGTAGATGCGTAGCTAGGATTGTAACAGTGGGAAAGATCATGAAGAGATTGCTCAGAATCATATGTAAACCCTTGAATTGCCTACTAAATTTGGTGTGTAACTAAGTGATGCGCAATGGAAATTTCAGGTTTCCCCGAGAGAGTGTACTGTACATGTAAGCAAAGGGGGGTGTACAATTAAGCCAGAGAAGTGTACGGTTATCTGTTTTCTATTTAAATTATGTTTTCTGTTATGAATTATGTTTTCTGTTATGAATTATAAAATAGCTTATTTGTTACCAATTAAGACTAGCGCTCGGGTATTGACGTACTAGTGCGTCGATACTGTACTTAAATTTGACTTCAGCTGCTTAGCTTTTACAATACCAATAGAACTACTATTAAAGATGCTGATTTCACCACATTTTCTATCTAGTTGTGAGTTACAACCAAGTTGAATACAAACCGTTTCAGGGTTTAAATCAGGCTAGAAGCCGTCGTAACTTCAGTTCAAGAAACTGACTATTGCTCGTAAGGTAGATACTGTCGATTAAAGCTAACGATTGACTAAAATTACTGTTTTTTATAAATATCAATATCATTTAGAAATTGGTAATGATCGTCATTTCGATCGTATAACAAGTCATATGACGTCAAGTCGTAACATGAATCTGACCTGACAAATGACATAACAGCAGTCTAGCACTCTAGCTAGTAGCCAGATCGAGTTTCGCGCTAATTATTTCAAGGTATAGGCTAGCCCGTTTCGGTAGAGTATTTTGCAATTTTCGTCAAATACTCTCTTTTCTCAACCCTTCTACATCAACCATCACCTCTATTGACTGTTATTTCTACTATATATAAGCACTATGCTATAATATTGATGAACTACATACATTCAAAGCTTCGGAATCGGCTTACAACTACAAAAGTCAACAGGCTACAATATATCTATATTAACGAGCGTACACTACGAAAGATAGCTCGAACGATGTTTACTGAAGAGAAGCTTATAGAGGTAGAAGATCAGTGGTTGAAGGAACAAAGTTTAATGTTGGAAGCTTGAGAAAGAGATGAAGAAGAGACGGAAATCACACTCTGTTTTCTCTGTTTTCTCAAGCGTCTGCGGCTTCGGAATTGTTAGAACGCTCAGCTCAATAGTCGATTCCTGGACTCTGATTGGTCAAAAGCCTTAGTAATATATATATAAGCTGTCTTATTGACTGTCATGTAGAAACATCTGACGTCAGCATGACAGAAAACATCTGACCTGACCTGACTGTCATATGACCATCCGTTATCCCTAGTATCATTACGATTTAATTAAATAAAGGTTGGTCAGCGATGAAACCCACCTGTACGCGGTGCTGGCTACGAACCTACTGTCTAGCTACAGTAGAGTCTAGAGTTTATCAAAGGTTTGAATGACATCGAGACGCTGCGTGGTGGTGAAGCGCTGTGCGTTGGCCGCGTGCAGAGTTTTCACGACCGCGCAGACCTCGATAACCTCAATGCGCATGCTACAAGCAATCTACACGCAGATGAGGAAGTCAAATAGAACGCAGAACTACGAGGGAAATCGCTTATGAAAACCATCCGATTCAGTACCTTGTCGCTGCGTTCGCGACGGCGAGAACTGGGACAGAACATTCTCGCGTTTGGCCTGTTGAGGATGATTAGCAGGAAGAACTCGGATCACGGACATTCTTTAGATCTGCGTGCTAACTACGCATAGGTCTCGTTAAGACTGCGTGCCTGTTACTACGACACGGGCAACTCACGGACCTCGTTAAGTTCGACACGGGCAAACTCGAGAGCCTCGTTAATACCGTTTAACAGACGCTCATACACGAGCATCCTATACGTAGGCGATACGCTGACGAAAAGACTTCATTAAGAGAAGAGGAACACGAGCGAGTTAGTAGAGAATGATCGGACTACGCTGCCTGGTTAGAAGTGTAGCAGACGAACATCTCTGCAAGACACGGTCGGTCTGCACGAGGAAGATCTCTACAGATAACGCGAATCAGATGAGCCGCACGCTGCAAGCGAAGCGAGCGCCTGCGGGGCGTGGTATACAATGACGGCGACTGTCGGCCCCGAGAACCTCACCCCTTCACTGAGCTCTGACTCTCGGATGCCTTGGTGGTAGGGTCAACTCCTAGCCGAAGACACCGTCTGTATAGCCCGAGAGGACAGTAGCACGTGCCGATGTGGTTAGAGAAGGAATCGACTGCGATACGCATGCGTATCGCTGGCGAAACGCCTGCGACCCACGCTTAATCGGTGAACCTAAGTCGCGAGAAGGCTCTTCGGAGTGAACCCTCGGACCTTGGGGAAACCAGCATAGAAGTCGTGCTCTATGTATACTACATGCAACGTATGCAGGATATTTTCGGTAGGCAACATATTCAACGTCTACGTGACACAAGACAAGAGCAGGATAGGGTTATTTGATACAATCACACTCTATCTTCTCATCGTACGCGTCTCTCTTCCACACACATTTCTCTGCTCGATGAATGACAATCATCAAGCAAGGGAATACAGCTTTCGACATTACAATCACGAGCACCACGGGTGCAAAGAAATCATGGTCTTCGCGACCGGAGACCGAAACATCGTTGTATAGAATATCGTCAATGAAGAGCAGGGCAAGGACGGTGCATTGCAAAGAAACAGCACAGGCACGCAGTAAGTGTTTACTCGAGCGTCACACGCTGGATAGAAGCTATAGGTCCATTACTGATACAACAGTCCCAGCGTTATTGTTTCGGCGGCGTGCAGCCGCTGTGTAGCCGGCGAGCGGTTTTCTCCCCCAGAGGGTTTTGTCCGTTCGGTACACATAGCATAGTGTCCCCCATGGGTCGGACTTAAACCGATGTCACAAGGGTGTATGAATTACAATTACAATTTGTGGTAGAGCTAATTATTAAGGAGCCCTCGATAACTCGAGGGGACCGATCGACTAATAAACTATAGGAAGTTTGTCAAGCATTGTCAAGTTGGTCACGTCATAGCTTATGACATACTTTCTATTAAGCCGAAGGTACCTAAGACGTGGCCTAAGCGATGCCTTGGCAGAGTCATAGAGTATCAAGGTCAGCTCAGGTCTGGCCTTCGGCCTAGCCCCTGGTCTAACCCCTTGGTCTAACCCCTATGTATCAATCCATCATGACACGTTGCAATTTTCATCGAAAATTTCGTCAAAGATTTGAACGACGAGTCTTTCAATCAAAACCTAGAGCCTCAATATGAAGATTTCTGTAAAAAAGATTCAGAGATGAAGTATCTCTTTTGCAACAGTCTCTCAGGCCTCAGTTTCTTTATTTGGCTCTCATCAAGTGCGTCAACATCTAGCCTTAGTCATCGCTCGGCCCTCTTGTTTCGGAAACTTGATTCACTTTGAATGTTAGAAAAACCATCTTATCAAAACTACAATCAAGAAAATGTATGAACGAACAATGAAGATGATGCAGTTGCACTCTTACAGCAATTTCGAGCACCTATTCCTCTACCTTCAGCTTCTACCAAAGTGTCTGCGCCAGCTCAGCTCCCTAGCCATAGCCATCGCTCCACGTCCTCGCCAAGGAAAACCCCAATTCTCCAGATATCGCCTGGGAGTTGTTGCGAACGTGCCTTGGGTTAGCCTAACATAGGTCATGTTAGCCTAACATAGGTCGTGACAGGCTATCATAGACTAGTATGAGGCTGGTGTTGACACGCTAGTGGCCTAGCGTGCCTTCGTGGGTACAAGACCTTCGACGTGTTGCACCTTCTTCCTTCTTTAGCTTTGAACTCCTAGTTAGAATACACCCATATGATCCGCTCTATGCTGGCCCATAACAAGAGTCGGCGAAATGTAAACATGACATCGCACTATCCGTCTCACAGACCATTTGTCAAGACCCTTGAGCGGAAGGACAGATGAGATAAAGGAAGCGGAAGAAAGCGAAAACGTGTAGGAAAGATGATGGTGAGTGAAAGGAAACGAGAGAAAAGCATGTAAGTCATGCAAGAGATTGAGAGCTTCGATTTTCTTTATGTATTTCATGAGTGATTGAATTTGGCTTGAGGGCTACCTCTGAATGAAGGTGAACCATTTAGCTTTCGGGCAGAGAGCGAATATCTGTGTGAAGAAAGATAATGACTTGGTTTATTTCATAACTTGACAAGGTTTTCTTGTTGATATCTTGTACAGATTACTTATAGTTGACTTAGGTACGATTTTCCTGCTCGCACCAGTGAAAACAACATGCTAGTGAGACTTAGACTTACAGCTTCTTTGAAATTGACCATTGAGACGATCACAAAAATTTATAAAAAATCTATACATGATGTCTCAGTTTGCATCTTATGTGTTGAGACATGAGAAGCTAGTATTCAGAGAACGTCAAATCAATCTTCTTTCTTCAAGCATGTAGATTCTCTTTGATATCTTCTTTGATCATATGTGATGCACTTCACTCTCGAAATCTCTGTACTGTAAACTGCGAATCATTCCCGAATCGACAGATGCAGTATATCGATCGAATCAAAAAAATTTCGCAACATTGTTCTAGCACGTCGAGAAAACTGTCGCAAGCAGAACGCTTTCTTTCACTGCGGCAACTATATCTGAAAACGATATATTAACGCTGTTCTGTACATGACAGATGTTGAATTGAACTTCTTCTCTGACGTCTATCAATAGAGGTTCATCGTCAGATTCTTCTTGAGCCTTGCTATATGTCTTCGCAGATATATGATCATGATTGTTGAGTATTTGCATTGAGGCTCTCACTCCGCAAAATGTTGCGTAATGCAAGAAGCCGAAGATCAAGGACTCACGTGTGATTGACGCATTTTCCGAGCAAGAAGGACAATGCGCTCGCTTTTCATGTAATCTTACACTTCGAAAGGGTGGATTACCGAATGCGGAGTACAGTAGAAGCGAACGCTTTTCCTGGTTAGGAGGCTCTGGCTTCGCCGTTCTCATTGCAGCCATGTCAGCAGGCTTGACATTGGCGACGACAATCTTCACTGCCTCCACAGCCATCAAAACTCCCATCACGCCTATCACAGGTCCCAATATACCTCCCTCGCCACAGCTCAAAACACTCTCAGAGGGAGGCGGCGTGGGAAACACGCATCAGTAGCAGAAACCAGCCTTGCCTTCTCCCTGTCCTACAGGCGGGCTGTTAAGAACCATGAGTTGGCCCTTCGTTCTAAGGGCAGAAGCTGACACCAGGGGTTTACCCGCTATCACTGCTGCATCTGAAATATCTAAGGTAGCGGGACGAAGGTCGATCTGTGCAGTCGAGAATACCACGCAAGTAGCAAAAAAAGCCGCACCGCAAAACTCGCTTATTTTAAATACCTAAGAAAGCTATGTGATGTAGAAAGAGCTGTATTTTGCGGAGGCCCTGGGGTTGCCAAAGTAAAGGTCAAATTCACCAACTCGTTGCCGCTTGAAAGTATCTATCTATTCACGATTATCATACGTGACTTGAAGTATTGCCGCCCTTACTATTTATTTCAGCATTAATCCTTGAAGGGTTAGTCAGAAATCCACGGTCAGTCACACACAAAGAAGATAAATGGAAGCGCCCTCGGCCGTTGTGTTTACTTCTTTCGATTCTTAGTTCACATGAGCAATGCCTTCGCGTCGCGGTATCGTCGACAATCTTACAGTGGAAGAGTATCTCGCTGATGACGCATATTATGATAACAACCAGACTAGTCAAGAATTACGCCAATAGAACCAGAGAGGGCTTCCGTCAGGTAGAAAGAAAATGGAACAGGTGTGTCTACTTCCTTCCAAAAGCTTTTAACTGTGACGGGATTGACCCTTTCTCCAAATGGTGCAATCAATTCGGTTTCGATCCACAAGCGACTCTTCTGAAGAACACTAAGTTCCGGCTCTTTATCAGATGGATGGTAAAAAATTCCCGTATGAAGAAGCAGAGCTCCGTCATGCAACAATGGAAACGTCTTACGCCTAGGCTTCTGGACAAAAGCTTCAGGAGAAGACCGGTTATGAAATTTTCAGAGTACGTGTTCTAAATTCTACAGCTACTGCTTACACAGCCACACCATTCTTGATCCCACCATCATGCAGGCTCCTACATTCTCGAACAGTCCAGCTCGTGCCTCTATATTCTTGAACAGTCCCGCTCGTGCGCTGAATTCTACAGCTGCTGCTTCCACAGATGCATCATTTCCCCGCTTATCGGTTTCTTATTCACAGACCAATTCTCAAGGCAACATTCAGTCAATGGGGACGTTCAGCTCTCTCGAAATACCTTGACTTGCATGGAAGGAATTTATTAGTTTCTCCCTACGTGGTTTGCATCCACGTGTTGTTCTATCACACTTTTCCTACAAAACGTAACTTGTATCGAATTTACTTTACAGCTGATGCTAATTATTGAGCTCTTCCTCGTTACTTGAATGTGAAATTCGTTCCAATCCTCGTTGATGAACTGCTGATATTCGCAATCAACTTTTCCAGCTCGGGGGAATGTGGGAGTCGCATCTTGTCCCAGCCATCCACAAGCTCCTGAACTGCAAAAACGAAGGTGATAGCAAACCCCTTAGTAATAGTAAATCCTAAACGGACATCAAGCATGGTCCTAAATAGTTCAGCCTACGTATCTCATAATGATGTGAAACCAGCTCACAAGCCCTCTACATCAAACCCAGTATCTTTCTGAAGCGGAGGATTATTCGCTGTCACGACTTCTTCACAATTGGAACAAGATACGAGCTGATCTATACTTCAAAGCGAAAAATACCCTCATATTGAGTGTTTAAAAGATATAGCAGATGATATTTGTGAGCTTCGACTTCTTCAGCAATCTACATCTTTACATGTAGTCGTCGCTCCACTACTATCTCAAAGTCATGATATCAAAGTAGTAGGTCTTACAGCCAGCCCGGCATTCAGTTCTATCATGCTGGCCTTTTTCAATAGATATAGTTTCTGTCGCTCAGATGCGGCTTCAGTCATGAAGCAATGGCTTGCATTTCGAACTCAAACTGAAGAATTCCGCCCCCAAGCCGAATGCTGAAGATGAATTGACTATCCGGAGCTTTTTTGGCCCTGCTGCGAGCCATTTGCTCCTCGGCTAGCAAAGCTTTGTCTACGAGTCAACAAAATACCTGGAAACTCCGTATATCTACATCAACGAGCGTACGCTCAATCGACCCCGTGAGCTGAAGAGGAGACTCCGCTATACACAAGGCGTTGAAATCGATGAGGAGGAGCTATGTGAAATGGAGGATAGACTATTGCAGGAGGAAATTGCTAATGGCCAGGCTAAATCCTTCGAGCGAGAAAATCCTCAACGAGTATTTGAATCGCGTTATCGACGGCCAGATGCTATTTGCTACTATAAATATAAACCACCCCTGTGTTTAAAACCTCCATCAAAAAGCGTGTATAAAACATGCTTTGAGTTAGCCTAAAGATGGTAGTCAAAAAACATGTTTTATTCAATTCATTCTCATATACAGTCTTGAGTCATCGAATAAACAAATCTTCATGCAAATGCAATGTTTTCTACTGTATGTGTAATACGCATGTTAATAAGAAAGTTAGACAATGAGTGCCATCGACGCACGAGATAACAGCAAAATAATATGCTCAAATTAAAGTAATACTCCGAAGGGTACACCGGAATGCAGGGAATTAAATTCATATTTTAGAATTTATTTGCATGCTGCAAGTCTTCTTGCCCAGATCTTGTTCAGATCTCGCTCAGATCTATTTGCCCTGTCAACACTTGTCAGCTTGAGAATCTTCTTACCCAGATCTTACCCAAGTCACGACTCATGCTGTGAAAGATGTGACCATATCTTATTCTCTTGGTATACGAGGATACGAGGGCAGAGAGGCATGTAGATATATTGACTGAACTATTTAGTAGGTAGGAACTATGGAGGAAGGAAGAAGTGGGCGAATCCACTTGCGCCGGATCATTACTAACCACCAAAATCGCCGTCTTTTTTAGGATATTTTTTCGCATACGAAGCCTCGCGCTCCAAACGTTCTCGTAATTCACGTCGCCTACGACTTGCGCATGCATGCCAGGTTTCAACGGCTGATGAAGCTGCTGGCGATGGAACGAATGATGATGTCGGTGTGCATGATTTCTGATGAAATGGGGCGGGTGGGCTAATAGTTTCATGGCAAACGCTCTTCAAATCTGAACACGCCAGACATTCGTCTTTGTCCGTGAATACTGATGTACCTGCCGATGATGTGACTATGTCGGCTCGAGAGAGGTATTGCATTTGACTGTTCTCGTTGTTGCTAGACTCGTATGCAGGAACTTGCCCTACACGATTGATCAATGCATCAAAGCTCCAAGACGACGGTGATGGACCGGAGGGGACGAACAAAGGCATGTTCTTAAACCAACTACTATCCATAATATTCGAATCTAGCGGAGGAGGCCTTGGGCCCAAAGAGCTCATAAGGCTGGACGGTAGCAACTCACTGTCTGTCAAGATTCTGCATCCACCCCAACGAACTTCCGATGGGATAGGTTTTGCTGCTGAGGGGCGAGTCCGCTTCGTGCGGCACCTTTCGACGGCGAGAGATGGGTGATAGACGGCTTCGGCTTCCAATGCCATTGGAAGCCTGCTTGGGCGTTAAACGAAGCGTTGTGCAATCTGTAGATGTGACGAAGGTGGCTGTTCTATTGCGCTCACCAGCCGGGGGTGTGGTCTGAGTAGCTGCATCCACGCAAAGGAACTTTAGGCTGGTGAATTTCGGTCTGGAATGAAATCCAAAGCATTGAGATCCCCCATCAGATGCACTTAGAAACGCGTTGGATCGCTCGCCGTATGGGGTACTTGAGGGCGACTGGGACGAGCGAACCTGCCCCGTCTTGCGCCAACGCGGTGTCTTCGGCATAATGTCACCAGAGACAAGGGAAAGCATCAGGCAATTATAGATTCAATGGTGAAAAGTGTGAGGCGACGAGGCCTCTTTCACGCATCGTTCATAGTCCCCCCTCAAAGGCTCCTCGTAGCATCGTATTGCCTTCTTGTAGCTGTTAGCGTAGCAATGACTCCTTCAGTGCCCTAGCACCTGTGTAGAAGTGTTGTAGGTTGATCATGCTAACGAGCGTAAACAGAGCTAGTGCGAGGTTGTTGATATCAACCCCTTCACTTTTGCTCCCTTTCCTTCTTTTCTTTCCTCCTTGCCTCGCCCTAGCATACCCTTCTGACCCTGACGAGGCATGAGGTCTGCTATGCGTACCTTGCCGTGCTTGCATAGCTTGCGGCTCAAGATATGAGCCCCTTCCGTCGCAGCGTTGTTGTGGTGCGAGTGCAGATCATGAGCTAATGTGGGTGGCATAGCAGTACCAACACCACCACCACCAACATGGTAAGTAGCAGCATGCTCGCGAAGCCTGCCCGTTTCGCTGGGGTGTATATCCCCCGTCGCTCCTCTCGCGTCGCCGCCGTTGCTTTCGTGCCCGGCGCCGCGCCCGCTGCTGCGCCTGCTCCTCCTGCTCCCCCCGCGCCTTCTGCGTTGGTGGCTGGGCCCACGGCCCTTGATAGGCATATCTATCCCTGCGTGTTTCGATAAATGCTGACGCGTGGTAGACCGAAATGGTAAGACGGTCTGGTGCTGTCGCTGCTGTTGGAATACGAGGTCATATGGGGCATATAGTATATTGGTTGTTGCTGTTAGAAGGCTATCTAGGAGGTGGAAGATGAAAACTCTACTAGCGGGCCCCAGCCCTAGAACTACCAGCCCTATGAGGCGGAGGTTACCAACTCCCCTATTTCCAACAGCTGCGTCCGTCATCTGGGCGGGCGTGCTCGCAAATGCGGGTACTGCTCCGGGGGGAAGCACGCTTGCGTCGTGGACCCAGCCCCGCGCCACCTCCAGCTGTCAGTGCGTCGTGCTGCGCGGGCGGTGGCCCACCGCCCCAACGCCCGCACCAAGGCTCGCCTCGCCCTTCGCCTCCGGCAATGGGAGAGTGAGTAGCTTCTCCCCCAATCATGTGAGGTTGTATCTAACAGTTGAGTAGGGACCCTCGCCCCCCTCGCCCCCCTCGTCCCCGCCACTCCTCGTCGCCGCCGCGCCGCTCCGCCTCCGCCTCGTAAGTACCGACTGAAGCAAGCAGTGCATGACGAGATTCGCTGCTGAATAAATAGCCTCTTCTCTCACTCCGACGTTCTCGCCTGCGTATGTTCGTGCGTGAATGTTGTTTTGTTTTCCTGTTTGTAGTTTAATACCAAACTTTTAGGCTCGCGCCTTTGCGCTTTTGATACATTCTCAAACATGACCCTTGCGTGGCCTGCCTCTCTTTTTCCCCTTTGACTTCTTTGCAGCCGGCTGATGTACTTGCCTTTCTGCCTCGTAGTCCTCAATGGCCTCCTTCGCATTACTAAGATTTTCCATTGGTTCCCAGGAGTTTTCGTAGGGAGCACTATGTTCATCCCTTATTACCCGCACCAGCTCACAGCGCGCAGTGTGTTCATATCTTATTATCCCACAATCAGCTTTTAGATTTCGAAGACGACATAAACGACACAGACCTGCATCTCTCATCGCTCGAGAGGCAGCATGAGAAACGGCAATCAATAGACAAGTCTTCGTTCAAGACTTTTCAGTCTGGCACTTCTTTTCAATTTGACTGGAAGACGCGGCAGAAGGCTTGTTGCTCGACGCTGCTGTTCCACCACTGGTCGACGCAGATGACGCAGGAGGCCATGGTGAGGTCGAGCCCGACGTCGCCGCATTTGAGGGAGGCGATCATGATCTTCACGGTCCGGTCGTACGTGGTGATGGCGTTGTCGCGGGCTTCGTGGGTCATTTTGCCGTCGTAGTTGGCAAAGGCCCAGCCGCGCTGTTGGAAGAGGCGGCCCAGTACTTTCATGCTTTTTTGCAATTGGCTTGTCCTCAAGTCAGAGAACTCATGACACGGTGGGAGCTTACAGCATGTGGAACTGGGTGAAGACGATGATCTTCTTGTCCGGCTCCTCCGTCAACCACAGCTCAATTCTGCGCCTGCACCGCCGCCGTTTTCGAGGATGGAAGAATCGAGCCGTTGAAATTGATTCATTTGAGGTCTTGTTCGGGATCTTTGCGAGTGCGTGGAGAAGTTCTCCCGCTGCCTTCGACATCCATCTGCAATTCTTTTAACCCGTCACACGGCCGGGACTCGGTGTAAGTGCTGCCGCAATCTAAACATGCAGTTTGCTCTTCGTTGCGCTTGGCGGCTTCGTAGGCGAGAGCGTTAAGGCACTCTCTGCAGTAGACACGAAGGCAGCTGATAACCCAGGGTTCATCGGGAGGATCGCGGCATTTGTGGCAGAGGCTTCTATTCTTGAGACCATCCCATTTCGAGCTCTCTGCGAGGTCACGGAGGAAGCGGCGGAATTTGGATATTAAGGACCGGGATTCGTTGGTCGAGGAATCGTCAATTGGGTCATCGGCCGGAGCAGGGCCGGTGAACGAAGGCGCAGAAGCATGGCCAAGACATTGCTGTAGGACTTTTCCAGCACACCGTCACAGGAGTTCCTAGATTAAGAGATTAGTCAGATTGTGGGCAATTTTTGTCTCACCTGTTGATTTTCTGAATATAGCGAGTCTTGACGGCTTCGCAAATAGCCCGCTCAACCTCGTTGAATTCAATATCAATCGTACGTTGTGTATTCTTCGGCATTTCGACGAGTGCCGACCCGAAAAGAGAGTCTCGATGTGTTCGACGTATGTTCTTTCCTCCTTCCAGTGGTATGCTTACTGCTAACTCTTCCCTGTCGTAGTGTATTCGGAATAGCGAGCTCAAGCATCATACTCGCATGTACTTTGGGGATGCTAAAAAGAGGAAGAACGCTGAGTACGCATTTATGCGATAGATCGATGGAAACGGACAAAGCCAGACTGTTTGATCGGATGCATCGGCATTATGAATACCGGAACGAACCTGAATCGTGCGATCATGATAACTCTTTGCGAGCCCTCTTACGACCCTGAATTATACAAGCAAGCGCTTAAGAGAGTTCATCGCCTTGAACAGAGAGAGAAGATCTCTGTCTATGTTTTATTTTCCGATACGACTTTGAGAAATATGTCGAGTTTCAAAGTCGACGCGTTCAAGACTGTAGATGCGACGTAAGATTTGGGCAAGGAGTTCCGACAAGTATTGGCAGAGCAAGTAGATCTGGGCAAGAAGATACTCGATAGATTTGATGAAGAGCCATGAAGAAAATCATGAAGAACGTTCGCTGGGGAACCATAAAGAGAGCCATGAAGGGAACCATGAAGGGAGCCGAATGACGTGTAGACTTTATCGCATCAGGTAAGGCGACCGGCAAAGTTCAGGCGTAGAAAAGAAACCTGTCTTGCTTGCATCCAGGCAAGTGTCCGGATGCTTTCAAGCCTGCTCTGATCGAATGTTGCGTTTCAACTCTTCCACTTGTCGGATGCTTACGACTGCGACCCTGTGCAATTGGATGTCCAGAAAAGCTCTTCACGCCGATCTCGATGTAATTCTTGATGTGACTTCCAAGTGGTTCATTAAAAGGTATCACCAACATTTTGCGATTGTCTCGAACTCAAAGAGGCTTAGGGGAAGAGGTAAGTCCGAAGAGGCTTAGCCACGGAAACAGGTCTGAGCAAAGAGAAAAAGATAACCACAACACTATTGTACCAGCGATGTTAGGAATCTACCCAAAGGAACTCTGAGAACTAAGGTAACATTAACGTCTAACCAGTAGAGCGTGCGTAGAAGAGAACGACCCCCTTCACGCTGATACGCCTACTCAACCCGGGCCAGCCCCATGGCGCAAGAGACCTGCCGCCGAAGACTACTTTGACGAAGATGATAGAAAGAAGATCAACGACCAACCTGGAACATTGTTACGAACGGTACCAGGATCGAATAGGGCCACCAAAAGATCTAACCCTAATCAATTCACAGTGAATGCTAGCGAGTTCACTGCGTATTGATTAGGGCTAGCCAACGATCTAGCCGAGATCTGGATCCAGACTAATCCAGACTCCATATGGATCCAGACTCCAGACTGATCCAGACTGGACCCGTACCTGGTCCTGTTCTACCTATTCCTAGGCACCTTCTAAATCAGCTTCTATTGCCTTCTATGACAAACACACTCCTTTGTGTTACGGGTGGTCAACATGCGGGTAGTTACTAACAGTCACCTATGGCAAACACATTCCTTTGCGTCGCAAACATCTTTCGGATCAACACCTTCCTGGTGTTTCAACACGTTCCCTTTGGGACTAGCGCAGGCCTGGGTAACTAGTATATAGAGCGTGTTCTTCTTGCCTTTTGTACCCTCTTCCTTCTGTATTCTCTCGCCCTACTGATTAGATTCTAGGCACGGTCCCAACAAACATTCACATCATCCGATCCTTCAGTGACTGACGATCGGGGCCAGTTTTCTCCGTGGTCGGCGGCAAATGTAAATAATCGGGCCGAACCTGATATCAACACATTCACTAAACTAGACCTGACGTCAGTGAAAAACCCGCAGTAAACGAAGAGCCCTTCAACATTCATCCCAACCGCTTCCGTGCCGATTACCGGAGCATGGAGAGTAATGTACAGATCAGAGACGTGCAATTGAGCCCAAGCAGCAGCTCTTCCCACTTCATGAAAACCTCTACATGGATTTCAGACGACACCAGGGGTAAGGTTCCCAATTGCTGTCAATTCTTCCTTTCAACCCCTCACACAGCAGTTGTGATTCACATCGTCATGCTTTTGAATGTTGACGACCAGCATAGGTTCTCGGCCTCGCCCTCACTTCACCGATCCAGTCGGTTCCAATCGTCCGAAGCTCGATCGTATCAACACCAGATCCGAGCCCGAGGCCGAGTGAAGACAGATCAGAATGAAAATAGTCCTAATCGAAACATGGCTCCCCCAGCTGAAGGTCGTCGCAGTAGCACAATCAACTCAATGCTTGGTGAGCGTTCAGGTACCTCGACACCTAAGAGCCTTGCCGCACCGATGACCTCTGTACCGCAATCGTGTAAGCACCAGAGTTAGAATCCCTGAGCCTAACTTATCGAATCATTCAGTTAACTAGGTAAGTGCCAACTGGCTTCCGAACGCATGCGCGATGCGCACATCGGAGTTTCCAGTTGAACCGCTCGGCCAGCTGTACGATAAAAGATAGCAATTACGCTAAGCAATGCTCAGCGTACCCCTAATACCCTCTATAAGCAACGAGCAACTGGAACGCACAGTCGCACTAGGTGAGCAGCACCTAGAAGCCGCACCTACAGGTGCAGGTCCTGACAATTCGTCTGTTAGTTCGAGCCGCTCCAAGGCAATTGCCAAAAACATTAGCCTATACACTCACGCCGTCGTGGAGAACGCGACTCGAACGGTTCATCGTGATACAGTCAAGGCGAGAGTTGAGAGGCAAAGTCTTGAGAAAGATCGATGGCAAAAACACTATCATGACTTTGTGATCATGGCTGAAGAACAGTTTAGGTGGTTGAGAAAGTTTCAAGTCTCATTAGAGCGTTTAGAAGCGGCAATTAGGAAACTGGAAGAGATTAAAGAGAAAGCGATTGATGGAATGACATCGTGTATGATGGCTGCTAGTCATGGCAAATTACCGCCCTTACTCGAGGAAGATACTCGCTTCAAGCACTTGAAGAAGGAGGTAAAGGTCCTAAAAGATAAAATTTGTGACATCATGAGAAGACTCGACGATACGGTGCAGATAGCGATTACGCTAAGCAGTGCTTCAGCGTACCCCTAATACCCTCTATAATACCTAGAAGCCGGGTCCTCGTTCTTTCCAAGTAGGCTAAGGTGACTGCGGTCACCTTGAACCCTACTAATAATACCATCCTTCTATACGGAGTATTGATAGTATCTTCAGCCTAGTCTGACACTTGTCAAGAGATTGACCCGGGAAATTGTCATCTCAATAGTCAGAGAAGTCTTTCTATTAGCGGCAAGAGAAGTTTGTTTTCTCTTGAAAAACTGAGAATTTTGCTGTAGAGATCGTACACTGATCAGTGCTGTTCAACTCGAAGACTCGGAGAGAATTCACAGGATTTGCCTGCTGCAGTAGGAAATTCGTTGCTTCCCGAAGATGCCTCTGCCGAGCAGGAATCGAACATCGCCTTCCTTTGCTCAATATTCAGATATTCATGTGGTTCCCGTTCAAATAATGAGGAGTGAGTTTCAACTAGTCTTCTTTGAAGCGTTCGAACAAAGAACTACAAATGCCTGAGCGCAGTGCTTGTAAATAGACTGACCGACGGGTCGAATTTCGGGTTGACATTTTGGATTCGACCCCATACAAATTTGTATGTATTCAAAGAACTAGCGCCAGGGAAGATTACAGCCATATTCCACAGCCCCTCAAATTTACCAGTCCTCCCCATCTTCGGCTTCCACCCCATCGACCTTCACCTTATCGTCCACCTCATCGACCTCCACCTCGCTACCGCCAGGCCTCCTACCTGCCTTACGGCGTTGATATCGCTCCTTTCGATCGGTCCTATTGTAGGGCCGTATGTCACCTCCTGTTCTACCTTCCCTATAGTCATTACCTCCTTCTACTTCGATAATCTGCTGTATGCGACGTGATATTCTTTTGATCCACTTCTGAATTCGCTCCTGAGTTAACTCTTGCTTCCAGCACTTCGTTCAAGCCTTCGTCATTGCAATTCGACTTCGAGGCGCTCCTTTTTGGGTTGTTTGACGCTTCATCCACCACCAGCACGGCTCGATACGTAGAATACCTGCATCCATGAAGACGACATCTTGAAGTTTTGATGCGTGAGCTGGTGCTTTATCTTCCTGTACCGGAGTATCCGGACGATCGATCATATATTCGGTAGGGAGCCATAGAAGGGAGCCATAGAGGGTATTCGGTAGGGAACCATGGAGGGAACCATGAAGGAAGCCATGTAGCCTGTAGGAAGCATTGTTTGAAGCACTGTTTGGCCTATATTATGCGCTCAACCGACGCGTATTTTGAAGCACGTAGGGTGTTCGATGGGGAGCTTGATGAGGAGTTTGGTATCGAGCCATGGAGGGTGCTTTCTATTGAGCTAATTAGCATGTGCTATGGAGCATGTATGGAGCATGTATGGAGCATACTATAGAGCATACTATGGAGTAGGCCATGGAGCGAATGACGCGTGTTCGAACCGTCGCATGAAGCATGTTTTGGGAGCGAGTAGGTAGGCGAGTAGATAGCTGAGCAGGTAGGGTGGCGAGTAGGTAGGTAGGAACCATGTAGGAAGCATTGTTTGAAGCACTGTTTGGCCTGTGTTATGCGCCCGACCGACATTGTCGAGAGTGTGCAGCCACCATTGTTGACGAGCTAGTCGACGCGTTGTAAGCGATGAGCTTGGCCTAGGTGGATTTGTTATAGAATACTCCAGTCTCCAGGTCCTCCGATGACCTGCTGTTAAATACCTGAGCCCCCATCACAACAAAATACAAAGCCCACTATCCGTGCCCCCCACTTTCGCTCAGTACTTCAAGCGAAGTACTGAGCGAAAGTGGGGGGCGGTGATCCACCTCCAGCTCGTCCACATCTTCCGCCTCCACAACCAATAGACGGTACATCCCCAATCTTTGTAGTGGAGGCGGAAGATGTGGACGAGTTGGAGGTGGGTCATCGAGGAGGACTCAAGTATTTACATCGGAGGACCTGGAGACTGGAGTATGTGACAAATCCACCTAGGCCAAGCTCATCGCTTACAACGCGTCGACTAGCTTGTCAAGAGTGCTTTTTACTAAGTCATAGTTCTACATCTCTGTGGAAGAGTCGTGTGTCCTTGTCCTTGTTTTATAGAATTACTGCATATGCTGCTTGAGCTGTGGTCAATAACGCAGGCTCGATTGGGTCTGATACTCCTGGTATCGTGTACAAGTCCCATGTTCAAAGATATGCATGCAATATCCAATAAAGTTAGTTCACTGTCCTTCCCATACCGACTCGGCGACTCTTCAAATTAAAACATACCTACCCCCTGAAATTACTCGACCATACTATTCTACGTAACTTCTACTAGCTACCTTCGTGATTGGATCTAACATAGGAAGTTTGAGACTGATAGCGAACATGTGAACTGCGACGTACATGCATGTCCGATGCACCGGATGATATCCGCCTAAAGCCACTGAAGAAGCCCAATACTAATCGGGCGTACTCTCGCATGCTTTAGCTACCTTACGGATCACGCGTGTTCAGACCGCCAACGCAAGTCAGTGCGCTCTAGTAGTAAGTTGCAAAATTCCATCAGATTCTGAGCGATGGCCGATCATTTCCTAGATTACGAAATACACCTGTGTTCCTTGCGTAACATGTTTAAACGAAGCCTCAGGGAAGATTGAAGATAAAAGATAAACGATATGGCGCGGATCCTTTTCTTACCCTCCAACCGTAGCCGTATAAGGTGTCTCGTATGCTCAAAGAAGTCAGGATCGACGCTGCGAAAGGGGGTTCCTGCAGGATGCCGGAGGTGCTCAAGTGCGCATGTGTCTGCTACAGCTACTAGTACGTATGTGCATACGTACCCCGTATGGATGCGGAGATTACCAACCAAATCACACCTGAAATTCCAACACTGCCCACCTCGCTGCCTACCTGACTGCAACGGTACGACCGTACGAGACGGCAGCGAAGTAAGTAGCGAGGTAGGCAGTCGCGGGGGCAGCGAGTTAGGAAGGTGGGCGCAAGGTGGACAGGTAGGCAGCGCCAGGGTAAACAACAGGGTACTAACCCAATCAAAAAGAAGCGCCTTAGGGCAGCAAGAAAACAATTCGTGACTGGCCTGAATGGGTAGGCAGATCACGAATCACCTAGTCTATTTATGAATAAAGACAACGTTATGCCTGAAGCATTATTTCGTACATGAGAACATAATGTTACTCCCTACCGAGTGACGGAACTGGCTCTCATTTCGCGAGCCTTCATCGCCGTCGTTACAGTTCTTTACAATTGTCCTCATTTGTTGACTGTCGGTCAGATGCCCTTCTCTTACATGTTCGACGGCATGTACCTTTGATTCTTCATCCAAGAACTCATCCTCGATTATCCAGGGAACTGCACGGTTGATATTTCTCTTGATTCAGTCTGCAGCAGCATTGTCGATTTTCTCCGCCTTCCCACGGAATGCAGCTGGGATCCCCAGTGTCTGGGTTTCATTTTGCTGGAATGGATTTTCTGTTCGCGCTTTTGTTGAGATCAAATTGGGTTTCACATGGTTAGAGTTTGGATAGCAATAGCAACATTATTTTCATTTTATCTCTAATCACGAGACTGCTAGTCCCAAATAGGCCTAAGCATCTCATTTCGACACTTCCTCTGGTGCAGGCCTATCTATCGTAGACTGGACCTCGTTGACGCGAAGCACCTGAAGCTATTCAGAAGACCTCTCTGGCTCTCTAAGCTCCCTCTGCTTGAAAGGCTCCCTCAGGCCAACAAGCTCTGCTTGAAGGCTCTCTCAGGCCCACTATCAAAATCAGTCAGCTTCCTCTGAGATTAGCCGGCTCCCTCTCTTGTGGGACCAGCCGGTTTCGTAACCAGACAGCTCCCTCTCTTGTGGGACCAGCCGGTTTCGTAACCAGACAGCTCCCTCTCATGAGACCAGCCGGTTCAACAACCAGCCAGCTCCTTCTTGTGGGACCGGCCGGTAGCCACATGAGATAGGCACCCGTGGCACCCTGATCTTCATGAACTCTGTTCTCAAGGTGTCGACTTAGCGTTGTCATCACGAAATCTCAAATGAGTATTAATTTGCAGGTATATAGAATGTGAGTACCAATGCGGAAAATCTACTAAGCCTTCTGAGCTCTGGCTACCAGGTTAAGCAGTACCACCCCTTTACAGCGTTCTTCTAGTCATCAAGATACCGTTACGACTTGAATCAAACGGATTGAAGCCTTGATTTATCCTCCTCGAATATCACCCCCAATACTCATTGA